>Ga0194125_10003984_pt1 | contig 23386 bp, 8 predicted proteins | sample TA2KigC250mmetaG_FD_148626 | JGI IMG/M metagenome (GOLD analysis project Ga0194125, IMG submission 148626) | Freshwater microbial communities from Lake Tanganyika, Tanzania - TA2015034 Kigoma Deep Cast 250m | ecosystem: Environmental > Aquatic > Freshwater > Lake | place: Tanzania: Lake... | reverse complement strand
CGGGCCGGCCGCGCAGCACCTGCACGCGGATCGGGTACTGTGGATAGGGATCGGCGATCCATCTTGCGAGATCCTCGAGCCGCAGGGTATCTTGTCCGTCCGACGCACGCGCCGAAACGTCGTCCGACGCATCCCGCGCGACGCCCGGCGAATGACGCTCCGGCTCGATGGTGCTATAGATGGTCGCGATACCCGAATCCGTTCGCTCGGCGATTCCGTAGATGGTCTCATCCAGTTGCTGGATCCGCCGCCGGCACGCCGGACAGTCCCGCACGTGGTCGGGCCAGACGGCATCTTCCGTTCGGCCGTACGGGACCGCGTAGTCGAAAAGCTCGGCCATGGTAATCTTCGTACCTTCATCCGCGCATGCCACCCGGGAATCGCTCTCCAAAAGCCGCTGCCGGCTCTCGTGCACGAGCGGCCGGCAGTGCGGACACGTGCACAGATGATCCAGAATCTCGCGGTCGATCTTCTCGAGACCGCCGCGGGTGAAATCGTCGATCCGGGATCGGGCGCGCCGGCACAGCCGGGCGTGGATCAGGTTCAGCCGGGGCCGCTTCGATGACGCCTGCTGGTAGAGCCGCTCGAGCCGCTCCAACTGCTCGTCGCCCAGGCCGAGGTCCCGGAGAACCGCCAGGTCCTCGGCGCACTCCCCGCACTGGTCGATATGAACGGTGATGGGCGTCGGGATGCGGAGCCGGACCGCGGGCAGCAGCAGGCCCGGGAGAAAGGGCCGGACCCGCGCACAGGTGACCTGCTCCTCCAGACAACGAAAGTGCCGACTCAACGTGTCAATCACGTCGCGCTTCATCATGTTCTTACGAGCGTCGCGCAGCCATCTGGATCGACTTCCCTGAATCTCGCCGTCGGCCCCGTGGGCGGCCCCTTGCAGGCGATCGGTTTGCCTGCGACCAACCAGACATCGCCAGACATGGCGAAAAACGGCCTCCGGTACGCCCGGACCCCGCTCCGCCATGATCCCATAATACCATTCGACCGCGTTCCCATGCAAGCCATTCTGCTTGGAAAGACCCATACAACTCCCTCCCTTCATCACCCGGTCCCTGCTCGGCAGCCGCTTCCCTGCGTCCACACCTTGACCTTCATCCCCGTCAATTGTCTCCCTGGAGTCCTGCCATCGATACGGTTGTGCACTCGCACAACCTTGGCGCACACGACCGCCCGCAAATCCTCTACGGTGCGGTCACGAACCAAGGGTTCTCAATTCCCAGGTTCACGTGCCCCTCAAAAGATCACTCGCTGCCATGCTGCATATGGGGCTAATGTAGTCTATCGGCATGGGCGTCGAGGCGTCAAGCAGAATTCCTGGCCCGCGACACTTTTTTTGCCGACGGGGACAAAACCCGGAAAGTACCCAGCCCGGCCTTCGGCCGGAACCAAGAGATCCTCAACCACGGAGAGCACGGAGATCACGGAGAAGAAGAAGGAGGAGGTAGGGGGGAAATGCTCTCCCTTCCCGGCTTCCTTTTATTCGGGCAGCTTCAAGACATCTTCTTTCTTGTCTCCGTGTCCTCCGTGCCCTCCGTGGTTCAAGATCTTTATTCTTACGTACCCAGGGATCATTGTGGTAATCCCGTGGAAAAGCATCCGTTCCTCGTCATTCCCCCGTGCGCAGGGCAGTGGCGGCCTTCTGGACCGTCGCCCAGACGCGGAGGAAGTTCTCGCCGCAGATCTGGCGGAGGTCCGGCTCGCGGCAGCCTCTCCGGAGCAGTTCATAGATCAGGTTCGGGTACGCCGAGACATCTTCGAGGCCCTCGGGCACGTCCGTGACGCCGTCGAAGTCGGACCCCAGGCCCACGTGCTCGATGCCGACCAGTTTGACGATGTGATCGATGTGGTCGGCCACGTCGCGGACGTGCGCTGTGCGGATCGGGGCCTGTTTCCAGCGCTGCTCGATGTAGCGGCTGCGCTCCTGGCCCTGCAGGTTGTTCGCCGCGACGTGCCGGAGGATGTCTTTACGGAGCGTGTCCAAGCCGGCGTTGACGGCGGCGTTGACGAACATCGAGCCGAAGTTGACCTGCACGACCCCGCCCTTTTCCGCGAGCCGCCGGATCATGTCGTCGCTCAGGTTCCGGTGCCAGCCGGGGGTGAAATGCCGGCAGGAGGAATGGGTCGCGACCACCGGCGCCCGGGAGAGCTCCAGGATCTGGAAGAAGGCGTCGTCGGAGACGTGCGAGACGTCGATCATCATGCCCACGCGGTTCATCCGGTCGATCAGCTCCCTGCCGAAGGGACTCAGGCCCCGCCATTTCGGCCCCTCATCGAACGAGGAATCGCAGATGGGATTGTTTTTCGAATGGACCAGCGTGATATACCGGACGCCGCGCTCGTAGAAATGCTGCACGTTGTCGAGGTCGCCTTCGAGGGCCGCGCCGTTCTCGATGCCCAGGAGGACCGCAATCCGGCCGCTGCCGAACTGCGCCCGGATTTGCTCTATCGAGTTGGCCCGGGCGAACTGGTCCGGCCACCGGCGGGCGAATCCCTCGATCATGTCGATGGTCCGGTCGGCGTAGGCCTTCGCCCCGCCTTTCTCCTCGTATTCCGGCGCGACGTAGACCGCCATGAAGAGGGCGTCGAGGCCGCCTTGGCGGGCCCGGACGTAGTCGAAATGGCCCCCCTCGATCCGCCCGGAGATGTCCTGCATCTTCTTCTGGAGCTCGAACGGCGTATCGAGGTGGGTGTCGAGCAGCAGAATCTCGTGGGCCAACTCCTGAGCCCGCCGGCGGAGCTCGGCCTCGGCCGCCGCCGGGACGTTCGACGCCCCGCTCGGAAGCACAAGGGCCGATAACACAACTGCAAAAGACAACGGAATGACCTTTCCCATGCAAATCATAGCCGATCTTCCCATGCGTAGTGCCGTTTCGTGCTGTGCCGGCCCGTTGGCCGGGACGCCGCAAGGCGTTGCCGCCCAGGGACGAGTCTAACCACTTCGTCGCCGATTTCAACGTGAAGGGGACATTCTACTTTTTCTTTCCGGAAGGGGAAAAGCAGAATGTCCCCTTTCCCTTTGCCCCTTGCATGTCATTGCGAGCGGAGCGAAGCAATCTTCCGGGCCACGAATTGAGATTGCTTCGTCGCTGCGCTCCTCGCAATGACATAGAGGAGGTCGGTTGAGCGACTTTGCGTTCGTCCTGGGAGACAGACGCTTGACCGCCAACGGGCGGACGACTATGGTGCAAGGTCTCCAACCGCGCTGTCGCGGGTCTGGAGACGGAATCGTAGATCCGAGAGTTCTTGCGATGAAGACTGGAGACGGTATGAGACGACGCGAATTCATCAAGGCGGTGGCCGTCGCGGCGGCCGTCCGCGGGGCGCCCGCGGCTCGGGGCCAGGAGAAGGGCACCGCCGCACCGGCGCGCAGCGGCGCGGCGGCGCTGCCGTGGTATCGGCGGACGTACCGCTGGGCGCAGACGAATATCACCGAGATCGATCCCGCCCGGTACGACATCGCCTGGTGGCGGCAGCATTGGAAGCGGACGCAGATTCAAGGGGTCATCATCAACGCCGGCGGGATCGTCGCCTACTACCCGAGCAAGTTCCCGCTGCAGTACCGTCCGGCGGCGTTGGCCGACCGCGACCTTTACGGCGAGCTGGCCCGTGCGGCCCACGAGGACGGCCTGACGGTTCTGGCCCGCATGGACTCCAACCGGGCCCATGAGCCATTCTACCAGGCACATCGGGACTGGTTTGCCGTGGATGCAAACGGCAAGCCGTTCAAGGCCGGCGACCTCTACGTGTCCTGCATCAACAGTCCGTATTATGAGGAGTACCTGCCGGGCGTGCTGCGCGAGATCATCGAGCGCACGCGGCCCGAAGGGATCACCGACAACAGTTGGAGCGGCCTGGGCCGGGACAGCATCTGCTATTGCGAGCATTGTGCCCGCCGGTTCCGGGAGCGGACGGGCAAACCGCTGCCGCAGAGGCACGACTGGGACGATCCGGTCTATCGCGAGTGGATCCAGTGGAGCTACGCCCGGCGGTTGGAGATCTGGGACCTGAACAACCGCACCACCAAGGCCGCAGGCGGGCCGGACTGCCTGTGGCTCGGGATGAACAGCGGCAGTATCAGCGGCCAGAGCCGGACGTTTCGCGACTACAAGGAGATCTGCGCCCGCACGGAAATCATCATGCTGGACCACCAGTCGCGCAGCGACAGCGAGGGCTTTCCGCAGAACGCCCTGACCGGCAAGCTCATCCACGGCCTGCTGGGTTGGGACAAGCTGATCCCCGAGAGCATGCCGATGTACCAGATGGGCCGGCCCACGTTCCGCCTGGCCAGCAAGCCCGAGCCGGAGGCGCGGATGTGGATGCTGGCCGGCTTCGCGGGCGGCATCCAGCCGTGGTGGCACCATATCAGCGCCTACCACGAGGACCGGCGGATGTACCGCACCGCCGAGCCGATCCTCCGCTGGCACAAGGCCAACGAACAATACCTCGTCAATCGCCGGCCCGTCGCCAACGTCGGCATCGTATGGTCGCAGCGGAACACGGATTTCTACGGCCGGGACAATGCCGATCAACTGGTGGACCAGCCCTGGCGCGGTTTCACGCAGGCGCTGATCCGGGCCCGCATCCCCCATGTGCCGGTGCACGTGGATCACATCGAGCGGGAGGGACCGAACCTGGCGGTGCTCATCCTGCCGAACATAGGAGCGATGTCGGATCAGCAGGTTGCCGCCGTGCGCCGCTTCGTCGAACGCGGCGGGGCACTGATCGCCACCGGCGCGACCGGTCTCTACAACGAGTGGGGCGATCCCCGGCCCGACTTTGCCCTGGCCGATCTCTTCGGTGTCACAGGCGGCAGGCCGAGCCGCGGCGCGGGCGACAAGCGGGTCAGCGAAACCCGGCACACGTACCTGCGTCTGACGCCGGAGCTGCGCGGCCGGGTCTATGGTCCCAAGGCCGGCAACGAGCCGCCGATCACCGCCGAGCGGCACCCGGTCCTGGCCGGTTTCGACGAGACGGACATCCTGCCGTATGGCGGCATACTGGAACCGCTGACGGTGAGTGAAGGAGCCAAGGTCCTGCTGACCTTCATTCCCGCGTTCCCGATGTTCCCGCCGGAGACGGCGTGGATGCGCGAGCCGCGGACGAACATCCCCGGCCTGGTCCTGAACGAAGCGAACGACCGCCGTGTCGCCTATCTGCCCGCGGATATCGACCGCCGGTTTGCTATCGACAATCTGCCCGATCATGGCGACCTTCTGGCGAACATCGTGCGGTGGGCCGCACGGGGCAACCTGCCGCTGGAGGTGACCGGTCGCGGCCTGATCGACTGCGAGCTCTACGAGCAGCCGGGCCGACTGATCCTGCACGTCGTGAACGTCACCAGCGCCGGAACCTGGCGGGCCCCGGTGCACGAGCTGATCCCGATCGGTCCGCTCCAGGTGAAGATCCGCGCGCGGCCGGGCCTCCGGCTCAAGACCATGAAGATGCTCGTCGCGCAGGAAGACAAGAGTATCGTCTCCGAGGGTGGCTGGCTGTCGTTCGAGATCAAGTCGGTCCTCGATCACGAGGTCGTCGTGCTGGAATCGTAGGGTGCGTACCACGCACCGTTCCGCCTGATGGATGGCAGCGGCAAGCGCGGTCTGCCGCTGGTTGTGTCGCGGGCGTCCCGCCCGCGTTTTCGAGGGCGAGACGCCCGCGACACAGAGTGTTATCGGCGCGGGCAGGATGCCCGCGAGACGCAAGGGCGGGACGCCCTCGCCACGGAAGAGCAAGGGCAAGACGGCCTTGCCACGAATTGCATTGGAACGTGAGGATTGTACGTATGGATTCAAGGAACAAACGTCACCCAACGCGCCGGGAATTCCTTGGGCATGCGGCCTTGGCCGCTGGGTGCGTGGGAACGGGCGCGATTTCGGGTTGCGCGGGACCCGGCCGGACTGACAGGAGATCGTCCAAAGTAAGGTCTGCTCCCGGCGTGTTCATCGTATGGGATCCCGCCGACCCGGTTGCCTCCAGCACGCCGGTCCAGTGGAGCATCGGGCAACTGCGCGCCGCTCTGGCCGCCCAGGGCGTTGTGAGTGCGGCAGGCCAGCAGGCAAGCCAAGCGCCCCCGGGGGCCATGTGCATCGTGGTTGCCGGTGCTGCAACACCCATAGCATTGGACGTGCTTGCGCGTGCCGGCGCGTCCGTCCCGGATTCCCCCGAAGCGCTGGGCCTGATCCCGGACGAGCTTGCCGGCCGACCGGTCCTGCTGGTCTGCGGCCGCGATGCGCGGGGCCTGGTCTATGCGATTCTGGAGCTGACGGATCGAGTCGATCATGCGGTGCCCCGTGGCGAGGGCGTCTCGCCCTTGCGTGGCGCGGGCATCCTGCCCGCGATTCGAGGGCGGGACGCCCTCGACACGGAAGGCAAGGCCGGGACGGCCTCGCGACGCAAGGGCGGGACGCCCTCGCCACCGTGGCCGGATCACGTTGCGGCAGCTCTGGAGGTGCGCGAGGCGATTGTCGAGCAGCCGGCCAATGAGATCCGCAGCATCATGCGGCTCTTTGCCAGCGACGCGGAGGATAAGAGTTGGTATCACGACAAGACGTTCTGGCAACAGTACCTGTCCATGCTCGTCGCCCAGCGGTTCAACCGCTTTGCCCTGGCGCTGGGAATCGGTTACGACTTCACCTCGCGCCTCCGCGACACGTACTTCCATTTCGCGTATCCCTTCCTGGTTTCGGTGCCGGGCTACGACGTTCGCGCGTCCGGGCTGCCGGAGGACGAGCGGGAGCGTAATCTGGAAATGCTGCGCTTCATCAGCGAGGAAGCCGCCCGGCGCGGCCTGCACTTTCAGCTTGGCCTCTGGACGCACGCCTACCAGTGGACCGACAGTCCCAACGTCAACTACACCATCGAAGGCCTGACTCCCGAGACGCATGGTCCGTATTGCCGGGCGGCGTTGGAGATTCTGTTGAGAGCCTGCCCCTCCATCAGTGGCGTCACCTTCCGCATTCACGGCGAAAGCGGCGTGGCGGAGGGCAGCTACGAGTTCTGGAAGACGGTCTTCGAGGGCGTCGTCCGCTGCGGCCGGCGCGTCGAGATCGACATGCACGCCAAGGGCATGGACCAGGGAATGATCGACCTGGCGCTGGCCACGGGCCTGCCGGTCAACATCTCGCCCAAATACTGGGCCGAGCACATGGGCCTGCCGTATCATCAGGCCGCGATTCGTCCCACCGAGCTGCCCCGGCCGGACCGGAAGGATGGGGGCTTCTTCTCCCGCAGCTCCGGCTCGCGGAGCTTTCTCCGCTACGGCTACGGCGATCTGCTCGCCGAGAACCGCTCCTACGGCGTTCTGCACCGCATGTGGCCCGGCACGCAGCGGCTCCTGCTCTGGGGCGATCCGGTCATGGCGGCCGCCTACGGGCGAGCCTCCAGCTTCTGCGGCAGCAATGGCGTCGAGCTCTTCGAGCCGCTTTCGTTCAAAGGGCGCAAAGGCTCCGGCCTGCCCGGCGGGCGCGAGGCCTACGCGGACGCCTCATTGCGTCCGGCGCGCGATTATGAAAAGTATCTCTACGGCTACCGCCTCTGGGGCCGGTTGCTGTACAATCCCGACGCGGAACCGGAAACCTGGCGGCGGTTCCTGTGCAAGGAGTACGGCCCGGCCGCCGCTGCGTGCGAGCAGTCGCTGGCCCACGCCAGCCGTATCCTGCCGCTCTTTACGACCGCCCACACCCCCTCGGCCGCGAACAACAGTTACTGGCCCGAGCTATATACGAACATGCCCATTGTCAATCCATCCCGGCCGCACCCGTACGGCGATACGCCCAGCCCCAGGCGCTTTGGGACGGTCAGTCCGCTGGACCCGCGCCTGTTCGCCACCGTGGACGAGTACGCCAACACTCTGCTGCGGGGCGGATCGGGCGGGTACTACTCTCCCATTGAGGTGGCCCAGTGGCTGGACGACTTGGCCGCAAAGGCGCTGCAGCACCTGCACGAAGCCGAAGCCCGGATCGCCGACCGCACGGCGCCGGCCTTCCGCCGGCTGGCGGTGGACGTGGCGATCCAGAGCGGACTGGGGCGGTTCTTCGCCGCCAAGCTGCGGGCCGCCGTACTCCATGCCGTCTACGACCGGACCGCCGAGCCGCTGGCGAAGGAAGAAGCGTTGAAAGCGTACCGCGCCGCGCGCGATGCCTGGGCCGAGATGGCGGCGCACGCGCAGGACGTCTACGTCCACGACATCACCTTCGGGCTGGACAAGCAACTGCGGGGCCACTGGCTGGATCGCCTCGCAGCCATCGACGAGGATATCGCCGATATGGAGAAGCACGTTGCGTCGCGGTCCGCAGACGTAGGGTGTGCTGTGCACACCGTTATCGCTCCGAGCCCCCGGCCCGCGGTGCGTATCGCGCACACGCCGCCGCCTCCGTTCCGGCCGGGGCAGCCGGTGACCGTGGATCTCACCTTGCAGAAACAGGAATCGCGCATCGACAAGATCTGCCTGTCCTACCGGCAGGTGCACCAGGCGCGGTCCTACCGGATGATTTTCATGGAGATCGAAGGGAATCGCTGCCGCGCGACGATCCCCGGCGAGCACACGGACTCGCCCTATCCGCTGCAGTACTACTTCGATCTGCGGGACGAAACCGGCCAGGCATCGCTGTACCCGGGCTTCAATGCGACCTTGAGCAATCAGCCGTACTTCGTGCTGCATCAAGTTCAGAAAGGATCGACAGGCGATTGACCATTCATGATGACGCCGCAAGGCGTCTCCGTAGCATGGGCGCGAGCGCCCATGAGTATCACGGGCGTCTCGCCCGTGGAGACGGGGCCAAAGCCCGCCCCTACGCAGGCAAGGGATAGCCCCGCGACCGGTCCCGAAAACGCGAACGAACGCGTTTGGGAGCCTATTCATGGGCAAGATGCCCATGCTGCGAAGAAGAGATGCATACGCCGTGGACGGCGAGCGATAGAACTTGAATGAGTGTCTTGCGACAACATATTCTGCACCTTCTCCAGAAGGACAGCACGCCGCGCAAGCTGGTGCATCTGGAGCAGGAGCTGGGCGTGCGCGACGGGTGGCAGCGGCAAGGCCGTAGGCTTTGCGCAGGCTTTGCCGATGGCGGATGGACCAAACCATCGGCAAGCTCCGAAGACTCCGCTTGCCGCTGCCACCCATTACTGAGCTGAGTTCTCACACACCCTCTACGGGGCTGAGTATTGCGTTGGACCTTGGTACCCACCGTTGAAACGGTGGGCTATTGTCGGTCGTCCCTACGGGACTGTTGGGAGTGCCCGGCGCAGCCGGGATAAATTCAATGAGTGTTTTACGACAGCATATCCTGCACCTGCTGCAAAAGGACAGCACGCCGCGCAAGCTCGTGCATCTGGAGCAGGAGCTGGGCGTGCGCGGCGAGGCCCGTGCGGCGTTCCGCGCGGCGATTGAGTCCCTGTGCGCGGAAGGTCTTCTGATCGTGGACCGGCACAACGTGGTCAGCCTGCCCTCGCTGTCCGGCGAGGTCACCGGCATCTTCCGCGCCAATGCCCGCGGATATGGCTTTCTCACGCCCGAGCAGTCCGGTGCGGATGGCGATGTGTTCATTCCCGCCAAGGCCACCGGCAGCGCCATGACCGGGGACCGCGTCGTCGCGCGGATCACCCGCAGAGGCTCCAAAGAAGACAACGGCCGTCTCAATGGGGAGATCGTCCGGGTCCTCAATCGCGCCCACACCACGGTCGTGGGGACGCTGCGGCAGGAAGCCAATGGCTGGCGGGTCCAGCCGGACGGCGGGGATTTCACTCGTCCGGTCGAGATCGAAGCGGTCGATGCCCGCAAGGTCCGCCACGGGGATAAGGTCGCGGTCGAGATCCGGTTCTATCCGACGCACTCGCAACCGGCCCGCGGCGTGATCGCGGAGGTCCTGGGCCGACCCGGGCGGTTCGAGGCGGAAACGGCCGCCGTCATCCAACGCCACCAACTCTACGACGCGTTCGACGCGTCCAGTCTCGTCGAGGCCAGCAACGCGAAGATGGCCTTCGAGGTGGGGACGGCGCCCGAGCGATGCTTGCACGAGGGGCGAGGGCGGAATTCCCCCGTTCCCCATCCCCCGGGCCCCGACCCTCTTTGTTCCGCTCCGGCCCCGGGCCTGGATCGTCAGGATATCACCGGCGAACTGGTCGTTACGATCGATCCGCCGGACGCGAAAGACTTCGATGACGCGATCAGCCTGACCCGCGACGAGCAGGGAGGATGGGTCCTTGGAGTCCATATCGCGGATGTGAGTTATTTCATTCCGGAAGGCTCCGCTCTGGACCGGGCCGCCCGCCAACGCGGCAACAGTGTCTACCTGCCGGGCAAGACTTTGCCCATGCTGCCCGAGATGCTGAGCAACGGCATCTGCTCCCTCCAACCGGGCCAGCCCCGCTATACCAAAAGCGTCTACCTGACCTACAACAAAGACGGCCAGGTCCGGTCCACCCGCTTCGCCAATACGATGATCCAATCCAGCGCCCGTCTGACTTATCAGGAGGCGGAGCGCGTGCTCCAAGGCGACTCCTGCGGCTTCTCCGAGGAGGTCGTTGCCCTGTTGCACGAGATGGACACCCTGGCCCGTTTGATCGAGGCCCGGCGCCGCCGGGGGGGCATGCTGCAACTGAAGATGGTCGAGAGCGAGCTCGTGCTGGATGAGTCCGGCCAGGTCATCGGCGTGCAACCCGCGGACACCAGCTATCCGCATACGATCATCGAGATGTTCATGGTCGAGGCGAACGTGGCGGTGGCGACGCTGCTGGACCGCTACTGTATCCCCTTCATGCGGCGGATTCATCCGGAGCCCGACCCGAACGCCCTGCGCCAGCTTTCGCAGACGCTGCGGCTGCTGGGTGTGACGCTCTCGCGCCAGCCCCGGCGCTCGGACTTGCAGGCCCTGCTGGATCAGGTCCGCGGCAGTCGCATCGCGCTGCCGGTGAATATCCTCGTCCTGCGCAGCCTGGAGGTCGCGACCTACGCGCCGGTAAGCGCCGGCCACTACGCCCTGGCCGCGTCGAAGTACTGCCACTTCACCAGTCCGATCCGCCGCTATGCGGACCTCATGGTGCATCGCGCCCTGCAGGCGTACCTGCTGGGCGACCTGGACCTCGCCCGCCGTCAGTATGCCTTCCCGGACCTTGCGGAGATCGGCCAGCACATCACGGAAACCGAGCAGGCCGCCGAGGAGGCCGAGCAGGAGCTCAAGACGATCCTCGTCCTGCACCTGCTGCAGAAGCGCTTCGGCCGGGATAGTGCCGCGCGGGATGAAGGCGCGGGGACCCGAAACGCGAGAACTCGCATCGGGGATCCCTTCCCGACCGTGCGCCTTGCCGGCCTTCCTTCGACAGACTCCGGGCCGACTTCGCCCGCGGCTCCAAGGCGAGACGCTCGCGAAACGAAGAAACAAGGGCGAGACGCCCTCGCCACGAAAGAACAAGGGCAAGATGCCCTCGCCACAAAAGAACAAGGGCGAGACGCCCTCGCTACGAAAGAACAAGGGCAAGATGCCCTCGCCACGAAAGAACAAGGGCGAGACGCCCTCGCCACGGAAGGACAAGGGCAGGATGCCCTTGCCACGCAGGACCGAGGGCGGGACGCCCTCGACACGCTGGACGGCGTTGTCGTGAGTCTGACCGCGTTCGGCGCCTCCGTGCACCTGCCCGACTACGGCGTGGAAGGGCAGATCCCGCGCGAGGTCCTGGGGCCGGACCACTGGCAGTTCGACGAGCGGAGCCAGTGCCTCGTCGGCCGCTACACCGGCGCGATCCTGCGCCTGGCGCAGACCCTGCGGGTCCGGATCGTCGGCGTCCACCCCGCCGCCGGACAGCTCGACCTGGCTCCGGCCCATCCCCTCATCGCCCGCGTGCCCGGCCGGACCCACCCGCAGAAGTCCCGCCGCAAACGCTCCCAGAGACATCCGCGCGGCCGCAAGAGCCGCCCGTAGCATGGGCGTCCCGCCCATGAGTGCCACCGGTGCCAGCGCCCGTGCAGGCAGGGCCAGGATGCAGGGTAGGTGCATGACCGTTCCTGCGCGGGCGTCTCGTCCCGGCCCAAACCACCGCCGGAAAAGGGGGCATTCTACTTTTCCTTCTTGGAAGGGGAAAAGTAGAATGTCCCCTTTTCCTTGTACACCCATGCAGGATGCGTACCACGCACCGTCTCCCTTCGTAGCGTGGGCGCGAACGCCCCGCTATTCTACACATCTCGCCATGGCAGAACCGACTGCGTGGCATCGCCAAGGCCTGAGGCCTTGACGATGGCTTTCTCGCTTGCTGTCGAAGCACTATCGCGCGCCCAAACCATCGTCAAGGGCAAGCCCTTGGCGATGCCGCCGCCGTCGCTGAACCGGTCCCTGCATGTCATTGCGAGGAGCGCAGCGACGAAGCAATCTCAATCGATGGCATGGTAGATTGCTTCGCTTCGCTCGCAATGACATGCGGCCAGATGTTCCGCAACGACGTTGTGTTCGCCCTGTGCCTGGCGCGGCGTGTCCTTGCAGTTCTGTCGTGACAACCTTATCATTCTGTGCTTGTAGGGTGTGCTGTGCACACCTTCTTTCGGGTTCATTGATCGGAGGTGACTCGTCATGTGCCAATATCCTTCATCACGATCCTACGCTCTCGATCGTTCGCCTGTGGTTTCGGCTTTGGTTTTCGGGGCCGTGTGGCTTGTCACGGCGCCCTTGGGCGGTTCTTTTTATGCTCTTACGAGCACACTACGAGCGGCGGACTCGGCGACGCTGCGCCGGCAGTTTGCCGACCCGCCGCGCGAGTACAGCTCCGGTCCGCTATGGGTCTGGAACGATATGCTCACGGAAGAGCAGATTGTCGGGACTCTTGACGATCTGGCGGGCCAGAAGGTCAAGCAGGTCTTCGTGCATCCCCGGCCGGGCCTGATGACGCCGTACCTGTCCGACGACTGGTTCCGGCTGTGGAAGGTCGCGCTGCGCGAGGCCGAGCGGCTGGATATGAACGTGTGGATCTACGATGAGAACTCGTATCCCTCGGGCTTTGCCGGCGGGTTTGTCCCGGACGCCATGCCCGAGTCCCGGGGCAAGGGACTGGACATCAAGGAGGTAGGGTGGGGCTTGCCCCACCGGGGATCGTCGGCCCCAGGAGGCGGTGGGGCAAGCCCCACCCTACAGCTCGATAACAACTGCGTCGCCGTGCTGCGGCCGGCGGGCGATGGCTTTGAGGACGTCACGAAACAGGCCAAGGCGGGCGAATCGCTGCCCGAGGGCAAGTACCTGGTCGCCTCCCTGCGCTGGGCGGGCACGTCCCCCTGGTACGGCGGCAAGTTCTACGTCGATCTCCTGAAGCCGGGCGTGACGGAGAAGTTCCTGGAAGTCACGATGGAACCCTACACCCGCCACATTGGCGCCCACTACGGCAAGCGCGTTCCCGGCGTCTTCACCGATGAGCCGCACATTGCCCCCGCGGGCGGATTGCCCTGGACCGACGATCTGCCCGAGGTCTTCCGCAAACGCTGGAACTACGATCTGATCGCCAGCCTGCCCAGCCTGGTAAAACCGGTGGGCGACTGGAAACAGGTCCGGCACGACTACCTTCAGACCCTGCTGGAGTTGTTCATCGAGCGCTGGGCCAAACCCTATTACGAGTACTGCGCAAAGCACGGCCTGGAATTCACCGGCCACTACTGGGAGCACGAGTGGCCCAACTGCCTCCGCGCGCCGGACAATATGGCGATGTACGCCTGGCACCAGCGGCCCGCGATTGACATCCTGATGAACCAGTACAACGAGGGCACCAACGCCCAGTTCGGCAACGTCCGGGTCGTCAAGGAGCTGTCGAGCGTCGCCAACCAGCTCGGCATCCAGCGGACGCTCTGCGAGGCCTACGGCGCGGGCGGCTGGGACCTGCGCTTCGAGGACATGAAGCGGATCGGCGACTGGATGTACGTCCTGGGCGTCAACACGATGAACGAGCACCTGTCCTACATCACGATCCGCGGCGCCCGCAAACGCGACCATCCGCAGTCGTTCTCCTATCACGAGCCCTGGTGGAAGTCCTACCACGTGATGGCGTCCTACTTCACGCGGCTGTCGTTCATCATGTCCCAGGGCCGCCAGGTGAACCGCATCCTCGTCATCGAGCCGACGACCACGGCCTGGATGTACCAGAACGACCCGAAACTCAAAGAGATCGGCGACCGCTTCCAGTCACTGCTCGTCGCCCTGGAACGGGCCCAGGTGGAATACGACCTCGGCTGCGAGGACATCATCGCCCGCCACGGCTCGACGCAGGGCCCCAGCTTCAAGATCGGCCAAGCGTCCTATGACACAGTAGTCCTGCCGCCCCTGACCGAGAACCTCAACCAGCCCACCATGGACCTGCTGGAGAAGTACCTGGGAGCCCATGGCATCGTGTTCTGCTGCGGCGCGGCCCCGGCGCGGATTGATGGACGCGTGTCGGATCGCGGCCAGGCCGCCGCGAAGCAGCCGGGGTGGAAACGCGTAGAGACGTCTGAAGTCCCGCCCACGCTTCTGGCCCGCGCGAGGGATGGATTCGCTATCAGAGAGCTTGGAGACGATGAGGGGATCTTGTTCCATCACAGGCGGGTCGTCGATGATGGCGAGTTCCTTCTGCTCGTCAATACGAGCATCGACAGTCGCCAAGGAGCTTGGATCACGTCACCGGCCCACAGCATCGAAAATTGGGACCTGAATACGGGCATGATTTCTGTTTGCCAATTCCAGAAAGCCGACGCCGGCGTAACAATGCTTGCCGGGCTACCGCCATGTGGCAGCCGTTTGCTGTTTCTGTCGAGGAAAGCCCAAACGCGGGGCCGATTCCGCTGGCCCGAGGGAGGCAACCTGACCCCGGTCGGAGGGGAACTTCAGATCACTCCTCTGGAGGAGAATGTCCTGACCTTGGACTATGTCGACGTTGCCGCCGCCGGCGAAACGCGGAAGGGCATTTACTTCTATCGGGCGTCCCAGTTCGCTTTTGCGAAGAACGGTATGCCCCGCAATCCGTGGGACAGCTCTGTCCAGTTCAAGGATGAATTGATCACGAAGACGTTCAGTGCCGCCAGTGGATTCGAGGCCACGTACCGATTTACCATCGAGGAGCGTGTACCGCAGAGGCTTTCAATCGTCATTGAGAGGGCGGATCTGTACACCATTACCTGCAACGGCAAGGTAGTCTCCGCTAAGAAGGATTCCTGGTGGCTGGACAAAGCCTTTGGGCGGATTGACATCACAGATATCGCGAAACTCGGTGAGAACGCCGTGACGATCAAGGCGTCGCCCTTTACGATCTATCATGAGCTGGAACCGGCGTACGTCCTGGGCACGTTCCGCCTCAAGCCTGTCGAATCCGGCTTTGTCGTCATCGGTGAAGCCCAGCCGGCTCTCAAGCTGGGCAGTTGGAAGAACCAGGGCTACCCGTTTCATGCCGCCGGGGTTTCGTATCGTGCGAAATTTGATGTCCGACAGCCCGTAGGACAATACCGTGTCGAGATTCGCAAACAGGATTTCCGAGCGGCGGAAGCCATCCTGTGGTACGGCAGCGTTGCGGAAGTGGTCGTGAATGGAAAAGTGGCCGGCCATCTCGTCCAGCAGCCGTGGGAGTGTGATGTCACGGACTTCATCGAAGCCGGGACGAATACGGTCGAGGTTCGTGTAATCGGGACGCTCAAGAATACACTGGGGCCGCACCATAGTGGCGCGCTGCGCGGCAGCGCCTGGCCGGCCTCGTTTCAGAAGGCCCCGGAGAACGGTCCGCCGCCGGGCGATAGTTATGACACGATCGATTACGGGCTCTTCGAGCCGTTTACGTTGCGGCAGCTTGTCGAGGAGTAAGAGCGTTTCTTCGTGGCGAGGGCGTCCCGCCCTTGCGTCGCGCCGGCATCTTGCCGGCGGAAGAAGAACAAGGGCAAGATGCCCTCGCCACGGAAGAGCAAGGCCGGGCCGGCCTCGCCACGATCTATGCAACGAGGCATTGCGATGGCACACAGAGAGACGATGACTTCGAGACAACGGGTGCTGACGGCCCTCAATCATGAGACGCCGGACCGGGTGCCGATTGACCTCGGTGGCTTCCAGACGGGGATTCACCGGAACGCGTACACCCAGTTGCTCGATCATCTGGGTATCCGGGATGAGGCGACCATTCTGGACCCGGTGCAGCAACTGGCCCGGCCGTGCGAGGAACTGTTGGAGCGGTTCCACGTCGATATCCGCTATGTCGTCGCCCATGGGCCGGAGAGTTTCAAAGGGGGGATCGAGCAGAACACGCGTGACGGCCGGTTGTGGCATGATCTGAAGGATGAGTTCGGCGTGGTCTGGTCCATGCCGATGGGACCCAGCGATTGTGACGAGGGCGGTTGGCCCTCGCAAGACAAGGGCGGGACGCCCTCGCCACACAAGGGCAGGATGCCCTCGCCACGGGGAGGGACCGGTCTGTACATGGACATTTCCCATCATCCCCTGGCCGATGCGACGCTTGCCGATCTGGCGGATTATCCCTTTCCCAAGGGCGATGACCCGACGCGGTTCACCCGGCTCCGCGAGCAGGCGCAGACACTGCGGCGGGAGACGCCTTACGGCCTTTCGACCGGCATCGGCGGGGTCGTCTATGAGATCTGCTGGTACCTGCGCGGGCTGGAACGCTGGTTCATGGACATGATCGAGAATCCGGCGTTCTGCGAGGCCCTGCTGGATCGGACCCTCGCATTCTGGCTCGGCTACTACACCGAGTTCCTGAAGGAGATCGGCGATCTCGTGGATGTGGTGATGATTGGTGACGACGTCGGCGGTCAGTCCGGGCCGCTCTTTTCGCCCGAGTTCTACCGCCGGGTCGTCAAACCCCGGCAGAAGAGACTCGTGCAGCACATCAAGAGTCTGACGCCCGCCAAGATCTGGTATCACACCTGCGGCTCCGTCCGCTCGCTTATCCCGGACCTGCTCGACAACGGCATCGACATCCTCAACCCCGTCCAGATCGGCGCCGCCGACATGGACCCGCGCAATCTCAAGGCCCAGTTCGGCGACCGGCTCGTCTTCTGGGGCGGCGGGATCGACACGCAGCGGGTCCTGAGCTTCGCCCGTCCGGAAGAAGTCACAGAGCACGTCCGCCGCAACCTGGAGGCCTTCAAGCCCGGCGGCGGCTACGTCTTCAACAGCGTCCACAACCTCCAGGCGGGCGTCCCGCCCGAGAACATCGTCGCGCTGTTCGACGCCGCCTATGAGCACGGATTCTACTGATTCCGCGCCCGGGTCTTCGTCACGGCCGCCACGATCAGGGCCCTGGCCTGCGCCGCCGCCGGGGAATTGGGGTAGACGGCGGTGAGCTCTTCCAGGACCTTCTTGGCAGACTCCGGCTCGGCCAATGCACACAGCGCCTGCACGTGCCGCACCAGGACCTGGGCCCGGTCATAGGGTGTCATCTCCAGCATAGCCAATCGCTCGGCGAGATGGCGGGCGATCCGGTTCTCGTCCCGGGCCAGGTGCAGATCGAGCCGGACGAGGTTCAGGCGGGGCGAAAGCACCACGTCCGGCGTTTCCTGCAGCATGGCCTGGAGGCCGTCCAGCGCCTGGTCCCATTGCTCCGGGTCGTTCTTCTGCCGTGCCAGGCGGGAGGCCTGATCGAGGAGGCCCGCATGCCGGACGGCTTGACGCCGCGGGTCCTGCCGGTCCGCCAACTCCTGCAATTGGCGCATCTGTGCCTCCAGCTCCTTCATATCTCCCGTCGCCAGCAACACCTCGGCCCGGGCCAGACCCAGGCGGATCGTCCATGACTTGTCCGCCGCCTTCTCCCAGCGGGCCTGGTTCAACAGCCGCAAGGCCGCCTCCGGCTGTCCGAGGCCGCGCAACAGCACCTCGCCTGCCAGGACCATCGTCTGCTGCCGGAGGGGCGTGTCTTTGCGCGTCTTCTCCTGAAGCCGCGTATAGAGGCTCAGGGCCTGATCGTACTGCTGTACGGCCGCCGAGCACAGGTGTTGTCCCAATTCCAGGCATAGGGGCTGGTGCTGAGGCTGTGCCATCAGCTCGCCCACCCGCTCCAGCAGGATCTGCACGGCGGTGTCTTTCCAGGTGGGCTCAGGCATTTCACGGCCGAGCGCATGCAGACGGACCACGTCGCCGATGGGCGCCTTGCGGAAATCGATCTGCGCCATCTCCTGCCGAAAAGCCTGAGGATCGCGGGGATCGACCCAGATTTTGTCCGCCAAACCGCCAACCTGTACGACCTGCGTGGTCTCGGCAAGTACCTGATTGCCTCTGAGCCTCTGCACGGTAACCGTCCGCTTGCCGGAGCTCAGGAACACCCGCTCCACCGTCGCACCGGTTCTGACGACGCCATCATCGAAGGTCCACCGGTAGGGTGGGGCTTGCCCCACCGGTGCTTCCCCCGACTCGGATTTCGGTGGGGCAAGCCCCACCCTACCATCTTCGCCGCGACCCGCAAGGACGCGGAACCGCATACGGATCAGAGCGACTTTGTCTCGATCCAGCCGCCAATCGTCCACCACCTCCCAGGTATAACAGACGTTCTTCTCTGCGGCAGGGCCGTACTCGACGTCCGTGACGACGTAGCCGCGCGTGGCGGGGAAGTCGCTGTCCAGCATCACGCCGAGCGTGCCCTCCGGCGGCTGCCAGGCGGCCAGGGTGAGCATCGTGCCCCAGGGACTGTAGTTGAAGTACTCCAGTTTGTGAATCCCCGGCTGCAGGACCACTTTGCCCTGTTTCTGTCCGCGGATTCCCTCGCGGTGGTCGTGATTGCCCGGCCAACTGACGACCGGCTTGTCATCGACGAGCAGGTGCGAGCCCCAGTGGGAGGCGGTGGCGAAGACGTATTCTCCCGCGCGGTCGGCCTCGAAGAAGCCGGTGTAGCGGTACAGGGCCAGGCTGTTCTTGGCGGCGGCGTCCTCGCCGGCGTCTATCAGCCGGGGATGGACCGGAGAGCCGTGATGGATGCCGGTGACGAAGCTGCGGCCGACGATCTGGCCCGCTTCGTTCCAGGTCTTCACGAATCCGGGCAGGTCCTCGCACGCCCGCTGGCGGCTCTTGTCCACCCGCCGGGTCTCCAGGACCAACCCGGCGTTGGGCAGCCACTTGCCCGGCTCCGGCTCATACCGGTCTTTAGGGACCCAGTAGGCGTAGTACGTCGACCAGCCCTGGCCCCCGAAGAACAGTTGCTCGACCTGCCCCTCGTGCGGGCAGCCCAGACGCGTGCTGACGATGCGACTGCCGGTGGCGTTGTATACGACCACCTCGTACTTCGACGCGTCGAAGCCCGGGACCGGCAGGGTGATGTACCCGACGCGCGGATGGTCGTCCCGCATTTGATACCCCGCGTTCACCCAGCCGGCCCAGCGGTGGCCCTCGGAGTCGGAGCCGGTCGTGACGAGTTGGATCTGCTTGGTCTTCGGCGGAATGCGCACATCGATCCCGATGGGCGGCGCGTGCCTGGTCAGAGGCGGCGAGGAGTACAGCTTGCGCGGGCCGGCCCAGACCTCGAACACGATCGCGGCCGACTCCCCGGCGTCCTCGCGCACACCGATCAGGGCGGTCAGCCGCCGGAAGTCCTCCTTGCAGGCGTAAGACGCCTTGCCCGGACAAGCCATCGGGATCACCCTCTTGTAGGTCTTCCCGTCGATCCGGTAATAGCCGCCGGACCACGTTGCCTCCGCCCGTTTCTTGCCCGAGATGTCCACGGCCGGCATCTGCGGCTGATTCGGGTCCGCCTCGATGGTGAACCGCAGCACCGCCCCGGGGACATGCCAGGAGCCGGAAGAGGCGGGGGCGACGGAACACAGACAAAGCAGGAACACAAGGACGAGGCGGGGGAACTCCAAATTCCAAGTACCAAGTCCCGGACAAACTCCAAATTCCAAGCACCAAATCCCAAACAAATCCAAAATCCAAAATCCCAATGACCGAAACGCCCATGCCGGGCACTGCCCGTTTTGGATTTTGGATTTTCTTCCCTTTTGGATTGATCTCCCCGCTGGCGCGGTGTGTTTGGAATTTGGAATTTGGGATTTGGAATTTCTGTCTTCTTTGGTTCTCATGGGACAGTTCTCCTCCCACTCGTCTCCTCCCGCGCCAGTGCCTCAAAGTAGGCGCTGATAATCTGCTCGTAGCCCTTGAACGTCAGGGCCGCCCCCTGGGACTGCATCTCCTCGAGCCGCCGGGCCAGCGCCGCGTCCTGGGTCCGCTGCACGACCGTGTGCCGGGCGAGGGCGCTGCGCGAGCGGGTCAGGGCGTCCACGGTGGAGGCGTAGGCGGCCTGGATCGCCACGCCATCGCGAGTCCGCAAGGCGTCCTCGACCGCCTTCATCGCGGTGATGGAGCGCGCCAGCTCCGCCGTCGGCAGGTTGTGGGACTCCAGCTTCGGGACGATCTCCTGGGCGGAGCGGCGGATTTCGAGCTGCCGGTCCGTGGTCGCCTTCATCATGTCCAGCACCTTCGCCGGCAGGGCGCCGCCGACGCCGAACGCGGTCGTGGCGTCGGTGGTCTTGCCCAGGCCGGTGCCGCCCGTCTGGGCCTTCGTGTCCTCGTCCTTCACCTGGCCGCTTTCCAGGGGCGTGTTCGAGGTGCGCTCGCGCAGGCCGTACTCGTTGTCGGACAGGGCTTTCGCCACGGACTCGACCAGTTGGCCGTCGGCCATGCCGGTCCGGCCGGCGCCGCTGCGGCCCTGGATGACGTTGTCCTCGGGCCGCTGGTCGCCGGTCTTGCCCTTGGCGCTGGTGCTGCTGATCGTGCCGTCGGCGATGGGGCCGGCGGTGTGGTCGAGCGAATTGAGATAGCTGCCGATGTCCTCCACTTCCGGCCGCATCTCCTCCTGGCGGGTGATCAAATCGCCCACGAGGTCCTCCAGCTCCGAGGGCAGATCCGCCAGGGGCGCGACCAACTGCTCATCCTCCGGAATCTCGGCGACGAACTGGATCTCGTCGCGAAAGCCCATCGTCGCCTCGCAGTTGATCAGCAGCTCCTCGGCCATCTCCACCGCCTCGGTCTCCAGCCGGTAGGCATCCTGCCGCGCCTGGCGCATCTCGGCGGCCTCGGCCGCCGTCTGGGCGAGCTCTTCGGCCTTCTCGAAGACGCTCTTGCTCTTCTCGACCATCGTGTTGTCGCCGAAGTCCTGGAGATCGAGATTGGTGAAATCGTTCACCGCCTCCGCGAGGATCTCGGCCAGCCTGGACTGGTCCAGCGCCAACGCCTCAAGCTGATCCTGGTGCTCATCGCTGAAATCCTCCGGCGGCAGGTCCGCGATCATCTGGCGGTCGTGCATGATCCGCTTCTGCTCGTTGACGAAGGCCTTGAGCTCGTTCTGAAACGCCTCCACCGCCTCCTCCGGGTCGGGTCTGAGGTCCTCGGGGGCTTCGAGAACCTCTTGGACGGCCTTCTCCGCCTGGGCCTGACTCTCGCGGGCGACGGCCCCCTTGAGAGCGATCAACTGGTCGAGGATGTACGCCTGCAACCGCTCGACGGACCCCAGCGCGCGCGGCGCCGTGGCGAGGGCATCCTGCCCTTGGTCTTCTCGTGGCGAGGCCATCCTGGCCTTGTCCTTCGTGGCAAGGCCATCCTGGCCTTGTCCTTCCAAGGGCGGGACGCCCTCGCCACGGCCCACGGCCGCAATCCTCTCCATCGCCTGCTTGTGCTCGCGGTCGCGCAGCGCGACGAGCTTCTGAACGAAACCGGGGCGCGGCTCGGTCGAGGTGTTCCAGGCCTCGGTCAGGCAGTCGCCCACGCGTCCTTGTCTTTTGCCCAATTCCTCGCGGTGACGGCCCAGAGCCGCCGCGTTCTCGGAGGCTTTGCGGCCTGCGACGACCACGTCGTCCAGATTTGCCTGCAAGTTCCGGGTGGCGCCCAACGCCGTCTGCTGGGCCTGGATGGCCTTGTCCAGGGCGTCGGACGCACCGGCAGCCGGACTCTGGGACGAGACGGTCAACTCCTCCAATGCTCGGACTTGGAGCGTCAACGGCTGCGACCGGCCCATGTTGCCCTGCGGAGAGAAATCCCGGCACGAGGCTTCCAAAACATAGCTGTTGCCCGGTTGGAACCGCTCGCTGTCGATGGTCAGCAGCAGCGTTTCCGTGATGGGACCTTTCTTGCCGGGCGGTCCTTCGTACGTCCACTCTTTCAGGGTAACCGGATCGCTGTCCGTCTGACCGGCGCGGAGTGTCACCTGGAGCTGCCGGATGCCGAAGTCGTCCGAGGCGCGGAGGGGCAGTTGCAGCCGCTGGCCGGGGTCCACGAGCAGCCGGTTGCTTTCGGTCTGGAACTCGACCTGCGGCGGGGCGTCCTGCCGCAGGAAGATCGAGCCCGACGCAATCGTCACGTCTTTGGCTGTCTCGGACGCGCGGACCTCGATTTCGTACATGCCCGGCTTTGTAGCACCCCCGCCCTCGGGGGTGGTCCTATCCCCAGCCGCGGGCGGCTGGGCCACACGTGTCTTCGCCTGCCACTGCCCCTGGACCTGCTCGAACTCGATTGTTTCGTCCGTCGTCCGCCAGCGGAGACGCTCGGCCTTGCGGTCCAGGCGGATGGTCACCTGCGCCTGTGAATCGGGAAAGCCGGACAGCGGCTCCGGCGGGCCCAGGCTGTCGAGCGCGCCCAACCCCGTGTACGCCGGAGCACTGACGCGGAAGTGCGACTCGGCGATCCGCGGAATCCGGTTCACCGTCACCTGGAGGTTGGAGCTGTACGTATCGCCCGCGAAGACGCGGAAGGCGAACGAGCGATTGATCTTCTCGAACGTATGGCGGAACTCGTGCGCTTCGCCCGCCGCGGCCCGCATCGTCGCCGCCTCGCCGGCCCGTCGTTCCGGATCGATCGGGGCGCCGTCGTCGCGCCAGACGATCTGCGGATAGCTGCGCAGCGTCTCCACGCGGCCGCCGATGCGCACGGTCACGGTGAGATCGTCCCCTTCGGACACCGTCACATCGTGGTCCGGCGCGATCTCCAGGATCAGCGACCCGGCCGGCGGCGTGTCGGACAGCGGCGACAAGTACCGCGCCAGGGCGTTGGCCGCGTGGCGCCCGAAGGCGACGGCGTAAATGCTCCACAGCAGCAGAATAAGGAGAATAGGGATCACCCAGCGCTTGATCCGCCGCTTGTCCCATAGCTCGCCCAGTTCCGACTCCGGCATCTGCGACAGGGCGGCTTTGACCGTCTCGCGCGCGAAGGGCTTCTCGGCCGCACGGAACTGGCGGCCCTCGAAGCACAAGGCGTTGATCAGCAGGTTCTCCGGGACCTCGAACACGCTTTCCAGCAGCAGGGCCGCGCGGGCGAGCGACTGCGGATTGAGCACGGGATGGACCACATGGGTCCAGAGCAGCCAGGCCATGATCGTAACCGCTCCGAGGGACAACGCCAGCCGTAACCCCGGCGGCAGATGCAGCATATTGTCCAGCACCAACAGGGGAAGCCACATC
>Ga0194125_10003981_pt1 | contig 23396 bp, 16 predicted proteins | sample TA2KigC250mmetaG_FD_148626 | JGI IMG/M metagenome (GOLD analysis project Ga0194125, IMG submission 148626) | Freshwater microbial communities from Lake Tanganyika, Tanzania - TA2015034 Kigoma Deep Cast 250m | ecosystem: Environmental > Aquatic > Freshwater > Lake | place: Tanzania: Lake... | reverse complement strand
GATAACGTGGAACGTGCGGTGGAGGGAGTCGGTGGTGATGAAGGGCGGGAACGGTTCATGGATGTAAGGGGAGAAGACCTGGTGGTAGAAGCGTGGAACGACCACGAAGCCGTTGCGCTTGAGCAGTTCACGGGCGGCGGGCGGCCCGCTGAACTGCTTGATGCCCTCGACTCTATCGAGGTCGGGCACGACATCGGCGGCCCGTGCTAGAGTCAGCCCGAAGAACAGGCAAGCCAGCGTTCCAGCCATTCGTCTCGGAGGGTCGGCGCGCATCGTGCTCCTCCTTGCATCCACACACCGTGCGAGCATGATACGCCGCCGGCGCGGGGAATTCAAGCCTGTCGCGGGAAGAGCACGTGCATCGCATGCTCCAGAAGCGAGTGTGCACTTTGGCGGCGGGAGTGATTCTAGGCGTGAAGGGCGCGGGTGTCAACTGCAGCCCTGCGCGGCGTGCTTGCGTGCTCGCGCATGACGTGTGGCCGACTCTCAGTGGGTCCGGTGGAAAGTAAGCGCCATGGCCCGCCCAGGCTTGGCGACATGGCGGCCCTCGCAGGCGGTGCCCGTGAGCCGGCCGCCCTTCAGCTCCAGGTCGAAGTGCAGGTTGTCATTGTCGTCGCCCGCGAACAAGACGGCGACGAAAGTGAGCTTGCTGCCTTCGAGCTTCACGCCCTTGAGGGGGAACGAGTCCCCCTTCTTGATGTCGGGGCCCGGCGTGTCGCCGAGGATCGTGAAGGTGCCGGACAGCCCGCCGGTCTTCGGGTCGGCGTCGAGTCGGATGCCGACCTGCACGGGCGGGCCATTCCTCTCGACGATGGCCGCCTCCCAGTTGCCCTCGACGGAGTTGCGAGCACGCCCACAGCCGATGAGCAGCGCGGCGGCGAGAACCAGGCAACGGCCGAGCCAGATTCGCGGCATGCGTTTGCTCCATTCCCTAACGCCAGGTGCCCCCTCGGGCGCGATCCCGCGGGAGGGTGGCAGCGGACCAGAATGGTTCAGACTTCGGCTTCGACGCGGCTGATCTTGGCGAGGTTGGCGACGCCGAGGCCCAGCTCGGCGGCGCGCTCGACGTGTTTGATCTCCTTGTGGTAGGGCGTCAGGCCCTTCTCCACCCGCTTCGCCTTGATGATGTCGGCCAGCACCGCGTCCATCGCCACGGGGTCCACGGAGGCGACGATGCCGTAGTAGTCCCAGCGGTTGGCCAGGTTCTGCAACTGGGGCCCCTTGTCGAAGACGCCATAGAGTGCGTCGCAGATGCAGAGGCGGGTCTTGGCCTTGATCGGCTCCAGGGCGTTGAGGTCAGCGACGTACTGGCAGGTGTCGCGGTGGAAGTCGCGGGCGTTGGGGACGGGGATGGAGCCGAGGTGGTTCTTGAGGGCGCCGGTGACGCCGGCGAGGCCGTGGGTCTTCATGATCGGCACGTTGATCACCACGTCGGCATCGAGGAGGATCTTCGAGAGCTGGGTGTCCACCGGGCCTGCCTTGACCTTGGGGCCGAGGTCCTGGCCCGTGGCGTAGGCTCGGGGGCCGTCGCCGTCGCGGACGACCTTGACCTTGGCAATCGTGAAGGCCCTGTCGTCGCGGTCGTAGGCCACGATGTTGGCGGGGTTGACCCCGGCCTTGACGAGGCCGCTGGTGACGGCGGCGATGACCTCGGGGTGGGTGGTCGCGCGGTCGAAGAGGCCATTGAACTTCACGGCCACCTTGTCCTTGGGGCTGACGTAGGCGCCCCAGGCCTTCGCCGCGTCGTCCTTGCCGCTCAGCTTCATCACCGCCGCATCCACGAGCTTCTGCACGAGGGCGGCGTCCACGGCGCTGTCGGCGATGGCCTTCTTCGACTTGTCGCGGAGGATGGCGACCATTGGCCCCGCGGGGGCCGCGTGCGCGAACCGTCCGCCCGCCAGCATCGCGGCGGTAGCCGCCGCCGCACCCGTCTGAAGAAACCCGCGTCGGTCCAGTAGCTGCCCGTGCATTTGCCTCTCCTTGCTTGCCTGTGGTCCACACGTCCCTGTTGTTCTATGAAACAACAGGCGGCGAAGAGAGTCAAGCGCGGGTCGAGTGCTGACAGGGCATTCGCATTCTCGCAATCGTCCTCGTCCTCGATTCCGCGTGCGAGTTTGCGCCCTACCCAATCGTCCTCGTCGTCGAACTCTTCGGCCTTCTCCCTCACGGGCGCGGCTGCGGGGCGGCGGTGGAGGCGACGGTGGCCGCGGCGGCAGCCTCGGCGGGCCGGGCCTCGACCTCGATGCTGGAGAGGACGTTTGGCGCGGCGCCCTGGGCGCCGGGGGCAAGGGTGATGTGGAGGTAGAATTGCTGGGCGTTCGCCAGGGCCGCCGCGTCCTCGAGGCGCAGCTCGGTCACGCCGTTGAAGCCGGCGTCGGCGCCCGACGCAGTGCGCAGGACGAGGGGCTTCTCGCCATCGAGCGAGAGGGCGATGGTGTTTGAGCCGCCTGGGGCCTGCGGGCCGACGGCGTGGCCGACGCGGACGCGAAGCGAGCCGAGCGGTGCAGGGGCGACGAATCGCTGGCGAATGACCACCGGCTCCTGGCTCGTGAGGCGGGCGGCGCCGCGGCGCCACTCGAGGGCCTCGGCGTTCTGGACCTCTGCCACGTGGAGCAGGCGGCTCGAGGCCAGCGCGTCGCGGTAGGCCAGGCGGCCCTCGGCGTCGGCGCTCAGCGTCACCTCGCGGCGGCCCGGCGGCTTCATCCGACAGTTGGCCACGAACTCGTTCAGCGTCACGCGCGAGCCGGGCGCCAGGTCGGCCGCAATGCGAATCCAGAAGCTCGGACGGTCGAACTGGTAGCTCGCCGCGCTCATCAAGTGGAAGGCGTTCCCCTCCGCCCGCCCCCACGCGCGGGCAGGGTGGATGAACTCCTTGCCGTCGGTGGACATGGTGAACTCGACGCAGTCGGCCCGCCCGCCCTGGACGACGCCTTGGACCTCTGTGACCAGCTCCTTGGCGTCGTAGGGCGCGGCGAAGTGGTAGGTGAGGCTCACGCGCCGCGGCTGGGCGCCGCGGCCCTCGAGGTGCAGCGCCCGCGCCGCGCCGTCCCAGCGCACGCAGCTCAGGCCCTCAATCGCCGCGTCCTCCGCAAACCAGGCTTCCCCGAACGTGTCCCGATAGACATACCGCAGCACGCGGTCGCCCCCCATCTCCACCGGCTGCCCCGGCGAGCGGTCCACCCCCGCGGGCAGGCGGCTCTTCAGGGCCTCGATGGGACGGCTGACGCGGCTGGCTCGCGCCTCCTCCGTGATCCCCGCCGGCATCGGGGCACGGGCCAGGCGGACCTCTCCGTTCCCTTCCTCGCCCCGCGCCCCCGCGGCGAGCGACGCCACGCACAGCAAGAACGACCACACACCGACACGACGCAGATCGGCCACAGCACGGCCTCCTAGGAGGGTGGACCCTGGAGCGTGGCTGCGGCCCTGTTGTGGAGGGAGCCATTGAGAGGCGACTGGCCGGCCGCGAGCGGCCTGGCGGGGACCCGCTCGCGGTATATTGGATGGCACTCAAAGCCTACCGCAGGTTCCGCACGCGCGCAAGCCGCTCGCCGCGCTTTTTTCTCCCCGGCCCCCGCCCTTGCATTCCGAGGCTGACTGTGGTACGAAGAGCCCACCTGAATAGGAGGAAGCACATGTCCAGGCTTAAAGTCGGCACCATCGGCCTCCGCGCGGGACACCCGCGCCAGTGGGAGGGCAGCCAGCTCGTCGAGACCCACGCCGTGTGCGACACGGACCAGGCCCTCCTCCGCTCCGTGGCCGCCGAGTGCGGAGCCAAGCTCGCGTCGCCCGACTACCGCGACCTGGTGGCCTGCCCCGACCTCGACATCCTGTTCATCGCCTCGCCCGACCAGTGGCACTGCGAGATGGCTTGCGCCGCGATGAAGGCCGGCAAGCACGTGCTCTGCGAGAAGCCGATGGTGATGACCCTCGACGAGTGCGAGCGAGTGGTCCGCACCGCCGACGCCACGGGGGCCAAGTTCCTTGTCGGCCAGGTCTGCCGCTTCGCCCCAGGCTTCGCGGCGGCCAAGCGCCTCGTCGCCCAGGGCCTCATCGGCGAGCTCTTCTTCCTCGAATCCGAATACGCCCACGACTACACCCACATCCGCGGCGTCGGCGGCTGGCGCACCGACCCCGTCCGCCTGCGCCACCCCTTCCTCGGCGGGGCCTGCCACGCCGTGGACCTGCTCCGTTGGGTCGGCGGAAACGTCGCCGAGGTCTTCGCCCACGCCAACCGCAAGGTGCTCACCGACTGGCCCGTGGACGACTGCACCATCGCGGTGATGAAGTTCGTCGAGGGCAACGTGTTGGGGAAGGTCTTCTGCGGCGTCGGCGTCAAGCGCCCCTACACCATGCGCAGCGTCCTCTACGGCACCGAGGGCACGATCGTCTGCGACAACACCTCGCCCGAAATCCAGCTCGCCAGCGTCAAGGCATTCGGCCACCAGCGCTTCGCCGCGATTCCCGTGGAGATAGCGAGCCACAACAAGCGCGCCGAGATGGACGTCCTCGCCCGCGCCATCCTGGACGGCACCGAGGTCGCCCTCGACGCCCGGGAGGGTGCCCGCACGGTCGCCACCTGCCTCGCTGCCGTCCAGTCCGCCGCCGATGGCCGCCCGGTCCCTGTTCGCAACGATTGGTAGCCGCCCTTGACAGCCGCCCCCGCACCCGCCATAATGGCCGACAGGCGGCTCCCCCACGGCAGGAGGGTAAGCCATGCCGGACAGCGACACCAGGGTGCCGAAGCTCGCCGGATACGAGCTTCTCGCCACCCTCGGCAAGGGCGGGATGGGCGTCGTCTTCAAGGCCCGCCAGGTCTCGATGGACCGCATCGTCGCCCTGAAGGTGCTCGCGCCCCGCCTCGCCAAGAACGCGGCCTACGTCCAGCGCTTCCTCCGCGAGGCGCGCTCCGCCGCAAAGCTCAACCACCCAAACATCGTCCAGGGCATCGACGTCGGCGAGGCCGGCGGCCACTACTACTTCGCCATGGAGTTCGTGGACGGCACGACAGTGAAGGAGATGATCAAGGGCCAGGGCCGCCTGGACGAGAAGACGGCGCTGAGCATCGTGGGCGCGGTGGCCCGCGCCCTCGAGCACGCCGCGAAGCACGGCATCATCCACCGCGACATCAAGCCCGACAATATCATGGTCGCGCGCGACGGCGTGGTGAAACTGGCCGACCTCGGCATCGCCCGCGCCAGCGAGAAGCCCGACACCCTGACCACCGAGGGCGTCGCCGTCGGCACACCCCACTACATGGCCCCGGAACAGGTTCGCGGCGACGCCGAGCTCGACTCCCGCACCGACATCTACGCCCTCGGCGCCACCCTTTACCACATGGTCACGGGCGACTTCCCCTTCACCGGCCCAAACGCCAGCGCCATCATGGCCAAGCACATGGCCGAGCCCGCGCCAGTCGCGAAGGAGAAGCATCCCGACGTCTCGCGCGCCACAAGCGACCTCATCGAACGCATGATGGCCAAAGACCCCGCCGACAGGCCCCAGACGCCAACGGAGCTGCTCCAGGAGATCAAGGATGCCCTGGCCGGGAAGGTCCATCTCAGGGCGAAGCCAGCCGGCAGCCGGCAGTCAGCAGCCAGCAGCCGCCAGCAGGCCGGGAGCAGTCGGCGGCCTGTGGGCGGCGTGGGCCCGCTCCGTGAAGCTCGCCCATCTTCCAAGGTGATCTGGGTCGCCCTTGCCGCGGTGGCCGCGATTGCCATCATCTTCGCACTCGTCGCCCTTCTCCGCGGCTCGAAGCCGCCCGACCAGGCTAAGAACGCCAAGGCCTCCACGTCTTCCCCCGTCCAGCCATCCACCCCTTCCGCCAAAGTGCCCGAACACCGAACACCGGGCACCGAACAGCCCTCTTTGGCTTCCGACCTCGCGGCCCTCCGCTCGGCCGCCGCCGACCTCGCGGGCAAGGAGCAGTTCGCCGAGGCATTGCGGCAGGCCGACGTCCTGGCCCTCAAGCACCCCGGCGCCGCGGCCGAGATTGACAAGGTGCGCCAGGGCATCGCCGTGCTGGCCGAGCGGCGCTACCATGCGCTCTCGCGCGCCGCCGATGCGGCCATCGAGGCCAAGGACTTCGCCAAGGCCCGCGAGGCCCTCAAGCCGGCCGAGGCGTTCGGCATCGCGGAATTTGCCGAGCGGGCGAAGAAGCGCCTCGCCGAAATCGCCTCCCGCGAGAAGGGCGCCGCCGCCTGGGCAAAGTGGGACGAGGCGAAGGCCTCCGCCGCCAAGCTCACCGCCGACGGCAAGTTCGACGACGCGGCCAAGCTCCTCGACGCCGCGAGGACGCTGCCCCTCGACGACATCGCCGGCCTCGTCGCCGAGCAGATGAAGAGCGTCGAGTCTGGCAGGCGCAAGGCCGCCGAAGCCGCCCTCGCCGCCTACCAGGCCGAATCCGAAAAGCTCTGGGCGCTCTTCAAGGAACGCAACTACGCCGAGGCCGAGAAGACCCTCACGAACCTCCCGCAGGCCCCAAACCTGCGGGAGGCCGTGGCTACCGACGCCGAGGCCGGCAGGCTCCTCAAGGAGTTCTGGGCCGCCGTCGAGCGCGGCGTCCTGGGGCGCAAGGGCAAGTTCGTCTCTATCGCCGGCAAGGGCGGAAACGTCGAGTCTGTCGAGAACGGCCAGGTCACGCTCAAGGTGGGCGCCAAGCAGTTCACCCAGCCCCTCCTGGGCATGGACGCCGCCCAGGCCGCGGCCATCGCCGACCTGAAGGACGACGAGCGCGGCAACCTCGCCAAGGCCGTCTTCCTCCTCGCCGAGAGCCAGGAGCTTGAGGCCGCCGAGAAGGCCCTGGCCGCTGCCGGCAACCCGCCCGGCCTGTCCGCCTACAAGGCGAGGCTCGCGAGCCTCCTGGCCAAAGTCGGGAAGACGCCGGCCGGCACGCACACCGGGGAACCAGGGCTCGACCCGAAGAAAGCCCTCGCGGCCGCGGAGAAGAGCATCGAGGCCGGCGACTACGCCGCCGCACGGCGCGCCCTGGACGCCGTCCTGAAGGCCAAGCCCGACGACGCGCAGGCGCGCCAACTCCTCGCCCAGGCGTTCGCGCGCGTGGTGCAGCAGGCGTACGACGTCTGCAAAGACGTGGATCTCGAGGCCGCAAGGAAGGCCATCGCCGCCGCCGCCGCCCTCCAGCCCGAGCATCCCGACGTGGCGGCCCTCGCCAACTGGTTCAAGGCCGCCAGCCACCCGCTCTTCGCCGACACCTTCGACCGCGCCGCCTCGCTCGCCTCCTGGAACACGCGCAGCGGCACCTGGAAGGTGGACCACGGGGAACTCACGTGCGAATACGACCAGGAGGCCATGGCCTTCCTCAAGCGGGCCCCATTCCAGGACTTCGTCTTCGAGTGCGACGTGAAGTGCGTCGGGGAGAAGCCTGGACTGGTCGTCGGGATCGTGTTCCGCTACACGGCTCGGCGCTGGCTCTTCGCGCTGCTCTACGACGCCTTCGACCAGGCCGAAGGCGGCGGAGCCACGGGCAGGGGCTGGTACCTCCGTAGCGGGCCGGGAGCCACCGACACGCCGAGGGCCAAGGACGTCACGTACCGCCATGCGCGGCTCAACATCCAGGCAGGGGACACCTACCACCTGAAGCTCAAGTGCAACGGCAGAGACGTCGAGTGCTTCATTAACGGCAAGCTCGAGCTCCAGCTCACCGATGAGAAGCCAACCGCGGGCGAACTGGCCTTTCTGAGCGCCGGGCAGGCCGCGCGCTTCGACAACGTGCGCCTCTACCGCGTCGTCCCCTTGCCGGAACTCAAGACCATCAAGCCGCCCGGCCCCGCACCTCAGGAGGCCGAGCCGAGCAATCGGTAGGGCATCTTCGACGGCCCGCAGGCTCTCCCCTCCACGCCCTCTGGCGGCAACACCACGGTAGCAGGGGGCGGCCCTGTTGGGAAGGAGAACAGTCATGAGTCCCGGGGTCCGACGGCGGGAATTCCTGGCGGCAGGGGCGGCAGCAGGCGCGGTGGCGGGGCTGGCCCGCGACGCGCTCGGGCAGGTCCAACCGAAGCCCGTGCGGCTCGGAGTCATCGGTGTCGGCGGCAGGGGTTCCTATCTGCTCGGCGTGGCGCTCAAGGCGGGAGTCGAGGTGCCAGCCCTCTGCGACATCGCTCCCGCCGCCATCGCACGCGGCACCGCCATCGTCGAGAAGGCGGGCGGCAAGAAGCCCGAAGGCTATCAGAAGGGGCCGACGGACTATCAGCGAATGCTTCAGCGGGACGACTTGGACGCCGTGCTGGTGACGACTCCGATGCAGCTTCACGCCCCAATGTCCATTGACGCCCTTCGCGCGGGCAAGCACGCGCTTAGCGAGGTCGCCGCCGCGATGACCGTGGACGAGTGCTGGGGCATCGTCCGCGCCGCCGACGAGACGGGCAAGGTCTACATGCTCGCCGAGAATTGCTGCTACTGGTTTCACTGCCTGATGATCCTGAACATGGTCCAGAAGGGCCTCTTCGGCGAGCTGACCTATGCCGAATGCGGCTACGTGCACGACTGCCGCTCGCTCCTCTTCCAGGGCGACGGGTCGCTCACCTGGCGCGGCGAGATGGCGCGCGACTGCTGCGGAAACGTGTATCCCACTCACTCCCTCGGCCCCGTCGCCCAGTGGCTCGGCATCAACCGCGGTGACCGCATGGTCTCGCTCGTCGCGGGCAGGACGGGTTCCGCCGCGCTCAACGACTACGTGGCGAAGCGCTTCCCCGAGGGCCACGCGGCCCGCCAGATTCGCTTCAAGCTCCCCGACTCGAGCACCACGCTGATTCGCACGGCGAAAGGCGCGCTCATTGACCTGCGCTTCGACATGTGCTCCGCCCGCCCGCACCCGACGACCACCTACTACACGCTCCAGGGCGTGAAGGCCAGCTACGACTCGCGGCAGCAGTTCATCTGGCTCGACGGCCGCACCCCCGGCTATCGCTGGGAGGAGCTGAGCAAGTATATGAAGGAGTTCGAGCACCCGCTCTGGACCAAGCACGGCGCCGAGGCGAAGGCGACTGGCCACGAGGGCGCCGACTACTTCCCCATCCGCGAGTTCCTTCAGGCCGTGCGCAAGGGCGCCCCGCCGCCGATTGATGCCGCGGACGCCGCGGCCTGGAGCGTCATCATCCCCCTCTCCGCCAAGAGCATCGCCGAAGACGGCGCCCCCCAGGAAATCCCCGACTTCACGAAGGGGAAGTGGGAGACGAGGAAAGGGTGAAGGAGAGCGGGGGCGGGAACCCCTCTTGAAAAGGGGTTCCCGCCCCCGCCCCCCCACCTTCCCGAGAACTCCTACGCTCAATGCTCGCTGACGAGGGGCTTTTCGCGGGCGCCTTCGGCCTCGACGATGGGCCAGGAGGCACGGAGGGGGCTCCTGTAGGGGCCGATCTTGTCGAAGGGGATGGGCTGGAAGCCGAGCTTGAAGGCCGGTGATTCGGGGTGGAGGCGATAGTCGTCCTTCGCAGCGTCCACGAACAGCGGATCAGCAACGAGCGAGTGCTGGTCGAAGCCAAGGGCCTGCCACGCCGCCCACTCGTCGGCCGGCTCCACCTTCTTCTCCTTGGGCAATTGCCCCACGCGGATGGGCTGGCCGAAGTGCCAGACGAGGTTGTAGTCCGACTGGTGTTTCTCGTAGGGCACGGTGCGAAGGGCGAAGAGGGCGGCCTTGGGGTCGCGGTAGCAGAGGATGTTCCGGCGGAAGACGTTGTTGGCCATGATCATCCCGTTCGGCAGCACGGCGTCCTTGGGATGGATGTCCATGTGCCGCATGGCCTTCCAGGCGGGCTGGTTGGCGACCGATTCGTAGCCCTTGACCATCGAGGGGAGGTGGCTGGTCCAGTAGCTGTGCTTCTCGTTCCAGCCGTTGCACTCGAATTGCTGGAGCGTGCCGTCAATGAGGACATTGTTCTCGATCAGGTTGTCGCGTCCGTTGTGGAGGTGGACGAGGCCGCGGACGCATCGGGCGACGACGTTGCCTACCACATCCACCCCGCCCGTGTTGTCGTCGAGGTAGACGCCCCAGGCGTAGTGGGGTGAGACCCACTTGCCCTTCTCCTGGCCGTAGCCCAGGATGTCGTGGAAGAAGTTGTGGCGGATGACGGTGCCGCGGGAGGAAATCCAGTCGCGTCCGCCCGTGTAGACGGCGCCGGTGTCGGCGGTCTCGAGGTTGACGTGGCGGATGTGGTTGTACTCGATGACCAGGTTGTTTCCGCTGAAGAGGATGCCGAAGCGAGGGCCATCGTGAATGAGGTTGTGGGAGGCGCGGTTGCCGCAGCCGCCCACGGCGACGCCGACTCCTTGCTTGTAGTAGACGCCGAAGTGGTGGAGGTAGTTGTTGTCGGCGTAGTTCCCGGCGGGGGTGAGGGTGATGCGGTCGCCGCCGGAGAGGGCGATGGCGTCGCGGCCGATCTCGTAGATGTCGTTGCCCACGACGCCGTTGCGGAGGCCGCCATCCACGACGACGCCTGAGCCGTTGTAGTCGCCCACGTTGCGGATGGTGTTGGCGGCGACCAGGCAATCCGAGCAGCCCTTGAGGACGACGGCGTTGCCCTCGCAGCACTCGATGGTGAAGCCCTGAAGCGTCACATGCTCGACGCCGTTCATCTCGACGACCGTGCGCATCGTGGGGGCGTAGACGGCCTTGCCCTCGAGCGGCGCGGGGGGCCAGAAGTAGAGCGTACCCGCCTGGGCGTCGAGATACCACTCCCCGGGAGCGTCCAGCTCCTCGAACAGGCCGCGGACGTAGTAGCGGTCAGTGGGGCGGATGGGGTAAGAGCAGTCGCCCGCGAGCTTGATCAGCCGCTTCTCTGGGTCAATGGAGGCGATGCGGACGATGTTGTTCCACCAGTTGTAGCGTGGGAAGACGAATACCTCGCCCTCCTCGGAGCGGGACCAGGAGCGGGCGTCGGCGGCCTTGTAGTGGAGCGTGCGGCGGTCCTCGCCGGGCACCTCGGCGTACATGGGCACGGGCTTGCCGTCGGCATAGGCCCAGCCGCCGCCGTAGGGGTTCTTGGGGTCGAAGTTGGGGTGGCGGGCGAGGTGCTGCCGCTCGCCATCGAAGATGAGCTGGCGGAAGCTGATGCCCCTGAAGCCCTGGGCGGCCACGTCGGCCTTGAGTATCTCGCCCTTGTGTAGCGTGAAGCCCTTGATCTCCCTGCCGCCGGCGAGGATGGGCCGCTCCTTGCGATAGGCGCGGTACACGATGGGCGCGTCGGCCGTGCCCGAATCCTCCTTCCCCAGCTTCAGCGTTTGGGGCAGGCAGTGGAGGCCGCCGCGCACGAGCACGGTGGCGCCGTCCTTCAGCGCCCCATTGGCCTTGAGCTTGCGGAGCGCGTCGCGTGCCCGCTCGAGCGTGGCGAACGGCCCGTCGCTCTTCGCCCGGTTCGGCTCTGGGAGCGCGCCCGACCAGGCGTCACTCCCATCGGTCGCCACGTAGAGCACAGTTCCCTTCACCGGCGTGGTCTCATCCCTGAGCCTTGGGGCGCAGGCCCCGGCACAGAGGGCCAGCCCGATGGCGAGGAGTCTCAAAGGCCAGTTCACTGGACTGTCCACATCCCTGGGGAGAGGTCAGAACTCGACGAACTCTCTGGGGTAGTGGGTGAGGTCGAGGCGCTCCTCGTCTGGCACGGGTCTGATGCCCCACTGCTGCATGGCGAGTGCGCCGAAGAGGATTTCGATGGGCTTGCCTGCCTCATCCTTGCCGATCTCGTCCACCACAAGGGCGTGAGTGGATATCCGCCGGCCCTCTACCTTGGCCTCCAACACCGCAGTGGTACTGGTTCGCTTGATCCCGCCGCCGATTGCCGTCTTGATCGGGCTTAGCGCCTTTGAGGTCACAAGGAGCTTGGCGACCTCACGCACCACATAGGTGTTGCGAGAGCCTGTATCGAAGAGAGTCCAACACTCGCGGCCATCCACCTTGATCGCTTCGCGCACCCTGCTCATTGCTTTCCCCTTCGCGTGGTCCCACGGCCCTCCAGCCTGTAACTCAACCGGACAGAGCGCGCCAGACCGTCATTGGCCTGCCTACTTCGCCTCGGCGTCGCAGGCGACTCGGAAGCCGATGAAGCCCATCTTGGGGAGCCACCACTTGCTTTTGGGCTCCTGGGGGTCCTCGTAGCGCCAGAAGGGCTCCTCGAACACGCGTGCGGCGCTCCGCAGCGTGGCCGGCGCGCCGTTGTAGGCGCCGCCGCGGGCCACGTGGGCGAAGCCGGCCGCCGTCTTCACCACGCCCTCCTTCGGCCCCGTGGGACAGGTCGCGGGGTTGGTCTTCGCCGCTTCCTCATATGCCTTCGGCGAGTAGAAGTCTGACACCCACTCCATCACGTTGCCGTGCATGTCGAAGAGGCCGAACGCGTTGGGCTTCTTCTGGGCGACCTCCTGGGTCTTCTCGTCCGAGTTGTCCTCGAACCAGGCGTTGTCCTCGAGCGCGTCCTCGGCGCAGGCGTACGCGCCCGTCGAGACGGCGCGGCAGGCATACTCCCACTCGGCCTCGGTGGGCAGGCGGTACTTCTTGCCGGTCTTCTTCGAGAGCCACTGGCAGAAGACCTCGGCGTTGAGGTGGCTCACGCCGATGCAGGGCCGCTTGCCGGCGCCCCAGCCCAGCGTGGGGTCGCCGTAGAGCGGCGTGGGGCCGCTGATGGCGTCCACGCCCTTCTTCTGGGCCTCCTCGGCCTTCTTCTTCGCGGCCTCGTTGGCCGCCTCGCCGCGCTTCTCCTGCACCGTCTCGTCGTAGTAGGCCATGAACATCAGCCACGTCGTCTCGTGGGCGCACAGGTAGAAGGGCTTGAGCACGGCCTCGAACTGCGGCCCTTCGTGCGGCTTGCGGCCCTTCTCGCCCTCGGGGCTGCCCATCTTGAGCTTGCCGCCTGGGACGAGCACCATGTCGAAGGCAATCTCCTTGCCTTCCTTATTCTTGATCTTCTCGGTGAACTTCTTCGCAGGCTCCTCGGCCCAGGACCAGGAGAGCACCAGCCCGAGTGCAAGAATGCCCGCTGACAACGAGACGACCCGACCTCCGATTCCGCGCACGCCCAGTCCTACCTTTCCACGATGAAGGGAGAGAGGGATAAGCGACAGGCCGCCGACGACTCGACAACGCCGCCTGTCGCCAGTATGATCTTCGCAGGTTCTGGCCGGGATGTCAAGCGGAAACCGAGGCGCCGGCACGACGGCCCGCTTACCCATGCGACAGGAGCCAATGCGATGGCAACCGAACTTGCGCTCCGGGGCGGCCCACGAACCGTCCCCGACGGCATGGTGAAGCCCTGGCCCGTCATCACCCAGGAGGACAAGGACGCGGTGCTGGCCGTGTTCGACAGCGGCCACCTGCACGGCACCTCGGCCCCGCAGGCCCTCGCCCTCCAGAAGGAATGGGCGGCCTACTGCGGCGTCAAGCACGCCCTGGTGACCAACAGCGGCACCTCGGCCATCCACATGGCCCTCGCCGCTGCCGGCATCGAGCCGGGCGACGAGGTGATCGTCCCCGCCTTCACCTACTGGTCCACCGCCGCCGCCGTCCTTCACCAGAACGCCATCCCGATCTTCGTGGACATTGATCCGCGCGACTACACGGTGGACCCCGCCCTCATCGAGGCCGCCGTCACGCCGCACACCAAGGCCATCCTGCCCGTGGACATCCACGGGATGCCGTGCGACTACGACCGCATCTTCGAGATCGCCCGCCGCCACAACCTCCTCGTCCTTGCCGACGCCTGCCAGGCACACGGCGCGAAGTACAGGGGGAAGAAGACCGGCGCCATCGCCCACGCCACCGCCTTCTCCACCAACCGCTCGAAGAACCTCTCCAGCGGCGAAGGTGGCCTCTACGCCACCGATAGCGACGACTGGTTCGCCGTCGCCTCCCGCATGCGCGAGTTCGGCGAGGTCGTCCTGCCCAACCAGGCCCGCGAGTACAACGCCTTCTCCCTCGGCTGGATGTACCGCTCGCTGGAATGGACCAACGCCTTCTGCCGCACGCAGCTACGGCACCTCGACGAGCGGAACCGCATCCGCCAGGAGATGGCGGCCTACCTGAACGAACAGCTCCGCGACATCCCGGGCGTCGAACCCCCCTGGTGCCCGCCCGAGCGCGAACCGGTCTACTTCAGCTACGTCGTGGAGTTCTGTCCCGACCAGCTTGGCCTCGACGTGCCCGTCGAGACCTTCAAGAACGCCATCATCAAAGCCCTGCGGGCCGAGGGCATCGGCCTGGGCCAATGGCAGACGCGCCCCGTGCCGGGCCAGGACGTGTTCGCAAAGCAGGTCGGCTACGGCAAGGGCTGCCCCTGGACCTGTCGCTGGGCCCGCAAAGTCACTTACCGCGGCGAGGACCACCCGAGGACCCTCGACTTCATCGCCCGCCACTCCTACCTGGCAGGCGTCCACCCTCCTAACACGATGGAGCTGATGAAGCTCTACGTCGAGGGCTTCCGGAAGGTCCTCGGCCGGGTGGACGAGGTGGTGGATTTGGCCAGGAGGGAGTAGCGGCTACTGCTCGTGGAAGTACCGGCGGGTGCGCTCGTCGTGGCGAAGGGCCTCCAGGGCGTTGTGGAGCCTGGACTTGACGGTGCCGAGGGGGATGTCGAGGGCTTGGGCGATCTCGGCGAGGCTCAGGTCGTCCACGAAACGCATCAGGACCACCTCACGGTGGGCTTCGGGCAGTGCGGCCATGACGGCCGCAAGCTCGGAGCGGGAGGCCGAGGCGTCTTCGGCGGGGGGAGCGACGGCCTGCTCAACGGCCTGCGCTTCGCCCCCAAGGGGCCTGTTGTGGCGGCGAAGGCCAAGCGAGAGGTTCTTGACCGCGGGATAGAGGAAGGTGGTCATCCGGGCGGTGAGGCGGAAGCCGGGGAACTTGCCGAGGAGGTAGGCGAAGGTCTCCTGGAGCACGTCGAGGGCGTCGGCATCGTTGCCCGTGAAGCGGCGGGCGAGGCGGACCACCCAGTCGCGGTAACGATAGTAGAGGGCCTCGAAGGCCGCAGCGTCCCCGCGGTTGATCGCGTCCACAAGGCTTGCGTCGTCACGAGGGTCATCCCTTGACAAGGCGAAGCCCCCCTGAGAGCCACAAGCCACAAGCTACAAGCTTCGGAAAGGAGAGGATGGCCCGAAGCTTGTGGCTTGCGGCTTGCAGCTTGCAGCTACGGCTTCTTCACGATCAGCTCTGCGATGGCGCGGCGCAGGCCGGCGAGCTGCCAGGCCTTGAGGCTGCCGAAGACCAGGGCGTCGGCATTGTCGGCCCCCGCTCCGGCCACGCGGCCGGTTTCGATGGCGACGGCGCCGTGGACCATGGCCTTGAGCTGCTCGCGGTTGAGGTTGTAGCGGCGGCCCAGCTCGACGAGGTATTCGATGAGCTGCTGGCCGTCGCGGAATGCCTTGAGGCGCATGTCGGCGAGGACGGTCTGATTGACGCGCTTGCCTGGGATGAGGAGCGCGGAGCCGCCGCCGGCCGCCTTGTCGCCATCGTCGAGTGCCCGCTCGTCACCGAGGGTCTGCCAGGGGAGGTGGGCGTTGGCGCCGTTGGCCCACATGCTCAGGAGCATCACGACCGAGGCGGTGTTGCTCTCGGTGTCGCGGCTCACGCCGCCGTAGGCGCGGATGTCCACGCCCGTATCGTCGGCCAGGATGCGGCAGCGGCGATAGGCGTTGGCGTCGTTGAAGCCGCCGATGTACTCGCAGTCGAGGATGCGGTGCATCACGCGCCCCTGCCACATCGGGCGCGAGATGTCGCCGCGTGAGGCCCAGAGCTTGCGGTCGGCCTCGCCACGGCCCTTCGTCCAAAGCTGGCAGAAGAACTGGAGGGCCAGCCAGTCGTCCCAGTGGTAAGGCTCGTCGGTCGTCCACCACATGTTGGAGCCCCAGTCAATGCGGTGGGTGTTCTTGCCGCCGTAGAAGCACTGCATCTCCGTCTTGTCCCAGCCGCGCTCGCGGAAGTGCTCGATGAACTGGCGTTGGACGGCGAGGAAGGCGTCCTTGTAGTCCTGGCTGAGGGCATCGCCGATGTACGGGGCCTTCATGTAGTGCTCGATGATGAACTTCTTGTCTTCGCCGCGGCCGGGCCAGTGGCCCTGGTAGTTATAGGTCTGCTTCGTGAGAGGGGTGGGCCAGCTATCGTCAAAGGGGAGGTAGAGGGCTTCGACGGGTGCGGCGGCGCGGCGGCAGTTCTCGAATGCCTCGCCGCTGAGGAGGGGGCCGACCTGGCGGTCGTAGTCCGCCCAGTCAACCTGGATGTCCTTGCCCGTGCCCGTGAGCCTGGGGCGATGGGTCCAGCAGTTGAGGACGCAGCGGTGGTTGTGGGCCAGGCGGTAGAAGTCGTGGGCGTTCGGCGGGATGCGATAGGCGTTCAGCTCGGGCACGAAGCTCAAGCGGTCGGGCAGCACGAAGTCGTAGACCGTCAGCTCGACGGGCAGCTTGAGCGGCGGCTCGACGCCGTCCGCCTCGACTAGGAAGCCGCCCGTGTAAGCACCGGGCGAGGCGTCCTTGGGCACGTAGATGTCCACGTAGACGGTCTGGTTCTGTTGATTGGACACGCGGGGCAGGGACGCCCCGCCTACATTCTTCTCGCGGGGCGCGGAGGCCCCGCCCACAATGTCCGGAATGTTGAAGGGCGCGCCGGTGGGCAGGGGCACGCAGTAGGCCGGCTGCCATTGGCCCTTGCCATTCTTCGCATACCAGTTTCTGAACAGCTCTATCATTTTGCCCGCAATCATTTTGCCTTCTCTATTCTTCAGCTCTTGCGGGATGATCTGCACGTTCCGCAACGGCTCGGCGACGCCGTTCACGACGCAGACCTGAAACGACACCGTCTCGCCCCGCGCGCCGAAGAGGCGAACAGTCAGCCCATCCCATACGGCGTTTGCCTCTCCTGTCTCCATGTCGTCGAACATCGCGCGCGGCTTCTCGGGGCTGACCATAGTGAGTTCGGGGCTGATCTTGACGAGTGGGGGTGCGGCCCAGGCGTACATGCGGGCCTTCGCCAGCGGGCCGAGGTCGGCGACCGCACGAGGCGGCTGCAGCTTGGCGAGCGCGGGCGCGGCGGGCAAAGCGGGCGAGGCACTTGCCGACAGCTTCTCGGCAGGCGAGGCCACGCCGCCGGGCGAGACCGCGACGACCTCGATGTCGCACTTTTCCGACGGCGTCAGGTCTTCAAGGACGATGGCGGTCGGCCCGCTCGGCTCGGGGTGCTTCACCCGCCAGCGCTCGACGGGTTTGCCGTTGAGGGTGATGCGCCAGCAGAAGACGCCCTTCCCCTCGGCAATGGTGAGCCGCAGCGCGCCGGCGGCCAGGTGGGCCTTGTCGGGCGCAGGCTCAGCCTTAACAGCGGGCTTCGGCGGGGCGTCCGCCAGCGGCTTGCCCAGCTCGACCTCGATGTAGGGCTCGTTGCCCCGCGACTGGACGCTGTGGATGAAGTTGTTGTGGTAGGCCAGGTTCCCGCCGTCCATCACTGCGAGACCGTCCGTGTCGCCGCAGGCGAGGGCGTAGATGAGCTCGGGCGTGAGGGCGACGCTGACCCAGCCGTCGGCCAGCTCCTTGCGCTCGGCCCAGGTGTCGAGGGTGTAGCCTGACGACATGATCACGTCGCAGAACATCGAGCCGGGCCAGGCCCACGGGCGCTTAGTCGCGGCGTCGGCCAGGCAATAGGTCGCGCCGCTCGCGGGGCCGTAGGGCCGCGCGCTCGTGCCCTCTTCCCAGTCCTGGTTCACGGTGGAGACGCGGATGTAGCGGAGCATGTCGGCGCCGGCGCGTCGGAGGAAGAGGGCGGCCTTGAGCACCTCGCGGCCTTTGGCGGGCGTGGCGTCGAAGCGGATGGCGGCCATTTCCTGAATGCTCTTGATCTTGAACTGGCCGCACTTGCCGGCGGAGGTGTTCCGCTCGTCGCCGCAGTCGGACAGCCAGATATCGGCCGTGGCCTTGAGCCGCACGGTCTCACCGGCATGCAGCCATGCGGTCATCGCCACACACGCCGCCGCCCACAATCGTTGGCGCTTCATCAAAGGCTCCTGAACAGGGTTCCATAAGGAATGCAGGAAGGCAGGAAAGGAGCCGATCCGTTCCTGGGTTCCTGGGTTCCTTATAGCCGATCTTCTGGGTGGAAAGCAAGGCGGCCTGGGGCCGGGGCTGGCTATGGCACGAGTCGAACGGCGGCGAAGCCGAAGGAGCGAATGGGCAGCGAGAGCTTGCCATTGGCAATCGCCAGCGGCTCCTGGTCGCGTTCCATGAGATCGGTGCGAATGGCCTTGGAGAAGCCCTTCGCCGTGATGGCCAGCGGCTCGGCGCGGCCGGCGGTTTCCCACACTCGCAGGATGAGGCCGCCGGCCGTGGGGTCGTCAGCCGGCTTCAGGCACGTGGCAATGGCGCGGGCGGGGTCAACGACAATCTCGCGGGGCAGAGACGCCCCGCCCACATCGGAGGCCCCGGCCACAGTGCCGCGGGCGACGAGGAACGGGGTGGCGACGCTGCGGCTCCATGCCATCGCCTCGGCCTGGTCGTAGGGGCCTTTGTGGGCACGGAGGGAGTAGCGGAAGCGGAACTCGGTGACGCCGCCCTGGTCCTGCACCACCTCGCGGTAGTTCTGGTCGTTGCCCAGGCACTCGAACGCGAGCGGCCCGAGGTCGGTGCGGAGCACGAAGGCGTCGAGCGGGGCAATCGTCACGCCCGGGCCGTCGGGAAGCGACACGTCGAGGAAGCCCTGGACGGCGAACCGCCGCGTGTCGGCGCCGGGCAGCAGATCGCCCTCCGGCTGGGGCTTGGGGCGAATCACGGCCCCCGTCGTCTCGATTCGCACCACCGCCCCATCGCCGAGGAGGGGGAAGAACTGCACGAGCCGCTCCTGCTTCGTCGTCGCCGGCTTCTTCACGCGAATATCGAAGTCCACGCGGTCCAAGTTGACATAGACCGTCACATGGTTCGCCACCTCGACCCCCGCCGCCTTGCCCGTGATGCGCAGCCGGGCGAGCACCGGCCCGTACCACCCCTCAGGTTCGATCGTCACGTCCTTCAGCACGTGTTCCTGGCCGTCGTGGTACACGGTCTGGCAAAGCGAGCGGGCGGCCTTCGCCACCAGCTCTTTGCCGGTCGGCCTGTGAATGAGGGTGGCGATGCCGCCTACCTCTCGGTCCATGACAAATCGGTAGAACGGGCCTTCGAGTTCGGTCTCAGTGACACGCCACGGACAAGGCTGGTCGTGATCCAGCCAAGCGCGCTCCACTGCGGTCAGCGCAAACGGGGGCACGTTGTCAACCGCTGAGTAAAGGAAGCACTCGCCATCCTCGTTTTCCTTCTGCGCCGGGAAGACACGGCCTCCGACCCGCAGGGCGTGGTGGTGAATCGGCAACTTCCGCCTGCCGTAGGCGATCGTGTAGGTCGGATCTTCGCCTGGCACACGGACCAGTCTTCCCGCAGGCAAGCTGAGCTGGTTGAAGAGCGTGAGCCGCTGAGCATCGGGGCTGACGCGGAGCGCTTTCCATGCCGTGTGCGTGAGAGCAGCCGCTTTCTCGTTCAGCTCGCGGGCCCAGGCGCGGCGGAGGTCGGCGTTGTGGCGCTTGTTACGCTCATCCGTGCCGTTCCAAGCGTGGTCGCTGAGCATGGCCAGGCACCACTCGGCGCGCTCGCGATCGGCACGGGTGGACTCGGTGAGCTTGGGGTCGCGCAGCGAGGCAACGGCGAGAAGGGCCTCGGCGGCGAGGAACTGGCGTTCGCCCTCCCGCATGTCTGCGGCGGTCTTGGCGAGGCAGACGGGCCAGACGTCCCACGAATGGCCGAAGCAGCCGCGAAGGGTGGGGAGGAACGGCGTCTTCGCTTGATCGGCGTCCACGGCCTGGCAGAACTGGGGGAGCGTGGCGTTGACGAGCTTGGGGCGGGCGCCGCCCTGCCTGTTGTAGGCGATGATCTTGTCGGCGAACTCGCGGGCCTGGCCGCCGCTGCCGGGATTGATGTCGCCGTGGGTGCCGCTGGCCAGAATCGCCCGTGTCCTATAGCCATCGCCCAGCTTGGCGTAGTGAGCGACCCAGCCGGGGACGGACTTCGGCTCGCGGAGCAGCTTCGCCCCCTGGGTGTAGCTCGCGCTGTTGCAGGCGAAGGGGTCCATCACGACCCGCACCTGGGAGCCATCGGGGCCTTCCCAGGTGAAGAGCGGCGGACACTTGAGGCTGGCGAACGAGGAGTCGTAGTTGTAGAAGGGGTTGGAGAGCCATCGGACGCCGCAGCCGGCGAGGATGGGCGCGACGCCCCAGGGGAGCGAAGGCTGCTCGATGTGCTCGGCCACATCGAAGCAGCGGATGCCCCAGTCGCGCTCCAGCCGCCGGGCGGGATAGAAGGTGCGGATGGCACCCTCGACGCCCTGGAAGGCCCAGAGCGAGTTGCACAGGTAGGGGCTGACGTAGAGGCGGCCCTCCTTGATGCGGCGGATCAACTCGTCCTTGCGTTGGGGGTAGTGCTCGACGAAGCAGAGCACCTCCTGGGTGACGGCCGCGTTATAGCGGTTCTGGCTCTCGGGCGGCTCCTTGTCCGTGCGGTTCATCTCATCGAGGTGGCCCTTCACAATGTCTGCGAATGCCTTGCGGGTCGCCTCCTCGCTGAGGCCCCAGGTGTAGTCGGGGCAGGTGTCGTTGGCAATGTAGAGGGTCCACACCGAGGGGTCCTCCGCCGCAAGGCCGCCGGCAGACGGCAGGGCCAACGCCAAGCCGCACACCAGAGCTACGGAGGCATCCACGCGCATCGCTGTTGTCCTCTCATCGTCCTCGTCCTCGTCGTCGTCGTCGTCCTCGAACCTTCTGCTCCCCTGGCTTCCCGGGCCCGAAGAAGCAAAGAGAAGAACGATTACGAGGACGAGGACGACGACGAGGACGATTGCGAACCGGCGTCAGATGGCCGGGGGTCACTTTGGGCTTTGATTCTGTACCCAACGTGCCGCGACTGCATCCATCGGACGGCGAAGATGTCGCGCAGGCCGGCCCAGAGGCGGTTCCAGACGCCGTATTTGGCCTTGCCGCGGGTGCGGGGGTGGTGTCGGACGGGGATTTCCTTGATGCGTGCGCCTTCGAGGCGCAGGAGGGTGGGCAGGAAGCGGTGCATGCCGCGGAACATCTTGACGCGGACAAGTTGCTCGCGGCGCATGACGCGGATGGAGCAGCCAACGTCCTTGATGCTCTCGTGGGTGAGCCAGTTGCGGGTCCCGTTGCCAATCTTCGAGGAGATGCGGCGGAGCCAGTTGTCGCGGCGCTTCTGGCGGATGCCGCACACGCAGTCGCACTCGCCGCTCTCGGCCATCGCCAGCATCTTCGGCAGGTCGGCGGGGTCGTTCTGGAGGTCGCCGTCAATCATCGCCACCAGGTCGGCGCGGGCGGCCTTGAAGCCGGCGTCGAGGGCCGCGCTCTGCCCGCAGTTCCGCTCGAACGAAATCCACCGCACCACGGGGTCCTGCTTCGCCGCCCCCTGCATGCGGGCGAGCGAGGCGTCGGTCGAGCCGTCGTCCACCAGGATCAGCTCGCACTGGGGGTAAAGCTCGCCCAGGCCGGCCCGGACGGCCTCGACCAGGGGGGCGATGTTGTCCTCCTCGTCCTTGATGGGCACAACTATCGAGAGGCGTGGGTTGCTCATGATTGGCGTCTCTCCGGGATGCGTGACCCGTGACGCGTGAGAAGAACCCGGGAACGGCAGATTCACGCGTCACGGGTCACGCGTCACGCATCTGGCCTATGTGCCAGTTGCCTCAAGCTCCCTTCTAGCCAGCATCGGCCCCCTTCAACCGGTTCTTCCGGAAGATGAGCATGAGGTTGCGGACGTAGACGAACGAGTTGAAGCCGTAGGCGAGCATGAACACGGGGTCGAGGCGGTAGATGGCATAAGACAGCACGGTGAGGGAGCCGGCGATGCTGAGATACCAGAAGGAGACTGGGACGACGCTCTCGCCGCGCCTCTCGGAGGCGAGCCATTGGACGACGAAGCGGGCGGAGAAGAGTCCCTGGCCGATGAAGCCGATGGCGAGCCAGAGCCAGGGCTCGGCGGCCACGCGGCGGCGAGCGCGATCGAGGAACGCTCGGGCCGCCGCGGGCTCGCCGCGGTCGAAGGCCTGGCCTGCCTGGCCAAGCAGCGCGTGGAACTCGGCGCGCTCGTCCGCCGGAGCGGCCGCCTCGGCGGCCACGGCGCACGCCACCACGCCAATCAGCAACAGCGCCAGCGCCGCCCCCGCGGCGCACGCGAGCATCCTCATCCTGGCCTCCTTCTGCCGCACATTATACGGGGCGCGGCGGAAGGCGGTCAAGGCGGCGTCGCCGGCGGTTGTGTTCCGTCAATCAGTGTTCCGTCAATCAGCAATCGGCAATCGGCAACTGGGAATCCCCCCTCACCTCCCCTTCGGCCACTCGATGTCGAGGCCGCCAATCTTGGCCGTCAGGACGATAGCCATCGTGCCGCTCGCCTCGCGGCTGCTGGCGCCGAAGAGGACCGAGCTGATCTCGCTGTCCGCCGTGTTCAGCCCGCCGATGAGGAGCGGCTGCCCGTCGCGCACGGTGACTGTGGTGGAGAGCTGGGTCACGTCAATCACCTGCCCCTTGCGCGTGCTGAAGCGGGGCCACAGTTGGATGGCGATGCGGCCGTCCGAGAGAATCGTGGGCCGCACGGCGAGCTGGCGGCCGACGAAGGCGCGCTCGATGAGGAGCTGATAGCCATACGGCCCCCAGTAGCCGAGGCGGGGGATATAGACGTCGCCGCCCATGACCAGGGCGCCCTCGGTGCCGCTCTTGACGGCGATGAACATCTGCTCGCGGGTGGAGGAGCGGGAGCGGCTGACGGAGCCGCCGATGCGGGCGGCGAAGGAGCCGGTGGCGATGCGGATCTGGAGGCCATTGCGGGCGGCAAGGGGGTTGCCGCCGGCGGCCGTCACGTTGCCGCTCTGGGCGCGGAAGGCGGCTCCGACGTCCATCGCCGCCATCGCCTTCGCGTCGAGCTTCTCCACCACGATGCCCACGTTGTCGGGCGAGCGGGCCAGCAGGTCGCCCTCCTTCGGCACGCCCCAGAAGGGGTCGCCGCCGGGCGGCGTGGCGCCGAAGGGCAGCTTCTTCGCCGGCTCGACCGTCGCGGCCGGCGGCGCCGTCGCCACGCGGCGCGGGGCCTGCGGGGCCGCGCTTTGGCCGTAGCCCTGGTAGACGCTGGGGTCCATCATGGCGCATCCGGCGAGCGCGGCGAGGATGAGGATAACCGCCAAGACTCTCGTAGCGTACATGGGTTTTCTCCTTCCTCATGCATGATACCACGGCTGCCGCGCGAAGGCCTCACTTCTTTGCCAGCTCGGCCGCGACCGTGGCATCGGTCAGCTCGTCGCCGGGGCCTTTCCAGGCGAGCGAGCCGTCGCGCGCGATGACCCAGACGTAAGGGATGCCGCCGATCCCGTAGGCGTCGAAGGTCTGCTCCTTGCCGCC
>Ga0194125_10003980_pt1 | contig 23396 bp, 23 predicted proteins | sample TA2KigC250mmetaG_FD_148626 | JGI IMG/M metagenome (GOLD analysis project Ga0194125, IMG submission 148626) | Freshwater microbial communities from Lake Tanganyika, Tanzania - TA2015034 Kigoma Deep Cast 250m | ecosystem: Environmental > Aquatic > Freshwater > Lake | place: Tanzania: Lake... | reverse complement strand
GCCCGCGAGTACCTTCTCAGTTCTGCTGGTAATCGCTGCAATTATGACCTCTTGGCGACTTTTGTGATAGGCATCTGCGCTTACTATGACGGCGGGTCTACGTTTCTCACCCGTTTCGTCCGAGAAGATGAAGCTGACAAGCACTACGTCTCCCCGGCTATATTCGGTCATAGGCCGCATCCTGTTCGTTGTCCCAGAGTTCGGCTAGCACCGCGTCGGTTTTCCCGCTGAGTTTAAGGAGTGCCTCCAGATTCGCGGTTTCCTCACCCGGAAGAGGCACCTTGTCTAAATCCTCCTTGCGGAAGCGGCGATGGCGCTCCTTTCCGATGCGAAAGGCGGGCAGCCTGCCTTCTTTGGTGAGTTTATAGATGGTTCTCCTCGAAACACACAGGTACTCAGCAGCTTCCACCACCGTGAACCACTCCTTTGCAATGACCATGAACACACCTCAACGTAATCTTGGATTCTCAGACTAGCACTATTGTAGCACCTATGAGCATATAGGTGCAATATCACACGAAATTCGCCTCATTAGCTGAGCTTTCCCAGTCTGTATGATGCTATGGCCACATCAACCAGGTACCAGATTCCCGCGCCTCCAACTGTTATCATTTTTATCACGCCCCATCCGATTTGGCCGCGGTAGAAGCGGTCCAGGCCGAAATAGCCGGCGAGGAAAGAGATTATCAGGATGGTTAACTGGCGTTGCCATTCCTCTTTTCGCTCCATGTTCGATACCTCCTTTGGCTTCTTTGACTGGAAGTCTACCATAGCTGTGGGGATTGTGCTGACCTGGCTATTTTTTCTTTTGCCTGCGGTTGTAAAGCTCGATGAGAAGTATGTTTATCGCGATTGCCAGAGTAATCGGTATCACAATCACCCACAGGTTTTCGCTCATATCGATTTCAAAGTAGAGGCAGGCTGCTACCAGCAGGAAGGTTATTATCATTCCCACGAAGGCACTGATTGCTGCCATGAAGATGAATTCGAGCTTCATTGGCTCAGCCTCTATATGGGCTGTGTTGAGATGTAATTCTCCTAAGGAGATTATAACTCTAATCGCGGGCTGGCGACAGTTTGGGATATGCGCTGGCTAAAATGTGGGCGTGTGGCGTGGTTATTTAGGAGCGCTTTTTGGTTTTCTACCAGGGCCAGAGGGACCGGCGTAAGTCTGAACGATTTCGATAAAACGCCTTGCCTCGTCGCCTATTACTTCCAGGTTGGTGTCTTTCCAGTGCCTCCTGCGGACTGCTACGCGACAGAACTCGCCGGCGGTGCCGCGGATAATATTAGTGGCGTCCTCAGGTCCTCGGCTCCAGGGCTCACCTGAGGGCAGTACAAGCTCCAGGCGGATGGGTGTGGTGGGGACTTCCAGACTGTTAACGCTGTAGGCATAGGGCATTGCCATGTAGGCGATGGTTGCCACATGGCGCAGTCGGTCGGTGTCAACAGGTTCAATTCCCACGGCGTCATAGCAATCAATCCCGTGTGCCCAGGTCTCTGTGAGCCTGGCTGTGGCAAAGGCCCGTGCTCCCATGGGCAGCGCAAACCAGGGAATCCTGGCTTTGGGGTCCATTTTGATTAGCAGGTCGTCCATTGTCTCTCGCACATTCCTCCACCAGTCCAGAACCTGGGCGGGTTTCAGACTCCTCTTCCGCTTAGCAATTACCTCGGTGTAGTCGAAACCGAACTTTGCTGCTTCTTCCAATGGGGTATTGTCGCCGCGCATAAGCAGGACAGAGACTTCATCGAAAAACGCGATGTGTGTTATGGAGTCCTTTATACTCCAGCCTTCTGCCGGCGTCTGCAAGCCCCATTGCTCATCTTTAAGAGTGGATACGAATTTGTCCAGGGCTTCCTGTTCAGCCTTGAGGTCTGTCACCAGTTCTTTCATGTTTTTCTCCTTCGACGTTAGAATGTATTAGAGGCTGTCCAAAAACAACACGTAGGGGCGTACCTTTAGGTGCGCCCGCAAGAGGGCGGGGCCTTCCGTTGAAGGACGGGCGGGTTTGAAAACCCGCCCGTACACAAATCACGTCATTTTTGGAGTTTTCAGACAGCCTCAAATGTGCGAATTTATGCAACTTAATCCTAAGGCGGTGTTGGCCTTACTTCTTTGGGATAAGAGCGCGGGCGATGATTTCCTTCTGAATTTCGTCGGTGCCGCCGCCAATTCGTGAAAGGCGGGCGTCTCGCCAAAAGCGCTGAGCAGAGCTGGTCATCAACAGTCCGGGCCCGCCATGGATTTGCAGAGCATCGTCGGATACGCTGGAGGCTGCCTGGGCTGCCAGCAGTTTGGCTATGGATATCTCCTTCACCGGATAAGCCCCGTTTTCGAATAGCCAGGCCACGTAGTACACGTACTGCCTGGCGGCGTCTATCCTTGTAGCCATGTCTGCCAGTTTATGCTGAGTAACCTGAAAGTCGGCGATGCGCTTGCCGAACTGTATCCTTGCCTGTGCATATTTTAGAGCTGCTTCAAAGGCTGCTTGTGCTCTACCGACGGCGTTAGCGGAACCGGCTATTCTTTCCCCCTGAAGTTCCCACATGATGTTGTAGAAACCTCGCCCTTCTTCGCCAACCATGTTCTCTGCTGGGACGCTGCAGTTTTTGAAATAGAGTCTGCCTACATCCGCACAATACATGGTTACCTTGTCCAGCTTCTCCCTGGTGAACCCCTTGGTGCCTGATTCCACCAGGAACAGCGACATGCCTCTGTACCCCTTTTCTAGGCTGGTCCTGGCCACCACTAGGACAAGGTCGGCGCGGAAGCCGTTGGTGATGAAAATCTTTTCACCATTCAAGACCCAATGGTTGCCGTTCTTCTTAGCGCTGGTCTGGATTGCGGCTACATCGGAGCCAGCCTGGGGTTCAGTTATTCCCAGTGCCCCTATTTTCTGGCCACGGTTCATGGGCACTACAAACTTTTGCCTGTGCTCTTCGGTGCCGAACTTGAATATGGGTGGCCCTACCATCTCGTTTTGCACTGTCACTGCTGTGGTTATCCCGCCCATGGTGGAGTATGCCAGCTCTTCGGACAGCAGCACCGAATGCAGGAAATCAAGGTTCTGGCCGGCATATTCCCTGGGGTACCGTATTCCCAAAAATCCCAGTTCGGCAAAGCGCTGGAAAAGCGATATAGGGAATTCCTGCCTGGATTCCCACTCATCGGCATGAGGTGCCAGCTCCTTCTCGGCAAATTCCCTTACTCGCTTGCCGAATTCGCGATGCTTATCGGTGAGGATAGGATGTATTACTTTGGCCTCTTTTTTCTCCATGTTTAGAACTCCATTTCTTTCAAATCGTCGCTGAGCATCAGCTTTGGTCCGGTGTGCTTCTGCACCTCGGCAGTGGTAACGCCGGGGGCAAGCGCTCTCAGTTCTATCCCCTTCCTGGTTATCTCCATTACGCCCAGGTTGGTGATGATGGTGTTCACTACTCTTTTCCCGGTCAATGGCAGGCTGCACTTCTTAACAATGCGTGGTCTTCCGGCCTTGTTGATGTGCTCACAGATGACTATGATACGTTTGGCTCCGTAGGCCAGGTCCATCGAGCCGCCGATGGCACCCAACGGCTCGCCTTCCATGCGCCAGTTTGCTAAGTCGCCTTTCTCTGAGACCTGGTAAGCGCCCAGGATAGCTACATCGAGATGGCGTCCCCGCATCATGGCGAAGGCGTCTACTGAGTTGAAGAAGGATATGCCCGGGGACAGCGTGATGGGCTGCGCGCCAGCGTTTACCAGCTCCCAGTCCATCTCTTCTTCAGCGGCTATAGGGCCGAAGCCGAGCACCCCATTCTGAGAATGTAGGATGACTCCCCTGGGGACGAAATTGGCCACCTGAGTAGGCAGACCTATGCCCAGGTTCACATACATTCCGGGCGTAAGCTCCTTAGCTGCTCTGAGGCATATCAGGTCTTTGGAAAGCCCTGCTGGCTGCCGGCTCAAGTCTTCTGCTCCTTCAGTTTGACGCCACGATATATCCAGTTGGCAGGTGGTTTTTCTCCTTTGACTACCCTGTGCACGAATATGCCTGGGGTGACGATGGTTTCGGGGTCAAGTTGCCCGGCTTCGATGGTTTCGTCCACCTCGGCAACAGTGATTTTAGCAGCCATAGCCATCACAGGATTATGGCATCGGCTGGTCATGCGATATGTCAGGTTTCCCATGCTGTCGCCTTTTTGTGCTTTGACCAGGGCGAAGTCGAGGGGCAGTGCATGTTCCAGCACGCAATTAGTTCCACCGAGCCGCCGTTTTTCCTTGTCTTTTTCGACCAGTGTGCCTACACCGACCGGGCAATAAAATGCGGGTATGCCAGCGCCGGCGGCACGTAGCTTTTCCACCAGCGTGCCGATAGGCAGGATTTCCACCTTCACCTCGCCTTTGAGATATGGTTCCAGGAGTGGGTTAGGGGCGGAAGGGTCGGCGTAGCGAGCAAAGGGAGTGATTACGCGGCTGACACTTCTCGATTGGAGCAGCGCTTCAAACTGCCTGGGGCTAGTGGCTACCACCGTCAGCCTCTTGAGCTTTCGCTCCGCCAGGGCTAAGACAAGGCGGTAGGGCGTGCCAGCAGCGCCAAAGCCACCGATGCCGATTGCCGCACCATCGGGTATATCGGCGACCGCTTCAGAAATGCTGGAAACCAGTTTGTTGACTAACGGTGAATTGCCTTTGTCCAACACTACACTGGCCTGAAATACTTGATGTCCAGGATATTGCCCTGGCGTTGGTCTTTGAAGACAGCCTCAACTCGCATGCCCACGCTTATCTTGTCGGGGGACATTTCGCCCAGCAGGTGGCACAGCCCGGTGTCCGCTCTGTCTAACTGGATTATGCCGCAGGCATAGGGAACATCCATCGGCTGGTTGCTCGGTGAATAGGTGTAGTGGATGATGGTATATGTTGTGACTGTTCCTTTGGATGAGACATCCACCCATTCATTGAGATTGCCGAAGCATTTGGCGCAGGTGGAGCGTGGCGGGATGTAAACTTTGCTGCAGGTGGGGCACTTGATGCCCATTATCTTCTTGTGGTCACGTAGCTGGCGGTAGAATTCGCTAGCGAGGGCGCCGTAGTAATTGAAGTAGGGGACGAACAGCCGACCCTCTACAATGTATGGTGTGTTGCTTGTCATCTCTTACTCTTCTTATTCTTCGACTATTCTGAAATAGAGGATGTCGGTTACCAGCCCCTGGCGTTCTTCTCTAGGCTTAAGTACCACCTCTACCCTGGTTCCTTCTTTGAGCTTTGTCTCGTCCTGCTCCTCGAGATAGTGCTGAAAGGTTACGCCTTCGTCAAGCAATATATTTCCGTGGATGTAGGGTTCGGGTTCGATTTTGCCGGTGCTTGGGTTCATCTGTGGTGCTACTACCTTCTCCCACTCCAGCAGCTTACCCTTGCCGGAGAGTTGGAGCCAATCAGGCCATTCTGGCGTTCTGATGTGGCAGATGCCGCAGACAATCCTGGGGGGGAGCAACAATCGCTGGCATTTGGGACAGCGGCTGGCCCATAGCTTGCCATTGTCCCTCAACTCGGTCAGCCATTTGCCCAAATACGGTCCGGCGCTCCAATTGAATGACAGGTTCAGCACGTGTGATAGGCCGAGGTATTCCTGTGTTTCCTTCTCTTTTGCCTTGCTCATTTCAGTCCAGTGTCTTGCTCAATAAGTGTGCTACTGTCCAGCTACTGCCGCCCCAGGCGGTGGTGAAAGTTCTTTTCACTTCGCGCGTGACCTGATGAGGCCCAGCATCGCCGCGGATTTGCATTGCTGCCTCGGCGACACGTATCATGCCTGTAGCCCCGATGGGATTGGTGGCAATTACACCGCCCGATGGATTGACTGGAAATTCACCATCTCTCTCGGTGGCACCTTTCTCCACCAGCTTGTAGGCTTCTCCCTTCTGGCAGAACTGGAAGGCCTCGAACCAGACCAGCTCTGCCCAGGTGGCTGGCTCATATATCTCGGCCATTGAAATATCCCGGCGAGGATTGGTTATGCCGTTGCGCCTGAACAGCGTGGTAGCTGCCTTTTCCAGATTTTCCAGAGAAACAGGGTCGCCGCGGTTATATCTTGTCTCATTGTGTACTTCCACCCAGTCTTTCACCCAAACAGGTTTTCGGCTTAACTTCCTGGCCTTTTGTTCTGAAGCTACGATTATGGCGCAGGCTCCCTCTGAGGCGGGGCACATATCCAGCCTTCGCAAAGGTGGTACCAGCATCTCTGACTTGAGCACATCCTCGACAGACTTCAAATGCAGTTTGAGATGAGAGTGGGGATTGAGGCAGGCATTTCTGTCTGCCTTCAGCCGAACCAGAGCGGCGTGTTCTTCGGTGGCGCCGTATTCCTTCATGTACCAACTGCCCAGCCTGGCCAGGGTGCCTATAGCTCCCGTGGTTATCCACCTGTCCCAGATGGGGTCAGCAACTATTTTCAGACCGGCCCTGCTGTCTCCCTCACCTTGCTTTTCGAAGGTGACTGACATGACGACGTCGTACTGGCCAGAGGTGGCACAGTAAAAGGCGGTGCAGGCTAAGGTGCCACCGGTAGTGCCACCTGTAGTTACCCTGAAACCGGGCTTGTGATAGGAGCCGATGTAATCCACCTGCCACAGGTCCTGGTGATACCTTCCCTCGAAAAGTTCCATGTTGCCGGTCACCACGGCGTCGATGTCTTTCATGGTTAATTCGGCGTCTTCAAGGGCAGCCCGCACCGCCTCATTGCATAGCTCCGTGATGCAGACATCAGGTCTTTTGCTGGCGTGGTAGGTCTGACCTACTCCGATAATGGCGACTCTGTTCGACATTGTTCTACTCAGGATTTTAATATCAGCACTGCTTGATGCTGTCCGCAAGGGCCGTAGGTGCCGTGTGCCAGTCCTGTTTTAGCTCTGGGTATCTGGCGAGCAACGGCGTTCCCCATGAGCTGTAAAGCTACCTCGACAACTCTGGCCATGCCGGCTACCAGTGTTGGGTTGCCCGATAATATACCGCCTGAAGGGTTAACAGGAATTTTGCCTCCCATCCCGGTAATGCCTTTGTCAACCAGCTTGCCTCCCTGGCCTTTATCACAGAATCCCATCCCCTCTGTCCAGAGAAGCTCCTGGTAGGAGAAATATTCCGATATCTCAGCGATGTCGATATGCTTAAGCGGGTCGGTTATGCCAGCCTGGCGATAGGCATTCTTTGCCGCCAGTGTCAGCGCTTCACAGGTTGCCAGGTCTCTATCTCCCAGGTAGTGGCTTTCATAACATTGGCCTATGCCGGCTATCCAGGCTGGTGTCCTGGTTAGTTTCCTGGCTTTCTCTTCTGTGGCCAGTATCAGTCCGCAGGCGCCATCTGAAACCGGTTTGGTTTCCAGTGACCTCAGAGGGTAAGCCAGCATTTCTGAGTTCAGCACCTGTTCTGTGGTTACCGGTGTGGTAAGCTGGGCAAAGGGGTTATCCTTAGCATTTTTCCTGTTCTTGACCACCACTTGTGCCCGCTGCTCAGGTGTAATGCCATATTTGTGGATATAGCTATTTGCCTGCAGGGCAGCGGCGGAGAGGAAATCCAGGTCTATCTGCTGCTGGAATGCTGGGTCAAAGGCCAGGTTTTCTATGATATGTCCCACAGTTTGTGATTCCTTGCAGGTAGCTACCACCAGCATAGTATCGTAATGGCCTGATAGGATTTGAAGATAAGCATATATGACCGCGTTGATACCATCAGAACTTACTTTTTCCTCGGCTCGCAGGTGGGCGCCAGCGACCTCGCCGTGTGGTATGTCGGATAATGTCCTGCCATCCCAGTGGTCAGAGCTGCAGGTGACGGTGGCATCTATACCTGTTCCGTATTCGGCAAAAGTGAGGCCGGTCTCCTGTAATAGCCTTTCTACAACTTGGTAGGTAATTTCAGCTTCGCGCCAAGCTGGCTTGGCTGCTTCGTATTTTGTCTGGGCAACAGCAACGACGCCGACTTTTCGAGGCATAGGTCTTCTGTAGAACTGTCGAATTATACTACAAAAGGTCTGTGGTTGACACGGGTTTGTGCTGCTGGTCAGTCGCTGAAGATGAGTTGCCAGATTGATTTTTTCTCTTTTGTGATGATGATTCTCTGTTTTTCTGTTTGAACTGGTATCTCGCGTTGGGCTACGGTTTCCTTGTACTTGGTCACATCTTCTGTTTCAGTCCATTCCATAGTCAGGCGCATGTAGACTTTTTCCCCCCACATGACATTTTCGCGGAACCTGGCCTTGTAGCTGCCCGGCAGCAGCGAGACCTCAAAATTACCCTTGGCGCCCAGCATTTCGTAGATGACACGCCCGTGGCTGAGTACACGTAGAAGCCGCCGGCGATTGGGCAGTCGAATTCTCCTATCAATGAGGCGTTTGGCTTGTCGATACTGAATGGGACATCCACACCGCCCGGTACCACTACGCTCTCGCCATCGAAGATAGGCACAGACTTTTTGCGTAGCTCTTTTTCGATATAAGGTTCTTTCACCACGTAGGTCTCTGTTCTCATTTCGGTGTCGACGTAGGTCTCGATGGTTTGCGTTTGCACTTCTTTCAAGGGGATGCAGAAAATGATGCAGGTCACTACAAATAGGAAAATCATGATGGTGGCGACAAGCCTGGCAACCCTGATTCTCATTGCCTTAGCTACTATAGTACAGCTTCCGCAGTTACTTTGGAAGCCTGGCTTGTCCAGTGGGTCTAGCCATCTGCTGTTTTATATGCTGGCAGATACATTTGCGTTACATAATCTTTTGCCATGCGCCGTGCGCTGAAGCGTGGCGCATTTGAACGGATGGATTCTTTAATCATCTTGACCCAGCCGTGGGGGACGTCATTTGTGTCTCGGTCATAGTAGAGTGGTATCACTTTCTTTTCCAGCAGCTCATACAATGCTTCCGCATCCGCCTTGTCTTGTTCTGGCGAGTCAGGTGATTCGGTGTCGTTGTGTATAGCCCAGCCGTTGGCTCCGTTATAACCCTCGTACCACCATCCATCGAGCACACTGAGGTGCAGCACGCCGTTCACAGCGGCCTTCTGTCCGCTGGTGCCGGATGCTTCGCGCAAGGGGCGGGGCAGATTTAACCAGACGTCAGCGCCTTGCACCAGGTATCTGGCCATGTGCATGTCGTAGTCTTCGATGAAGGCCAGTCGTCCCCCGAAGTCAGGGCTTTTGGCTGCGTTGAATACCTCTTGGATTAGCTGCTTGCCGGCATGGTCATCAGGGTGCGCTTTCCCTGAGAATATTATCTGGATGGGGTGATATTCGTTTCGCAGCATGCGTTTGAGGCGATTCGGGTCATGCAGGACAAGCGAAGCGCGTTTATAGGCAGTGAAACGGCGGCTAAATCCTATGGTAAGGATTTCGGTATCGAGGAAAGCGCCCATGGCCAGTGCCTGTCCTGGCGAAAGGTGATTTGCTGCCCAGCATTTGCGAGCGCGCTCCTGGGCCTCGCTAATCAGTTTGTATTTTAGCCAGCGGCGTGCTGCCCAAAGCTCCTCATCCGGTATTTCCAGCACACGCTCCCATAGCAAAGGGCCATCAAGCCTTTCTCGCCAGTCTGACCCGAGATATTTGTCGAACAGGCTTGCCATTTGTACACCTATCCAGGTGCGGATATGGATGCCGTTGGTGATAGAGGTTATGGGCACGTCCTTTTCAGGCACCTCGGGCCACAGCGGGTGCCACATACGGCGGCAGACTCCGCCATGTAGCTCGCTGACACCATTGCGGTAGTTGGACATTCTCAGGGCCAGTACGGTCATGTTAAACAGGTTGCTGTTTGGTTCCATGCCCAGCGCTAGAAAAGAATCGCGGTCCAGGCCTAGTGTTCCCCAGTAGCGATGGAAGCTCCTTTCAATGAGGTCGAGTGTAAAGACATCGTGTCCGGCGGGGATTGGGGTGTGGGTGGTGAATACCGTAGTAGCTCGTACTTTGGCGGCAGCCTGTTCAAAGGTCATGTCCTTTTCCACCAGTTCCCGAGTGCGTTCCAGCATCATGAAAGCGGTATGACCTTCATTGGCGTGCCAGACGACAGGCTCTATTCCCAGCGCTCGCAGAACGCGTACGCCTCCGATGCCCAGCAGGATTTCCTGCGCCAGGCGCATTTCGCGGTCGCCGGCATAGAGGCGTGCCGAAAGCTCACGGTCTGGGTGCTCGTTTTCCTCGATATTGGTGTCCAGCAGGTAGAGCTTTACCCGCCCTACGTTTGCTTGCCATACTGCCACCTGAACTGTCTTGTCATCAAGGGGGACCTTTATTCTCATGGGTTCTCCGCTGGCATTTCGGGCAATGCTGATGGGCGCTGCGTTGAAGTCCAGTTGCTCGTACGTGTCATCTTGCCAGCCATCATCGTTGATATGCTGGTGGACATATCCCTGGGGGTACATGAAGCCCACGCCGACCAGGGGCAAGCCCAGGTCGCTAGCCTCTTTGCAATAGTCGCCTGCCAGGACGCCGAGACCGCCGGCATAGAGCGGCAGCGAATTATGGATGGCGAACTCCAGCGAGAAGTAAGCGATGGGCTTTTGCGCCAGGTGTGGGTACTCCCTGGCAAACCAGGTGTTGGATGTGGACATGGTGGATTCCAGTGCATCTATGACTGCGTCATATTTACTTATGAAGTCCGGCTCTTCGGCGGCTGCTACCAGCCGGTAGGGTTCGATTTGTTGGAGCAGTTTGACAGGATTGTGGCCCGTGAGTTTCCACAGGGGGCGGTCAAGCGATTTGTACAGGTTGCGCGCTGGTATGTACCAGCTCCACCACAGGTTGTGAGCTAACTCGTCGAGTTTCGATATGCGCTTGGGCAGTTTAGGTGTGGTCAGTTCGTCCATTGCTGAGTTCTCGTGGCGTGGTCATCTGTTTAGGATAAGGGGACTAATATACCCTGTGGAAAGTTTTCAGTCAACCTCGGACGAGGCAACAGGCAACAGGCAAGTCCTCTCTCCCCTGCTGGCTGTCTAAAAACAACACGTAGGGGCGTACCTTTAGGTGCGCCCGCAAGACGGTGGGTCCTTCCGTTGAAGGACGGGCGGGTTTGAAAACCCGCCCCTACACGAATCACGTCATTTTTGGAGTTTTCAGACAGCCTCTGGTGGGAGAGAGTTAGAGAGAGGGGGAGATTGCCACGCTCCAATAAACCGGGTCTAGCGCCGGCGGGAGAACGGAGTTTGTACGTGTTGAGTTTGAAAGCCGTTTTTGATATGCTATGCAGGATATCTGGTGGTTGGCCAGATTATCTGACGCAGTAAAATCATGAAGAAAGGAGGTGACGCTTTGATACTCCTCAACCGCAGGACCTGATACTGCCTGTTCAGGGTGCGAGTTTCGCACACAGCAGGCACGGCTGTGCGGGGAGTTGACGGCGTTGCCTCGTCTATTTCTCCTCGTTAAGCTCCACGGGCGCTGACGTAGTCATCTCCGCCGCGAAACGTGTCAACTCATTACGTAAGGAGTGGATATGTCTTTCGTTTCGCGTTTTCTTACTTCTCGCTGGGGGCCCATAGTTACAGGCGCAGCAGTGGGCGTACTGGCGCCGCTGCTGGTCAAACTGGGAAACCCCGGCAATATGGGCGTTTGTGTTGTCTGTTTCAACCGTGACATCGCCGGCGCTCTGGGGTTGCATCGTGCTGGCCTGGTGCAGTACATCCGGCCGGAGATAATCGGCCTTGTGCTAGGTGCCCTGGTGGCGGCGCTAGTTTTCCGCGAGTTCAAGCCCCGTACCGGCTCGGCGCCTTTTGTCCGTTTCATGCTGGGCATGTTTTCCGTGTTCGGCGCCCTGGTGTTCCTGGGATGCCCCTGGCGTGCCTATTTACGCTTCGCAGGCGGGGACTGGAATGCTGTATTCGGCATAGTAGGCTTGGTGGCCGGCATAGGCGTTGGCGTTCTGTGTTTGCGTTTTGGTTTCAGCCTGGGTCGCTCGAATCCAGCGCCCCGCGCACTCGGCTGGCTGATGCCCGCAGCTATGGTGGTGTTGCTGGTCTTGCTTATCCTGGCGCCGCAGTTTGGAAGAGATGCTGATGGCAATGCTGTTGGGCCTATCTTTTTCTCTTCCAAAGGACCTGGCAGCCAACATGCGCCTTTGCTTATTGCCCTGGCTGTTGGACTGTTCATAGGTTTTTTGGCGCAACGCAGCCGCTTTTGCACTGTAGGCGCAGTGCGTGATGCCATCATATTGCGCAGCACACACCTGCTTTATGGCGTTTTGACGCTTATCGTCGTCGCTTTTATCACCAACCTGATATTGGGGCAGTTCAAGCCCGGATTTGCCAACCAGCCTGTGGCTCACACCGATGCCTTATGGAACTTTGGCGGAATGGTGCTGGCGGGACTGGCATTCACGCTGGCTGGAGGCTGTCCGGGACGGCAGCTATTCCTATCTGGTGAAGGCGATGGCGATGCCGCCATGTTTGTCAGCGGAATGATAATCGGTGCTGGTTTTGCTCATACTTATACTATGGCTAGTTCACCGAGCGGCGTGGCAGCCTTTGGCCCGATTACGGTTGTCATTGGGCTGGTCTTCTGCATTGTCATCGGATTGACTATGCGTGGCGTAAAAGCATAGGAGGATTGAAATGAGCGATATACAACAGCTGGACTGTCGTGGTTTGTCCTGTCCACAGCCGGCGCTTATGGCTAGGGAAGCTGTGGGGGAAAAAGACAAAGGGACGATTGAGATACTGGTGGACAGCGGCACTGCTCGCGAGAACGTTAGCCGCGTTGCCCAGAGCGCTGGCTGGCAAGTGAACATCGAGGAGCAGCCAGGCGGTGTTTTTAAGCTGGTATTGAAGAAGTGATTTACCTCGATTATGCAGCTACTTCATGGCCCAAGCCGCCTGAAGTGCTGGCTGCTATGAGCGATGTTCTGGAGCGTGCCGGAGGTAACCCCGGCCGCTCCGGCCATAGCCTGTCTATAGAGGCGGCCAGAGTGGTATACGATGCCAGGGAGGAGGTTGCCGGACTGTTTAATGTACCAGACCCGCTGAGGGTAGTGTTCACGGCTAATGCCACGCATGCAATCAATATGGTTTTGCTTGGCCTGCTAAGACCTGGCGATGAGGTGGTTGTCAGCTCCATCGAGCATAATGCCGTGATGCGACCATTGCGAGTGCTTGAACAAAAGGGTGTTCAGGTGACGGTGGTCCAGTGCGCATCAGATGGCACGCTTAACCCTGCGGATGTTGCCAGGGCGGTGAGTTCGAAGACGCGCCTGGTGGCCATGGTTCACGGCAGTAATGTCATGGGAACATTGTTGCCAGTAGATGAGGTTGCTGCGATTGCGCATAAAGTTGGTGCTTTATTGCTGGTAGATGCAGCGCAGACGGCTGGTACGCTGCCGGTGGATATGCAGGCAATGGGGATGGACTTGCTGGCTTTCACCGGGCATAAGAGCCTGCAGGGACCTACCGGGATTGGCGGCTTGATTGTCGGCAGCAATGTAGATATTTCCCAGATAGAGCCGGTTATGCGCGGCGGCACCGGAAGCCAGTCTGAGCTGGAGGAACAGCCGGATGGACTGCCTGATAAGTACGAATCGGGCACACATAATACAGTCGGTATAGCCGGGCTGCTTGCTGGCATTCGGTGGCTGAAATCAAAGGATATCGAACAGATTAGGGCTCACGAGATGAGCCTGACAGCAGCTTTGCTTGAGGGCTTGTCTGATATTCCTGGCTTGATTGTCTACGGGTCGAAAGAACATGAAAGGTCGGTTGCCGTGGTGTCGTTCACTATCCCTGGTAAGCATGTCTCGGAAATAGGCCTGAGATTGGACGACGAGTTTGGCATTCTGTGCCGGGTGGGATTGCATTGTGCCCCGGCAGCACACAGGACTATAGGGACATATCCTGAGGGTACGGTACGCCTGGCACCGGGCGTGATGACTTCGCTTGATGACATCCATACCGTGGTCTCAGCGGTGAGGCATATTGCACGGTCATGAGCGAGTACGGCGTCATATTATTTCACACCACATCATCGGCTATTAAAGCGGAAAAAATATCGAAAAAAGAGGGTTTTGAGGTGAAGCTTATCCCCACGCCGCGCCAGCTTTCCAGCGATTGTGGAATATCTTTGCGCTTTGATTGGAAGCAGAAAGAGTTAATAAGCGGGCTGTTAGAAAAAGCAGACGTCGAGGTTGCACAGATTAACAAATTGTGAGCTATTCAATAGTGATACCAGGTGTTCCGGAGAGGACCTCACCGACAATAGCTGCCCTGGTGTTTACCTTTCTGGATAGTTCTGATAGCAACCATTTTGCGTTTTGTGGTGGTAGAGCGATGAGAAGTCCTCCCGATGTTTGGGGGTCAAAAACGACATCCTTGATGTATTGTGGGACTTTATCTGAGAATCGAACAAATTTTGAATAAAATTCTGAATTTCGATGCAATCCACCGGGAAGCATGCTCATATCGGCAAACTTCTGTATATCGGATAGCATTGGCAATTCGGTTGAGTAGATTTGAACGTGCACCAGGCTTTCTTTGGCGATATTAAATGTGTGACCGATTAAACCGAAACCGGTTATGTCTGTACAGGCATGGACTTCTGTACCTTGCATAAGCTCGGAGGCATCCCTGTTTAGAGCTGACATGCACATAGTCACCTCTGAAATTATCTGCTGGCTGGTTACTCCTGCCTTTATGGCGGTGCTAAGGATGCCGGTTCCCAGCGGCTTGGTAAGTACCAGCTTGTCCCCGGGTTTGGCGCCGGATGTGGCAATGATTTTGTCAGGATGAATCGTACCGGTAACAGAGAGCCCATACTTCAGCTCGGGGTCGTCTACGCTATGGCCGCCGATGAGCACTACACCGGCCTCTCTCATCTTGTCTATCCCACCTTTAAGTATCTCCTGAAGTATGGAGATGTCCAGCTTCTTGGTGGGGAAGCAGACGATGTTCATGGCGGTGAGAGGCTTGCCGCCCATGGCATAGACATCGCTCAGCGCATTGGCCGCGGAAATCTGGCCGAAATCGTAGGGGTCGTCCACAATGGGCGTGAAGAAGTCAACGGTCTGGATGAGTGCCAGGTCATCGCTCAGCTTATAGACGCCGGCATCATCCAGGCTGTCCATGCCCCGCAGGACGTTTTTGTCCGTTATCACGGGTAGGCCGCAGAGGGCTTTGTCCAGGTCACCCGGACCCAGCTTGGAGGCTCAGCCAGCGCCGCTGACGCTCTCGGTCAGGCGAGGGTTTTTCTTGTCCATGGTATCTGGCGTATTTTAGCATTAGAGAGGAGAGAAGCAAAGCGGCGACCTGTCGCCGAAATCCCAAGTTCGAATATCGAAATCCTAAAGAAATTCAAAACTCTAAATGCAGAATGCTCAAAACATGTAGCGCGGGGCTTTAGCCCCGCCAAAGCGACACTGAAGGGTCGCGCTACGTGTAACTTGCAACTTGCATCTTGCAACTTGAAACTAGGCTTTAGGCTATCGGCTGCCGACTGATGCCGTGGGGATTTGGGAATTGGCATGGCGTATAGTAGAATAGTTTGAACATGAAAAGCGAGTTTCGTCAGCTTCCTAGCGTGGATAAGCTGCTCGGAGAGCAGTCTATTAAGAGGCTTACCGCACTGTATCCTCATGATTTGGTGGTGGACGTTATCCGCCAGCGACTGGAGCAGGAACGGCTATCTATTGCCAGGGGGAACAGGTGTGCCTCTGCCGCAGAAATAGCGGAGTCAGTGGGCGATATGGTGGAGGGGCTGGTGTATCCCAGCTTACGACCTGTGGTCAATGCCAGCGGCGTGATACTTCATACCAATCTGGGACGTGCTCCTTTGAGCAAAGAAGCTATCTGGGCTATGGAAGAGGCGAGCAAGAGCTACTGTAACCTGGAGCTGGATTTAGAAAGTGGGGTCAGGGGCTCCAGGCAGGTTCACGTGGAACGCATCTTGTGCCAGCTCACCGGTGCTGAGGCAGCTCTGGTAGTGAATAACAATGCCTCTGCGGTGCTGCTTGGGCTTACGGCTTTGTGCAAGAAGAAGGAAGTGGTGGTATCCCGTGGGCAGGCGGTGGAGATTGGTGGTGGTTTTCGCATACCCGATGTGATGAGGCAAAGCGGTGCCAAGCTGGTGGAGGTGGGCACCACCAACTGCACCTATATCCAGGATTATGAACAGGCTATCACCGATAAGACAGCGGCCTTGTTGCGCGTGCATCCCAGCAATTTCAGGGTAGAGGGGTTTACGCACGGCGTTGCCCTTGAGGAGATGATAGAGCTGGGCAATAGGCACGGCATCCAGGTGCTGGATGATTTGGGAAGCGGCTGTCTTCTGGACACCACCGTATTTGGATTGGCGCTGGAGCCGACGGTGCAGGATAGTGTAAAGGCTGGTGTTGGCCTGGCCTTTTTCTCTGGTGACAAGCTGGTCGGTGGGCCTCAGGTGGGGATTATTGTGGGCAAGGAGCAACTGGTTAAGAAGCTGGCAAAGCATCCGCTGGCGCGGGCTGTGAGGATTGATAAGATAAGGCTGGCCGGGCTGGCAGCTACGCTAATCCACTATCTGAAAGGCGAGGCGTTGCAGAGGGTGCCAGTCTGGCGCATGATAGCCATGCCGCTGGCTGAAGTAGAAAAGAGGGCAATAGCCTGGGCTGGGGTATTGGGTGACCTGGCAGAGGTGACCGATGGGGAGGCGATGGTTGGGGGAGGCAGCCTGCCGGGGAATACGCTGCCTACCAAGCTGGTGGCCATTGGTACCCAGGGCAGGGGAGCTGTAGTTGCCCATAAGCTGGCGCAGAGATTGAGGCGTGGTCAGCCGCCGATTATCGGTCGTGTCAGCGGCGATGTGCTGTTTTTAGACGCCAGGTCAGTGCTCCCGGAGGAGGATAAAATAGTTGTTGAGGCACTCAAAGATGCGGTGGCTGGCCTGAAGTGAGGTATCCTCCTACTGGGGAGTATGGTAGATGTCTATTCCCGTCGCTCGTCGCTCGGGTCTCGTCACTCGCGGTAGGGCACATGTAGCGCGGGGCTTTAGCCTCGCCGAAGCGACCTTAAAAGGTCGCGCTTAAATGAGGTATCCTGTCCCTTGATGGGAGAGGAATAAGGTGAGGGTGAAATCATTATCTAGCCCCCTCACTCTAACTCTCTCCCGCCAGTCCTTCCAGAGAAGGACCAGGGGAGAGAGAATGGGAACTAATATGTTTGTCATAGGCACAGCAGGCCATGTTGACCATGGCAAGTCGGCGCTTGTCCAGGCGCTTACTGGCATAGACCCTGACCGCCTTCGCGAGGAGAAGGAGCGGGGCATGACCATCGACCTGGGTTTTGCCTGGCTGAAGCTGCCCAGTGGCAGGGAGGTGGGCGTGGTGGATGTGCCGGGGCATGAGCGCTTTGTGAGCAATATGCTGGCTGGCGTGGGTGGCATCGACCTGGCGCTGCTTATCGTGGCTGCTGACGAGGGCATAATGCCCCAGACTCGTGAGCACCTGGCTATACTAGATTTGCTTGACATAAAGTGTGGCATCGTGGTCATTACCAAGGTTGACCTGGTAGATGAGGAGTTCCTGAGCCTGGTGAAGCTGGAAGTGGAGGAGCTGATGAACGGTACCAGCCTGGCGCAGGCTCAAATTATTCCTGTCTCGGCGATAACCATGCAGGGGTTGCCGGAGCTTGTTGCCGCCATCGACCAGATTCTGATGAACGCTGAGCCGAAGAGGGATATAGGCAGGCCCAGGCTGGCTATCGACCGAGCATTCACCATCGCAGGCTCGGGCACGGTGGTCACGGGGACGTTGATAGACGGTTCGCTTATGGTAGGGCAGGATGTGGAAGTCGTCCCTTCCGGACTGAAGAGTCGGTTGCGGGGGCTGCAGACGCACAAGACGCGCGTGGAGAAAGCCTTTCCGGGCAGCAGGGTGGCAGCCAACCTGGTGGGTGTAGCTACCTCGGACATCGAGCGCGGTGATGTTTTAACTAAGCCGGGCTGGCTAGTGCCTACTGCTCGATTGGATGTAAAGCTGCGGATGCTTGGCAATCTGAAGCATCCCTTACGCCATGGTTCCACGGTGGTGTTCTTTACCGGTTCAGCCGAGGTTATGGCTAAGGTGCATCTGCTGGAGAAAGAGGCGCTCAGTGCCGGGGAGACCAGTTGGGCGCAGTTCGCCCTGGATAATCCGGTGGCAGTGGTCAGGGATGACCATTTCGTTATCCGTTCGCCCATGGATACGCTTGGAGGCGGGGTTGTGGTTAACTCCCACGCCTCGCGGCATCGTCGATTCCGCCTGTCAGTGGTTCATGACCTGGAGCGACTGGGTCAGAGTTCGCCCGAGGACACGATAGTAGCTACTCTGGAAGCGAAACAGCCAGTGCTGCTGCGGGATTTGTTGGTGGAGTGTAACTTGCCTGTGGAGGATGGCCGCAAGCTGGTATCTGCGCTTGTGGAGAAGGGTAGTGTGATGGCAGTGGGGTCTGGCGCTAATCCGCTTCTGTTTAGCGGTTCCGGCTGGCAGGGTCTGGTTACGCGGGCTAAGGCTGTGGTGCAGGAGTATCATGGCAAGTTCCCCGCTCGCCCCGGTATGCCCAAGGGCGAGCTGAGCAGCAAAATGAAGCTGGCTGCCAGCTCTGAGGCTTTGCAGAAGCTCTTCGCCGATGGTGTCCTGGTGGAAAGGGGTGGAGTGGTGAGCTTACCTGACTATCAGGTCAAGCTGACCGCGGAGCAACAGAAAGGAGTAGATAATTTTCTGCGGGTGTTGAACGAAAATCCTTATTCGCCACCGGGTGAGGTGACGGTTGAGCCTGACTTGCTCAATTTACTGGTGGAGCAGGGCAAGGTGGTGAAAGTGGCTGATGGGGTGGTCTTCTCTGCTGTCGCCTATCAGGAGATGGTGGACAGGGTACTGGCTTATGCCAGGGCTAATGGTAAAGTGACACTGGCCGAAGTGCGGGATATGTTCGATACCAGCCGCAAATATGCCAAGGCGCTCCTGGAGCACATGGACAAGAAGAAGCTCACGCGTCGTGTGGGCGACGAACGGGTGGCTAGATAAACAGCTTAAAGCTGAGACTCGACTGCCATGCAATGCTCATGCCTTCCGCGGGACATTTGCCTTAATTTTGGCTAAACGTGGAGTAAATGGTCTGCACATCATGAGACTGGGTGGATGGGAAAGCATGGCTGTGGTGGAGAGATACACGCGTAGTGTGGAATTTGATAATAGCTTGAAACTGTATTATCCAATTGTAAATTGATATCAACCAATCTACGTCAGTACATCGAGGATGGTACAGTCAAAATTTGCCCACTAAATGTATCCATAATCCACACAAATATACCAAGTGTTATTATTACAAAATATATTATTGCTAAACCTATTCCCCATTTCATCCAAGTTCGTTGTGTTCTTTGGAAATGCTCAATGCTATCCCATCTCTTCTTTTGCCATGCCCATTCATTTCCCTTAGCTCCTAATACAAATGCCATAATTATACCAACATAAGGAATTAAGCAAATAAGTGCTATCCATACATTATTTCCAATTCCCCATATCCAACCGAATATAAATGCCCCCCAATTCCAGTGCTTGATTTCAGTAGGAATATAAGCTGCCGTGCCTTGTCCAGATTGGTTTGGTGTAAATATTTCTTGTCTTTGCGTAACTCCAGAATGTCGCCATTGCTGATTTACAGGTTGAGATTGTATTGGTTGCCAATTTAAAGGCATTCCACAATTTGCACAGAATTTTGCCCCAAAGTTAACTATCGCATTACATCCAGGACATTGATACATCTGCTGCATCCTAACAGCCTCACTAACTCAAAACGTATAAGCTAATCAGTGAAGATTATACACCTAGTAGGCACGTAGTGAATATCTATTCATATTTCCAGCAAAAGAAGCAAGATTAATGTAATGGACTATCAATCCGTTGGTCATAGCTAAATTGGTAAGCACCTAGCTATGGAATGGTAAGCAATGGGGGCTAATACTTTCATAGCTCCATTATTGGCTGTTATTTTTAAGAATAAGGGGGGTATACCTACGGACATTGGCTTTATATGAGCCTGTCTACTAGAAGTTGCTCTCGTAGAGAAATCCATTGGGCTTAAAATCTACTTAGAGCTAAAATCAATAACCCGACAAGAGGTAGCACTATTCGTTGCTAAATCATTTTATTCTGAAGCTGTAAAGAATCTTATCATAAATATCCCTGCATTCTCCTTCATCCCCCACTCTACATGAAAAGGATAGAATATGTATCTTATCATAGTTGAAAAATGTATATGTTTTTACCAACACTACTGGATTGTCATTCAATTGCCTTTTGAGAGTCAATACAAGTGGAAACATCCCATTTACCTCCACAGTTTTAACGGAACCAGGGTCGATAATTTTAGTGTCACCCAAACCTAGAACTTTTAATTCTGCATATTCTTGGCGTAGTTGGTTTACCCGCTCATTCTGAATTTCAGCCAGTTCTTGTTGGCTCATGGTATATTTCTCATTAGCTCTATACACCTCTTCACCTGGATTTAAGTAAACAGTGTGTAGAATCACTCTCCTGTATTCCCCAAAGGCTGATGACTTCAGCTCATTAAGACCAACCTGCTGCAAGATAAAATCTGGTGAGGGTAAATCATACACAAGGAAGGATTTCTCCTGAATCTCCTTGTAATTCCCAGACTGTAATTCAAGGAAATTAGAAGGGTAATCAATCGAACCAACATTCTGAATCTTAAGCCTAACCCACCCTTCTTCAATTTTTGGTGGTTCAAGTGAATATGGTGTTGCAGAAAGGGAAGCAAGCCCAAAATAGTAAGCTATACATCCGATTAAACCCACCACAAATATTACCGCACCAGCAATACCCCAGTTCCTCTGGGTGCTCTTAAAATGCTCAATGCTATCCCATTTCTTATGTCGCCATGCCCATTCGTTCCCTTTGACACAGAGCACGATAACCATGATGATGCCAACAAATGGAATGGCGGACAATAGTGAAATCCATACTCCATTAGAAACCCCCCATAGCCAGCCAAAGAAAAATGCTCCCCAATTCCATCCTTTTATCTCCTTTGGAATTATAGCTAACTTCCCTTGACCGGAAGTGTTCCGTACGAACATTCCCTGTTGGCTGGATTCTGTTGACTGCTGCCGTTGTTGATAGACTGGAGGAGGCTGCACTTGCTGCTGATATTGCGGAGGAGGTTGCATTTGTTGTTGTGCTGGCCAGTTTAGTTGAATCCCACAGTTAGCACAGAATCTAGCCCCAAAAGCAACTTGAGCACCACAAGTAGGACACTGATACCCTTGCTGCATCATACCACTCCCATTGATCTAGACTACGACGGTCTGTTTAGTTGATTATACATCTTGCCAAGCCGCAGTGGAATACCTTCAATACCTGCATGAAGATAAAGATAACAGAAGTGCTGATGACAGCGGACTAACAATCCGCTGTCCGTAGCTAGAAGGATAAGCATTTTGCTTAAGCTGAAGCTACGGTTAGAAGTGGTGAAATACTTGTCTGTGGCTAATATTTGAAGGCATACGGTCAGGCCGATTTTATGTATAAGGATGCGTCGCTAGGATGGTCGCGCAAAATCATAGTTATGAATAAAGACGAACTCAATCAATAAGAGGAGGCATACCAAGCCGTTCGGCCTTTTCTCTTAAGATTTCAATAATCCTTGTATTGTAATGCTTATTAAATCTGTTTTGTCGTTTCATTTGCTGTCTTATTTTATATGGCAACTTTTCAAAGGATGGTGCTAAGCTATCAACATATGTTTGCCACTCAAGAACTAACAACTGCATTTCGAATAATAATCTATCAAAAGCATAAGTAGTTTTAGGTATCCATATCTTTGAAGGAGACATCGGATATTCTTGAAGCCCTGAAGTACTGTTCATGAATATCTTTCCAATTCCTTCATCCCACACCATGCTATTAATACGAACGTATTCTGTGTCATAGTATTTTTTCATCATGGCAGGATTGATAATCACGCCTGAAAATATCGGCTGATATACTTCAGTACCTTGGATACTGAAACGTTTCTTAAGTATTGGATTCATAATGCGATTGCGTCCTGCGACAAACTGACCTTCTATTCGTCCCTTTTCCATCTGAAAAGGTTCGGCTATATATGGAAACCCGATCCGTCTAGAAAGTAGGCCGAAACAAGATATATTAACGAAGCAGTAATTGTTTATTCTCAAGCCGAAGCAGCTAGGAGTATAAACAAACGAAGGTTGGTCACAGCCAGTGAGATTTAGCCCTTTCTTATCACCATCCCCTTTGAAGATGACAAGCACTCGGTCGCTTGCTCTTAATCTCTGCTCAATGTAAAAGCTTGGTGTGATTCCCGCTGGGTCTTTGTCTAAATATCGGAAGCCTAACCATAATCCAACTCGAATCTTATCAAACCAGTCCAGAAGGGTATTGAATTCTGGGGCAGAGATGAAATCTGTGTCAATTATCTTTTCAATAGTCGGTTTAACGTATCCTTCAAGCTCCGCATACTTGGTGTTACATGACTCACATGATGGAAATCTGAAAGAGTCAAATGAAAAAGCCCTTTTGCCCAACTCTGGTTTCGCAAAATCCTTATCACCAAACTCAGCGATGCGGTTTGGATTTCCAGTCAATTCAATCAGCCATAATGGTATAATATGTTCATTATTCTTGTGCTCAGGTTTTTGGCCACAAAACACACAAACCTTATCCATTTTTAATCCAGGCCGTCTAATCCTCAGGATATTAACTAATTACTAATATGATGCAAGTGTTGTTGACCATAAGATATTATATCAACGGTTAGCTAGTATAATTACCGCGGATTATATGTGATGCTGTTGCCTCCCAGCCACTCCTCCTCTAGATACGATTCATAATAGTTTCTGACTGCATGCCCGGGGCTGATATTTCTATCGTCAACAGTCTACCACCAAATCCAGCTTTGCTCACGTTCAGCAACAGCCGCAAGTATGCCAAGGCGCTCCTGGAGTACATGGACGAGAAGAAGCTCACACGTCGCGTGGGCGACGAACGAGTGGCAAGGTAGCCTTGCTCTGAGATTATATCTGGCACTGCCTCAGGGTTCCCCGAAACCAAAGGCTTTTTGCAGAGTCGCTCGCATCTCCGCTGGTGCCTTTTCTGGCACTGCCTGAAATATCTCCAGCAGGATGTTGTCTGGGGCCAGGGCCATGACATATTTCCAGAAGCCGTAGTCTTTGACTGGCTGCTGGAAGTGGAATCCCTTGTTTTTCATGTGCCCTACCAGTGAATCCAGGTCATCGGTCTGGATGCCCAGGTGGTGATAGGGTCCGCCTTTGCCTTCTCGCGGTGGCTGGGAGTAGATGTTCAACGCTCCGCTGCCGATGGCTATCATCACGTTTCTGGAACCGGCCATCTCGGCATCGAACAGGATTTGGGCGCCGAACATCTCCTGCCAGAATTTCAAAGTGGC
>Ga0194125_10003979_pt1 | contig 23401 bp, 15 predicted proteins | sample TA2KigC250mmetaG_FD_148626 | JGI IMG/M metagenome (GOLD analysis project Ga0194125, IMG submission 148626) | Freshwater microbial communities from Lake Tanganyika, Tanzania - TA2015034 Kigoma Deep Cast 250m | ecosystem: Environmental > Aquatic > Freshwater > Lake | place: Tanzania: Lake... | reverse complement strand
CAACTGGAACAGTTGAGTGCGCAAGGTTAGGTGTGTTACGAAGCATTTCCTCTAATTCTTCTTCAATCTTTCGAAGATTATTATCGAGCAATGCAATTTTATCACCAACTCGTTTCATCTCTGCAAATACTACAGTTGTATCTTGCCCAGCTTTTTTCATTTTTGGAATATCTGAGGATACTTGATTTCGTTTTGCTTTTAGTTCGTCTGATTTCAGAATCAATGCGCGTCTTTCTTCATCTAATTTTAAAACTTCATCAACAACATTTGCAGCGTTCTTATTTAATAATCCTTGTTTAACTAAATCAGGATTTTCTTTTATGAATTTAACATCAAGCATTTTTTTACCCTCGTTGCTTTATCTTTTCTAATCCGTTTAATCTGTTCGATCTATGTGTTATTAGATAAAACTGATTACGGCAGATTTTACCTAACAACAATATTATAAATTTTATTTGGAACATATATTTCTTTTACTATCTGTTTACCATCAGTGTATGATTTCACCTTATCATCTGCAAAAACCAAACTTTTAACTTCAGGTTCTTGTATATCCACTGCCATATCAATTTTCGCTCTTACCTTACCATTTATCTGCACAACAATTGTTATACTATCTTGAGTTAATGCAATCGGATCAATTTCAAACCAAATTGGATTTTCAAAAATTGATTTTTCTTTTCCTAACAAACTCCAACATTCTTCTGCAAGATGAGGTGCTAATGGGGCTAACATAATTGAAAATCGTTCAAGTGAATAAAGTTGAATTTCTGGTTTACACTCATTAAGATTTTTCATTTCGTTTAATAATTCCATCAAAGCAGCAACTGCAGTATTAAATCTGAAATGTTCTAACTCAACATTAATTTTATCCAGAGTATAGTTTACTTTTCTATAGATTCCTTTTTCAACATCGTTAAGCTGAGCTAAATCATATTTTTCAAATGCTTTATTCTTTTTTGCAAGATCTTTATTTGTTTCAAACATCGAGTAAGTTCTTTGAACAAACCGGTCAACTCCAACAATTCCTTTATCACTCCAATCTCCGCCTAAATCATAGGGACCCATGAACATTAAGTACATTCTAAACACATCAGAACCATATTCATGAATAAATTGATTTGGATCAACAACATTCCCTTTTGATTTCGACATCTTCGCACCAAGATTTGTAATAGTTCCTTGATGTATCAATTTTTGAAATGGTTCATCGCTATTAACAAGTTTAATATCGCGTAAAAATTTATGAATGAACCGTGCATACAACAGATGCATTACAGCATGTTCGGCACCGCCTACATAAGTATCAACAGACGTCCAAGCGTTTGCTAATTTTGTATCAAACATTCCCCCTTCATAATCAGGATTTAGATACCGTAAATAATACCAAGATGAATCAACAAATGTATCCATTGTATCTGCATCTCTTTTTGCATCAGTACCGCACTTTGAGCATTTCACATTCATGAACTCTTCATTGCTTGCAAGCGGAGAACCGCCATCCGGTTTGAAGTTTACATGATATGGAAGTACAACCGGAAGTTGTTCTTCTGGAACTGGAACTTCGCCGCAGCTATCACAATGAATAATTGGTATCGGAGTTCCCCAATAACGCTGACGAGAAATTAACCAATCGCGCAAACGATAATTTATGGTATGTTTTCCAATTCCTTGATGTTCTAGCCATTCAATAATTTTTTTCTTTGCATCATCAACATAAAGTCCGTTCAAAAAATCACTGTTAATTGCTGGCCCATCTTCAAGAAATGCTTTTCCTTCAAATCCCTCTGGAGGTTGAACAGTTCTGATTATTGGCAAATTAAATTTTTCTGCGAACTCCCAATCACGTTCATCTTGACCTGGAACAGCCATTATTGCACCAGTTCCATAAGTCATCAAAACATAATCTGCAATCCAAATTGGAATATTTTTATTTGTAACTGGATTGATAGCATATGCGCCCGTAAACACACCAGTTTTTTCTTTTACAGTTGAAGTTCTGTCAATTTCCGTCATCAATTTAATTGAATCTTTGTATTCCTCAACTTTTTGTTTGAGCTCACTTGCTGTCAGTTTATCTACAAGCGGATGTTCTGGTGCAAGAACCATGTATGTTGCACCGAATAGTGTATCAGGTCTTGTAGTAAAAACTTTTATCTGATCATCTGTTCCGCTTACTTTAAAATCAACTTCAGCGCCGAGACTTTTTCCAATCCAATTCAACTGCATTGTTTTGGTTTTTTCCGGCCAATCGATTTTATTCAAACCATCTAAAAGTTCTTCTGCATAATCTGTGATTTTGAAAAACCACTGTGTAAGATTTTTTTGAATTACTGTTGAATTACATCTCTCACAAGTTCCATCATTCAATACTTGTTCTCTTGCTAAAACTGTATGACAAGAAGTACACCAATTAACCGGAGCATTTTTTCTGTACGCTAATCCATTTTTATAAAGCTGCAAAAATAGCCATTGATTCCATTTGTAATATTTCGGTTCGCAAGTCATCAACTCAGCATCCCAATCATACATTGCGCCCATTCGTTTTACCATTTCGCGTATGTCATTTATATTTTTCATTGTGCTGTCGTGCGGATGGATTCCGGTTTTAATTGCATAATTTTCTGCTGGAAGCCCAAATGCATCGTAACCCATCGGTTCAAATACATTGAATCCTTTCAACTTTTTGTATCGTGCATAAGAATCAGTTGGTCCATAATTATACCAATGACCAATATGCATTTTTGCACCGGAAGGATAAATAAACATTACAAGGCAGTAATGTTTTTTATCTGTATTAGTCAAATCAGTTTTATAAACTTGTTTTTCTTCCCAAAATTTTTGCCATTTAGCTTCGATCTCTTGAAAGGGATATTTCATAATTTTTACGGAATCCTATAAAAAATGAATGGAAAGTTACAAAAAAATGGGATGGGTTATCAAGGAATGATTGATTGCATAGATTATATTACATTATTATTGTGATGATATTTTTTTTAACCTATACTATTTTTTTATGTGATAATAAATAATTTACTAATACTTTATCCTCTCAATAATATGAACTAGTCAAAATGACCAGATTCTGTAGTTTAGTTTTCGTAATATTTTTTTATGTGAATCTTGCTGCACAGTTCAGTTCAATTAAACTCGAACGATTTACAATCAATGATGGGCTGTCAAACAACTCTATTAATAGTATTGTTCAGACGAAAGAGGGCTATTTATGGATAGCAACAAAAGATGGATTGAACCGATACGATGGACAAAGTTTCAAAGTATTCAAAACCAATTCACTCGATATTTATTCTTTGCCAGAAAATTATGTTATGTCGTTATTGGAATCTAAGGATGGAATTCTCTGGGTTGGAACATGGGGTTCTGATTTGTGTAAATATGATCCGATCTATGAAAGATTCATTAAAATTAATCCTCTATCGAAAAGTGAATTTGTTCAATGCATTTTTGAAGACAACAAAGGTAATATATGGTATGGAACAACAACTAATGGTATAAAATGTTTTAATCCACAAACTGGTGAAATAAAAACTTATAACAGCAGATCAAATCCTCCGTTCAAAATTCCATTCGATAACATAACTGGAATGATTAATGATAAACAAAATAACTTGTGGGCTTCAACTTGGGGTGGAGGAATAATTAAACTCAATCCGGAAAATGGAGACTTTGAGCAATATTTAGAAAATAATTCAAAGTATAATTCGATTACAGATAATTTTGTTTGGGATATCGGGGAAGACAATAATTCAAACTTATTAGTGTGCACAAATTCTGGCTTGGATCTATTAAATCCAGCCACAAAACAATTTACGCATAATCCTTACATTCCTAAGAAAAATAAATCTACCTTAACAACAGCAATTAAAAAGACTCTAATTAATCATTCGGGAGATTTGTGGATTGGCACTTATGATTATCGTGGTATTTATTTGATTGAAATGAACAGTAGAGAGAATAAAGATTTCATTCGCTTAGGGAATGAACCTGAAGATCCATATTCATTAGTATGTAATAGAATAAGATGGATATATGAAGACAGACAAAAAAACTTGTGGATTGGAACAGAAGATGGATTAAATAAATTACCTAAGATAAAACCCTTTACCCAATTCAAATATTTACCAAAACGAAACAATAGTCTTGCTGGAAGAGTTGTTAGTAGTATAATAGAAGGGAAAAATAATCTTCTCTGGATTGGTTATGGCGGAAATGGATTTAATAGAATAAATCTAATAACAAATTCTATTGAACATTTTAATCAGGATTTAAAAAATCCCAATAGTCTCAATGCAGATGATGTAACCTCTCTTTACGAAGATAATGAAGGGATATTGTGGATTGGCACAAGTTACGCTGGATTAAATAAATTTGATCCTAGGACAAAAAAATTCAAATATTATTCAATAGATCCAAACAATCCATTTTCAATAATCTCAAATTGGATTCAACAATTATTGGAAACTTCTAATGGACAATTTCTTGTTGGAACAAATGATGGTTTACAAGTAATGGATCGCAAAACTGAAAAGTTTAACTTTTATAAACCAGTAATTAAAAAAGGACTACTTGAATTCCCCAAACGTATATCTGTTAATTCCTTGTACGAAGACCGCAAAAAAAATATTTGGATTGGAACATGGTTAGATGGGCTGTTTCGGTACGATCCAAATTCATTAGAATTGTTCCACTACATGCCAAACTCAAATTCAAACTCTATTAGCGGAAATAAAGTAACTTGTATTACTGAAGATTCAAATGGAAATATCTGGATTGGAACTTATAACAGTGGAATGAATAAATTTGATAAAACTTCTGGAAAGTTTATTCATTACACAACACAAGACGGATTACCTAATGACGTTGTGTTTGGAATACTTGAAGATAAAAACAAATTTTTATGGATAAGCACACTTAAGGGTTTGGCAAAATTTGATCCTATAAAAGAAAAATTTAGAATTTATGATGAAGCGGATGGAATTGTTCATAATCAATTTAATTGGCATGCCTATTTTAAAAATTCATCTGGCGATTTGTATTTCGGAGGAATAAATGGAATCATAAAATTCAATCCAGATTCAATTAAAATAGAAAGTCAAGGACCGCACGTAGGATTAACATCGTTTCGTGTATTTGATAAAGAAGCAACATTACCTCGTTCACTTCCAACGACCAGCAAAATTGTATTAGAGTATAATCAGAATTTTTTCTCAATAGATTTTAACGCACTCGATTTGATGCCATTAAACAAACATAATTTTGCTTATATGCTTGAAGGAATTGATCCGCAATGGGTTCATGCCGGATCTAGAACTACTGCTTTCTATACAGATATAAAACATGGTACCTATTACTTTTTAGTAAAAGCAAGCAATGCTGATGACATATGGGGTGAAGTGACAACTATCCAAATTGAAATTCTTCCGCCTTGGTGGAATACCTGGTGGTTTAGAATTATTGCAGTTTCAATAATAATTGTCGTAATGGTAGGCGGTTATCAATTAAGAGTTAACCAACTTTTGAAAATTGAAAAAATTAGATTTGGAATTGCGAGCGATCTACATGACGAAATTGGGAGCAATCTCAGCAGTATCAGTGTTGATAGCCAAGCATTACTTCAAAGTAATAAATTAGACAAAACTGAATACGAACTTTCTTCTGATATCAGCAAAACTGCAATTGAAACTATAGAAGCAATACGAGACATAATTTGGTTTATTAACCCTAAAAATGATCTTGGCGAAGAAATGGTATTCAAGATGAAACAAACAGCGGCAAAATTACTGGTTAATATAAATTGGACCTTTGAAGCTACTGCTGGTATTAAAATGGATTTTTTTAATCTTGAAGAAAGACGAAATATTTTCCTTTTATTTAAAGAAGCATTAACAAATGTTGTTCGTCATTCTGATGCTACAAATTGTATTATTCGATTAACTGGCGCTGCAAAAAATTTCTCGCTAATTATTCATGACAATGGAATTGGCTTCGATACAAATAATGTTCATCAAAATAATGGACTGAGAAATATGAAAATTCGATCTGAAAAAATTGGAGGTAAATTATTAATAGAAAGTTTAATCAATAGTGGTACTAAAGTAGAATTACATATCTTAAAATAAATTCGGAATATCATTAATAAAAATAACACGAACATGTTATAGAATTCGTATTACAACAATCGTAAATTTCTTTTGAAAGATGAAAAAAGAAGTGAGTCATTCAAAAATCAAAAAGCAAATTAACATTTGGCTTGTTGAGGATAATGTTCGATATAGAAAAACTTTAAAGGGATTGATCAATCGAACATCCGATATGCAATGCTCGGAATTATTTTCTTCATGTGAAGATGCCATTAATTATAATAATCAAGTTGATACACCAGATGTAATTCTTCTTGATATTGGTTTGCCTGGAATGAGTGGAATTCGCGGTATAGAGAAGTTTAAAATACTCTATCCGTCAACCTACATACTAATATTAACAGTATATGACGATAATGACAACGTTTTTGAAGCTTTATGTGAGGGAGCTTCAGGATATTTATTAAAAGATTCTCCGCCAGAAAAAATTTTAGATTCTATTCACGAAGTTTTAGCTGGCGGTGCTCCTATGAATATGAAGATTGCACATAAAGTGTTAGATATGTTTACAAAACTAAAACCGCAAACAAAAATTTACGGACTTACAGACCGAGAAAAAGAAATTCTTCATTTTCTGGCTGATGGTTTAACAAAACAACAAATAGCAGATAAAATGTTTTTGAGTTTTCATACTGTAAATGCTCACCTAAAAAATATATACGCAAAATTGCATGTAAATACCTGTACCGGAGCTGTTTCAAAAGCTTTTAAAGAAAACCTTATATAATATTTTCAAGTCCGAATACCACGAATGTGCTATTGCTAATTCAAAAGTGAAAATCTAATTTTCTCAAAGATTGACAGTTTATCTGTTTCTTAACAAAAATTTTAAAAATTGAAAAGGAGGTGTAATGAAAAGCATTATTTTTACTTTTTTACTTTCTGTATTAATTGTTCATCCAACACTTTCACAAGTTCCTACTCGATCGGGACTTTGGAAATTTGACGATTCATCTAATCTTACTAAAGCAGATATTGGTAATACCCTTCAATTAGTTGGAACTCACTCTGCAATTGCTGGTCCAGCCGCGGGAAATGGTGCAATTAGAATCTCTACCGGCAGCCATTACAGATTGCAGCATAACATCGCGCCAAATGGAGGTGGAATTAGGGTAAATAATTTTTCAATACAATTTGATTTCAAAGTATCAAATACAAGTTCTTGGAAAACATTTTACCAGTCCAATCCAAATAATGATGATGACGGAGAATGCTTTATTAATACAAGCGGAAAAATTGGTGTGGGTGCTACTGGTTATTCATCATATTCAATAACCGCAAATGAATGGTATCGGCTCGTTATATCAGTAAAGAACGGTACACATTATAAATATTACTTAGATGGACAACTTTTGCATGATGGAACAGTTCAATCTGTCGACAGTAGATTCTCACTCGATAATATAGTTTTACTTTTTGGTGATAATGATGGAGATGATGATGAAATCGATTGCGCAGAAATTGCTATTTGGGATAAAGCACTTTCCGCAGTCCAAATAAAATCGCTCGGCGGTTTCAACCATCAGCTACCCGCTGGAGCATTACAACCTACAGCACTTTGGAAATTTGATGATACGAGTAGTTTATTAGAATCTTATTATGGCAGCGACCTTGAGTTAGTTGGAACTCATCAATCTGTTAATGGTCCTTCTGCAACTAACAAAGCCGTAAGAGTTGGTTTAGGAAGTTATTACAAAGCTAACACTGGTTTTTCCGCTAATGGAGGCGGAACAAAAGTAAATGAATACAGTTTGAAATTTGATTTCAAATTAAAAGATATAACAAGCTGGCGAACCTTTTTCCAAACAACTGCAGCAAATAATGATGACGGTGAATGTTTCATTAATACTAGTGGAAAAATTGGTGTTGGTGCAACTGGATACGGTGCATATCAACTAATTCCTAATGAATGGTACCGGTTAATTATCACTGTTAAAAATAGTACGCATTATAAATATTATCTTGATGGGAAATTACTTTTGAATGGTACTAAACAATCTGTTGATGGAAGATTTTCATTTTTAGATCCACTCCTATTATTAGCTGATAATGACGGTGATGATGAAGAAATTGATATTGCAGAAATTGCAATCTGGAATAGATCTCTTGAAGAAAGTGAAGTCTCACAGCTTTCAGGATTTGGACACGATATAACTGGCGGAGGTGGAACTCAAACAAAAGCTTTAGTCGGCAGATGGAAATTTGATAATATGGCAAATCCTCTTGTAGCCGAACCAAACCTCGGTAACAATTTAGAATTAGTTGGAACCCACACTGCTATTCCAGGACCAAGTACTGGAAATAATGCTGTAAGTATTGGAGTTGGAAGTCACTATAAAATGACACACGGCATTCTGCCAAATGGTGGTGGATTGAAAGTTAATGAATTTTCAATTCAAATTGATTTTAGAGTTCCTTCAATTGAACAATGGCATTGCTTCTTCCAATTAACTCCTCAAAATAATAATGACGGAGATTGCTTTATAAACACCGGCGGATATATTGGACTTCAAGCAACCGGATACTCTTCATTTGCAATAAAACCAAATGAATGGTATCGATTAGTAATATCAGTTCAAAATGGAACGCAGTACAAATATTATCTTGATGGTCAACTTTTACACAATGGCACTATTCAAACAATTGATGGAAGATTATCACTTGAAAATGTAGTTTTACTTTTTGCAGATGAAGATGGTGAGGATAATGAAATTAGTTGTTCAGAAGTTGCCATTTGGAATTACGCTTTATCTGCCTCCGAAGTTTCTACACTTGGTGGTTTTGGTCATTATATTGGAATACCGCCAACAAGACAAGTAATATTAATTCCTTACCTTCAAGCTCCAACTTCAAATTCAATGTATGTTTGTTGGCACGATACCATGTCGACAACTACTAAAGTTGAATATGGAATTACAGATTTCTTAGGTCAATCAGCAACTGGTACAAGTGAAATTGTTAACGGTGCATATCGCTGGCATTCTGTAAAACTTACTGGTTTGCAGCCGAACACAGAATATTTTTATCGTGCTGTTAGCGGAAGCGGTTCTTCTCAAATCTTTTCTTTCAGAACTTTACCTACAAAAAATTATACTGGAAAGATCAGATTTCTATTGTTAAGTGACACACACAGCAGCGATACTTCATGGGCAGTAAAAGTAATAAAAGAAGCTAAGAAAAAAATACAGCAGCTTTATGGAAACGATATTCAAAATCATGTGAACTTTGTATTACATTCTGGTGATTTAGTTGTCAGTGGTAGTACAATCATACAATGGACTGACCAATACTTTGCGCCAATGTCTCCAATTTCACCAAACATTCCTTTTATGACTGTTACTGGTAATCATGAAGTTGAACATGAAAACTATTACAAGTATATGAAATATGATGAGTTTTCTGATTACCCAACAGTTCAATCTCTAAACGAAAGGTTCTGGTCATTTACCACCGGAAGTTTGATGGTTATCGGTTTAAATTCCAATATAACGACAAATTTAGGCGATATTCAAAAGAATTGGCTAGAAGAAAAACTAAATGCTGCTCAGTTTGATCCTTCAATTGAATTTGTATTTATAATCGTTCATCATTTCCCTACCACTGAATTATGGGTTGAAGGAATTACTTATGACGGCGGCCCAGCATACATCGCAAACAAAATTGTTCCAATTCTTAAAAGATTTCCAAAAGTAATTCAATTATCATATGGACATACTCATGGATTTGAACGCGGAACGATTGAATCAATGATTGAAAATGGCTGGGGAGATTTTAGAATTGTTTGCGGCGGCGGCAGTGGAGGTGCTACTGATCGATGGGGTGCCTTTCGTAATCAAGATGTTCCAAACATTCATATTACGTTAGATAATTATTTCTATCAGTTAATAGAAATTGATGTTTATAACAGAATCTTAGAATCAAAAATGTATAGTCTTGGCAACTCCAGCAAAGCTCGTAATAATGAAGTACTTGATTCATGGTACAAAAAATTAAACCAACCTGAACCGGTACGACCAACTCTTAAAGCGCCAACATTTGCAATTGGAAAAATGGTTTTAAACTCTTCTGAAATTGGAAGTGGCGATTCGTTGATGACTGTTCGAGTTCAAATTTCACAAGAAGCAGCATTTGTAAAATCTGTTATTGATACAATGATACATTGGAAGAATATTTACGGAGTTGATGCACTCTATAACCCAATTAATAAAAATGCTGGACTTGATCTGAAAAAACTTTCATTCCCAATTTCCAAGTTTGTGCCTAATAAAACACATTATTATCGAGTTAAATACAGAGATCATAATTTAAGATGGTCAGTCTGGTCAACTGCATTTCCATTCAACACACCAACAGATGTTGATGATTTGCAGCTCCCAACTGAATTTGCATTATTTCAAAATTACCCGAATCCATTCAACCCAGCTACTACAATCAACTATCATATTCCTAAAACAAGTCACGTTAGCTTGAAAGTATATGATATCCTTGGAAAAGAAGTAGCAGTTCTTGTTAATGAAGTAAAATTACCGGGTAAATATCAGATCAATTTTGATTCTAATTCAATTTCAAAAATTAAATTAGCGAGCGGTGTTTACATTTATAGAATGATCGCTGAAGGTTTTTCATTTACTAAAAAATTAGTTGTGATGAAATGATTTCTTAACTACTACATAATTCAGCCCCTCCCTGAGAAAGCCTTCCTTGTAGTTTTGTGGAGGGCTTTTTTTTCGAGTTCGTATTTAAATTATTTTATAATAGAATTCAATAAAATTGTAGTGATTATTCATTCAAATAAGTTTACAATATTTTCCGATTCATTATACATCATTTAATTCACTTTAATTTACAATTACGTTTTTATAAATTGACAATTGAATTACAAAAACACTTGAGGAAAAAATGAAAAGACTGATTTTATTGTTGATGATAACACTATCTGCATTCCATCTAAATGCTCAAAATAAAAGAACGCTAAATGTAGAAGATTTATGGAATATGAAGAGGATTGGTTCTTATGACGTAACCCCAGATGGAAAGACCATTGCATTTGCAATAACTACTTACAGTATGGAGGCAAACAAAGGCAATACAGATATCTGGATGATAGATTCCGATGGAAAAAATTTACGTCCTTTTAAAAATACTGAGGTAAATGAAAGTGATCCTAAGTTTACTCCTGACGGAAAGAAAATTGCATTTTCAAAAAAAGGAAATTATTGGATCTGCGATTTGGATGGATCAACCGAAGTACAGCTAACTAATCTTTATTCCGGCGCTTCGGGTTTGGTCTGGTCCAATGATGGAAAGAAAATTTTATTTGTTTCTTCTGTTTATCCAGACTGCGCAACACAAGAATGTAATGAGCAAAAAGATAAAGCCGCTGAAGAAAGCAAAGTAAAAGCAAAAATTATAACTGAACTTATGTATAAAACATGGAATGATTGGCGCGGCGATAAACGCAGCCATCTCTTTTTGTACGATCTCGAATCGAAAGAATATTTTGATTTAATGCAAGGAAGCACTTCAGACTGTCCGCCCATTGATTTAGGAAGTTCTCAAGATTATTCTTTTTCACCCGATGGAAAAGAAATTGCATTTGTAATGAATACAGATAAAATGCTTGCAGCAAGTACTAACAATGATATCTTTATAATTAACATTGGAGATGTGAAAAAAAATTCGGTTACACCTATCAAAAAAATCTCAAAAAGTTTAGGAAACGATAACCAGCCAGTTTATTCGCCAGATGGAAAATATATTGCATTTCGTTCGATGGCTCGTGCTGGATTTGAAGCTGATAAACAAACTATTGTTTTATATAACCGTTTAAATGGAGAGTTGAAAAATATCTCCGATAACCTTGATATTTCTATTGGTCAGATTGTGTGGACTCCAGATAATAAATACATTTTTTACGATGCTGCAAACGAAATTAATAATTCTATCTACAGACTTGATATATCAAATGGAAATAATCTTTTATTCGTTAAGGAATCTGTTAACAACGACATGAAAATATCTAAAGACGGGCAGACAATTTTCTTTAAACGACAAAAGTCATCTGTACCTTATGAAATCTTCTCTCTTAAAACAAAGGGAGGAGGAAGTGAACAATTAACAAATATTAATCAGGAGTTGTTAAGTCAGATTACTTTTGGAGAGCTTAATACCTTTTGGAGCGATGGTGCAGAAGGAGCTAAAGTCCAATCGATAATAATAAAACCCCCTTTCTTTGATGCAAATAAAAAATATCCGATGATGTTTTTGATCCATGGAGGTCCTCAAGGTCATTGGACTGATGATTTTCATTATCGCTGGAACACACAAATGTTTGCAGCAAAAGGATATGTTGTTGTTGCAACAAATCCAAGAGGCAGCACCGGGTATGGACAAAAATTCACTGACGAAATTTCTGGCGACTGGGGAGGAAAAGTATATATAGATTTAATGAACGCGTATGATTATGCGCTAAAGAATTTCAATTTCATTGATCCAAAAAATACTTTTGCTTCTGGCGCATCTTACGGCGGATATATGATCTCATGGATTCTCGGGCACACTGATCGATTCAATGCTTTAATTTGTCATGCCGGAGTTTATAATTTGGAAAGTATGTATGGTGGAACTGAAGAATTGTGGTTTCCAGAATGGGAGTTTCAAGGTACTCCTTGGGAAAATAGAGCGATGTATGAAAGATGGTCGCCGCACAGATATGCAAATAATTTCAAAACACCTACTTTAGTTGTTCATGGTGCTTTTGACTTTAGAGTACCAGAAGGACAAGCGTTTGAACTTTTTACAACTTTGCAGAGAAAAGGTGTTCCAAGTAAATTTTTATATTTCCCGGATGAGTATCATTTTGTTGTAAAACCTCAAAATGCCCGTCTTTGGTGGAAAACAGTTTTTGAATGGTGCGAGCAATTCAAGAAAAATTAAAGGAATAGAAAAATGAATTACGAACTTGATGAATTTGAAGAAAAGTATGACTCACTAGAAAAAGTAGAAGATGCTGAAAACAAGGTTGAAGAAAGATTGTGGGATAAATTAGAGCGAGTTGGTAAAAAAATAAATTTTGCAAAAGATGTTAAAGCGCTCTATAAATACATGCGAGATAAATACGTACCATGGTATAGAAAATCAATTGTTGTTGGAGCGTTGATTTATTTTATTAGTCCAATTGACACTATTCCGGATTTAGCTCCTTTAGTTGGTTATCTTGATGACCTTGGAGTAATTACTGCAGTTATGAAATTTCTTGGGAGTGAATTAATTCCATACTATGATAATTAGTAACTATTTTTCATTTAACACTAAAAAATATCATGAGAAAATTTAACATCGGTTTATTCTTAATTTTATTTTATTTCTATGGCTGCTCAGCTTCAAATTATCCGCCACTTCGCGTTGTTGAAAAGGTTGAGGTTGATAAATATCTTGGTAAATGGTACGAGATTGCACGACTTCCATTCAGTCAGCAAGAAGGATGTTCTTGTACAACTGCTGAATACGAGTTGATAGATTCTACAACTTTGCGTGTAGTAAATAAATGCATTAAGGAAGGAGAAATGGATGACGCTGAAGGGAAAGCTTTTATAGTTTCCGGAAGTAATAATGCTAAACTCCGTGTTCAATTTTTCTGGCCTTTCAGAGGAGATTATTGGATTATAGAACTTGATGAGAATTACCAATATGCAGTTGTTGGAACACCCAGCAGAAAATACATGTGAATTCTTTCTCGTAATAAAACTCTAATAAATTATTACTTGAGAAATGTAAAACTAAAGGATTTGATGTAACTAAATTGATAAAGACAGAACAAGATTGTTAAGCTGCTATTAATTCTTATAACCAATACTAAACCCTTCTATTTGAAGGGTTTTTTTTATTTCTTCAATCAGTAATAATGAATTTTCAGTATCACTATGAATACAAATAGTCTGTGCGCTAATTTTAACTTCTTCTCCAGTTACAGAGAGTACTTTTCCATGTTTAACAATTGACAGCACTTGTTCCGCGGCTTTTTTTGGATTTGTAATCAAAGCATCAGAAAATTTTCTCTTTCTAAGTGTTCCGTCAATTTCATATCTCCTATCTGCAAATGCTTCACCAACTATTTCAAATCCTTCGTTTCTCCAAACATCAAGCATTGTAGAATTAGCTAAACCATAAAGAATAAAATTTCTGTTGATTTTTTTTATTCCGTCAGAAATTGCTTTAGCAATTAATTCGTTTTTTGCTGCTGAATTATACATTGCACCATGTGGTTTGATATGCTTTAATTTTAATTTCATTTTGTCTGCAAGTTTAACTAATAATAAAACTTGGTCGAAAACCATTTTTGAAATTTCTTCCAATGAAAAGTTTAATTCTTTCCTTCCAAAGTTAACTCTGTCTGTATATGAAGGATGAGCCCCAATGTTGACACTAAACTCAGCACATAATTCCAATGCATTTGTCATAGATACTTCATCGCCGGCATGTCCGCCGCATGCAATATTTGCAGAGGATATAAGGCTAATTAATTTTCTTTCACTTCCATAAATTATTGCAGAAGGGTTTTCTCCAACATCTGCATTTAAATCAATTAATTTTTTCATATTATTAACTCAGTTGTTTCCCTTTTGTCTCCGGAAGTAAAAACATAACTGCCGCTCCCATCAAAAAGAAAAATGCTGTTAGTGCAAGAGCACTCCCCAAACCATAAACATCTGCTAATGAGCCTACTGTAAATGGAGCCAATGCACTGAATGCTCTGCCAATATTATATGTCAGTCCTTGTGCAGTTCCTCTAATTTCAGTTGGGAATAACTCAGATAGCATTGCTCCAAATACACTAAAGTAGCCGTGTCCAAAAAATCCGATCAATGGACCAAGTGCCAACAAAATTACTTCATGATGAGCAAGTTGACCGTACAATGGAACAAGTATTGCAGCAATAATTAAAAAAATTAAGAATACTAATCTCCTTCCATAACGATCAGCAAAAAATCCGAATGAGAGATATCCAAAGAAAGCTCCAATCTGCATTGGAATTATCCAAGTTGAACTTTTTACAATTCCTAAGCCGGCACCTCCTTTATCAATTGGAATAGAAAGAAATGAAGGCATCCAAGTAAATAATCCCCAATAAGCAAACAATACGCAAGTTGTAATGAATGATGCAATTAATGTTTTGGATAATAGCGGTTTTTGGAAAATTGTTATTAATGAAACTCTTTGTTTCCTAATCTTAGAAGTTTTATATGATATCCAAATTTCAGGCTCTTGAACATTTCTTCTAATCCATAATGTAAAAAACGCCGGAACAATACCAACAACAAATAAAATTCTCCAACCAAAATTTGGCAATATAAATGCTGCAATTAATGCGGATAGAATATAGCCGATTGCCCACCCAGATTGCATAAATCCGATTGCTTTACCGCGATGTTCAGCTGGCCACGTTTCAGAAACAAGAACTGAACCGGCTGACCATTCACCGCCCATTCCAAATCCTACTAAAGTCCTCCAAACAACAAGTGCAATAACTGATTGGGCGCTGGCAGTTAATGCTGTGAAAATAGAGTAACTGAGTATGGAAAACATTAATGCTTTAGCCCGTCCAATTTTATCCGCAAGTGCACCAAAAATTATTCCGCCAATTGCCGAAGCAATTAAAGTTACAGATGCCAATGCACCGGCTTCAGCGGAACTTAAAAAGAATTCTTGTTGAATTGATGTAAGAGCAAATGCATAAAACATTACATCCATTGCATCTAACATCCAGCCAAGCTGAGCAGCAAATAAAGCTTTCCACTGCTTAGGTTGGATTGTTGAGTACCAGCTATTTTTTGTCTTCATAGTTTATCAAAAGAATTAATTGAAATTAATGATTCTAATTCTAAATTCAATTTATGCGCTTGTTCAATAGAAACAAATTGAAAGTTTATCTCGTCTCGTGGACGAAGCTGCCCTATCTTGTGCATATCAGCAGAAATAACATTTGCAATTTTAGGGTAACCTCCAGTTGTTTGATGTTCAACAAATAATATTATCGGCATTCCATCATTTGAAATTTGAATAGCTCCCAATGTAATTCCCTCTGTAATAATTTCTTCCATAATTTCACGTTCTAATTTTTTACCGATTAATCTTAACCCCATTCTATTTGCTTCTTCTGACACAACATATTTATTTGAAGTAAATTTTTCGATCACATCTTTTGAAAAATAATTTATCTGAGGGGCAGTTGTAACTCTAATAATATTTTTTGAATTCAATAGTGCAATAATCTGTTTTGACACTTTGTAGCTTTGGATTTCTTCATTTGTTAATTTTTCAATAGGCAACCCATCTCCTTTTAACAGTTTTCTTCCATTTAATCCGCCAAGTGAAGTCAATAAATGAGTTGAGCAACTGCCAAGGATTTGCTGAACTTTTATACCTCCTTTAATACAAATATAAGAACGCGCACCACTTAGTGTATTTGAAAAGGAAATTATTTCATCGCTTTTGATTTTCAAAGTCTGCCACATTGGTACAATTTTATTTTCAATTTTCGGCTGAAAATCAGAACCAGTTATTGAAATTATAGCATCTTCTTCAAATAAAAATTCTCCTCCAACTAAAGTCATTTCAATAGCAGCTTCACCACAATTATTTCCTACTAAAAGATTTCCAATTTTATAAGAAATAGAATCGGCTGTCCCTGAAATAGAAATTCCGTAATGAGAAAATCCAAATCTGCCGCGATCTTGAACTGTTGATTGAAAACCTGGTTTAATAACTTTTATCATTCTTGCTTAGATTTAATTTGTTCAAATTCATTTTTTGATATAGCAAAAAAATTAACTCTATCTCCCATTCGAAGAAGAGTAGGAGGTTTCTTGTGGGGTGAAAACAATTTAAGTGGAGTTCTGCCAATCAACCGCCAGCCGCCAGGTGATTCAACTGGATAGATACCAGTTTGCTTCCCTCCAATTGCAACACTTCCTTCTGGAACTTTTAATCTTGGAGTTTTTAATCTTGGTGTTGATATTTCAGTAAGCATTCCACCTAGATAAGGGAACCCCGGAGAAAAGCCAAGAAAATAAACTAAGTAATTTGGTCTTGTATGAAAAGCAATTACTTCATTTATAGTTAACTTATTCAATTGCGCTACTTCATTTAAATCAGGTGCAAACTCTTCGTCAAAGCAGACTGGTATATTAATCGTATTTGTTTCATACTCAATATTCAGGGGTTTTTCTTGAACAAGCTTTTTTAAGTCTTCCATCATTTTGAAAGGAAATATTATTGTTGGATCAAAGGCAACAAGAATTGAATTATATGCTGGATGAATAGATTGAATACTTTCAATAGAAGTACTCTGCAATACAGAAAAAATTTTTATTATTTCATTGTTACACTCTGGCGAAATATCATCGCATACTTTAATGAGGATTGATCTATCGCTTGCAAAACTGAATTCTACACTATGATTTAAAGTCAGCATTTTTGCATTCATAAATATTGAAAATTCGTTTCAGGAATAGTGCAATCTACAAAACGAACTGAAAATCTTCATCAGAATTTCCTATCTTAGTAAAAATAATTGTGAGCATTATGAATTTTAAAGTAATAAAGAGCAATTCAGTTTTTAAGGGAAGAGTATTTGAAGTAAAAGTTGATGAGATTGAATACATTGAAACTGGAAACAAAACAGAACGACAAGTAGCAGTTCATCCGGGCGGCGCAGTTGTTATTGCAGTAAAAGGGAATGGAAAAATAATTTTGGTTTCTCAATATCGATATCCTCACAATGAAGTTATCCTTGAGCTGCCGGCTGGAAAATTAGAATTCCAAGAAAATCCACTTCATTGTGCAAAAAGAGAGTTAGAAGAAGAGACTGGTTATACTTCTAATAAAATCACCAAGATTGGAAAAATTTATACTACTCCAGGATTTTGTTCAGAAACACTTCACATTTATTTAGCAGAAGATTTAATTGAAGGAAATCATGCTCGCGAAGAAGGAGAAGAGGATATTCAATTAGTCGAACTTACAATCTCGGAAATTGAAGATAAAATTAAGAATGGAAAAGTTGTTGACGCAAAAACCATCTGTGGAATTTACTTTTATAAATTGTTACTGAATTCAGGAGTTTAATTACTCATTAATCAATTCATCCAAATCTACCTTATGCAGATGAGAAATTTTTCTACCAAGAAATCTTTCGGCAATTTCTCTAAACTTTGTTGGAATATCACTCACATAAAATTCTCTTTTGCCAAGCTGATTTGAAATATTTCTTAAGCCTCTTCCATTCAAATAATCTTCAACAATTTTTGCTGCCGGTGTTCCGGAATCAACAAGCTTAACTTTTTTACCAATAACTTTTTGAATAACATCTCTAAGGATAGGATAATGAGTACAGCCTAATACTAAACTATCAATTTCCTTTTCTTTCAATTCAGTTAAATATTCTTTTGCTATTAATTCTGTAGCTTTGTTTTCAATCCAACCCTCTTCAGCTAGTGGAACAAACAATGGACATGCTTTTTCATAAACTTGTATTTTTGGACTAAGCTTTTTCAATTGATGAGAGTATGCTTTATTATTAATAGTTGCATTAGTACCAATAACGCCAACTTTTCCATTCTTCGATTCTTGTAAAGCCAATCTTGAACCGGGTTCAATCATTCCAATTACTGGAATAGTTAAAAATCTTTTTAGATCTTTCAATGCAACAGATGATGCAGTGTTGCAAGCTACAACAAGCAGTTTAATATTTTTCCGCAGTAAAAAATTTGCAGCTTGAAGTGAATAGTCAATAACCGTGTCGTTAGATTTTGATCCATATGGAACACGAGCTGTGTCGCCAAAGTAAATTATGTTTTCATTTGGTAAAAGTTGTGTAACGGCTCGAACAACTGTTAGTCCGCCAATGCCTGAGTCAAAAAAACCAATTGGGTTTGTTCTATCCATAAAATTCAATTTATCACCTATAACATTTCATTTATTGTTTCTGTTAGTTCAAAAGTAATCAATTGATAATCGTTTGGGGAAATTTTCTTACGGTCTTTAGTAAGCAAATAAAAGGAATCTACAATGTCATCAGCTTTTGTGTTGATTTTTGCAAAATAAATCGATAAGCCGAGTTCGTTTATTTTTTTTGTTATTTGATACAACAACCCAAGCCTATCGGGGGAATAAACATCAATGATTGTAAATTTATCATGCTTTTCAAACTCAATTTTTATCTTCCCTTTCCTCTTGAATAATTTATTTTCAATGCGCCACCATTTAGATTTTATTTTACTGAACTCTTTGGTTATCTGAAGCTGATTTTCAATTGTGAGATTTAAATCATTCGTAATTTTATGGTATCTGGATTCATCAACCAAAGTACCAGTACGAAAGTCTGTTACATTAAAATTATCAATTACAATTCCATCTTTGCGCGTGAATATTTTTGCGTCATGAATATTCAAATCATTAATTGAAAGCGTTCCGCAGAGTCTTGATAATAAAGCCTCAGCATCTCTAGTGATTATTGTAATTGAAGTAAATCCGCCCACTTCCTTGAAAAATACAGATACTGGAATTCCTTTCTGAATTTCTTCGATGTGCTTATTTATTTCATCTTGTGAAAAATTCTGTAAGTATCCAAGGTCATCTATTGCTTCAATGTGATCTTTGAAATTATCATCATCAATATATTCTGAGCTGCTGATTATATCTCTAATTGTTGATGAAAGTAAATCCTGACCGCTAAGTCTTTCATCAATCATAGTTTTCGATTTACTGTATAATTCAAACAGCAAATCACTTTTCCATTGAGTCCAAACAACTTGCGAGACAGCAGAAAGATCAGCATAAGTTAAAAGGTAGAGTAAATCCAATAATTCTGAATTCGGGAATAATGAAACGAAATTGTTGAGAGTTGTTGCATCATTCAAATTTCTTCTGAATGCAACTTGTTCCATGTTCAAATGGTAACGAACCAAAAATTGAACGATTTGAATTTCATTTTGATCATATCCTAAACGCTCCATAACGGAATTCGCTATCTCAGCACCTATAACCTCATGACCCGAAATACTTATCGGTTTTGCAATATCATGAAATAAAACGCCTAAATATAAAAGGTCTTTTCTTTCAGTTGCTTGAAAAAGTTTACCAAGTATTGAAGATTCCTCACCCAATTTTTCAAGGTTACTTAATGCAATTAAAGTATGTTCATCAGCAGTATAACAGTGATAGACTCCTGGTTGAAAAAATCCCACTAAGTCTTTAAACTCGGACATAAATGCACCTATGATTCCAAGTTCATTCATTACATCAAGAGTTTTTCCAACATTTTTATGCAGATTTAATATCTCTCTAAAGAAAACCGATGATTGATATTCAAGATTTTGGGTCTCCTCAAAATCAATTACTGCTTCAATTATTTTTGTTCTTAAATTTTCATCGAATCTTGCATCATGCAGTCCGCGATAATAACACGCTCTCAATATTATAGAAAAAGTTAATTCAGCATTTGAATAGATCGAAATAACTGAATTCTTAATGCTAAAATCATCATCTAACTCAATCATAAAATGATCAGAGATTTGGGGAGTAACTTCTTCTTCAAATCTTTTCATCATTGTCCTTGAAAATCTTTTTATATTATTAGCAGAATCGAAATATTTCTTCATGTATTTCTGCCAGCTCGCTCCTTCGAATCCAATAATATTTGCGATTTTTTCTTGATACGTAAATTCCAATCTGTCATTTTTATGTTCGGACAATAAATGCAGCTGATTTCGTGTTGCAAGTAAAAGCTTATAACTTTCTGTCAATCTAGCAATCGCTCGGGGAATGAGGATTTTATTTTTTTTAAGGATATCAAAGAAAATTTCTGTCTGTGTAATTTCTTTTTGACTTGTTAAAAACAAATTATTTTTTAGACAGTACATCCATTCAACTACTTGAAGATCACGTAAAGCACCAGCAGTGTATTTTACATTTGGTTCCAGAACTTTAGCAGATTCACCGAACTTTTTATGACGCAATTTTATATCTTCAAAAAATTCAAGTATAAGTTTTTTTTTGTAATCATCATTCAAGGATTTGAATACTTGATCATTCCATGCATTGTAAATCTTTGAGTTGCCAAGTATGAATCGCGTTTCAAAAAATTGGGTATAGGAATGAAGGTCTTCTTCCAAAAATTTATCTATGTCGGAAAAATCTCTAACGGTGTGCGATACTTCTATTCCGCTATCCCACAGCCTGGTAATACACTCTTTAATTAGTTGATCATGATCATCAGCATTTTCAAATATGAACATTAAATCGATATCCGAAAATGGAGAAAGTTCACGGCGGCTGAAGCTTCCAACTGATGCAATTGCACAATTAAGTTTGTATCCTTTTAATGCTTTAATAATATATTCTTCTACAAGCACTGTAAATTTTATACAGAATTGAAAAGAATCTTTCGAGAGATCAGGATTATTAAAAATTCTTTCTCTGTCAGTATAATATTTCTCTTTTATTTTAAAAGGATCCACTGTTTGCTTCATTAAAGATTCGAATTTCTTTATAAATAAATATTCGTCAATCGTGAAATTATGACTGACGAATATTTATCAAGACAATTTAGAGTTTTTTAAATCTTGCTTGAAAGAATCTTAAATACTTCGGTTCATAAACCAATTTCATTCCTTTAATCTTCTTTCTATCCTGATATACTTGAGCAATCGATTCTACCATCACATCAATATGGGCTTGAGTATAAACTCTTCTTGGAAAAGTTAATCGAACAAGTTCAAGTTTTGGATAACGGTGTTTACCGGTTTCTGGATCACGCCCGGCAGAAACAATTCCGCGTTCCATCCCACGAACACCGCTGTCAATATAAATTTCTGCAGCTAGAGTCTGAGCTGGAAATAAATCTTGTTTCAAATGAGGCAAGAATTTTTTTGCATCAAGAAATATTGCATGTCCTCCAATAGGATGAACCATTGGAATATTATATTTCTCTAATTCTTTTCCACAGTATTCAATTTGTCCTATCCGTGCTCTAATATTATCAAACTGAACCATCTCTTCAATACCACGAGCCATTGCTTCCATATCGCGTCCGGCAAGACCGCCATAAGTATGCAGCCCTTCATAAACTACAACCATATTACGCGTTTCGTTGTAGACTTTTTTATTACGAGTAGCCAAGAAACCACCGATGTTCACCATCAAATCTTTTTTGGCACTTACCCAAAGTCCATCATAATATGAACACATCTCTAAAAGAATTTCAGCAATTGTTTTTTCTTTGTATCCTTTTTCGCGGACTTTTATAAAATATGCGTTTTCCGTTGCACGTGTAGCATCGAACCAAAGTTTTATTCCGTACCTATCAGTCATTTTTTTAACTGATTTAAGGTTTTCCATTGAGAAAGGTTGACCGCCAGCCATATTAACCGGACCAGCCATGCTTACGTACGGAATTTTTTTAGCTCCAACTTTTTTTATAAGATCTTCAAGTTTTTGTAAATCAATATTCCCTTTAAACGGATGTGTGTTTTGTGAATCATGTGCTTCATCAATAATAACATCAATAAATGTTCCGCCGGCAAGTTCTTGATGCAGACGAGTTGTTGTGAAATACATATTGCCCGGGATGAAATCTCCTTGCTTAATCATTGCCTTAGATACTAAGTGTTCTGCACCGCGACCTTGATGAGTTGGGACAAGGTAAGGCATTCCATAATATTTTTTTATATTGTCCCACAAGTAATAGAAATTTTTGCTCCCAGCGTAAGCTTCGTCACCCAACATCATTCCAGCCCATTGATAATCGCTCATTGCATTTGTGCCGCTATCTGTTAATAAATCAATGTACACATCTTTAGATTTTAAAAGGAAAGTATTATGACCAGCTTGTTCAGAACATTTTTCTCGATATACACGCGTTGTCATTTTAATCGGCTCAACCATTTTAATTTTGAATGGTTCAGCCCAGCTTCGTTTGATTATTTTTTTAGCCATGTTATCACCTAATTAATTATAAAATTATTACAATTTATAAATCACTTAAGCAGATTGTCTTATTCAAACGAATTTCTTTTTTAATTTTTTTCTTCTTTGTTCTGCAATTATTTCTGATGAGATGCCGCCGCGAGTGTTAAATCTGGCAGTTATTTTCATGTAACGAGGTTTGCAGATTTTTACAAAATCATTTAAAATTTTGTTTGTAACAGCTTCAAAATAAATTCCTTCGTTTCTAAATGATT
>Ga0194125_10003977_pt1 | contig 23407 bp, 21 predicted proteins | sample TA2KigC250mmetaG_FD_148626 | JGI IMG/M metagenome (GOLD analysis project Ga0194125, IMG submission 148626) | Freshwater microbial communities from Lake Tanganyika, Tanzania - TA2015034 Kigoma Deep Cast 250m | ecosystem: Environmental > Aquatic > Freshwater > Lake | place: Tanzania: Lake... | reverse complement strand
CGCCTGGGCCTACATGTCAACCTTATTGGAGCAGAAGCTCTGGTACAGCAGCCTTCTTAGTACAACCCACGAGCAAGAATCAGCAGGGTTTTCACCGCAGGTTAAACCCATGCCCAATCTATTCTTCTTTCACTCCGCATCGGGCCGAGAAAGAATAGAAAAACAGGGCCCCAATTTTGTTTCCCACCAATCAAAAACCACCTGGAGTCCCTCGGAACTTAAATCCCATATGGCAAAGGAGCCTCAGCTTTTTTCAACCAATGTAACCGGACGCTCAATTTACCAGGAGTTTATATTGCCAAACATAGCTTACATTGGCGGCGCCGCTGAAATTAGATATTGGATGCAGTTCTCTGGAATGTTTCGCAGTATTCACCTTCCTTTCCCTGTTTTGGTACCCAGGGAAAGCTTTTTATTGCTCGGCAAACATGAAGTCAAAATCTTGAATAAACTGAATTTAAATCCGATGGATTTGTTCGGAAAAAAGGAAAAAATATTCCAAAAGTGGATCCGAAGCAAGGTAGATGCCCATGAGAACGACCCTTGGAATGAAGTTCTAAATTCAGAGGGATTAAAATGGGCCCAAATTTTTGCCGCGGATGATCCAAGCCTTTTTAAGGCTGTCTTGGCCAAATACAAGGTCTTAAATAATGAAATGAAGGCTCTTAATTCCAAGCGTTTAAGGTCCTTGAAAAAAAGGGAACAAGAAAGCCTGCTTAAAATTGAACAGCTTTTTGATTGGGTTCAACCTAGGGGAATTCTTCAGGAGCGCATTCAGCACCCCTGGTTTCTCGGTCCTCAGGTTGAACAGCGTTTTCAAGATTTGCTGTCTCATTCAAATCCCCTTCAAAATCAGGTTGTTGTGCTTGAATTTTAAACAAAGATACGGGCAGATTTCAGCTGGTTAATGGGCAAAACAATTCGACTTAGAACTTGATATAAAGGATTGATTTTTTGGGCGGTTTTGGGGCTGTCCTTGGGTAGTCCGCAGCCCGAGCGGGGGCCTGCAGCCGTCTTCGGGTGGCTCCCAAGGTCGCCCCCTTCGCCTGGCGCAGTCCGCCGCTCAGGCTTTGCGTGCTACCCTTGTCCATCCCCACCGCAGCTGTCACGCATAAAGAACTGCCGTTATCATTGCTTCATGGTGCAATTTGAAAATGGCATTAAGTAAACAGCAGAAAAGGAAGGGGAAGTGCCCGGGACAGGACTTGAACCTGCACGTCTTGCGACACACGCCCCTCAAGCGTGCGTGTCTGCCAATTTCACCACCCGGGCAAGGGCCACAAAGTTAGATTTTTTTCTGATTTAATACAGGATTGCCGAAGCACAGGCAATCCGTTAGGAGGGAATAAAAAGTCTTCTTTCTTAGAAGGACATCAAGGCCTCCATTTCCTTTCTCAATGTATCATTAACGGCAACAGCCATTGCTAAAGAAACCAACAGACCAAAAACGGCGTAACTGATGTCCTTTATAATCATACCAATCGCTTTCCGTTTGTGCGCCGTTCCAGATTTCTTCCTCATGATTGAAATGGCAATCTCTCGGCCGCCAATTATACCCAGAAAAACCCAGGTTGTACTTAAAGGAACGGGACTTACAAACATTTTGTAGATAAGCATTCCTGCATACGAAAAGTCAATCAGGGTAGCCGCCCGAATATCCTCAATTCGACTTTTTTCGTTCACAATATCTTGAATTTTATCTCCCCGTTGCCGCATTAAAATGGCTAAGCCCAATACCAACAAGCCCAAAACAGCGGTTAGTTCAAGTGCATCAATCTGCCTTGGCAAGTAAACGGCAATGTTGGCTGCATCTTGCATCAGCCAAACACCCCATAAAACCCCGCTGATACCCCATTGCAAGGGAATCCAAAACGTAGCCGATTTCCGTTGTTTGAAAAATTTCCGGATTAAATTATAACCTCCTATCCAAATTAAAAGGGATAAAATGAAAGCAATGGCGTAACCCGATAAGCTGCTTCCCAAAACATCGGTAATCCCTTTTGAACTACTGGAAAAACAGCTTAAAAGAAGGAAAGTAGTGGATACAGGCATGCGCATTCGGGTCAAAATGAGCAAGACCAAAGGAGCCGCTAATTGAATAAATGAAAACGAGGAAGGTTGTGGGTATTGGCTGTGTTGAGGCAAATCAGGATAGGCCTGGGGGTTGTACAGTTTTTGCCACGTAACGTCCCCATCATAAAGAAACCATCCGGTTACCAAAACAACCACCAAAATAAGGGACACATAAATCCATAATTTCCACCAAGCAACCCGGCTGTTGCTCACAATAAAAGTGCCAAGGGTTTGAATGCTGTCGTTTGCTACGGCAGCATATCCCGCAAACATAAATCCCAACCACATGGCAATGGAGTGAACGTCGTAAAAAAGTCCCGATAAGGTAAATCCGACCAAAAGAATGAGTAAAAATTCACGTTCTCTTAGTACAAATTGTAGGAAAGGCCTATGGATTCCGCCCCTTACTAGCATTTCTTTACTGCGTTTAGGCATACCTATTGATGTTGCCTTACAAAGGTGTGTTAAGAAAAACAAGCATTCGGACCGCCAATGTTACCAAATTGTTAAATCAGCATTGGTTGGGTAAAAGAGCATTAAAAAGCTAAGAGTCAATAAAATACAATACCCTGTAAGGTTGGCAGCCCCGGCGTAGTCTTTGGCCATGCGTTGCCCAACCATCAACCCTATTAAAGCACAGGCTAAAAGCACCAAACTCATTTCTAGGAATGCAGTCGCAAGCTCTTGAAAACCGGTGAATAAGATCAAGCAAGACCCAAGTAGGCCCAAAACGCCGCCAAGGGTTTCAAGAAGGCTAAGCACAACCAACAGAAATTTGCTAAAAGGCCCAAGAGGACTTTTGGCAAAATGCGATCGAATCCAGGTCAGGTTCCCATTCCAATCAAACAATTTATCAAAACCAGATTGGGTAAACACAATGCTCAGAATAATGTGTGGAAACACCATCAAAAAAATCCAGGTAATTTTCATGAGTCCAAGGTACTAAATCAATGAAAATCTCGTTGAAAAAAAATGAAACCGCCCAGGCCGTTCAGGTGAATGCTAAAATTGGACCTTAGGCTACGCAATTAATGTTTGATGCGGCTAAAAAATGCTAATTTTGTAAAAGCGTAGCAATCGCTCTTATGGCAAAAATCATTTCAATAGCAAATCAAAAGGGTGGAGTTGGTAAAACAACGACTTCGATAAATTTGGCCGCCGGATTGGCTGTTTTGGAGTTCCGCACGTTGATTGTAGATGCCGACCCACAGGCAAACGCCACCTCGGGTGTTGGAATAGACCCAAATCAGGTTGAGAATAGCATTTATGAATGCATCCTTAACCAACAAGACCCAGCTCAGTGCATTTTGGCCACATCAACACCCAATTTGTTCATATTGCCTGCCCACATCGATTTGGTAGGCGCCGAAATTGAATTGATTAACGTAGAACGACGCGAACAGCGCATGAAACAAGTGTTGAATGCAGTTCGAGATCAGTATGATTTTATCGTAATCGATTGTTCCCCTTCTTTGGGCTTAATAACGGTAAATGCACTAACCGCCTCAGATTCGGTATTGATACCGGTTCAATGCGAGTATTTTGCCTTGGAGGGTTTGGGTAAATTGCTGAATACCATTCGCATTGTTCAATCGAATTTAAATGAAAATTTAAATGTTGAGGGAATTCTGCTTACCATGTTCGACAAACGTCTTCGTCTGTCAAATCAAGTGGTAGAAGATGTCCGTACCCATTTTCAAGAAATGGTTTTTGAAACCATCATTGCGCGCAATACTACCTTAGGCGAAGCGCCAAGCTTTGGAGAAACAGTTATCATGTATGATGCAGAGTCAAGGGGAGCCCAAAATTACCTGGATTTAGCCCGGGAACTACTTCAAAAGAATCCAGGCGTGAAGCCCTCGGCATCCGTTATTTAATTGGTATGGCGCAACGTAAATCAGGGTTAGGTAAAGGTTTGGGGGCCTTATTGGCCGCTAGAGAAGTCTCAGGTATCCTTGCTGATATGCAAAAACCTGTACCTGCCGTCGGAACCATTGCCTTGGTAGATTTGGACTCCATTGAAGTGAACCCATGGCAACCCAGAAACCATTTTGAAGCCGAAGCCCTAAATGATTTAGCCAATTCGATCAAATTGCTGGGAATAGTTCAGCCCATCACAGTGCGAACCTTAAACGAGGGCAAATACCAGTTGATTTCGGGTGAGCGTCGTTTCAGAGCTTCTCAATTGATTGGATTTAAAACAATTCCTGCATTTATTCGCGCATCAGAAGATGCCGATATGTTGGAGTTGGCTTTGGTAGAAAACCTGCATCGTGCCGATTTGAATGCCATTGAATTGGCATTTAGCTATCAACGCTTAATGGAAGATTGCAACCTGACCCAAGACCAATTGGCAGATAGGATTTCAAAAAAACGGGAAACCATTTCAAATTACGTTCGGCTTCTAAAACTGCCCGAAGAAATACAGGCAGGCATAATCGAAGGCAATATCGAAATGGGCCATGCTAGAACCTTGATTAATGTTAGTCCGGCATCCCTGCAACTCGAAATTTATAGGCAGGTCCAAAAACAAAATTTATCTGTTCGCGCTACCGAAGCCCTAGTTAAATCAGCAACAGGCAAACCTCAGCCCAGTAAAAATAAGTCCAAAACCTATGCTCAGCCACTGGGAACTTGGGCCGGAAAAGCAAAAGCTCAGGTTTCTCTATCTCCAAAAGGCAATGGTAGCCTAAGCATTCGATTTAGTTCTGAGCAGGAATTAAAGAACCTGCTGGATCGCCTATCATGATAAAACCCCAACGGCTTTTTTTACTAATCCTTTTTATATCTGTATTTGGCCTTGCTTTCGGCCAAAATACAGATTCAATCCGATTGGAAAAGCGTGAAAGGTACCGACAAAACCATAAACCAGCCTTGGCCTCTGTGCTTTCTATGGTGGTTCCCGGAGCTGGGCAGATTTATAACCGGAAATACTGGAAGGCGCCAATCGTTTGGGCCGGTCTGGGTGTTAGCATTTATTTCGTGGCCGACAATCAGAGCCAATTTATTCGCTTTCGCGATGCCTACCGAAACCGCATCAATGAAATCCCCCAACCCGAATTCGATGGATACAGCGCCACCGCACTCAAAGCAGAAAGGGACTTATTTCAACGAAATCGTGATTTTGCGGCGGTTTTGGGTTTGGTAGGCTATGTTTTAAACGTTGTGGATGCCACCGTTGACGGACACCTTTTTCATTTTGATGTAAGCGATGACTTGTCTTTCCAATGGCAACCCTCTGCGCCTGCTCCTCTACAAGGCTTTCAACCTGGACTAACCTTAACCTTAACCTTGCAATGGAAAACCAACTAAATAATCCCCTTAAAATTGCCTTAATTGGGTACGGAAAAATGGGAAAAACCATAGAGTCCTTAGCTCCTTTGGCTTTCTGTGAGGTGGTTTTTGTGGGCGGGCGAGATTGGTTGCAACACCGCGAAACTCTGTTGCAATCAGGAGCACAAATTGCCATTGAATTTACCTCACCTGAATCGGCAGCAGAAAACCTATTAAGTTTGATTAAACTTGGGATTCCAACCGTTTGTGGCAGCACCGGCTGGGCAAATAATGAAGCTGAGGTGAAAGAGGCTTGCCAAAAAAACAGCGGAAGCATTTTGGTCGGTTCCAATTTTAGTGTGGGAGTTCATATGTTTTTCGCTCTAAACAAAAAGTTGGCAAAATGGATGGGCAGCTTTCCAGAATATGCTGTTCGATTGACCGAAATTCACCATACCCAGAAAAAAGATGCTCCAAGTGGCACGGCCGTAACTACAGCCAATGGAATTGTAGAGCAAAATCCAGCCTATACAGGCTGGGAATTGTACCTTAGTAAAGAAACAAAAGGCCTGGTTCCAATTACAGCAAAACGGCAAGATGAGGTTAAAGGCTTTCATTCCGTTGCCTGGCACTCCGACATAGATCAGCTTGAATTGAGGCATTTGGCGCACAGCCGAGATGGCTTTGCCTTGGGCGCTTTACGTGCAGCCCGTTGGCTTTATGGAAAACAAGGTTGGTATGGGGTAGAAGATATGTATGCCTTTGAATAATATGAGAAAAGAGCCCAAACATAGCCCAAAAACAACCTCGACAGGCAGAAAAATTGACTTTCAGCAATTTAGGCGGAGAGAGCCGGCAGGCATGGGTACTTTTTTACGCATGCTAACCTACGCCCTGATTATTTCAGGTATGGCTTTTGGCTTAATGGAATTGCTGCAAACCTTAGGTTCAGTGTAAAACCAAATCGGGCCTAAATTAAACCGAAAAAAGAGCAGCAGCCTTGCCCTTTGTTGCTTAGCTTTGAAACAACAAGGGAATAGAAATCTGTACCTTTGCCATGGTATGAAGGATGAAATAGAAGCCAAAGAACAATTGATTCGTGTGCTGCCCGACGATGTGGCCAACCAAATAGCCGCAGGCGAGGTTGTGCAGCGGCCGGCAAGCATCGTAAAAGAACTGCTTGAAAACGCTGTAGATGCAGGCGCAGATAGTATTGAACTCACCCTGTCAGAAGGGGGGTTATCCATGATAAAGGTTAGAGACAACGGCACGGGAATGTCAGAATGGGATGCTCGGTTGGCATTCGAGCGCCACGCTACTTCAAAAATTCACAGTGCCGCCGATCTGTTCGATTTGCATACAAAAGGTTTTCGCGGTGAGGCTTTGGCCAGCATCGCTGCTGTGGCAAAAGTTGAACTTGAAACTTCGCGCGAAGGATTTAATGGAGTTAAGTTGGTTATGGAAAACTCTAGATTGCTTGAGCAATCAGCCGCCCCAGATGTTCGTGGAAGCTGCTTTACAATCAAAAACCTGTTTTTCACCATACCCGCAAGGCGAAAATTTTTAAAATCTGAAAAAGTTGAATTAAGCCACATCATAGAGGAGTTTTTTCGGGTTGCACTGATTCACCCAGAATTGGGTTTTTCTCTAGTGAACAACCAACAATTGCTTTTTAAGCTAAGTGGGGGAACCTTTAAGCAACGCATTGTTCAGCTGTTCGGTACGGGATATGCCGAAAAACTTGTGCCACTGCACGAAGAAACCTCGGTGGTAGAATTGAATGGATTCATTGTAAAGCCTGAATTTTCCCGAAAAACCAGGGGTGAACAATACCTGTTTGTGAACGGTAGATTTATAAAAAGTCCGGCTTTTCACCATGCCATTCGCGATTCTTTTTCTGATATGGTACCCGCCGATGTTCATCCCGGATATTTCATCATTATGCGCGTAGATCCTTCTAGGTTGGATGTTAATATACACCCCACAAAGACGGAAGTGAAATTTGAAGATGAAAGAACCATTTATTCCATTTTAAAATCGGCCGTGCGCCGATCGCTCGGAAAATACCATGTTGCTCCAGCAATTGATTTTGACCAAGAAGTGGCTTTTGCTGGACATGAATTGCCCAGGCCAGGAGAAATTAAAATGCCCGAGGTTAAGGTAAATCCCAATTACAATCCTTTTCATACGGAAGGCCCAAGAACTCAGAATCAAGATTGGAAACGCTTTTTTGAGGCCCAACCCAGTCCAACAGATGCACCTAGGTTGTTGCCCGAAGAAGAAGTGGCGGCCGAGCCATTTCGGTGCTTTCAGCTGCTCAATACCTATTTGGTTTTAAGGTGGAAGGGGCAGCTGCTTTTGGTTGATCAGCATAGAGCGCATGAACGCATTTTGTATGAAACGTTTACTGCCAGGGCCTCACAAGGTAAAGCACCCACCCAAATGGCCTTGTTCCCTGAAACCATAAACGTTCGGCCGGCCGATATGCCCTTAATGGAAGAGATGCTGCCATACCTAAGAAATTTGGGGTTTGATGCCGAGGTGTTTGGGCCGGGGTCTATTCTTGTGCGCGGATTTCCACCCGAGGCGGTTGGACATGCATTACCTAACTTGATTGATCGGTTTTTAGAGGAGTTTAAGCATAATTCTGCCCAAATGGGCGAAGAAAGGGTGCATCAACTGTACCGAAAAATGGCAGGAAATATGGCCATTCGGTCTGGAGTGCTGCTGAATGGCCTCGAGGCTGAAACCTTAATCCGTAATTTACTGGATTGCAACATGCCCTGGGTCTCCTTACATGGGAAACCCATTGCTGTGAAATTCAACGAACAGGATTTGGTCGATTTGTTCTCGCGTTAGCCTGAGTTTGTATAAACAGGTTTTAGGCCTTTTTAGGCCTAAAATTGGCTCTTTCCTTTATCTTTGTTCTATGTATCAAGCGCCGCGCGGATTTTCAATTTTGCCTCCCGTAATTAAGAACCTGATTATCTTAAACGGTATCGTTTACTTGTTTTTTGCCTTTAGTACCATTCCCATTATTCAAGACTGGATGATGAACTATATGGCGTTGCAATACCCTTATTTTTTGGGCGGTTTTAGGGAGTTTTACCCCCATCAGTTGGTAACCTACATGTTTTTGCACGACCCATCTTCTTTGTTTCATTTGATATTTAATATGTTCGCCCTATGGATGTTCGGTGCAGCCATCGAAAACATCATGGGCTCGAAACGCTTTCTCTCTTTGTACCTGGTTAGCGGGATTGGGGCCGGTATAATTCATTTGATCATTACTTGCGCTCAATTGAGCGATCCTGTTCCTATGGTAGGAGCCAGCGGAGCCATTTATGGGATTCTTTTTACCTATGCATACTACTTTCCGAACCAACATATTTACCTCTATTTCTTCATACCTGTCAAGGCCAAATACCTGATGGCTGGCTTGATTTTAATTGATCTGTTCTCTGGGCTCACAGGCGGCGGAGATGTAGCTCATTTCGCCCATTTGGGGGGAGTCCTTTCGGGCTGGCTGTTCCTCAATATTTACCGATTCAAACGAAATAATCGAAGGTTTTAATCATGTTTAAGACCGAAGAAATAAACATTAAAAAGGATCCTATTGCCCAATTGCTGTTGGTGCAGCTTAGCTTGTTTTTGGCATTTCAATTGCTTGCTTTTATAGGAATTTTGTGGCAAGGACCGGAGGAAACTTCACTTAAATCAGAGGTGGTTCGTTTGCTTGCCATGCCGTACGACCTTGGGGCTTTGGTTTGGAAACCCTGGACCTTGTTTACTTCTGTTTTTTCCCATGAGGGTTTCTTCCATTTTCTGTTCAATGGCTTATTTCTTTTTTTTATTGGGAGAATGTACGTGATGATGGTTGATTACCGCAGTGTTTGGCCTTTGTTTATTGCTGCTGGTCTTGCTGGGAATGTGCTTAGCTTGTTGCTTATGCAAAGTCCTGGAATGCAAGGATATATTGGCAGTGGATTCCTTTTGGGCAGCAGTGGCGCATTGATGGGAATGATGATGACTCTGGCTAGATTGAATCCGAATTTACCCGTACGGTTGTTTCTTTTTGGTGAGGTGAAACTCAAATTTGTAGCCCTGGGGTATTTGGTGCTCAATATGCTTATGCTGGGAAATAGTTCAAATTTGGGCGGAACTCTTGCCCATTTGGGTGGTGCTGCTGTGGGCCTTTGGTATGGATGGCGGCGAGGGCTTGGTCATGACCCGCTTCGGTGGCTTTATTTCAATACAAATTCCAGGGCTGAGCCATACATGAAGGTTTCGTTTCGAAAACCCGAAAGCGATGACGCTTACCGAAACCGGCGCCTAGAACACCAAGCCAGTCTTGATGAACTGCTCGATAAAGTGCACCGAAAGGGCCTTTCAAGCTTAAGTAAGAAAGAACGGCAATTGTTGGACAAATATTCCAAAAACAGCTGATTGAAAATGGATATCTTTGAACTATGAACGAAAGCATGAAATCGGCTATTCGGCAATCGAATGCCATACGAAATACCTGGACACGCGAAGAAATTTCGGCCTTATACAACAAACCACTTATGGATTTGGTGTTTGATGCCGCTTTGGTTCACCGCGCTTGGCACGATGGAGCAGAGGTGCAAATGAGTACCCTGTTGAGCGTGAAAACAGGCGGTTGCCCTGAAGATTGTTCGTATTGCCCCCAAGCCGCACGCTACCAAACCGACGTGAAGGGAACTCCTCTCGTAAATGTGGCTGAAATTATTACCTCGGCCATGGAAGCCAAAGAAGCCGGCAGCAGTCGGTTTTGCATGGGCGCTGCTTGGCGAGAGGTGAAAGACAACGTTCATTTTGATCGAATTGTTGATGCAGTAAAGCAGGTAAATGCCTTAGGCATGGAAGTGTGCTGCACGCTGGGGATGCTTACCAAAGACCAAGCCGACCGATTGAAAGAGGCGGGGCTGCACTCCTACAACCATAATTTGGATACCTCGCCCGAATACTACGATAAGGTCATCGGCACCCGAACCTACCAAGACCGTTTAAATACCCTTGAAAATGTGCGCGACGCAGGATTGAATGTATGCTGCGGAGGCATTGTTGGAATGGGCGAAGAATCAAAAGACCGGGTCGGTTTGTTGCACACCCTGGCTACCTTGCCAGTACACCCAGAATCGGTGCCCATCAATACCTTGGTGGCGGTGAAAGGAACTCCCTTGCAAGACCAAGAAAAATTGCCTTTTTGGGAAATGCTCAGAACCATTGCTGTGGCTCGAATTGCGATGCCCGGAAGCATGGTCCGCTTGTCGGCAGGACGAACCGATCTGTCTGTCGCAGAACAAGCTCTTTGCTTTATGGCTGGAGCAAATTCCATTTTTACCGGCGATAAATTGCTGACTACGCCCAATCCTGAATTCCAATCGGATGCGGCCATGTTTGCCCTGTTGGGCTTAAAACCCCGGCCGGCACATAAGCCTCAGCCAGGTGCCCAGCATGTTCTTGCCTAATGAGGTATTCCGATTTAGAATCTCGGATACGTGAAGCAAAAGAAAATGGAAGGTTTAAACACCTGCCTGAGTCCAATCTTTTTCCCGATTTTCAATCGAACGACGTTTTGGGTTTGGCTCAAAATGCTGATTTAAAGGAGTATTTATTGGACCGTTTTAAAACCGAAGACCTTCCACTGGGTGCTGGGGGAAGCCGCAGTATTTCGGGAAATTTAGGCCTGTATGCCCGTTGCGAACGTGCCTTGGCTCAACGAACAGGAGCGCAAGCAGCCCTACTTGTCTCATCGGCCTTTCAAGCCAATTCTTTGTTTTTTGCAACAATCCCCAACCGGGCAGACCGCATACTTTACGACAAATCGGTGCATGCCTCTTTGCGGTTGGCAATTCATCAAAGCCAAATCCCTTCTTTTGGTTTTGACCATGCCGATTGGAATAGGCTGGAACACCTTTTGAATCGACCGCATGCCGGCAATACTTACCTTGCTATTGAATCGGTGTATTCCATGTCGGGCGATGTAAGTCCATTGAATTTAATCAGGTCGCTGCAAGAACGCCACGGTTTTAGATTGGTTGTAGATGAAGCCCACAGCATAGGTAGCATGGGGGAATCTGGAGAAGGTTGGGCCGAGAAAAGAGATCGGGAACATTGGATTTTTGCCAGTATTCTAGGCTTTGGCAAGGCATTGGGTTCGGCCGGAGGAGCCATTTTGGGCTCCAATTCCCTTATTGAACTTCTAATGGGAACCGGGAAAGCCTTTATTTACTCCACAGGCATTCAGCCTTTTTCTGCGCTTCAGGTTTACACCCTGATGCAAGAGGAACACTGGATTCAACAGGGCCAAACTCAACTTGAAAGCCATTTGCAGCATCTTGAAATTGCATGCAATCCAAACAAAGCAGGTTGGATTCAATTTTACAAAACAGAAATAAGAACAGATTGGGAAGCCGATTTTGGCCTAAAATATTTAAGTCCACCAACAGTGGAACCCGGCCAAGAGGGCTACCGTTTCATGGTTCATGCCCACAATACCCTTGAAGAATTGAACATGCTAAAAAAGTGCTTGGAAACATGAAAAAAGGATATTTTGTGAGCGGAATCGGCACCAATGTCGGTAAAACCTTTGTGAGCGCAGGATTAATGCTGGCCACCCCTGCTCATTATTTTAAGCCCATTCAAACAGGAGCCCCCGAAGACTTAGATCGAGAGGTTGTTCGGGAATTAACAGGTCTGCCTGAATCTAGATTTCTGCCCGAGGTAAAGGCATTTCACGCTCCTTTGTCTCCCCACCGGGCAGCGACCTTACAGGGACAAGAAATTCGGGTTGCCGAAATACCCTTTCCAAAGGTGGAAGGCCCTTTAGTTGTAGAAGGAGCCGGGGGGCTTTTGGTGCCCCTAAATTCCTCGGAAACCATGTTGGATTTGATTGTTTCATTTGGCCTTCCTGTAGTTTTGGTTAGTACAGATTATTTAGGAAGCATAAACCACACCTTACTTTCTTTGCGCTGCTTAAAGCAAGAAGGAATAGAGGTGGCCGGCTTGGTTTTTACCGGTAGAGCCTTTGAAGACAATGCCGAAGCTATTGCTCGGTTTGCTGAAAATGTGCCCATTTGGCCTCGGTTGCCCCATTTAGAAATGCCTTATCCCAAAGGCCTGCTTGCATGGGCCCAAGAACTAAAAAATGTTTTGCCCGTTTTGTAAACGAAAATGGAAAACTGGAAACACATCGATGCTGCTTTTCTAAGGCATCCCTTTAGCCATCCGGACGATGCGAAAGAAATGCTGTATGTGGTTCGGGCTCAGGGCGAGTTTTTGTTTGATCAGCAAGGCAAACAGTACATTGATGCCGCGGCCTCATGGTGGGTTAATCTATTCGGCCATGGACACCCGGCCTTGGTTCGGGCCCTGGCAAGGCAGTCTGAAACCCTTGCTCATGTTATGTTTAGTGGCATTACTCATACACCAGCCATGGAATTGTCGCAGGCCTTGGTCGCTTTGAAAGGAAGCCCTGCAGGAGCGGTCTTTTTCTCAGACAACGGATCCACCGCCATTGAGGTAGCCATGAAATTGGCCTGGCATTTCCAAGCGCAAAATCAGGGCGATAAAGCCTGCTTTTGGGCCTTTACCGGGGGCTACCATGGCGACACCTTGGGGGCCATGTCGGCGGGAGAAAGAGATGTTTTTGTAAAGCCTTACACAGATTTGTTGGCCCCAGTGCATTTTTTGGAATACAATCCCGAACTGGGCTACGATTTAGAAGTCATTCGTAGGCGCATACAACAAGAAAAGCCTGCGGCGTTTTTGTATGAACCCCTTTTGCAGGGCGCCGGAGGTATGCGCATGCAGTCGGCAGAAACCCTAAAACCCCTTCTGGAACTGCTAAAACAAGAAGGCGTCGTATTGATTGCTGACGAAGTATTTACAGGATTTGGCCGCACGGGCACGACCTTGGCTTCAGAACAACTCATAACGCCCGATATATTGTGCATGTCAAAGGCCTTAACTGGAGGGTTTATGCCTTTGGGAGCCACACTGATGAGTCCCCAGATAGCGGACGCTACCGAACAGGCCGACCGCAGCAAACGGTTTTACCATGGGCATAGCTACACAGCCAACCCCTTGGCATGCGCTCTGGCCTTAGAAACCCTAAAAGAATGGAGCAGCCCAACCTGGATTAAAAACTTCAATGCCTTGGTTCAAAGCCAACAGGAACGCGCTTTAGAATGGAGGCAACAGTTTGAAGACTCCCAGGCCCGCAGTTGTGGCTCGGTTCTGGCTGTGGATTTTCCCAGAAAGAATTCAGGGTATTTTTATACCGATTCCATTGGCCGTGAATTGTACGTTCAGGGCCTGAAGGCAGGAATTTTGTTCAGGCCGCTGGGCAATGTGCTGTACAGCGTACCCCCCTTGTGCATTGGATCGGAAGCCCAGGAGCGGGTGCATGGATTTATGGACGACATGTTGAAAAAATACCTGCATAAATGAGGCCTGTTTACGTTCATGCCATCGTATTGGCAGATGGGCAGGAATTGTGGCCTGGACCAAATCAGGAATCCCCCTTTTTTTGGTCTGGAAATCAATGGCAGCGACGTGGGATTGACCTAGAAACCTATCCGGTCGATAAGCATCCGCCGGGCATTCGGATATTGAAAAATGTAGCCGGGAAATTGCGCGGGTTTATAACAACGGAGCGGGCAGCGGTTTTTACGGGCAGTTCAAGGGGCGATGAAGCCTATTTGTTTCAGCAGCTTCAAAATACCAGCCCAGATGCTCGGAGCAGTCCGTTTAGTACCCATGGAGTATATGCCAGCACCCTGGCAGCCGAATTGGATTTAGACGCCGGAATATCGGCTTCTCAAACCTGCAGCAGCTCGGGCATGGCCTTGATCAATGCAATGGCTTGGCTGCAATCTGGATTTATTGACCAAGCGGCAGTGGTAGGAATGGAACTGCCCGAACATCAGGCAACGCTGGCTATGTTGCGAAGTTCGGGGATTTTGAACACCCATGCCGAGGCGGGTCCTTGGCCAATTACCTTAACTGAAAATGGAGAGGGAACCGTGGTGGGCTCGGCTGCGGTTGGCTTGGTGTTGGGTTGTGAAAAACCCCCTGTAGGATTGCTGATTTTAGGTTCGGGCTGGGCCATGGAAAAGGCAGGCAGCGCAGCCGGAATACATCCGGAGGGATTGGCATTTCAACGTTCAATGAAGCAAGCTTGTGCTGGGCTTTTGCCCGATTTGATTCTTGGTCATTTGCCGGGAACCGGCCAGGGGAATAGGGCAGAGCTAAAGGCGATTGAGGCGGTTTTTGGACCGAATGCGGTTCGGGTAACGGGAACCAAATGGTTTACAGGGCATGCTTTGGGAGCCTCAAATTTGGTCAGCTTGTATTGGGCCTGGCAGCTTTTGGCTGAAGGAAAAAAAGAAGTGGGCCCACAAGACGAACTGAACCCGAAACGAGCGAAAAAAATTCTGGTAAACAGCCAAGGATTTGGAGGCCAAGCTACGGCATTTTTGGTGGAGGCAGTGAAATAGATTTGCCAAGGACCCAAGGCCGAAAGATGGGCTAAGAAGATAAAAGAAATAGGAGTTGCGGCAGGGATTGAACCGGGTTGCCCGCAAGACCAATGCCGGCTGCCGAACAGCGCACAAAAGAGCGACCACAGGAGCTCCTTTTGGGCCTGAATCGGCCCGGCATTGGGCGCGGACTACCGGTGAAAGCCCGGCTGCCGCCCCCCCAAAAAAACGAAGCCATGTGCTTGGCGCCAACGAAACGCATTTAATGTTAAAAACCACCCAAAAATTGTTGAAAAATAAGGCATTTCAACCGACTTTAACTCCATATTAAGGGCATGGTATTGCGTATATTTGTGGAAATGAAGATTGAATTATGAGCGAAGAATTGGAACCAAAGAAAAATGCCCAGTACGGTGCGGAAAATATTCAGGTACTTGAGGGATTGGAAGCCGTGCGGAAACGCCCCGCGATGTACATTGGCGACACAGGGCCAAAGGGTTTGCATCATCTTGTATATGAGGTAGTTGACAACTCGATTGACGAAGCTTTGGCGGGCTATGCCAAGTGGGTGGATGTTGAAATTTTAGAGGGAAATTCCATTCGTGTTAAGGACGATGGGCGTGGCATACCGACAGGTATGCACCCAAAAGAAAAGCGTTCGGCCCTTGAAGTGGTTATGACCGTGCTGCATGCCGGCGGGAAATTCGATAAAGACAGCTACAAGGTTTCGGGCGGTTTGCACGGAGTGGGTGTAAGTTGCGTCAATGCCTTGTCAACCCACCTGCATGCCGTTGTGCATCGCGAAGGGAAGATATTCGAGCAGGAATATCAAAAGGGCATTCCGCAGTACGATGTGCGTGAAATTGGCACATCAGACAAGACCGGGACTCAGGTAACCTTTACTCCCGATGGCAGTATTTTTACGCACACCGAATACAACTACGATACCCTAGCCACAAGGCTGCGCGAACTGGCTTACCTGAACAAAGGCATTCGATTGCGTTTGACCGACCACAGGGATTTAGACGACGCTGGAATGCCAAGGCAGGAGGAATTTTTCTCGGAAGGAGGTTTGCTGGAGTTCGTGAAATACCTGGATGGAACCCGCGAAGCCCTGATTCCCATTCCCATTTATTTGGAAACCGAAAAGACAGGGATTCCGGTTGAGGTGGCTTTTCAATACAACACTACCTATTCGGAAAACCTGCATTCCTACGTAAACAACATCAACACCATTGAGGGCGGAACCCACCTGGCTGGTTTTCGCAGGGCTCTGACGCGTACCTTGAAAAACTACGCCGAAAAAGAGGGCATGACCAAGAATTTGAAGTTTGAAATTGCCGGCGATGATTTTAGGGAAGGACTGACCGGCGTTATTTCGGTGAAGGTGCATGAACCTTTGTTTGAGGGGCAAACCAAGACCAAACTAGGAAATAGCGAGGTTTCTGGGGCCGTTGATCAAGCGGTGGGAGAGGCGCTGACGCACTTTTTAGAAGAGAATCCCAGGGAGGCTAAAACCATTATCAACAAAGTGATTCTGGCCGCAACAGCCCGGCATGCAGCGCGCAAAGCCCGCGAAATGGTGCAGCGCAAAGGCGCATTTACTGGCTCTGGACTTCCAGGAAAGCTGTCGGATTGCTCGGAACGCGACCCCGCCCGCTGCGAAATTTACCTTGTGGAAGGAGATTCGGCCGGTGGCACCGCCAAACAAGGCCGAGACCGCAGTTTTCAGGCTATTATGCCGCTGAGGGGAAAAATTCTCAACGTCGAAAAGGCCATGAGCTACAAGATTTTTGAGAACGAAGAAATCAAAAACATCTTCACCGCCCTGGGCATCAGCATTGGTACGGAAGAAGACTCCAAGGCGCTGAATATTACGCGTTTACGCTACCACAAAATCATCATTATGTGCGATGCCGACGTTGATGGGTCGCACATCACTACCCTTATTTTGACGCTGTTCTTCCGCTACATGAAAGAATTGATCGAAATGGGTTACGTGTACATTGCCGCGCCCCCGTTGTACTTGGTGAAAAAAGGCAAGAACGAAATTTACGCATGGAACGAAACACAGCGCGAAGAACTGGTTCGAAAGCTCACCGGCGAGGGCAAAGAAACCGGCATCAACATTCAACGCTACAAAGGTTTGGGCGAAATGAACGCCACCCAGCTTTGGGAGACCACCATGAACCCCGAATTCCGCACGCTTCGACGTGTAACCATTGAAAGCGCCGCAGAAGCAGACCGAATTTTCAGTATGCTTATGGGCGACGACGTGCCACCGCGCCGCGAATTCATCGAGCAGAACGCAAAATACGCTAAGATCGACGTTTAATTCGATTGGATTTTTAGGTTGTGGGCGGCAGTCGGGCTTTCACCGGTAGGCCGCACGGATTGCCGGGCCGGCTATGGCCAAAAAGGAGCTCCTCGCGTCGCTCTTTTTGGCCGTAGCCGGCGGCCGGCAATCCGTTCGCGGGCTACCGCGTTCAATCCCTGCCGCAAGCCTCAAGTAAGGTTTGTCCCCTTTTTTTACCTTTGTTTCAGGCTTGGGTTTAAGTCCCTTATTTAGCCTGAAACGCCCTATGAATACGGAACTTTCCACCTATTTCACCCGCGGCTGCCTTCGATGCAAGTTCGGCGACAGTCCTCGGTGCAAGGTACATGCCTGGAAAACAGAATTGATGCACCTGCAAAACCTAATCTCAGATTTCCCTTTGATTCCCGTCATGAAATGGGGAGTGCCCGTATATACCCTAGAAGGAAAAAATGTGTTAACCCTATACGCATTAAAGGATGCGGCCGTACTTAGTTTTTTTAAAGGAGCCTTGTTTAACGATCCAAGTAAACTTCTGCTGATTCAGGGAAATGTGCAAGCAGCCCGAATACTAAAATTTAGGGCAGTTCATGAAATTGAACAGAACCAAGATGCCATTCGGTATTTTGTGGAGCAATCAATTTAGGCAGAGCGGAAAGGATTGAAGGTGGTTTTGGCAAAGAATCCCGAACCAATACCCGAAGAACTTGAACAGGCCTTTGAGGCGGATCCAACCTTTAAGGCGGCATTTTTTGCTTTGACGCCTGGGCGGCAGCGGGGGTATGCCATTTACATTTCACAGGCAAGGCAAAAGGCTACACGGTTGGACCGAATTGCCAAAAACAAAGACCGAATTTTTCGGGGGCTGGGAATGCAAGATAAAGGGTAGGGACGGGAGCCAATTTAACCTTCCATTTTATGGGCTAACCGCGGGGATAAATCCATAAGGTTGCCAAATCGCACCAATGGAATGCTCATCGTTAAGTGAGGCGGCTCGCTACCTTTACCTTTTAATAAGCCTCATCGGTTGGTTCTCCGGAATACCTACATTCAAAACATAGATTCCAGGGGCTAAATTTTGCATTTCCAACCTGTTATGCGAAGCCTTCAAGCTGCCCACTCTAACGCGTCTTCCGGATAGGTCAGATATGGAAAAAGGGTGATCCACATTGGGTGCATTAAGTTCAATGTCAACCCGCTCAGAAAAGGGATTAGGGTAAACCAAGACCGAAGTGTTCAGGGAAGGGGAAAGGCCTGTAGTTTGAATTTGAACCGCGTAGTCAACGGAATCGGTGAATTGGCAATCGTTTACCCTAAGTTGAACATTGTACACACCCCCCGAAGAATAGGTGTGGGTTGGGTTTTCAAGGGTTGAGGTGTTGCCGTCGCCAAAATTCCAGCTGTAGGTTAAAGGCGAATTAAGTGCAGACGATGAAGTATTGTTCAGGCTTAGGTTGATTCCTTGCACAGAAAAAGAGAAATCAGCGGTTGGACTATTGATGAACGTGTTCCAGTTGGTCTGAGATTGAAATACCGAACTGTCGGACATTGTTTGGAGGTATTGGGCTATGGAGGGTGGGAGTCCAGCCGTAAACGCATTTCCCAAGGAATTTGATTTCCAAATTGAACTAAACAAGGTCAGAGCAGCCAGGTAACTTCCTTCTATGGCAGGGTGGCTGTTGTCGCCGCTGTGCAAAACCATAGCTCTGTCGTTTAACACATTCTGCCAGGCCACACCCACAGGGGCGCATTGAATGTTCAGCATCTGGCTAATTTGCCAATAGGCGCTGGTTAAGGAATCTTGCATGTGGTTGAAATCAACAAAAACAGGACTACAATGGGTATTTGACTGGTCGCATTGTTGTCCGCCAAACCTCCGCCCCCAGGTCATAAATGAAATGAGTCGGCTGCAGGGATTTGCCGTTTGAACCAAGTTCTGAAGATTTGTAATGGCGGGGTACATATCGTTGTACCTGTAAAAATCTATGCTGGGAATTTGACTTTGTTCTTGTATCACCACAAAATCCCAATTTCCTTGGTTGATTTTTGCCAACGAAATTTGGTCGGTTACATGTCCTGAAACCGTTTTTCCGCCTGGGGTGTTCGAGTCGTACAGCAGGGTTTTTCCTGCAGCTGTTGACAAGGCATGGACAAGTTGAGGCACATTGTTTGCGGCAGTGTAACTGTTTCCTAAAAACAAAACCGAAAGAGTGTCTTGGGCTTTTATTCCAAGGATCATGGAGCTTAGTAGTAGAATAAAAAGGGCTTTTTTACGCATGGCTGATTGAAATGGGCTGGTTTTCGCTTTGGGGGATTGCCTGTTCATCGAATTAATGTTGGAAAAGCGGCATTAATTAGGGCCAAAGTTACATTATGCTCAGCTAAAAATCGTTTTTCAACGGAATCATAGATCAATTGTGAGCAAGATGCCGTAACCCATCAAGGGAAAGGCTAAATTTCTGTTTCAAAATTCGGAATAGGACAGAACCTTCAACGAATAATCGTACATTTGAGCATGCATTTTCAGCAACCAGCGGCCCTATGGTTTCTTCCATTTTTGGCCGTTCCCCTGCTTCTGCACTTGGTTAATCTTCGACGCTACCGAGTCATTCCATTTCCCAACGTGATGCTATTGTCTCGCCTAAAGGAAGAGGAGCAGCAGCGAAATAAACTAAAGCATAGGCTCATTCTTGGCAGCCGCACCTTGGCCTTATTGGCTTTGATTTTGTTTTTTTCTGGTCTTAGTTTTACCGATTCCACGGAAGCGATTCCGCTGCATCACTCCATTTTCATAGACAATTCACCCAGCATGTTGCTGGAATCAGAAAACGGAGATGGGCTTAAAGAGGCGGTTCAGCGCAGCCGGGCTTACATACTTTCGCTGCCAGAAGAATCTAAAGTACAGGTGCTAACGGCCGAGTTTTTTCCGGCAGATCAAGTGTTTAGCTCTAAGCAAATGGCGCTAAAAAGGTTAAATCAAATTTCGGGTGGCGGTCCTAGCCGTTCTATTGCCGAGGTGGTACAACGGCAACGTTTGTCGTTGGATTCCGACAAAAAAAAAATCCGTCGGCTTATCGTTTCAGACTTTCAACGAAATACCCTTGAATTTCCCGAGCAGGGCGATTCCTTAGGGGCCATTGGTCTTTTACCTGTATTGGTCAATCCGGTTCAAAACATTTCGGTGGATTCTGTTTGGGTATCCTCGCCCGTTTTATTGGCGGGCACTGAGGTAGAAATAACCGCCCAGGTAAAAAACCATGGAACCGAACCGCTGAAGGGGGTCGAGGTGTTTTTTCGGCTTTCTGATCGTGATTTGCCACCGGTTATTGCCGATTTGCCAGGAACAGCCTTGACTCAGGTGGTCTTTAAGGCCAGGCTTGAAAAGGCAGGCTGGGCTGCTGGCTCGGTGTACATCAATACCGATGGTTTTGCTGGCGACAACCGCTTGGATTTTGGTTTTTTTGCCGGGAAAAAAATTCAGGTGGTTGAACTCCGCGGGCCGCAGGGCAGCAAGGCTTTTGAGCGCTTATATTCAACCGATCCTTTGGTCGAATTTACGGTTTCTGCAGAAAATACTGTTTCAAATAGCCTTTTAGAAAGGGCCGATTTCATTGTAGTGAACCAACCAAAGCAACTTTCTACTGGGCTTTTGGGATTGTTAAAACAACTATCGGAGCAGGGTAGGGGTTTAGCTTGGGTATTCGGAAAAGAAGGGCAGTTTATTCAGCAAAGCCAAGGTTTTCCTTTTGAGGTTTCTCCCCTTGAAAAACCTGCCTGCTTGCTTTCAAAACCCGATTTATCCAATCCTTTTTTTGACGATGTTTTTTCAAGGCAAGACCCAAGCATGAATCTGCCAAAGGTGGTGCCAACCGCCCGCATAAACAGCCCAAGCATGGCTATTCAAGCCGTATTGACAACCGAGGACGGCCTACCTGTGGTTTCACAGGTTAAGTCCTCAGGAACTTTCGGTCAGAATTGGATATTCAGCATGGATTTGGCCTCGAGTTCAAATGAATTTGTTCAACATCCCTTGTTTGTGCCTTTGGGTTTAAAAATGGCATATCAATCTACGTTTAAATCCATTTGGCATTTTAAATCAGATGCTGATGTTGTTCTCAGGATTCAAAAATCGGAAGACACCAAGGACCCCGTTTATACATTTTCCAGGTACGGAAGCATCAAAGACGAGTGGATAGGGTTGCGTATGCCCAAAGGCAATATGGACGAGGTCCGGCCGGGAAAGGGCAATTTGGGCCCGGGCCTATATTTAACCAAATTGAATTCAGATACCGTTGCCGTTTTTGGAATATCGCAAGCAGGCAGTGAATCTGAAATGGTTTTTATGGGTACCGATAGCTTGTCAAACGTTCTAAAACAACAGGAGCATCTCAGTCAATTTGCTTTGGTGCAAGGAAAGGAATGGAGTCCTGTTCGGTCTGGGTTTATGTTAAGCCCACAATTTTGGTTGATAATACTAGGCCTTTTGGCCTTAGCTCTTGAAATTTTGTGGTTTAACCTATGGAAATGAACGAAACGCCCTTCTACCTTTTAAAATCGGTGCGCATTACCGATCCAACATCCCAATGGGATAATCAGGTTGTTGATGTTTGTATTCGAAATGGGTTTATTGAGGAAATAGGGGAACGTATCACAAAGATTCCAGAGGCATGTAGGGTATTGAACCAGCTTAGTTGTGTTTCTCCAGGTTGGGTTGATCCATGGAATCACGGAGCAAAACCGGGAGAAGAGCATCATCAATCCCTTTTAGAATGGAGCCAGCAATTGGCTCAATCAGGAATAACCACGGTGGCCTTAAGTCCCACAAAGGGCCAAACCTTGGAACAAGTGGGGGGTGTTGAATTTCGACCCTATTCAAACGAAATCAGGGGAGTTGAAGTGCATTCGTTTGCCCCCCAATCGCAAGATATGGATGGGCGTCACATGGTAAATTACCAGCTTTTGGCACAAGCGGGTGCTGTTGGATTCAGCGATGGCTTTCCGAATATGGTTTCCAAAGCACTAATGCTTGAGTCGGCAAAATATACATCAAAGGTAAACGATGTACAGATTTGGGTTGTTTTGCCTGACCCAGGTTTGGGCAGGACATTTCAGGTTTGGGAGGGCGATGTTGCTCTACAGATGGGACTGGAAGGCATGCCGATTTTTGTAGAAAACGCATACTTGCAACAACTCTCAACCTGGATTGAATACACAGGGAAATCCATGGTTTATCCTTTGCTTTCTGGTGCTTCGGCTCTTATGAACAAAGATTTAAGTCATGGTCTTACTTTGGGAACCGCCGCTCATTATTTATGGTGGTCTGACCTTGCCTTTTCTGATTTTAATGAGGGTTTTAAATTTTGGCCGCCGCTGTCGCCCTTACCCAACCAAGAAGCCATGATTCAAGGTCTGAAACAGGGACTGATTTCGTTTGTTTGCAGCGACCACAGGCCATACCACAGCGATGCCAGAGAAACAGCCTTTGCTGATGCCCCTTTTGGACAATCAACCTTGCCTTCGTTCAGTTTGGCAAGTTGGACCCGTTTGCAAACCTGCATGAGTCCTTCTGATTTTATTCATGTGATTTCGCATAATTCAAGAGCCCTTTTGGGTTTGCCAGCCCTAAGCCTTGGCGAAGGAGCAAGGGCAGAATTAACCCTTTGGGACCCAGGTGGAAAAAGCATAGGAGCTACAGGAAGCCCTTGGGCCGGTTGTTCGCTCGAGGGTAAAATTCAGGGCAGGTTGGTCCAAGGCGTTTTGGATCTGGCAAAATGAAATTTGCCCCTTATTTTGGAAACAAAATCTTCATTTTTTTGTTAAAAGATTAATACTATATTTTATGGTTTGGTGGAAGCACCTTCTGGTTTTCTTTTTCTTCTTTACCCTTTGGGAGGGAGTGGCTTGGTTTACACATAAATACGTTATGCATGGTTTTTTATGGACTTTGCATAAAGACCATCATACTCCTAAGTACAGTAGGTTTGAGATGAACGACCTGTTTGGATTGGCCTTTGCTTTTTTGTCTGTTTACCTTATTGTTTCAGGCAGTGTGGAATTAGATTGGCGTTTTTCGGCCGGTTTGGGCATTGCTGGATATGGAGCGGCCTACTTTTTTGTTCACGATATTTTTGTGCACCAGCGTGTTCCCTGGTTTAAGCGCACACAAAACCCGTATTTAATGGCATTGCGCAAAGCGCATAAAATACACCATAAAAGCCTGGATAAGGAAGACGGAGAGGCC
>Ga0194125_10003976_pt1 | contig 23416 bp, 12 predicted proteins | sample TA2KigC250mmetaG_FD_148626 | JGI IMG/M metagenome (GOLD analysis project Ga0194125, IMG submission 148626) | Freshwater microbial communities from Lake Tanganyika, Tanzania - TA2015034 Kigoma Deep Cast 250m | ecosystem: Environmental > Aquatic > Freshwater > Lake | place: Tanzania: Lake... | reverse complement strand
GACCCCATAGGCATCAAGCTAAGGTCGTTCTGGTCTCATCGCGCGCTTGTAAGGGGTCTGCGACCCCGCCTTGACCGCTTGTTTGGCCGCTTCTGGCGGGACCGTCGCCAGCAATGGGGCGTCGGCGCTGCTCGACCGGGAAGTACACTGCCTACCGCGAGCAGTTGCCGCGCCCCGACCGCCGGTCACAGACCGGCGGTGAGCTGCCGAAAGGCTTAGCTTGATGCCTATGGTCTGTGACCCCCGACCGCCGGTCACAGACCGGCTGCGAGCGCGAAAACTGTGATCTACTGAGCCTGCGCAGGCAGGCTTCGCAATGGTTGCTGCGGTCATATGCGGTGTATTTTCCCGTTCCAACCGCCGGAGCCAGCCCTTCTCCAACTCTTTTGACCGCCAGCCGCGGTCGAACAGGAAGCGACGAACCTGAACACCTCCCACGACGCTCGCCCGCCTGGGGCGGGCCGGGTCCCCCGCCTCCGCCCCGAACACAAGATCGCCCTCCTGGTCGGCGCGATCTATTTGGCCTGCTCGCTCTTCATGTTCCGCGGGGTCGTCGCCAGCATCCCGCAGGTCCTCGCCGGCGACGCGGTCATCAATGGCGATGAGCTGGTCCCCTTTTTCAACCCCTCCAGCCAGTTGATCGAACAGGCCGAAGGCAAATTCAACCAGCTCACCAACGGCTACGAGTTCCGCGTGCGCTACTCGTTCCTGACCACCTGGATGCGCTACTACAAGGTGCTGCCCTTTGCGATCATCCTGGTGATCCCCGGCGTGGCGTACGCCGCCTACCTGGTCGTGAGCTGGCTGCTGGCCGCCGCCCTGCCCATGTTCTCACGCAAGACGATCTACACGGTGACGGCCGGGCCGGTCGGGGTCATGTTCCTGATCCTGACGTACGCCAAGATCACGCACTTCTACACCCTGATCCTGGGCTTCAGCCTGTTCACCATCGCCGCGGCCCTGACGACCTACGGGCTGATCTTCGCCCAGGCGCGGCCCTACCGCCCCATCGTCGCGGCGTGCCTCATCACACTGCTGAACCCGGCGGTACACTACCTGATCCTGTTCGCCATCTACCTGGGGCTGACGGTGGTGGCGCTGGTGGGGATGGAGGCCTGGGCCTTCATTCAGGGCGGCGGGCTGGGCCGGGCTGGGCGCGCGGGGCTCGGCTACGCGCGCCGGCTCGGCCGGCGGCGCCGGGACGCGGCCCCGATGCCGCGCGCTGCGACGCGGCTTCTCAACCGGCTCCGCGGCCGGTGGCCGGCGTGGAGCCGGCTGACCGTCGTCCGCTGCGGGCTGGCATTCGTGCTGCTGGGCGTGGTCACGCTCTTCCCCTATGCCATGTTCGTCAAGTTCATCGCGCTGCGAGGGGTGCCCAACCTGGCGGAGACGGTGCCCGGCGACTTCTACTTCATCACTGACGCCTCCATCTCACTGGGCCACGTCCTGGCATTCGACATGGCCGGCATCATGGACAAGATGATCACCGGCGACTATCTGGCGAAGACGCCGCGCTACCCGAACATCGTCTACAGCGCCCTGCTGCTGCTCCCCCTGCTGCCCGCCGTCCGCCGCCGCGTGTTCGACACCCGGCCGCGGCGCCAGTTCCTCGCGGTCGCATACTTGAACGTCTTCTTCTCGATGTGGGCGACGCTGGGTTACTCGGAACCGGCGTGGCTGCCGACCTTTCACCGCGCGCTGGCGTTCGTCAGCCTCCAGGCCTACGGGATGCAGTCGGCCATCGGCGACCTGGTGCTCCGGCTCACCAGCACCATCGTCCAGGTGCTGCGCTTCCCGCACCGCTTCCAGTTGATCGTCTTTATGATGGCGTGCATCCTGATTCCAATCAGCCTGGCGTGGCTGGTGAAGGGGGTGAGTAAAGCGTCCGGCGGTTGGAAACCGCAGCAACCGCTGCAAAGCCTGCCTGCGCAGGCTGGAGTGAGTCAGCGAAGGCTGACTTGGCGAAGGTTGCAGCGACTTCCAGTCGCCCGGTGGCTCCGCCACGCGGTCGCGCCGCTGCTGGCCGTGGCCTGCCTCGTGCCCCTCGCCGCCAGCCCGCAGTATCGCCAAGTCTTCCTCTCCGGCAATTTCCGCGATTTCCTGGCCCCCTATCCGGTGACGTCGCTTCAGCAGGTGAAGAGCCTGTTGCTGAGCCGACCACCGGGCAAGGTGGTGGTCCTGCCGCCCACGGAAACGGCCAAGGTGATCGTGGACGCCAGCGGGGTCGAGCACAAGTTCATTGACAAGTTCCATATCTACTACCTCGACCTGCCGAGCTACTACTACGGCCTGACCGGCGATTCCGATAACAAGTATGAGTTCTTCCTGCTGCTGCGCGCGCTCTACTATCAGCAGGACTGGTGGCTGAACATCGCCCGCGACCTGGACCTGTGCTACATCGTCGTAAACAAGGAGCTGGTGGCGAACACGACCGGCGGCGCCGAGTACCTGCGCGAGATCGAGAAGATCCTGCTGCCGGAGCTAGACAGGCTAACGGACTACCTGACGAAGCTGTACGAGAATGAGAGCTACGCGGTCTACGAGCTGCACGACCCGCCCAACCCTGAGCGTACCCCCTTGTTCCTGAACCTGCCCTGGGGCAACTTCATCAGGACGCTTTCCCGACGGCTCGACCTGACCCGCTGCTACGACCTGCGGCACGCGGTCGTCTCCGATGACCTGGTGGGCTACGAGACGCTGGATCTGCTGACAGACGACCCGCAGTTGGCCGCGCTGGACCTCTGGCTGAAAGCCAACCCCAAGCAGTTTTTCGGCCCGAGCAGCAACATCTTCGCGTTCAATCCCGACGTCATCCCCAGCTCGTATTACCTGTCGCCGATGTTTCGCCTCTTCCAGTTCTTTTCGGACAGCAAATGGAACCGTCTGAACTTGATCACACCCGGCCTATACGGTACGATTAGAGGCAGCTTCATCGGCGTCCCGCGCGCCACCCAGTTCCGCATCGAGGCCAAATTCCCCCAAGAGGGGCGGTACCGGGTGCTGCTGCGCGGCGCCGCGACGGACAACTTGCTTCGGGTGCAAGCAAAGAAAGCGGGCTATGAAGTCGAGGTCGAGCTCAGGTCGCCGGCCGGCGCGCTCGGCTTCTACGACCAGCGCACGGTCTTCACCCCGGGCCGCCGGCCGCTGGACATCAGCCAGTACACCCGCGCGGAACTCGGAAGGTTGATGCCGGGCGAGATCGTGGGCATCAACTTGCGCAACGTCTATTTCGACCTGGGAACCGTAGAGGCCAGGGCAGGCGCGCAGACGTTCTTCTTCGACAAGCAGGACGACAACCCGCTCCTGGTCGAAGGGATCGCCATCGTGCCGGAAGAGGCCTACGAGAACCTGACATTGCCCGCGAATGTGCGCCTGATTGACTCAGCGGATGCGCTCTCTTGCCCGGATGAACCGTAGGGAACCGCGCGAACAAACAACAGGATTGATACCATGAACAACGAAACTGCCGGACGCAATCGCTTGCGCTCGCTCGTCGCAAATATTCGCGCCAGGCTGCTGACCATGCCTCTTATCCTGCGCGTGCTCGTGGGGGGAGCCGCCCTCATCGCCATCCTGGCGATCCTGGGGCTGGGCCTGACGCGCCTGCTCGGCCCGCGCGAACGCTTCGCCGCGTTCACCCTGCCCTACGTCCAGGATTTTGCCAACGTGGACATCAAGCGCTGGTTCTTGGAAGGGGGCACGTGGGCGATCCGCAACGAGGCGCTGGCCCAGACCTCAAACCCACCGGCCGCCACCGGCCGGGCGACGCAGATCTTCATCCCGCAGAAGATCGCCCCCGGCACGCCCTATCACCTCAGCGTTTACGTCACGCTATCGAAGAATAGCCGGGTCGTCGGGGTCAACTTCAACGCGCAGTACCCGAAGCTGGTCGAGCAGTTGCACCGCGTCACGCTGGAACGCCAGGAGGATGGCGCCATGGCGCTGTCGGCTGGCTACATAGACACGGGCGGCAAGTTCGTCGCCCAGGTGGTGCTGCCGCTGGAGACGACGGCCCACAACTATCGCCTGGACGTGTACGTGTACGACAAGACGTACCTGGTGCAGGTGAACGGCCAGACGTTGATTGACCGGCGGCCGCTCTTCTACCCCAACGGGCTGGTCGGGTTTTACGCGCTGGGACCGGCCACGTTCGACACGCTGAAGCTCTCCGTGGCCGAGGGCGAGCCGCCCACCGAGCAATTCTACGTCTCGGACTTCGACCAGCAGCCGGGAGGCGCGGGGTGGGTGCCCATCAGCGGCGAGTGGCGGGTCTCGGGCGGTGAGCTGGCGCAGGCCAACCCCGTCGCCCAGGACGCGGCGATAGCCTACGAGGGCCACACCTTCGACGATTTCGTGTTCCAGGCGACCTTCCGGCACCTGGCCGGGGCCGGGGCCGGCGTCATGTTCAACATGCCCTCCCCCTACGCGCTCGCCGGCGCGCACACCGTTCGCTTCTCCGATCAGACCGATTCGCTCTTCTGGGGCTATTACGACGCCGACGGCGGCTTCACCCGGCAGGGCTTTCTGGATGTGGACCCGCCGGGAACCGCGCCGCACCAACTGCGCATCGTCAGCGGCAACACCAACGGCACATACGACATCTTCCTCGATGATCAATTGATGGCGCGCGGGGTGGCGCTTCACACGACCACTGCCATCTGGAGCACTGCGGTCCCGGCAGGGCACATCGGGCTGATCACGTCGCGCAGCAGCGCGTCCTTCGCGCTGGTGGAGGCCTTCCCGCTCTTCGGCAAGCCCACGGCCACCCCGATCGTGCGGGCCGGCAGCAAAGCCACGGCGACGCCACGCGCGGCCGCAGCCACCGCCACGCGCAAACCCGCGGCCACCGCCACCCCCAGGCCCGCGGCCGGGGGCCAGGGCGCCGGCGGGGATACGCTCCAGCCGAACAGTCCAACCCTCCCTTCGGCTTCGCTCAGGACAAGCGTGACCGGCCGCGCGGCGCCGTTGCAGAGCGACTTCACCGGCAGCATCGCGGCATCGGATTGGCGACCGATCGGCGGCTCGTGGCGCTTCGTGGGCGGCGCGCTGGCGCAACAGGACGCGGTGGGCTTCGACCTGAGCATCGTCTACGTGGGCAACGCCTTCCGCAGCTACACCCTCGAGGCCACACTGGCCCACCAGTCCGGCAGCGGCGGCGGGGTCCTGTTCAACATGCCCTACGCCGATCGGCTCAACGGCGCGCACATGGTCCGCTATTCCGACAGGCGGCCGGGCGGCCTCTTCTGGGGTTACTACGACGCCAGCGGCAAGTTCGTGGGCCAGGGCTACGCCAACGCCGATCCGCCGGAGACCGCGGCCCACACGTTTCGGGTCGTCTGCGGCGAGAGCAGCTACAGCATCTACCTGGACGGTGCCGCGTTGGCGCAGGACGTGCCCTACGTGGCCGGCGCCAGCGGCGGCGAAGGCTCGTTCGGCTACATCGGGCTGATCACCGCCCAGAGCGCAGTCACCTACAGCAGCGTCCGGGTGAGCGCGGCTGAAGCCGCCGGCGCGCGCGTCCAGACGCCGACCGCGGTCGCCCGCGGCCACGGCGCGGGCACCCCGGTGACCATCGTGGGCGCGGCCGGCGGCTTCACGGATCAGTGGGTTGTCAACGGGCAGTGGACCAGCGATGGAGGCGTTTTCCGGCAGACGGTGCCCGACGTAGCGGATTACCTGTTGAGCACCGGCGTCTCGGCCTCCACCTACACCCTCGAAGCCGATATCGTGCTGCCGGACAAGCCCGAGGTCGGCGCCGGGTTCCTGTTCAACATGCCCGATCGCGACCGCAGAAACGGCGCCTCCATGATCCGGCTGGCGAAGGGCGGCAGCACGATCATGTGGGGCGTCTATGATGAAGCCGCGTCGTTCCGGGGACGCGGCTCCGCGGAACTCCCGCTCAGCGAAAACGGGCGGTATCAACTACGCGTGGTGGTGGGCGGGAGCCGCATGGATGCCTTCGTGAACGGGCAGCAGGTCGCGCAGGCCGTCACGCTGCCGCGCGCGGAGGGTTGGATCGCGCTGCTGGCCTACGGCGGCCCGGTGACCTTCGAGAACGTCAAGCTCACCACCGGTATCGGACAGTAGGGGCGTACCCTTGCGGTCGCCCGGCGGACAGGCGCAAGGCCGTACCCCTGCTGCAAGAGAGGTTGCTGTCATGGACGAGAACGATTTGCTGACGTTGCGCGACCGTATCGGCGATGCACACCTGGGCGCGCGCCTGCGCGCCCAGGTGGATCGCACCCTGCGCCTGCGCGGCAGGGGACGAGGCGGCCTGCACTTCGAGAACCTGACCTTCGCCATGGATAGCGTCGGCCTGATCCTCCGCCTGACCGGCCTCTACCGGCTCGGCCAGCGGAACGCCACCGCGCTCGCGGTGCGCCAACGTTCGGTGGCGTTCCCCGGCCTGCCGCCGGCCTTCGCCGGGCTGCGCATCCTGCACATCTCCGACCTGCACCTCGACGGTTATCCGGGTTTCGGGGGCCGCATCGCGGCCGCGCTTGCCGGGCAGCGCTTCGACCTGGCGGTGCTGACCGGCGACTTCCGCTTCTATGACACCGGCAGCTACGCGCAGCTCGGCCGCGAGCTGGACGCGCTGCTGTCTGCCCTGGCGTGCTGCTTCGGCGTCTACGGTATCCTGGGCAACCACGATTTCATCGAGATGGCGCCGCTGATCGAGAAGGCCGGCGTCCGCCTGCTGCTGAACGAGGCCGCGCCGCTCCGGGTGGGGGACGACACCCTCTGGCTGGTTGGCCTGGATGACGCGCACTTTTACGGGCTGCACGACTTCGAGAAGGCGTTGGCCGGGGTGCCGCCCGGCGCCCCGCGCATCCTGCTGGTACACTCGCCCGAAGTGATCCCCGAGGCCGCCGCGCACGGCTTCGGGCTCTATCTCGCGGGGCACACCCACGGCGGCCAGATCTGTCTCCCCGGCGGCTTTGCGCCCTACGTCAATGTACGCTGCGCGCGCAGCCAGATGGTGGGTGCGTGGCGCCACGGCCAGATGGAAGGCTACACGTCGGCGGGGACCGGCTCGTCCGGCGTGTTCGCCCGCTTCTTCTGCCCGCCGGAGATCGTCATCCATGAACTCCAAGCTGCGCATTGAGGCGGCCCGCCTCGACTGGCTGCTCTACCCGGCGTTGATTTTCGCCGCCTCCCGGCTGCTGGTGTTCGCCGCGGGCCTGGTCGGCGACGCGTTCCTGCCCACCGAAGCGGGCCACTGGGTCGCCGACCCGAACAGCCCCTTCCTCAGCCTGTGGGCCAAGTGGGACAGCCAGTGGTACATCCAGATCGTGCGGGAGGGCTACTGGTTCCAGCCGCTGCAGCAGAGCAACGTCGCGTTCTTCCCGCTCTACCCGCTGGTGACGCGGCTGGCGCTTCCGCTGGCCGGCGGCAATGCGGTGCTGGCCGGCTTCCTGGTCAGCAACCTGGCGCTCTTCGGCGCGCTCATCTTCCTCTACAAGCTGGCGGAGCTGGAGCTGGGCGAGCGTGCTTGTCCTGAGCGAAGTCGAAGGGACGGCGCCCGCCGCACGATCGCCTACCTGGCGTTCTTCCCCACGGCGTTCTTCTTCAGTTGCGTCTACACCGAAAGCCTCTTCCTGCTGCTCTCGGTGGCGTGCATCTACTGGGCGCGGCGGCGGTGGTGGCTGGCCGCGGCCGTGGCGGGGATGCTGGCCGCGGCCACGCGCAACCTGGGGGTGGTGCTGTGGGCGCTGGCGACATGGGAGTGGCTGCGCTGCCAGGGGTGGCAGTTGGCACAGGCGCACCGCCGCGAGATGTGGCGGGCGCTGTGGGCCGGGGTCAAGGCGCGCTGGCCCGAGGCGCTGCTCCTGGCCGCGATCCCGCTGGGCCTGCTGCTCTACATCGTCTTCCTGAAGTTCAACTTCGACCGGCCACTGGCCTTCGTCGAAGCGCAGGCCGCCTGGGGCCGCCAGCAGATCGGCCCCGTGGCCGTGCTGGCGCGCGAGTTTGCCGCGCTGGCCGATTTCCAACTCAACAAGAGCGGGCTGAGCCGCCTGCTGAACGTCGGCGCGATCGTGGCCGCGCTCGCCCTGGTGCCGTTCATCTGGCGCCGGCTGGGCGAGGGCTACGCGCTGTACGTGCTGATCCTGGTGCTGGTGCCGATCTCCAGCGCGGCGATGAGCGTGATCCGCTACGTGCTGACCCTCTTCCCGGTCTTCATCGTGCTGGGCGGCTGGGGCCGCCGGCCAGTGGTGGATCGCATGTTGCTGGCGGCCGGCGCGGTGGGGCTGGGCGTGCTGACCACCATCTTCGTCAACTGGATCTTTGTGGCATGATGGCCCTGGATGCATTTCTGGCGGACTACCGGGCGGCCCTGCGCGCCGCGCTGCTAACCGAGCAGGAGGCGCCGCTCGACCGCGCGGCCGAGCTGGGCGCGGCGGCCGCGGCAGCGGGCACGATAGTCCCCTCGGCCGTGTTGCCCGCGCACCAGGCCATCGTGGCCGAGGCCCTGGCCGCGGGCGGGGGCATCGCCGCGACCGAGCGGGCCACCGCGTTCCTGGCCGCGTTCCTGGCGCCGGTGGAGCGACGCTACCTGGCCCTGGCCGAGGAGGTCCGCGGCCTGGCGCAGTTGCCCGAGGTGCTCCTGGAGGGCGTGCCCGCGGTCGTTTACGTGTCGCCCTGGCGCGGGGAGCCAGGCGAGATGCTCTACGTCAGCCCGCAGTCCGAGGCGGTGCTCGGCTACGCGGCGCCCGACTGGCTGGCCGCGCCCGCGCTGTGGCTGGAGCGCCTGGCGCCGGAGGACCGCGACCGGGTTGTGGCCGAGCGGGTGGTCGCGCAGGCTGAGGGCCAGCCGTTCGTGGCCGAGTACCGCCTGCTGGCGCGGGATGGCCGGCCGGTCTGGCTCCACGACGAGGCGCGCATCGTGCGGGATGACGCCGGCCATCCGCTCTTCTGGCAGGGGGTGCTGCTGGACATCACCCAGCGCAAGGCCGCGGAGCAGGAGGCCGCCGAGGCCGAGCGCATGCGCCTGGCGCGCGAGCTGCACGACTCCGTCACGCAGACGCTGCTGGCCGTCACCATGCACGCGCGGACACTGCCCAAGGTCTGGCGGGCCGACCCGGACGCTGCGGTCGCCAGCCTGGCCGAGCTGGAGGCGCTGGCCGCGACCGCCCTGGCCGAGATGCGCACCCTGCTGCTGGAGCTGCGGCCGGCCGAGCTGACGCGCGTGGCGTTGCACCATCTGTTGGGCCAGCTCGTGGCCGCCCGGCCCCACCGGCGGCCGGCCGACGTCCAGCTCGCGCTCGCCCCGCTGCCCGTCCTGCCGCCCGAAGTCCAGGTGGCGTTCTACCGCGTGGCGCAGGAGGCGCTGAACAACATCGCGCAGCACGCCGAGGCTGCCGCGGCCCAGGTGACGCTGCGCGACGACGGCGACACGGTGACGCTGACCATCGCGGACGACGGCCGCGGGTTCGACCCGGCCGCCGCGCCCCCGGGCCACCTGGGCCTGCGCGGGATGCAGGAACGCGCCGAGGCCATCGCCGCGCAGTTAATCGTGGACGCCGCGGCCGGCCGCGGCACGCGCATCCGCCTGAGCTGGCGGCGGCCCAAATAAGGACATCGCACCATGCCGAACACCTCACCGATCCGCATCCTGATCGCCGACGACCACGCCATGATCCGTCGCGGGCTGGCCGCGTATCTGCTGGGCCGCGCCGACCTGACCGTGGTGGGCCAGGCCGCCGACGGCCAGGAGGCGCTGGACGCGATCCCCGCGCTGCGGCCCGATGTCGTGCTGCTCGACATCCAGATGCCCCGGCTGAACGGGATCGAGGCCGCGCGGCGCATCCGTCAGGGCTATCCTGACGTCAGGGTGATCATGCTGACCAGCTTCCAGGAGAGCGACCTGATGCAGGCCGCCCTGGCCGCCGGGGCCAGTGGCTACCTGCTCAAGGACGTGGCCGAAGAAGATCTTGTCGCTGCGATCCGCCTGGCCCACGCCGGCCACACGCTGGTGCCGCCGGGCCTGGCCGCGCCGGGGTCCCGGCCGGTTGCCAGCGCGCCGGCCGCGCCCTCGCCGGACGATGATGACCTTTCCGGCCGCGAGCGCGAGATCCTGGCGCTGTTGGCCGCAGGCCTGACCAACAAAGAGATCGCCCACCGCGCCGCGCTCAGCCTCTCCACCGTCAAGTTCCACATCAGCAACATCATCGCCAAGTTGGGGGTCAGCAGCCGCACCGAGGCCGTGTCCGTGGCCTTGAAACGGCGCCTGGTCAAATGACCAGGCGCGGCCTGGCCGAAAACGGGCCACCTGCCCAGGCGACTTCGCGCCCGATTTGCTGTAGACTGGCCTCAACTGAATCAAGCATCAAAAGAGGCCCATGAAACACCTGTCATCTACGACCTGGAAGCTCACATCCGCCCTGCAAGTGATCGGCAAGGCGCGCCACACCATCATCGCCCTGGCCGCCATCCTCCTGGCGCTGGCAACGCAACCTGCACTGGCCGCGCCGGCCGCGCGCCCTTCGTCGGTCGCCGCGCCGGACGCGACCTGCGGCCTGACCGTGCAGATCATCGCTGCGCCGTATGCGGTGGTTGACAGCAACAAGCCCGGCGTCGAAGGGCCGCGGGCCGCAACGCTTGGGGCGCGCATCGTGAACACCAGCGGCGCGACCGTCCCCGATGTCAGCGTGAGCTTCGCCAGCGCCAGCCTGAGCATGTTAAACGGGGGCCCGGCCACCTATTTCCTGAACGGCCTGGGGGCCGGCGCCAGCGTGACGGCCTACTGGCCCATCACCTACCCGGCGACCTTCGGCGTCAACTACGGTTACAGCATCACGGCGGGCAACGCCCAGGGCTGCAGCGCCAGCGCCGCCAGCCAGATTCAAACCGAGAGCCAGATCAGCGCGACGGCCAACAAGCTGGCGCCCACCGGTGGCGCCGTGACGGTCACGCCGAACGTGGTGACCCCCGGCAGCCTGGTGACAGTGAAGATCACCGGCTTCACCCTGGGCACGGTCGGCCAGGGGCCCAAGGGGACCTACGATGCCTGGCTCCAGCCCATCGGCAACGCGGACTTCGATCCCACCTGCGTCCGGCTGGTCAGGAGTGAGGTCAAACTCAACAACATCAGCGCCTCGGTCTATGTGGATCAGCTCTACTTCACCGGGCTCAACGGGTACCGCTCGAACTCGGCCGACTACGCCGCCTACACCTTCATCGGCCTGCGCGCCTGCGCTGCAACCATCCAGCCCTACCAGGAAGCAGCCAGCGGCACGCAGCAAAAGTGTAACAGCGACTACAGCCTCAACCGCATCGGCGTCGCCAGCGGCGGCACGTCATCGCTGGTGGTGACCATCGTGCCGGACAAGACGACGGTCAGCGCGAACGAGACGGTGCACTACACGGTCACCTTCTCATCGCCCACATCGCCGGTCGGCTATCCCAGCAACGGCAACCCGGCGGTCATCACGGTCAGCGTCCCCCCCGAGACGGCATACGTCTCCGGCAGCGCGACCGTGCTCCCGAATGCAGACCGGCAGTTCAGCAGCGACAACGGCAGCACGTGGACGGGCGCGGAGCCGACCAATCCGAGCACGGCGACCAATGTCCGCTGGGTGCTTCAGACGCAAATTGACGCCACGGTCACGCAAGTGGGCTATGACGTCATGACCGCCAGCACGTACTCTGGCGCCGCCCTATCCGCCACCGCCTCCGGCTCGCTGCTGGATGGCACGACGCTGACCAGCGCCTCGGCGACAGTCGCGCCCGCGCCGACCCCCACGCCGACGGCAACCCACACGCCCGCGCCCACTGCGACACCGACTGCCACCAACACGCCCGCGCCCACTGCGACACCGACTGCCACCAGCACGCCAGCACCCACTGCGACCAACACGCCCCCTCCGACCGAGGTAGCCCTGGTGGCCAACGACGACAGCCTGCAGATCGGTCTGAACGTTGCCACGACCACTGACGCGGTGGCCAACGACACCGACGCCAACGGCAACCTCGACCCCGCCAGCGCCACGGTGGGAACCGGGCCATCCCACGGCACGGTGGTCAACCACCGGAACGGCACCTTCACCTACACGCCGGCCCCGGGCTACATGGGGCCGGACCGCTTCAGCTACCGCGTCTGCGACGCGGCCCGGCTCTGCGACTATGGCCTGGTGATCCTCTACGTGGGCTGGGACCAGTTGCGCTGGACGGAGGAGACGACCTACGTTGCGTACGAGGACCTGAAGAACGTGGGCTGGTCTGACTGGGACTACAACGACTCCGTCGTCAGGATCAACATCCGCAAGGGCCTGGACGCGGCGGATCAACTGGGCGCGCTGGTGATCAATTACGAGGCCAAGGCGCGCGAGGCTGGTTACTACCACAAGTTCGCCCACGTGCTGCCCATCAAGGGGGGAGGCTTCTACCTGCTCGCCGTAGACAACCCATCAGGGGGCGCGGTGGTCCGCAAGAACACGACCTTCGGTGCGAACACCGACATCACGATCTTCAGCCAGACGCGCACCGCGCTGCCGCCGCCGGCCGGCTTCTTCGAGACCAACACGCGACCGGCGCAGACCGGCGTCATCCAGGGCTTCACCGCCTCGCTCACTGTCTACGTGAACGACCGATCCAGCAACCCGGACGCCGGCCTGCCGCCCATGCCGTGGGACCCATACATCGGCGTCTACAACACGAACCAGGAGGTTCACCTGCTGATCCCGGGGCGCCTGGATAACACGCAGACCGTCAACGCCGCATTCGACCGCACATCCCCCCTGGTGGGCTACGACCTGCCCCTGGCACAGACCTTCTCGCCCGGCTGGAAGTGGCCGGTTGAGACCAGGGGGATCTGGCTCGGCTATCCCCGGTACGTGGACTTCATCACCTCCGGTGGGACGGCCGCGGCCGATTGGTGGGCGACGGCCAATGCCGACGCCCGGTGGGTATGGCCGCCGGCCGCGGCTGCGGCAGCCGCCAATGGGGTGATCGCGCCAGAAGCGGTCGAGTCCCGCTACTTCGGCGGCCCTGTCCTGGCCGACCTGGACGACGACGGCAAGCTCGACATCATCGTCGGCAATCTGCTGAAGAACCAGGTGGAGGCCTATACGACCGACCTCCAACCGCTGGCCGGATGGCCGCAGCCGGTGGACGGCGCGGTGAAGGCCGCAGTCGCCGTGGCCGACCTGGACGGCGATGGCAAGCCGGAAGTGCTGGCGGGATCGGCCGGCGGGCAGCTCTACGCCTGGCACGGCGACGGCAGCCCCGTCGCCGGTTGGCCCGTGACCCTCGATGCCAGCTTCCGCGTGCTGGCGACCCCGGCCATCGCGGACCTGGATGGCGCCGGCGTGGCTGACGTGGTTGTGCCGCTGGCCAACGGCAAGCTCTACGCGTTCGACGCGGCGGGCCAGCTCAAGGTCGGCTGGCCGGTCAGCCTGGGCGATGTGGCCGACCAGTTCAACAGCCAGGTGATCAACAGCTCGCCGCGCATCGCCGACCTGGACGGTGACGGCAAGCCCGAGATCGTGGTCGGCTCCACCGACAAGCGCATCTACGCCTTCAACAGCGACGGATCGCTGCGCTGGACGTATAAGACGGGCGACCTGGTGCTGTCCACGCCAGCCGTCGCCGACATCGTCCCCGGCGTGCCCGGCCTCGAGACGGTGGTCGGCTCGGGCGATCGCTACGTCTACCTGCTCAACGCGGCCGGCGAGCTGATCTGGCGCCGCGGCACGGGCTGGACGGTGCGCTCCTCGCCGGTTGTGGCCGACCTGAACGGCGATGGCAAGCCGGAGATCATCATCGGCAGCGACGACGACAAGCTCTGGGCGTGGCACGGCGACGGCAAGCTGGTGGCCGGCTGGCCGCAGGCGACCGGCGCGGATGTCTTCTCGTCGCCCCGGGTTGGCGACCTGAACGGCGACGGCCGGCCCGAGGTGGTGGTCGGCTCCGATGATGCGAAGGTCTATGCCTGGCACGCCTTTGGCAGCTTCGTGCGCCGTTATCCCGAGATGTTCGCCGGCCTGCGCTCCACCTTTGACTTTCTGACGCACCTGGATGGCGCCATCCACGTCGAAGTGCGCAAGCTCTACGCCGACGCCCAGCCGCCACGGTTCGAGGTCGCCGCGCCGCCCGCAGATGGCGCCATGACCATGATCTACCGCTCCCCTCGCGCCATGGCCGACGTGGCCGAAGGGCTGATGCTCGGCTGCGCCGCGCACTTCGGCGAACGGATCGCGATCCGCCGCACCGATCTTTCCGGCGGCCAGGGCACGATGGTCGAGTTCACGCTGGAGAAGATCGGTTAATAAAGAGGGGAAGGGTGGCGGCCATGGACGAGTTGGAACTGCTGACCCGCAAACTGGAGCGCGAGCGCCGCGCCCGCGCCGAAGCAGAGGCGCTCTTGGAGCAGAAGAGCCGCGAGCTGTACCGCGCCAACGAGGAGCTGCGCAGCCTGACCGGTGAGCTGGAGCGCCGCGTGCAGGAGCGGACGGCCGCGCTGCAAGCCAGCGAGGCGCGCCTGAGCACCATCATCAACCTGACGGGCGACGGCATCATCGCCGTGGATACCGACCAGCGCATCCGCCTCTTCAGCGCAGCCGCCGAGCGCATCTTCGGCTACCAGGCCGCTGAGGTGCTGGGCCAGCCGTTGGCGCCCCTGCTGCCCGAGCGTTTCCGCGACAGCCATTCCGGCTTCCTGGCCGCCTACGTTCGCGAAGGCGCCACCGCGCGCCGCATGGGCGAGTTCCGCCAGGTATTCGGCCGGCGCAAGAACGGCGAAGAGTTCCCGCTGGAGGCCGCAATCAGCCGCTTCGAGGAGGGGGGCCGGCCGGTGATGATCGTCAGCCTGCGCGACATCACCGAGCGCCGCCAGGCCGAGGAGGAGATCCAGGCGTTGGCGCGCTTCCCCGGCGAGAACCCCAGCCCCGTGCTGCGTGTGGCCGCCGATGGCCGCGTGCTCTACTCGAACCGGCCCGGCCTGGCGCTGCTGCCCCCCACGACGGCGGGCGAACCGCAGCGCATCCCGCAGGACTGGAGAGCCGTCATCGGCGGCACGCTGGACAGCGGCCAAAGCGCCGAGCTGGAGTACGAGAGCGCCGGCCGCGTCTTCTCGTGCATCTTCGCGCCGGTGGCCGGCAGCGGCTACGTCAATATTTATGCGCGCGACATCACCGACCGCCGCCAGGCCGAGGCAGCCGCCCAACAGCGCGCCGCCGAAAATGCTCGTCTACTGGCACAGGTGCAATCCGAGCTGGCCGAGCGCACTCGCGGCGAAGAGATGCTGCACTACCGGGCCGCCTTCGAGACACTGGTGACCGACCTTTCGACCCGCTTTATCGCGCTGGCGCCGGCCGAAGTGGATGACGCCATCCACCAGGGGCTGGCCGCCATCGGCGGCTTCGCCGGCGTGGATCGCGCCTACGTCTTCACCCTCACCGACGCCGGCGCGACCATGCACAATACCCACGAATGGTGCGCCCCCGGCATCGAGCCGCAGCTCGCCAACCTGCAAGGCATCCCTACCGAGATCTTCCCCTGGTGGATGGATCGGCTACGTTGCGGCGAGAACGTCCATATCCCCCTTGTCGCCGAGCTGCCCCCGGAGGCCACAGCCGAACGCGAGATCCTGGAGCCGCAGGGCATCCAGTCGCTGATTGCCGTGCCCCTGACCCTGGGCCGCGAGGTGGCCGGCTTCTTGGGGTTCGACTCCGTGCGCACCGCCAAGACCTGGGCCGACGACGACATCGCCTTGCTCAGGATCGTCGGCGAAATCATCGTCAACGCGCTGGAGCGCCGCCGCGCCGAGGACGCGCTGCGCAAGAGCGAGCAGGTCTACCGGGCGCTGTTCGAGCGCACCAACGATGCCGTCTTCATCATCGGCCTGGACGGCCGCCACCTGGCCGTCAATCAGTGGGCGTCGGAGCTGTTGGGCTACACCGCCGAGGAGATGCTGGCGCTGACGGTGCGCGACGTGGTGGCGTCGCAGGAGTATGACAGCGCGGTCAATGTGATGGAACTGCTGCTGACCGGCAAACAGGTGCCGGTCTACGAACGCACCTTCCGCCGCAAGGATGGCACGCACATCCGCGTGGAGATCAACGTGGCGCTGGTGCGTAACGCCGACGGCACCCCGTTGCACATCCAGAGCGTGGTGCGCGACATCACCCAGCGCAAACAGGCCGAAGAGGCGCTGCGCCGGAGTGAAGAGTCCATCCGGGCGCTGTACGACATCGCCTCCGCCCAAACCTTGACCTTCGCTGAGAAGGTGCAGGCGCTGCTGGCCATGGGCGCCCGGCGCTTCGGCCTGGATATCGGGCTGCTGGCTCACATCGAAGGCGAGCGTTATCAGGTCATCGAGGCGCTTGCGCCAGGCAGGGCGATCCGGCCCGGCGACGTGTTCGAGCTGGGTCAAACCTACTGCCGCGAGGTGCTGCACGCCGGCGCCCCCATCGGCTTCGAGCACGCTGGCGCCTCCGAGTGGGCGGACCATCCCTGCTACGCCGCGTTCCACCTGGAGGCCTACCTGGGCACGCCGGTGGTCGTGGGTGACAGCGTCTACGGCACCCTCAATTTCTCCAGCCCGGCGCCACACCCCCAGCCGTTCAAGCCGTCCGACAAGGAATTCCTGCGGCTGATGGCGCAGTGGATAGGCGGTGAGATCGAGCGCAGCCAGAAGACCGAGCAGCTTCGCGCCTACGCCGCCGAGATCGAACGCGCCAACCAGGCGTTGGCCGAGGCGCGCGACCTGGCGTTGGAGGCGTCTCGCCTGAAATCGGAATTCCTGGCGACCATGAGCCACGAGATCCGCACCCCCATGAACGGCATCCTGGGCATGGCCGAGCTGCTGAACGACACACAACTGGACGACGAGCAGCGCGACTTCGTGGCTACCCTGCAAGAGTCCGGCCAGGCGCTGCTGACCATCATCAATGACATCCTGGACTTCTCCAAGATCGAAGCCGGCCGGTTGATCCTGGACTGCACCGACTTCTCGTTGGTCGCGCTGGTCGAGGGCGCGGCCGACCTGCTGGCGCCGCAGACGCGCCAGCGTGAGTTGGCGCTGATGACCTTTGTGGACCCCGCCATCCCGGCGCAACTGGTGGGGGACCCCGGCCGGCTGCGCCAGGTTATCCTGAACCTGCTGAGCAACGCCCTGAAATTCACCAAGCGAGGCAGCGTGCTGCTGCAAGCGGAACTGGCCGGCGACCAGGGCCACACCGTCACCGTGCGTTTCACCGTCGCCGACACGGGCATCGGCCTGTCGGAAGCGGACCGCCGGCGGCTCTTCCAGCCCTTCACCCAGGCCGATGGCTCCACCACGCGGCGCTACGGCGGCACCGGGCTGGGGCTGACCATCTCTAAGCGGCTGGCGGAGTTGATGAGCGGCGAGATTGGGGTAGCAAGCCAGCCGGGCCAAGGCGCCACCTTCTGGTTCACGGCGCACTTCGAACGCGGCGCGGCATCTCAGCCTGCCCTCCCTGCCCCAGCCGCCGACCTGGCGGGGCTGCGGGTGCTGGTGGTGGACGACAACACCGCGCACGGCCAAATCCTTCAGCGGTATCTCCAGGCCTGGGACCTCCGGCCGGTCCTGGTGGGAGGCGGCGCGGCCGCGCTCAACGCGTTGCGGGCGGCCGCAGCCGACCCCTTCGACCTGGTCATCACCGACCTGGTCATGCCCGAGATGGACGGCTTCGCGGTGGCGCGTGCCATCCAGCGCGACCCCGACCTGGCCGGCACGCCCCTGATCCTGCTGACCGCGTTCGACGAGCGCGGGCTGGGCGAGCAGGCGCTGGCCGCCGGCTTTGCGGCCTACCTGGTCAAGCCGCTGCGCCGCGGGCAGCTCCAGGAGACGGTCAGCGCCGTGCTGGCCGGCCGCCCCAGCGCGGGGCAGACCCGCTGGCGGGGGACGCCCGCGCCGGCGGCCGGCGACGGGGCCGCCCAACCGCCGCGCGGCCTGATCCTGTTGGCCGAGGACAACCCCGCCAATCGCAAAGTGGCGCTCGCCCAGCTCGACAAGCTGGGCTACGACGTGCGTGTGGCCGAGGACGGCCGATTGGCCCTTGAGGCGTATCGCCAAGCGCCGGACGCCTACTTCGTGATCCTGATGGATGTGCAGATGCCGGAGATGGATGGCTTCGCCGCAACGCGCGCCATCCGCAAACTGGAGGAAGAGAGCGGCCGGCACATCACCATCGTTGCGATGACCGCCAACGCCATGCAGGGAGATCGTGAAGCCTGCCTCGCGGCGGGGATGGATGATTACGTGGGCAAACCGGTCACCGCCCTGGAATTGCGCCAGGCCATCGAACGTGCAGCGACCATGACCGGCGGCTGAAGCCAAAGGTGCACGAGAGGATGCGGGCAGTCGCAATAAAACACAAAGACCAGCCCAACGCGGCACTGGGGATGCCACATTCGTGTGGGACGCCCGTCGTCCCCGTGGTAAAAACCCTCCTCCTGGCAGAGGATGGTTTTTGTGAGGGGGTAACACTGCTCCGTTGGTTCCACGGCCGTGAGAGCATTCCCCCGTACAAAGGCTGCTGTGAGAACTTCTCGCAGCAGCCTTTTCTTTTCAAGGTTCGGCAGCGCGTCCCACTGCTGTTGCAGACGGGTTAGCTGTCCTACAACGATCATTATCGCGCTTAGTTCTCCGGGTGTCAAATCCTGCAACTGGCTCTGCGCGCCGCGTTTCTCCTGCGCCAGCCGCTCCTCCGACAGCAGCCCATCCAGGTATAGTTCCGCCGCCCGGGCCAGCCGTGCCCAGATCTCGTCCCGCTGCCTGGCAATGTGGTCAACGTCATGCCCCAGCCGCCGGAGCACCAGGCGCTCCCAATCGGCCGGCACAGCCAGGGTCAGCAGCAGATCACGAAGTTGCGCCTCGACATCATCAGCCAGGACCGCCGGCAGCCGGCAGTCGGTGGCGTGCTGGAGCCGCCCGGAGCAAACATAGTACTGCCGGCCGTTCGCCCCGCCCTGCACCCGCATTGTACTGCCACAGCCGTCACAGCGCAACAGTCCCGACAGAATGTACTGGCGCGCGGGCGCCGCGCCGCGCTGCCGCGGGTTGCTGCTCAGCAGCCGGCGCATTTCCTGGGCCTTGTCAAACAGCTCCTGGCTGACCAGCGCCGGGTGTTGGCCAGGGTATAACGCCACCGGATCCTTGCGTTTGCGCTTTTGTCCCTTGCTGTCAACGCCGTAGTAGGGCACCATGCCGGTGTAGAAGACCCGCACCAGGATCTCGCGCAGCCCATCCTTGGTGAAGACGCCCGGCCCGTCGCGCCCCGCCTCACTTTTGGGACGCAACGGCAGCGCGCGGCCGTCTGGCAGCCGATGACGCGTTGCGTTCAGCTTCTCGGCGATGTCGCCATCGGAAAACTCGCCGGTCACGTACCATTCAAAGGCCAGGCGCACAGCCTCGCGCTCGACCGGATGCAGCGCCAGCCGCTTGCCGTCGCCCTGGTCTGGCCCGCCGAAGTTCGGGCAGTAGTTCGGCCCGTTCGGGTCTGTGCAATTCGAGCACTTTCCGCTACAATAGCCCAGGGGGATCGAGCCGTTCCACAGGCCCTCCCTGGCCCGCTGGTGTTTGCCCTTTGATGTCTCGGCGCTGAGGCGGTCAATGTAGATCTCTGCCAACGTGCCCAGGACCGCCAGGGCGAGCTTGCCCCAGGGTGTGGTGAAATCCAAATTTTCGACGACAGACACAAAGGCGACGCCACATTGCTGGAACCCTTGCAGCACCTTGAGTAAGCGTTCCAGTCGGCGGTAGAGCCGATCAATGGCATGCACAATCACCACGTCGAAGTGACCCGCCGCGGCATCGGCCTCGAGCTGGGCCAGGCTGGGCCTGTCGTCGCTGCGACCGGAGATGCCCGGATCGCTGTAGATGCGTGTGATCTGCGAGCCCCGGCTTTCGGCAAACTGGCGGATCAGCGTCTCCTGGGCCGCCAGGCTGTGCCCGTGCTCAACCTGGTCGTCCAGAGAAACACGGATGTAACCAACTGCATTCATCGGGTCTGACCTCCTCACATGAAGTGGCTGTAATGCCACTGTAGTGCGCCGGTCAGGTGTTGTCAAGGAGCTGCATCACATGCGCGATCACACGGGTTACGAACCAGAGGTCTTCGTTGCCTTCCTGGAAGGGCTGCTCACCGAGCACAATTGTAGCTATCGCCAGGCCAGCCTGGGCGCCGGGCTGGATCCCGGCGCGGTGCGCCGCTTGCTCAAGACCGGCGCCCGCCCCAGCACCGATAGCTGCATCGCCCTGGCGCACTACTTCGGCGCGCCGCCCAACACGATGCTGGCCAAAGCCGGCTACCAGCCGCGCGCCTACTATGACCTGAGCCTGGCCGACCCCAACGAGTACGCCACCGAGGTCAAGGCCGTGGCCCAGGAGTTGATGAAGATCGGCGACCCGGCCACCCGCGAACGGGTCTGTGCGGCCGTCGTGCGCCTGGTGCGCGAGATGTTCACGCTGACCGGAGCGCCGGCGAGCTGACAGGCCCGCCGGCCGTGTGGGTGTGGCGGTCGGCCCAAAGGCGCCGCGGCCAGGCGATCTGCTCTAGACGGCGGGTTCGCATAACTCGGCGCACTCCGGGTACCAGCGCCAGGCGACGACATGGCCGGCATCCACGGTGGCGGTGCGCAACAGCACCGTGGCGATTTGTTTGCGCTCCAGTAGCGTCAAGGCGTCCCACAGGGCGGCGAAATCGGCCAGCAACGCCCGCGCCTGCGCCAGGTTGATGTCGCTCCGCTCATCCAATGCCAGCGCGGCCAAACCGCGCTCGTAACTCCGCCGCTCGCGCAGGTAGATCTCGCGCCCCAACTCGCCGCGTTCGTAGCGCGCCTGGATGCTGGCAAAATGGCTGCGCAGCGTCTCCTGCTGCGCCACAATGGCGCCCAACCCGCCGGCCGCCAGGGTGTAGCCGATGACCGCATCACGCTGCGCTGGGGTCAGACGCAGGCCGCGCATCTGCGCGGTCAGTTCGGCCTCCAGGATGTCGGCTTTGACCGAGCGCTGCGCACAGGCATCGGAACGCCCCAGCCGCGTGGAGCACAGGTGGCGCCGCTCGTTGTCGCTGCCGCCCTGCGAGTGCAGCGGCGCGCCGCCGGTGGCGCAGTCGAGCCGGCCGCCCAGGACGTAGACCCGCGCCGCCCGCCGGGGCGCGCTCTTGCCGTGTTGGCTCGCATCGGTCCGCCCACGCCCCTGCGGCGCCTTTGACCGCGCCTGGCGAACCTGCCGCGCCCGCTCGAACTCAGCTTCGGTGATCAGCGCCGGGTGCAGCGCGACCGGGTTGATGGCCTGGGGCTGCCGGCGCTTGACCACCTTCTTGCCGTTGAACTCCGACCCCTTGTACGTCGCCACCCCCGTGTAGACCGGGTTCTGCAACAGATCGCTGACGAAGTCTTTGGTGAAAGGCCCCGGCGGTTGGCCCGGCCGCCCGCGTGAGCGCACCTGCACCGCAACGCCATCTGCGGTTCCGACCTGGTGTTGGTTGAGGGCATCAGCGATGTCGCGATCCGAGCAGCGTCCTGTGTCGTCCTGTCCGGCATCACCGGCGCCGGCAAGACGACCCTGGCCGCCGGCCTGGCCCACACGCGCCGGCGCTGGCTGCGGCTTTCCCGGATGGCATCCTGCGGACAACCGCAGACCACGACGGCGCGGCGGAGGAGCTTTGCCGGCAGGCCGGTCTGGCCGACTGGGGGAATGACGCCTGGACGGTCCGCTGGCGCCGCTGGGCGGGCGCACCCGGCCGCCGGGCGCTGGTGATCCTCGACGATGTGGTGGATGCGGCGCGGCTGGCGCCTATCGCCGGGGGCCCGCAGATGGCGCTGTTGGTGACGACCCAGTTCGGCGACGCGCTGGCAGCCGAGCTGGCGCGCTGGCTGCCGGGAGCGGCGATCCTGCGCCGGGAGATCGAGGGGCTGACGCCGGCCGATGCACGCGACTTGTGCGCCAGGGCGCTGGGGCGGCCGTTGAGCGCCGAGGATGAGGCCGGCGTGGCGCAGGCCGGCGAGCTGTTGGGCTGGTATCTTCTCAAAAATCCGGGGGAGTTGCTTGGCCTCTACCACACCTTGTCAAGGACGTTGCTCATAGACAAGCCGTGCCGAGTATGATAAGCTGCCATCATGGCTGAATCAAACACTTCTCCAGCGCCGGTTAGTCCGGTCGCGACCACGCCGCTGCCAGGGCTGGCCCAGATTGACCTGGACAGCATTCAAGATCTCGCAGGGGCGCGGCGCGCCATCGTGCAGTTGTTCAATCTGATCGAAGACCAGCAGACGCTGATTGGACAGTTACGCGACGAGATTCAGCAATTGCGGGACGAGAATAATCGGCTCAAGGGTGAGCAGGGTCGGCCGGACATCAAGCCGAACAAGCCGGCCCCGCCGCCGCCGGCCGGTGATCACTCCTCGGAAGCCGAACGGCGCCAACCGCGGGCATGGCACAAGCGGCCGAAGCGCGACCGCATCCCGATCAACCGCGAAGAGACGGTGCGGGTGGATCGCACCCACCTGCCGGCGGACGCCGAGTTCAAGGGCTATGAAGATGTCGTGGTGCAAGACCTCATCATCCAGACCGACAACATCCTGTTTCACAAAGAGAAGTACTACTCGCCGAGTGCGCAGAAGACCTATCTGGCCGCCCTGCCGCCGGGCTATGCCGGCCAATTCGGGCCGGGCCTCAAAGCCCTGGCGTTGGTGCAGTACCACGCTTGCCACGTGACCGAACCGAAACTGCTGGAGTTCTTCCACAACGTCGGCATCGTGATCTCGGCCGGGGAACTGTCCAACCTGCTGATCAAAGAGCAGGCGGTGTTCCACGCCGAAAAGACCGCCATCTACACCGCCGGGCTGGGCAGCAGTCCGTGGCAGCACTGCGACCAGACCAGCACGCGGGTGGACGGCGTCAATCAGCAATGCACCATCGTCTGTAACCCGCTCTACACCGCCTTTTTCACCACGGCCACCAAAGACCGTTTGAGCGTCCTGGCGGTGCTGCGCAACCTGGGGCCCCTCACCTTTCGGCTCAACGCCGAGACCTATGCGTTGTGCCACGTGTTGGGCCTGTCCCAACGGGTGATCCAGATCGCCCAGACCTGGCCGCAGGAGCAAGACCTCAGCGAAGCGGCGTTCACTGGCCTGCTGGACGCCTGTCAACCGCCGTTGGGCCCACAACAGCGGCGCCACCTCCTGGACGCGACGGCGATTGCGGCCTATCATCACCAAGTCGAGTTCCCGGTCATCCGCGTGCTGGTGTGCGACGATGCGCCCCAATTCAACTGGCTGACGGAGGCCTTGGCGTTGTGCTGGATCCATGAAGGCCGCCATTACAAGAAGCTCGCACCGTGCGTGCCCCGCCATCAGGAACTCCTGGCCGAGTTCAGCACGCAGTTCTGGGACTTCTATACCGAACTGTTAGGCTACCGCGCACATCCCAGTCCGGCCGCGAAAGTGC
>Ga0194125_10003975_pt1 | contig 23420 bp, 21 predicted proteins | sample TA2KigC250mmetaG_FD_148626 | JGI IMG/M metagenome (GOLD analysis project Ga0194125, IMG submission 148626) | Freshwater microbial communities from Lake Tanganyika, Tanzania - TA2015034 Kigoma Deep Cast 250m | ecosystem: Environmental > Aquatic > Freshwater > Lake | place: Tanzania: Lake... | reverse complement strand
CTGTTCAGTTCCACCTTGACCTTGGCCTTCTTCATCTGGGCGGAGAGGTAGATCACCCACTTGGCCATATCCTGCTTCGTGGGGGGGATGGGAGCCAGGCAGAGCTGTCCGCCCAGCTTGGCGGCCGTCTCCCACAGCGTCACGTTGTGGCCCCTGATCGCCGCCACGCGGGCCGCCTCCATGCCCCCCGGCCCGCCGCCGACCACCAGCACCTTCTTGGGCTTGGCCGCCGGGGTGATGGCCATCTCCTTCTCTCTGCCCACAGTGGGATTGATGACGCAGGTGAAGGCTTCAAAGGTCAGGCCCATCCGCAGACAGCCCTGGCCGCAACTGGTGCAGGGAGCGATGTCCTCGAAATGGCCTGCCTTGGCCTTGTTGGGCAGTTCCGGGTCGGCGATGAGGGCTCTTCCCATGACTATGGCGTCGGCGTAGCCCTTGATCAGGACGTCATCGGCGAACCGCGGGTCGGTGATCTTGCCCACCACCAGCACGGGCACATCCACCACCTGCTTGATGGCGGCTGCCTGGGGCACATTGGCCCCGGGCGGCATGCCCATGCAGGGCAGCACCCGGTAGGTGTCGTCTGGGTCCACCCCTCCGGAGATCTCAAAGGCGTCCACGCCTGCCTCGGCCAGCTTCGGTGTGATGTACAGCGAGTCTGCCAAGTCCCTGCCCCCGGCCATGTGCTCGTCGCCGGACATGCGCATGATGATCGGGAAGTCCTTCCCCGCCTTCTTCTTGATGTTCTCCACCACTTCCAGGACGAACTTCAGCCGCCCATCGATGCCCCCGCCGTACTCATCCGTGCGCTGATTGCGCAGCGGTGACAGGAATGACCCCGCCAGCATGTACCTGTGGGCCGCATGCAACTCCATGCAGTCGCAGCCCGCCTCCCTCGCGCGTCTGGCCGCATCCCCGTACTGCTCGATGATCTTCTTGATCTCCTCCAGGGTCAGCTCCCGGCAGACCTGCCCGTGCCTCTTGCTGACCACAGCCGAGGGCCCCACGGGCTGGACACCGTATATCCATCCGAAAGACTCCGGGCCGGGGTGGGAGATCTGGGGCGCCACCTTGGCGCCGTGGGCATGCATGGCGTCGACGAGTCTCTTGAAGCTGGGGATGAGCTTGTCATCCCACAGTCCCACGCTCTGGACTATATATGGATGGGCAGAATCCACAACCACCGTTTCGAAGATGATCAGCCCTACTCCGCCCTTGGCCCGTTCCTCCCAGTAGTCGATCATCTTGTCCGGCACCGTGCCGTCGTTGGGAGCCCAGGTGGTGGTCATCGGTGCCATGACGATCCGGTTCTTCAGCTCCACGGAGCCGATCCTGAGGGGAGTGAACAGCTTCTTCAGGTGCTTCACGGTCAAGTCTCCTTCCTTTGTCCGGCGCCTTCGCCCCGGCGCCCTTCTTGGTCTCCGGCGTTGGCCGGGCTAGGCCACGGTGCCCAGGGTGTACGAGTAGCCCGGCGACAGGCCCAAGTGCGACAGGGGCCAGTAGACCATCCAGCTCCTGCCGATGATGTTGTCGCGCGGCACCGTCCAGCCCTCGGAGGAGTCGCGGCTGTTGTCACGGTTGTCGCCCAGGACGAAGTAGTGGCCCTTCTCCACTCGCATCGGTCCTATGTCCCTGTTGGGATCGCCCATGGTGGGCGTCTCGTTCAACAGGCGGCCGTTGATGTAGATGTCGCCGTGCCTGATCTCCACCGTTTCGCCGGGCAGGCCGACCACTCTCTTGATGAACGGGTAGCTGGATGAGAATGGCGGGTCGAAGATGATCACGTCGCCCCTCCGCGGGTCGCTGAAGTGGTAGGTCAGTTTGTTCACCATGATGAACTCGCCCTCGGTGAAGGATGGCTCCATGCTTGGACCGTCCACCCTGAAGCTCTGCACGCCGAACTGCACTGCTGCGAAGACCACCAGGAAGATGAGGGCCATGATCAGGATCTCGCGCAGGTTGATCCTCATCTGCCCCTTCCGTGGCGCGCGGACTTCCGGTTCGGGTTCGGGATTTTGCATGGGAAGCATTATAGTCGATTTACCTTGCTTGTTCTAATTGGCCGGCGCATCATTTGTGTTGCACGGCTGATTATCCTATTCTTGTCCCGGGATGTGAGTACCCCGCCGGTTTCGCCATTGCCGGGGAGGAGTCGACCATGACCGAGTTGAGCCCGGAGCAGACCGCCGAGTTCTTCCGACGCAGCTACACCGCCATCGATGGACTGTGGTTCATGAAGCTGGAGGAGAGATTCGGCTTCGACGCCGCCCTGGACGTTGATGATGAGGTGTGGAAGGTCTTCCCCAAGATCCAGGCCCGGACGCTCAAGGGAATGCTGAAGCGGACCGGAGGCGAGGAGGCCTTTCTGGAGTGCTTCGCCGCCAAGCTGGGTGTGGAGGGCTTCGCCTTTCAGGTGGAGCGGCGCTCCCCTGATGGACTCCGCATCAGCATCAGCCGCTGCCCCTGGCACGATGCCATGATCAAGTCCGGCCGGGAGGCCCTGTCTGGCAAGATTGGCGCCCGCATCTGCGACACGGAGTATTCCACGTGGGCGGCCGAGTTCGATGAGAGGCTGCGCTACACCTCACGGTCCCGCATCTGCCAGGGCGCTGGACTCTGTGTCCTGGACTTCAGCCGCTAGTCCTTCACCTTCTGGAACTCGTCCTTGCCCACGCCGCACTGTGGGCAAGTCCAGTCGTCCGGCAGCTTCTCGAAGGGGGTTCCCGGTGGGATGCCGCCGTCGGGATCGCCCTTCTCAGGATCGTATATGTAGCCACAGGCCGTACACTCGTACTTCGCCATCTTCACCGTCGCCTCCTTCTTGGCCTTCTCCTCCTCTGGTACGTAGGAAGGGGCAGTCTTCGGGGTAGTGCCCCGCTTCACCTGATGATAGTAGGCGTAGGTCATCGGCTCGCCCTCCCTGAGCACCTCCGCCCCCACTAGTTCCCCGACGAAGTCGGTATGCGTCTCCACGTCCAGTTCCTTGATCACCTTTGCTTCGAGGTAGGCCAGGGTGTGCTCCGTGACCACCGGCGCTCTGGTCTGCCCCAGCTTGTACTCCACCTTCTCGAACTTGTTCACCTCTCTGCCCGACTTGAAGCCGAATTGGCCCACCAGGTTCAGCGGAGCGTCTTTGGAGAGAATGGATACCGTGAAGACCCTGCTCTCCTTGATGAATTCATGGGTCAGGTTGCCCTTGTTTATGCACACGGAGATGGTCGGCGGCTCCGAGGATGTCTGGATGACCGTGTTGGCTATCTGAGCGTTGATCTTGTCTCCCTTTCGTGAGCCGATGATGTACATCCCGTAGCTGATCTGATGCAGAGCCTTGGTGTTCAACTCCTTGCCTCCTTCTGCCGTATTGTGGTGGCGTCCCTAGGCGCTCCCCCGCTCCGGTCTCTTCTAGAAGAGGTCCTTCTCGCTCAGTTCGATGGCGTGTTCCAGTTCAGCCGCCAGCTCCGGCGGCAGGCCCTCGATGTCCACTCTCAGGAATCCCCTGACAATCATCGCCGTCGCTTCATTGCGGGTCAGCCCCCTGGCCATGAGGTACTCCACTTCTTCCTCGGCGATCTTGCCCACCGCGGCTTCGTGTGACAGGTCCACGCCAGCTAGATTCCCCTTGAGCTCCGGAATGGCGTGGATCACCCCTTTGTCGGAGAGGATCAACCCCCGGCATTCCAGATGGCCCTTGACGTCCGGAGCGCTGCCGGCAATGTGGCCCCTGGCGGTGATCGCCCCGCCGGTGGTGATGGTTCGGGCCACGATCTCCGCCCGCGCACCCTTGGCATCCAGCAGGACCCTCGAGCCGGTGTCCAGGTTGGAGCCGGGAGGTGCCACCAGGACCGAATTGAATCTGACTATGGCCTTCTCACCGGCGCAGCGGGCCACGGGGTACATCTGCAGAGAGCGCACCGGCTTCATGGAGACGTAGTTGCTCAGGAATACCCCGTTCTCCTCGATGATCGCCCCGCTTCGGGGACGCACTGCTACCTCGGGAGCCCAGTTGTGGATCATGGTGAAGGTCAGCTTGGCCCCCCGTTTGATATAGAACTCCGATATGCCTATGTGCAGCCCGGAGGCATGCATCGGCCTGGTGGCACAGCCGGTGATGATGTGAAGCTCCGAATCCTCTTCGGCGATGATGATGTTATGCACCTTCTGGGCCAGGTTCTTGTGGGCGATGTAGAGGCAGGCCTGAACCGGGTAGACCACCTTCGCCCCAGGCAGAGACCGGATGAAGTACCCGTTGTCCAGGTCCAGCTCGGCTCTGGCTGTGAACTTGTCGGTGTCCACGCTCACCGCACGCCACCAGTAGTCCTCCAGCCAGCTGTAGGTCTCCAGGGCCTTGGTGACGCTCATCACCTCCACTCCGTCCTGGCTGGCGGAGGTGTGGACCACCGATCGGTCTATCTGCACGAAGGTCCCCGCCCTCTGGCTGCGGTCGTCCAGGCTGACCCCCACCTTGAGCATATTGTCCTTCTCCTTGGAGGGAAGCCGGGCGGGGTCGCTCTGGTACCGGTGTTCCTCGGCCGTCGATGAGTAGGCAGAGAGGTCGATGTCCTCTCCCAGGGCGGGTTTCTTCTCCAGGGCCTTCTGTGCCAGCTCGCGGTTCTTCCGGGACGCGCTTACTTCAGACATTCGACGCATCCCTCATAGCCCCTCTTCTTGATGCTGTCCAGGCACTCGTGGGCATCCCGTTCGCAGGTGATCCTGCCGTTGAGAAGGACATAGCCCTTGCCGGCGTTGACGTAGTCCAGTATGTGGCCGGTATGGGTGATGATCAGACCGGAGCGCTTCCGATTCCTTTTCAGGTCCTTCTCCAGCAGTTCGTTGATCATCTCGCCGATCAGGGCGATGTTGACCAGGTCCACCCCGGACTCCGGCTCGTCGAGGAGGGATAGGTCTGGACCCTGGGCCAGGAGTTGCAGCAGTTCCGAGCGCTTGATCTCGCCGCCCGAGAAGCCGTAGTTGATCTCGCGCTCCAGCAGGTCCCCCATGTTCAGTCGCTCCGACATCCTGGCGACAACCTCACCGTCCTCTCTGCCGCCCAGGCAGGCGCTGACCATGTCCTTGGTCCTCACGCCCCGGAGCACCGGCGGCCGCTGAAAGGACATGCCGATGCCCAGCCGCGCCCGTTCGTCGAGTGATGCCCGGGTGATGTCCTGGCCTCTGAAGATGATCCGTCCGCCGGTTATCTTGTATCTCGGGAAGCCCATTATGGCCATCAGCAGGGTGGTCTTGCCGCTGCCGTTTGGGCCGAACAGGGCATGCGTCTCCCCGGCGCCGATGAACAAATCCACCCCGTGGAGTATCTCCTTGCCCCCGGTCTCTACCCGAAGTCCCTGAATCTGAAGCATGTTGTTTCCCTCTCCCGCCTTCGCGGCCGCTCCGGACTACTTCGTCTTCTTGATGTAGACCTTGTACTCGCCTGCCGCCTCTTCTATCCCCAGGAGCTCGTTCCCGGTGGCCTTGCACCACGCTGGTGCGTCGGCCCTTATGGCTTCGTCGCTGGCCAGTACCTCCAGCACCTGGCCCGCCTTCAGTTCCTTCAGCTTGCTGGCGGTGTTGTGTATCGGCATCGGGCAATAGAGCCCGACGCAGTCCAGAGTAGCATCTGCTTTCATCCTGTACCCCCTATATGAACAGGTTGATCTTTCCCTCTCTGGCCTCTGCCAGATAGGTGGCCACGCCGGCGAAGCTGTCCACCTCGGGGATGAGGGCCTCTTTCGAGATGGCCATTATCCCCATGGTGGTCGTGCAGGCCATGAACTTCACTCCGGACTGGTGCGCCAGGGTCAGCAATTCCTGCACAGACGGAGACTTGGATTCCTTCATCAGTTTGCCCATCATCCACTTGCCCAGGCCGAGCATGTGGAACCTGGAGAGGGGTAGCCTTTTCGAACCGCCGCGATTCATCACGTTGAGCATCTTCCTCATGATCCCCGGACTCCTGATCGGGCCCTCGTTCTTCTTCAGGAGGTTCAGCCCCCAGAAGGTGAAGAAGATGCTTACCTCCATCCCCATTGATGCCGCTCCAATGGCGATATTGAAGGCCGCCATCGCCTTGTCCATGTCGCCGCTGAACATGATCAGCGTTACCTTCTCTGCCATGGGTTCCCTCCTACTTCCACACCAGCCGGCCGCCGCACTTGGGACAGGCCTTGGCATCTCTGGCCACCGCCGTCTGGCACTTCTCGCAGTAGCGCAGCGTCACTTTGCAGTGGCGGCAATAGGGCACCGCTGCAGCCGAGATCTCCCCCTCGCAGTAGGGGCACGAGCACTTCAGGACCATGCTGTGCGGCTCTTCACCCTTCTTCACAAGTTGCCTCTTTTTCATCCTTCTGCCTCCTTCTGGACTTCACCCCGGGTCCCTTCCCCTGCTTTGCCAGGTAGTCATCGACAGCCTTGTTCAGCGCCTGCGCTCCCAGGTTGGAGCAGTGATGTTTGTTCTTCGGCAGTCCTTCCAGCTGCTTGGCTACCATGTCAGGAGTGATCTTCCTCACCTCTTCCAGGGTCTTGCCCTTGGCCATCTCGCTGACCATGCTGGAGACGGCGATGGCTGCCCCGCAGCCGAAGGTCTTGAACTTCACGTCGTCAACGCGATTGTCCTTCACCTTGATGTAGAAGGTCATCATGTCGCCGCAGACGGGATTCCCCACCTCTCCCACGCCGTCCGCGTTCTGTATCTCCCCCACATTGCGGGGATTCATGAAATGGTCCATCACCTTGTCGCTGTAGATGGGCATGCTATTTCCCTCCCCTCTCCTGTTTCAGGAACTTGTCGTACAACGGCGACATCTTCCGCAGCCTCTCGACTATGGGTGGCAGCGACTCCAGAACGTGGTCCGCGTCGCTCTCTGCGTTGGCTATGCCAAAGGTGAACAGCAGCGAGCCATGGGACAGCTCCACGGGAATGCCCATGGCCGTCAGCACGTGAGAGGCCTTCAGGGCTCTCGAGGTGCAAGCCGAGCCGCTGGACGCCGCTATTCCCTTCTGATTCAGGAGCATGAGCATCGATTCGCCTTCAATGAACTCGATGCAGAAGCTGGCGCTGCCCGGAAGTCGCTGTGTGCGGTGACCGGTCAGCATCATATGGTCGATCCTGGAGGGCAGGCCGTCGATCAGCCTGTCCCGCAGCGCAGTGAGATGCTTCATTCTGGAGGGCATGCCCATCTTGGCCATTTCCGCCGCCTTGCCCAGGCCGACGATTCCCGGCACGTTCTCTGTGCCCGGCCTTCTCCCGCCCTCCTGAACCCCACCGTCGAGCAGGGGGAGGATGCGGATCCCCCTCTTCACACACAGCGCTCCGGCGCCTTTGGGGCCGTAGAACTGGTTGGCGGCCAGGCTCAAGGCATCGACGCCAGTCTGACCGACGTCCACAGGGATATTGCCCGCGGCGGCCACGGCGTCGGTGTGGAACACCGCGCCTGACTCCTTCACCACCCTGGCGATCTCAGCCATGGGCTGGATGGTGCCCACCTCGGTGTTGGCCCACATGATGGAGACAAGTACGGTGTCCGGCCTCAGGCTCCGGGCCACCTCGCCGGGGTGCACCAGGCCGTGCTTGTCCACCGGGACCAGGGTCAGCTCGAAGCCCGCCTTCTCCAGTGTCCGGGCGGAGTGCAGGACCGAGAAGTGCTCTATGGCCGATACCACGACGTGCTTGCCCTTCGACTGTTGGGCCATGGCCAGACCCTTGATGGCCATGTTGTTCGACTCCGTGCCGCTGGAGGTGAACAGGATCTCCTCCGGGCTGGCGCCGATCAGGGCGGCCACCCGGCCCCGGGCTTCCTCAATGCCCTCTCTCACCTCATCGCCCCAGTCATGTATGGACTGAGGGTTGCCGTAGGCCTCCCTGAGGTAGGGCAGCATGGCCTCCAGCACTTCGGGCAGGACCGGCGTGGTGGCGGCGTTGTCCAGATAGACCTTGGTCATGCCGGGCCCTCCAGAGTTCGCAGCTGCTGCCGGGTACCGGCCACCACCAGTTCATCCCCCAGTTCCAAGAGTGTCTCCTGAGGGGGACTGGTCAGCAGGGTGCCATCCCGTTTCTTCACCGCCAGGAAGACCGCCCCGCCGCAGCAGTCTCGACCCTCCTTGAGGGACTTCCCCGCCACCGGTGACCCGTTGCCCACCTTGACCGCTTCCAGCATCAGATCGCGGTCGCGGCTGTGCATTGTGGTGTCCACGAAGTCGACCAGCAGAGGACGCAGCGCCAGCATGGCCAGACGCCTGCCCGCCAGAGCCAGAGGGAATATCACCCGGTCTGCGCCGGCCCTCTTCAGCTTTGATTCCGCCTCCTGGGCATCGGCACGGGCCACCACGTATACGTCCGGACGCAGCCCCTTGGCCGAGAGGGTGATGAAGATATTGTCGGCATCGTTCCCCGCCGCCGCCACCAGTCCCCGGGCCCGCTGAATCCCGGCTTCGCTCAGGGTCTCGTCCCTGGTCGCATCGCCCTGGATGTACAGGTGACCGTTGGCTGTTGCCTTGGCCACGGCCTGCTGGTCGGTGTCGATGGCCACGAAGGGTATGCCCTCCTTGTCCAGAGTTCGGGCCACCTCAACTCCGACCTCGCCGTAGCCGCAGAGCACGATATGGTCCTTCAGCTTCGAGATCCTCTCCTTCATTCGCCGACCCCCAAAGAGATTCGCCCACTGGACTTCGATGAAGTACTGGACCATGGTGGTCAGTCCGTAGAGCATCGCCCCCACCCCGAAGACCACCAGCCCGATGGTGAAGATCCTGCCCGCATCTGACAGCTCGTGTACCTCCCGGTAGCCCACGGTGGTCAGGGTGATCACCGTCATGTAGACTGCGTCCAGGAGGGGCCAGTCTTCGATGGCCATGTAGCCCACCACGCCGGCGGTCAGGACCGCCAGGAGGGCCGCTATCAGAAACAGCAGACGCCGCCATGTTCTCATGCTGACATAACTGCCGGACTCCAGGATGGCCCCATACCATGAGGCCCGTACGTCCTACCTGAGTCGGCTCTCCGCCGCGCTCCAGTTGGTGTTCTTGAAGAAGGCTTCGATGTAGTCGGCACGCTTCAGGCCGTAGTCGATCATGAAGGCGTGCTCAAAGACGTCCAGGACCAGGACGGGGACTGCGCCGGCCAGATGGCCTGTCTCGTGGTCGTTGATCCACTGGTTGATCAGCCGGCCGGTGACATCGTCCTGGTACAGTATGGTCCAGCCGATGCCCCGCATCGTCGCTGTGCCCCTGAAGTCCTTCTCCCAGTTCTCAAAGCCGCCGAAGTCCTCCGCCAGCCTCTTGCCCAGCTTCCCGGCCTTGTCTGGAGTTACCTTGCCTCCCAGGTTCTCGAAGTAGTACTCGTGGAGGCGCATGCCGTTGAATTCGAAGCCCATCCGGCGTTTGAGCTCGGCGTATTCGGGCGTGCCGGTCTTGCCCTCCTTCACCATTGCCGCCAGCGTATCCAGCAGCTTGTTGGTGTTCGTCACGTAGCCCTGATACAGGGTGAAATGGTTCTTGATCAGCGTCTCGCTGAATCCCTCCATCCCCACCAGCTTGCCGTAGTCCTTGGCGGTGTATGCCATCATGGTTGCTCCTTTCCCTTTCGCAGTGCTTTCCCCCGTTTCAGTACTTCTGAGAGCTGCGCCAGGTGGGACTGTTCCTCCTTGATGATCCTCTTGACTATGTCGGCGTCTTCCCGGCGCACCAGACCCTGGATGGCCGAGTAGAAGAGGATGGAGTCCTTCTCGGCTCGGATACCGATGTCCAGCGCCTCCGTTTCACTGGCCGCCTTTCGGGCTGCTTGCCGGGCGCTCCCCTCGTTCTTGAAGACGGCCGACGCCACCAGGGAGTTCAGGTAGGTATCGTACTCCTCGCCGGGTTCTAGGTTAACATAGTCTCCGGCTGCGCCGAGCATGCTCTGAAAGGTCCTGGCATGCTCCCTCTCCCTGTCAGCCAGCTTCCTGAACATGGCCGCTGTCTTGGCTTCATTGGCCCCCACCGCCACTTCATCGTAGAAGGCTGCTCCGCTCGTCTCAATGCCGACGGCGACATCCATGATCTCTCTTCCCGTGAAGTGTATGCTCATTGTCTCAGTCGTCACTCCTTTCCGGGAGCGGGAGCTTCCCTTTCTGGACGTAGCCCCATGCCGCCTTCTCCCCTCTCCCCATCTGATCGCAGTCTCACCGTCTGCACAGAGGACTGCGATGACTCATCGTGCCGGGTGTTGTCCTGACCCCGGGGGAGTGCCTGCCACTTCAGTGTGCAAACAGCCTGACAGGTGACCGAACCTCGCTTGGGGACCTGGGGTGGCTCCCTCCTGTTCTCGATTATAACACGGCCCCGGCAGGCCCATATTGCCCGACCCCCTCATTCCCGCGGTCTGCGGACATTCTATCGGTGTGGTCGCTGCTCTTCATGTGATTTTTGTCTCAATGTCATCGCCTTGGATGATCTGCCCCCTTGACCTGACTCTGCGCCCCCGTTTGCCCGTCCGGGCTGGGTCAGTGGCCTGCTGTCCTGAGCAGCTTGCCCAGCGCGCCGGGGTCGGTCGCGGGCGGACTGCAGGACTGTCCCCGGCAGACATAGGCTGTCGGCCGGCCGTCTATCGCGGGGCGATCCCGAAGGAGCGGGCTGGCCGGTTCCTCCAGCCCTTCGCCCGGTTCCGTGCCCACCAGTATCCTGTTGGGGAGGTACACCTCGAAGGCTGCGCCGACCAGGGCCCTGGTCTCCGCCCTGTCCAGTCCGCCGACCACGGCGATTTCCATAGGCTCGGCCAGGAAGAAGTCGAGGGCGCAGAGCCAGTGCCCCGATCCCAGGGGATGGCTGACCATCTGCTCCCTCAACCGGCCCAGCACGGCGGTGGCATATTCCTGGTACCTTCTCTCGCCGGTGATGGCGGCCATGCGCAGCAGAGCTTCAGCGGCTGCCGAACCGCCGCACGGCTTGACGGAGTCCACCGTGTCCCGGGACCGCACCAGCAGTTCGCTGTGGTCCGGCCCGGTATCGTAGAATACGCCTTCGCTATCCTTGTCGCTGAAACGGTGGACCATGTGGTCGGTGAGCACGGCTGCCTCACGAAGCCACCTCTGTTCGAAGGTGGCTTCGTGCAGGGCCAGCAGGCCGCCGATCAGCAGGGCATAGTCGTCCATGTAGCCCGGGATCTTGGCACTGCCGTCCTTGCAGCTGTGCATCAGGAGGTCGCCCCGGCGCAGCTCCCCGAGGAGGAAGCCGCCGTTGACCGTCGCCGTGGCCCGGTAGTCATCCCGGCCCAGGACACAGGCCGCCTCGGCGAAGCTCTTCAGCATCATTCCGTTCCACGAGGTCACCACCTTCTCGTCGCGGTGGGGTCTGGTGCGCTTCATCCTGGAGGCCAGGAGCCTCTCCTTTGACCGCTGGATGACTCCCTCGGCTTCTGCCATGCTCAGGCCATCGTCGTCGCCACTTGATTCCGCGTTGCGTGGCACATGGAGGATGTTCTTTCCTTCGAAGCTGCCTTCGGTGCGCACCCCGTAGTACCTGTTGACCAGTCTGCCATCTTCTCGTCCCAGCAGGGCGATGACCTCTTCGGCAGACCAGAGGTAGTATTGTCCCTCACGGCCATCGGTGTCGGCGTCCTGGGCCGAGTAGAAGCCGCCGTCGGGGTCGGTCATCTCTCTGCTCGCGTAGTCCAGCGTCTCTTCAGCGATGCGCCGGTAGAGAGGCTTGCCCGTCGCCTGGTAGGCATGCAGATAGAGCTGGCTCAACAGCGCATTGTCGTAGAGCATCTTCTCGAAGTGGGGTATCATCCAGCGGGCATCGGTGGCATAGCGGTGGAACCCCCCGCCGATGTGATCCCGGATGCCGCCGGCGGCCATTCGGTCCAGAGTCAGCTGCACCATGTCCAGCGCTCCTGATGCTCCCCCCAGGTGCTGGCGCAGCAGGAACTCGTGGGTCATCGGCTGCGGGAACTTCGGCGCTGAGCCGAATCCCCCCTCTCTGCGGTCGAAGCTGGATACCGCGTTCCGATAGGCGTTGTCCAGGATATCCCGGGACAGAGTCTGGGGCTTGGCTGCGATGGCTGCCCTCTCTCTGAGATATGAGGCCATTTCCTTTGCCGTGGCCATCGTCTGGGGACGTCTGATGCTGTGGGCCTCCGCCACGGCGGCCAGAACCCGAGGGAATCCCGGCATGCCGTGTCGGTCCTCCGGGGGGAAGTAGGTGCCGCCGTAGAACGGCTCTCTCTGGGGGGTGAGGAACACCGTCAAGGGCCAGCCGCCCCCGCCGGTCATGGCCTGAACCGCCTCCATGTACAGGTGGTCCACGTCGGGATGCTCTTCTCGGTCAACCTTGATGCACACGAAGTGCCTGTTCATCAGGGCGGCGATGGCCGGATTCTCAAAGCTCTCCCTCTCCATGACGTGACACCAGTGGCAGGTGGAGTAGCCAATGCTGAGCAGTATTGGCTTGTCTTCTCTCAGGGCGCGATCGAGTGCTTCGCTGCCCCACGGGTACCAGTCCACCGGATTGCGGGCATGCTGAAGCAGGTAGGGGCTGGTCTCCCCGGCCAGCCTGTTGGATCCCGGTCCGTTCTTCATGGACTCCCGTGGTAGGTGCGCAGCTTGATCCTGAGGCTGCCCAACTTCTCCGTCCCCTTCAGAGCGGAAACGAAGCCGGTGACCATCCCCGCAATGATATCGTTGGGGAAGGGAGTCAGCGTCAGTCCCTTGCTATTCACCGTGACGGCTACCGTCCCCTGCCGAAGCTGGAGCTCGGCGCTCTTGATGCCTTCCACTCCCTTCAGGGACCGGAGAGCGCCGGCCACCGTGCCTGCCAGGATCTCCTCCACGAAGGGGTTCAAGTCCACCGCTCTGCTGTTGACCCACAGCTTGGCTTCCATCTTCTCTTCCATTGGACTGCCTCCTCTGCTTCGGTTCTATGCTGTCCGCGCTCTCCGCTTCGTCGACCCTCCGCCGCCGCTGTGCCTCTCCTCCTTCTTCAGCAGATCGCTGAAGAGGTCAGCATGATACACTTCATGGTCCCGTATCCGCAGCAGCAGCTTCTTCAGGTCTGGGTCCTTGGTCTCCCTGGCGGCACGGTCATACTCCGCGGCCACCTCCCGCTCTATCTTGATGTCTGCTCTGAGCATGTCGGCTGTCTTCGTGGACTTGTCCACCTTGGTGTGCTCGATCTTGGGCTTGCCCCCCTTGTCCACCATCTCCTCGGAGAGCCATCCCAGATGCTGCATCTCGTTTATGGCCTGATCCTCCATTTCCTTCTTCACCTGCTTGCTGGATGCCATATACGAATGGAACAGATACTGCAGTACGACGGTGTATTCGTGCTCGATGCCCCAGTTCAGGGTCTTGGCCTCCTTGTCCCTGCGGGAACCCCTGAGGTCCTTCAGCCCTTGTTTCTGGGCCTTGTTGGCGAAATGGTCGAAATCGCCCCGGTGAGACCTCTCGTCAGATAGTATCCGTTCCAGCAGTCGCCTGATCCGGGGGTTGCTGATGGCCTCGATGTGCTCCTGGTACATGGCGATGGCGTCCTGCTCCTGAAGCACGTTGTTCCTCATCCATTCGGCCACTGACTGACCACCGGTGCGCATGTCGCCCCTGGTGAGACTGGGCACCCCGCCCAGTTCCACTATGGCCTCCGCCAGCCAGTCGAGGTGCCTCATCTCCTCTCGGGCGATGGCCTCGATCTCGCAGGCCATTTCGCCCTCACCCATGGAGTAGGCGTGGGTCAGATACTGGATGATGGCCGCATGCTCTCCTTCGAGATCCCTGTTCAGCAGGCCGATGGCGTTCTCTTTCACTGTGCGCCTCCTTCATCAAGACGTTGACTCCCGTGGCCCGTGACAGTGCTAGGGTTGTCTCCGGTAGCGGTTCATCAGAAGCGAGTTGGCCACCACTGAAACGGAGCTGAAGCCCATGGCGGCCGCGGCTATGATCGGGTTGAGCAGGAACTCGAAGAAGGGATAGAGGATTCCCGCTGCGATGGGTATCCCGATGCTGTTGTAGAAGAAAGCCCAGAACAGGTTCTGCTTCACCTTGCCGATGGTGTAGCGGCTCAGCTTGACGGCCGCCACCACGTCTCTCAGGTCATCCCTGACCAGCACGATGTCACCGCTCTCCATGGCGATGTCGGTGCCGCTGCCCAGTGCCAGTCCCACATCTGCCTGGGCCAGCGCCGGTGCGTCGTTGATCCCGTCTCCAACCATGGCCACCAGCCGGCCGTCCTGCTGCATCTCCAGGATGGCCTTCACCTTGCCTTCAGGGAGGACCTCAGCCACCACCTTGGCCAGGCCCACCTGTCGGGCGATTGCCTCTGCTGTCCGGCGGTTGTCCCCGGTCAGCATCACGGTCTCTATCCCCATTCCATGAAGCTGGTTGATGGCTTCAGAGGCGTCTTCCCTCGGTGTGTCTGCCACGGCGATCAGGCCGGCCACCCTTCTGTCGACCGACATGATCATGACGGTCTTGCCGATGGCCTCCAGTTCTTGGATCTTCCCTTCGTGTGAGCTGTCCTCAACAGCATTCTCGTTCATCAGGGTGCGGTTCCCCAGAAGCACCTCCCTGCCATTGACCCTGGCCAGGATGCCGCGGCCTCCCAGCGCCTGGAAGGACTGGGGGTCGGTCATCTCCACGCCTGCCCTGACTGCCGCGCTGACTATGGCCTGACCCACGGGATGCTCCGAACCCTTCTCGGCCACAGCCGCCAGTCCCAACACCTCTTCACGACTGGAGCCGTTGAGTGGCACTACGTCGGTCACTTCGGGCTTGCCCCTGGTCAGAGTCCCGGTCTTGTCGAACACCATGGTCTTGACCCGGCAGGCCTTCTCCAGGGCCTCGGCGCTCTTGATCAGGATTCCGCTCTGAGCCCCCTTCCCTGTTCCCACCATGATGGCTGTTGGCGTCGCCAGTCCCACCGCACAGGGGCAGGCAATGACCAGCACGGATATGAATGCCGTGAGGGCGAAGATGAAGGACTCCTCACCGATGAAGTACCAGCCGATGAAGGCCAGGATGGCAATCCCCATGACCGCGGGGACGAACACCGCGGCCACCGAATCCGCCAGGCGCTGTATCGGCGCCTTCGACCCTTGAGCCTGCTCAACCAGTGTGATGATCTGGGACAGCACGGTATCCTTGCCCACTTTGGTAGCCCGGAACCTCAGGTAGCCGTCCTTGTTCATTGTGGCCCCGGATACCTGGTCTCCTGCCTTCTTGTCGACCGGCATAGACTCACCGGTCAGCATTGATTCATCGACGGCGGAGGCACCGTCGATGACCATGCCATCGACAGGGATCTTCTCCCCAGGCCGGACCGCCACGGTCTGGCCCACCTCCACGTCCTCAATGGGCAACTCCACCTCCTGCCCATCGACAATGACCGTCGCTGTCCTCGGCCGCAGTCCCATCAGTTTCTTGATGGCCTCCGACGTTCTCCCCTTGGCCCGGGCTTCGAAGTAGCGTCCCAGCAGAACGATGGACATGATCAGTGCGGCGGTGTCGAAGTACACCTCGCCGTCGAAGACGCCCGGGGCCACCGTCACCAGCAGGCTGTACAGATATGCAGCGCTGGTGCCCAGGGCGATCAGGACATCCATGTTTGCCCGGCGATTCCGAATTGCTCTGTAGGCTCCGACGTAGAACTGCCATCCGGCCACGACCTGAACAGGGGTGGCCATGGCCAGGAGGATCCAGTTGTTGGTGCTCATGCTGAAGAGAACGACAAACGACAGAATGAATGTTGGTATGGCCAGCAGGAAGCTGAACACCAGCAGGATTCTCAACCGACGGTTCTGGCGCTCTCTGGTCTCTTTCTCGGTGTCCCGGGAGGAATCGTCCGCCGTCATCGCGCGGTAGCCGGCGTCAGTGATAGCCTTCTTCAGTCTGGCCGTGGCCACCGTCTCGGGGTTGTAGCGCACAGTGGCTCTCTCCGTGGCCAGATTGACGGAGGCCGAAGCTACTCCATCGAGGCTGTCGAGCACCTCTTCGACGGTGCGGGCGCAGGTGGCGCAGGTCATCCCGGCGATGTCAAAGACAGCCTCGCTTAGTGCCACCCCGTAGCCAGCTTCTTCGACTGCCTTCACCAGGTCCTTCTCTCCAACCACGGCTGGGTCGTACTCTACGCTTGCCTTCTCGGCGGCCAGATTGACCGTTGCCTTCGATACGCCGTGGGTGGCCGACAATGCCCTCTCCAGGGTGCCCGCGCACGTGGCGCAGGTCATCCCGGCTATGCGCAGTTGTGTCTGTTTCTTCGGTCCGGTGGGCTGGCTCATATGGCATCCATGATGACACCGCGAAGAAAGGGCATATGTGATTATTGTCTCATACACGGAGTCGCTGCGGCAATCACGCTTGGAGCCGCCCCTCCCGCTCTCAGCTGGTGCCGGGGCGACGAAGGCGGCGAGCTGTGCCCGCCAGTCGGTGCACCGTTCGTGCGGTTGGGGTATAATAGGCCAGTGCAAATCCGAAGCTGGTGAGGAGGGTTCACTGATGGCTCTTTATGTGGCTTCTTGGGGAACAGCAGCGGGAAAGACGGCTGTGTGCGCCGCCATCGGCAGGTGGCTGCAGAAGAACGGCAAGAAGACCGGCTATCTGAAGCCGGTCGCTATCGCCGACGGGGACGTGGACAGGGATGCTGATTTCCTCAAGCAGGCTCTGGGCCTGACGGAACCTAGCGAGGTGATCTCGCCGCTTCGCCTGGAGGATGAGGCATTTCTGAGACAGGAACTGGCCGGAGCGGCTCTTGGTGTCAAGGTGAAACAGTGGCACGACGATATCGTTCGGGGCAAGGACCTGGTCATAGTGGAGGGATTCGGTGACCTGACCAAGGGCGGCCATGTTGCCGATGCCTCATACCAGTTGTCTGAGGCGCTGAATGCCAGGGTGATTCTGGTCGTGGCCTATGCTACCGATCTGTCCTGGGAGGCCATGGCGTCCGCTGCCCAGAGGTTCGGACCGGCGCTGCTCGGGGTGGTGGCCAGCAGGGTTCCTTCAAACAGGATCGAGTCGGTGCGAGCTGAGGCTGATTCCCGACTGGCAGGGAAGGGTGTCAGGGTTCTCGGGGTCGTCCCTGACGACAGACGGCTCTTCGGGGTCAGCGTTGCTGAGATCGCCGACCAGCTTGGGGCCGATGCCCTCTGCTGCAAGGACAGGCTGACGGAACTGGTGGAGAACGTGATGATCGGCGCGATGACTCCCGACTCCGGCGAGGACTACTTCAAGAGGAAGCCCAGGAAGGCTGCGGTGGTTCGGGGGGATCGTCCCGATCTGCAACTGGCCGCTCTGAGCACTTCCACCAAGTGCCTGGTTCTCACCGGCGGTGTGGCGCCGATCGCTCAGGTGCTCGGCTGGGCCGAGGACAAAGAGGCGCCCATACTGGTGACCAAGCAGGACACCCTGTCGGCCGTGGCGGAAGTGGAGAAGGCTTTCGTTCAGGCCAGATTCAGACATCCCCAGAAGCTCGACGCGCTGGAAGCACTTCTCCGGGGGAATCTCGACTTCCAGTCCATAGGCCAGGGGCTGGGGCTGACTGGCTAGGGGAGCATCGGCGGGGAGCCCTGCACGGGCCGCCACAGGCTTGCGCCGGGCAGACAACCCCTTCCGTCTCCCACGCAGTCCATCAGGGCGAAGCCTCGGCCAGCTGGCAGATGACCGAAACAACGCTGTTTGTCGTTTCCCGATAGGCATCCATGTTCACCCACCTTCACGTTCACACCGAATACAGCCTCCTCGATGGCATGTGCCGCATTCCCCACTTGGTGGCCCGGGCCGGGGATCTGGGCATGGAGAGCCTGGCCATCACCGATCACGGATCCCTCTCGGGAGCCGTCGAGTTCTACCTCCGGGCCAGAGAGGCTGGGATCAAGCCCATCATTGGCTGCGAGTTCTACGTCACAGCGACGAGCCGGAGCAGCCGCACCGCGGCTGACAAGGAGCCCTACCACCTTATCCTCCTGGCGAAGAACGGGACGGGATACAAGAACCTTCTGAGGTTGGCCACCAGAGCGCAGCTGGAGGGCTTCTACTACAGACCGAGGGTCGACCGGGAACTGCTCACGGATCACCACCAGGGACTCGTCGCCCTCTCGGCCTGTCTCCGCGGAGAGGTGGCCCGCCTTGCCCTGGAGGGCCGCCATCGCGAGGCCAGGGAGAGCGCCCGGTGGTATCAGGAGATGTTCGGAGACTACTGCCTGGAGATCCAGCGGCACCCCATCCCCGAGATTGAGGGTGTGAACCAGAGTCTCCTGGCCATCGGAGCCGAGATGGGGATCCCGGTGGTGGCCACCAACGACGTCCACTACGTGGACCGCTCAGATGCCCGCTGGCAGGACCTGCTCCTCTGCATTCAGACCAATGCCTCCGTTCACGATGAGAGGCGGTTGAAGATGGCGGGGGATACCTTCTTTTTGCGGAGCCCGGAAGAGATGGCGGAGCTGTTTGCGGACGTTCCGCTGGCGCTGGAAAACACGGAGCGAATCGCGGCTCTATGTCATCTGGACCTCGAGTTCGGCCGCTTGCACCTGCCCGAGGTTGACCTGCCGCCGGGACAGACCGGTGACGACTTTCTGGCCGATCTCTGCTGGAAGGGCGTCTCGCAGCGCTACGGGGAGCCCCTGCCCCAGGGGGTAGAAGCCCGCCTGAAGTACGAACTGGACGTGGTCCGCCAGACCCAGTTCGCCCAGTACTTCCTGGTGGTCTGGGATATCGTCTCCTTCGCCAGGCGGAGCGGCATACTCTGCGGTGTCAGGGGCAGCGCCGCCGCCAGTGTCATTCTGTACTGCCTGGGCATCACGGATGTGGATCCCCTGGAGCACCGGCTGGTCTTCGAGCGGTTCCTCAACGTGGAACGCAAGGAGATGCCGGACATCGATCTGGACTTCCAGGATGACCGCCGGGCGGAGGTCATCTCCTACGTGGCCCAGAAGTATGGCCACGATCGCGTGGCCCAGATCATCACCTTCGGGACTCTGGGTGCTAGGGCGGCCATAAGGGATGTGGGCCGGGCCCTGGGCATGCCCTACAGCCAGGTTGACCAGGTGGCCAGGCAGGTCCCCTTCGGCGTGGGCATGACCATTGAGAGAGCCCTGCAGGAGAACGGCGAGCTGAACCGGATGTACGGAGCGGACCCGGTGATCCGCGACCTGGTTGACTCGGCCACAAAGGTGGAAGGGATCGCCCGGCATGCTGGCACTCACGCTGCCGGCATCGTCATCTCCAGGGAACCTCTTGTGGAGCATGTCCCCCTGCAGCAGGCCAGCAAGGGCGAGATCGAGGGCATGGCCATGACCCAGTTCGGGATGGATGATATCTCCCGGGTTGGCCTGCTCAAGCTGGACCTGCTGGGATTGGCCAATCTGACCACCCTGTGCAGGGCCAGGGACATCATCGCCCGGAACCGGGGGGTGCAGTTGGACCTGCAGCGCCTGCCTCTTGACGATGCCAGGACGTTCGAGTTGCTCTCTTCCGGCGAGACCCGGGGCGTCTTCCAGCTGGAAGGTAGCGGAATGAGGCGCTACCTCAAGGAGCTGAAGCCGGCCAACTTCAGTGACATCGCCGCCATGGTGGCCCTCTACCGTCCCGGGCCGATGAACCACATCCCCACCTTCATCCGCTCCAAGCACGGACTGGAGCCCATCTCCTACCCTCATCCGGCCCTGGCCGGGATACTGGAGGAGACCCACGGGGTGATCGTCTACCAGGACCAGGTGCTGTTCATCGTGCAGACCTTCGCCGGCTACAGCCTGGGACAGGCCGATATCGTCCGCAAGGCCATGGGCAAGAAGATACCCGAGATCATGCGCCGGGAGCGGCAGCGCTTCCTTGAGGGTGCGGAGAGGAAGCGCTTCTCTCGCGAGGTGGCAGTACAGGTGTTCGAGCTGATCGAGCCTTTTGCCGGCTATGCCTTCAACAAGGCTCACAGCGTGAGCTATGCCATGATCGCCTACCAGACGGCCTACCTCAAGGCGAACTACCCGGTGGAGTACATGGCCGCCTTGCTGGTGACGCACAGCGGCCAGCAGGAGAAGGTGGCGGCGGCAGCAGCCGATTGCCAGAGAATGGGGATTAGGGTCCTGCCTCCGGATGTCAACACGAGTGAGCAGACCTTCAGCATCGAGGCCGGCGATGGGCAGTCCATTCGCTTCGGCCTGGCTGACATAAAGAACGTGGGGGCCCATGCCGTGGAGCCCATCCTGGCCGCCCGCAGGTCCGGCGGGCCGTTCAAATCCATCGAGGACTTCTGTCGCAGGGCCGACCTGCGCGGCATGAACAAGAGGGTGATGGAGAGCCTGCTCAAGGCCGGGGCCATGGACAGCCTGGGCGGCCGGGGAGCCCTGCTGCAGCGGCTGGACCGCATTCTGTGGCTGTCTCAGCACGAGCAGGGACTACGGGAGAAGGGTCAGGTGACCATGTTCGACCTGTGGGGGGCCAGCGTGGCCGCCCCACTGCCGTCCATAGAACTGGAGGACGTCGACGTCCCGCTGAAGGAGAGACTGGGGTGGGAGAAGGAGTTGCTCGGCCTCTATCTCTCGGATCATCCCTTCAAGCAGGCGGCCCGACAACTGGCCGGGGATACCACGGCCCTCTGCGGGCAGATCGATCAGGAGATGGTGGGACAGGCGGTCACCGTGGCCGGACTGGTCACCTCCGCGAGGCAGGGCTACACCAAGAGCAGGCGTCCCTTCGTCAATGCCACCCTTGAGGACCTGGTGGGCAGCATCGAGGTCACCTGCTGGGCCGATACCTACCAGGAGACGGCACAGCTGTGGGTCGAAGGGAACATCATCCTGGTCCAGGGCAGGGTCAGGGCGCGACAGGAGGGAGTGCAGGTGGTCTGCGACGAGGTCCACCTGTATCAGCCGAAGGAAATGCAGCCGGCAGTCGGCCCCCCCCCGCCGCCCGGGCAACGCCGCCTGAGGATTGCCATCGCCCAGACGGACAATGAGAAAGAGGACCTGGCCCGTCTGCAGCGCATCCTGGATGCGGTCAGAGGCTATCCCGGCGAGACCAAGGTCCTGCTGTCCATCGCCCGCGGCGGCAGCCGGATCGATGTAGAGATGCCCGACATCTCCACGGGCTACTGCCGGGAGCTTCACGACCAACTGGCGGAACTGGTCAGCGAAGATGGGGTTAGGCTGGAGACATAGTAAGAGAGGGAGGGGGATCCCATCCCCCTCCCTCTGGCTTGCTACTCCAGTCAGGCTCCGCGGCTCTTCACCAGCTAGAGCTCAAGAGTGAAGGTCTCCGTGGCGGTGTCGGTCTCGTTGGATACCTTGGCCTCAACGACAACCGTCCACTCCGCCGTGCCCGCCTGGAACTTCGACCAGACGTCGGCCGCCAGCTTCTGGGAATCGGGGGTTGATCTGCCGGCCAGTACGGACCAAGTGATAACGTCGAAGGTCTTCACCGGCGCTACCACCCTGATGCTGGCCTCACCCTCCCCGGGGACCCAGATCTTCTCGGGGATGACCTGTCTGGCCGCGTCGGCCTTGACCTCGCTGCCCAGGGCAGAGGAGGCCACCTGGCAGACCACGTTCAGGGCGTCCACGCTGATCTGGTACTTGTTGGTGTTGGCGATCTTCAGGGTGAACTCAGCCAGGCCAAGCTGGATCAGCGTTCCCATGGCGGCTGACTGCCCCACTTGCTCCTTGGAGAGCCAGCGGTAGAAGGCCTGGCGGGGATGCACCCCAGCCTCCACATCCTTCACCCAGCCGTTGGCGGCAGTGGTGGTCACCTTGCTCTTCAGAGTGAGGTAGGCTAGGTTCTGTTGCAGGGGCACTGCGGCTCTCATCTCGGCCCCCCAGCCGAGGACGGCGCCCGGGACGGCCGCGAAGTCGATGTAGTCTCTCTCCTGAGAGGGCCCGGGCAGCGCCGTGGCGAAGAGGGCCTGGTCAACGATGGCCTTCTCCATTTCGTTGGCTGCGGTGTAGTTGTCGGCGGTGATGTAGCCGGCTAGCTTCATGCCTGCGGCTACGCCGTCTCTGGTGGCGGCCCGGATAGCATCGGCGGCGGCGCCGGTGCCGAAGACCGAGGGGAGGTTCGCATAGACGGCGGCATTGGCGTAGGGCGCTTCAAATGTTGACAGGTCCTTGTAGGCCTTGCCGTAGAGGGCCTGTGCCTGTGCCTCGCGCTGCGTCGGATACATGGTGCCTGCGGTGCCATTGATGAACGAGGTCTTGCCGGCTATCCCGGCTACCAGTTCGACCTCCGCATCGCTGGGTGAGGCAGGGACGCTGGAGTATCCCAGGGCCAGCCAGAATGGCTGGAACGCCGCCGGGTAGGCCGTGACGTACTGCTTCACCAGGTGTACGAAGAAGCGGTCAGCGTAGTTCTTCCCGGCGACTATGTCGGCCACCCAGGCGTCAGCTGCTGACTGGCCAGCGCCGCTCTTCAGTATGCCGTAGGCCGAGGTCTCTGCCGGCAGCTTGGCCGCTGCCATGTCAATGGCCACGCGGTCGAAGAACCCGGCGATCACGGTGGACACCGCTGCCTGCTCCTGGGCGGTCAGGGTGGTGGCGAAGATGGCCCCGTCAACGGCCAGCTTGTCTCCGGCGGTCAACTGAGCGTAGGTGGTTTCTGAGGTGGCGTCACCGATCTTGTAGGGCGACCCGAACAGGGCCTTGGCCAGAGCATTCCGGGCCGCGGCGGAGTAGCGGTAGGTGGGATAGAGGGTGGCCGCCAGGCCGAACTTGTAGCCTGCCTCGCCCCCTCCCTCAGCGATCTGATTCAGGGTGGCGTCATTGAAATCGACCGAATTACCCTTGGCATAGCTGGCCAGCGATATGTCCGGCATTTCCAGCTCTGCCTGTCCGTTGGAGCAGCCGGCCAGGGCCACGCCTCCCACCAGGGCCAGACTGAGAATCAGGAAGACGGCAACTTTGAAGGTCCTAGTCATTCGATCCTCCTTTCCCTATTCTTGCAACCCATTTCACTGCCTGCCAGTGATTGCTGCCGACGTTCACGGGATGTACTGCATAATCCAGAATGGATATCACCCCCTCTTGATCGCCATTCATGAGTCCGGGCAAAGGGTCTCCGAGGATTCTCCACTACTTCTATACCAACCGCGACCGGAAAGTCAAGTCCCCTATGACGGCGACCTTCTGATGAGCACTTCAGCCAAGGGAATCATCCATTTCCCCCTCCTTCTCCTCGTCTTCCTTCACAGGCACGGGGATGTGTGAGTAAGGATGCAGCCTGTAGTAGGATTTGAGCTTCTCCCAGCGGTAGTACAGTCCTCTGGGCTCCAGGATCATGAAGGCGATGATGATGCCGCCGAAGAGTATCAAACCTGTGGAGACGCTGATCTGGCCGGCCCAGTCGGGGGGCAAGCTCTTCACCAGGGCGGGATTGATGTAGTCCTTGAGCAGCACGTCGAGGAAACTGAGAGAGATGGCGCCGAAGAAGACTCCGGTGGTGGTCCCCCAGCCGCCGACGATAAGCATGCCGATATACCAGATG
>Ga0194125_10003973_pt1 | contig 23423 bp, 12 predicted proteins | sample TA2KigC250mmetaG_FD_148626 | JGI IMG/M metagenome (GOLD analysis project Ga0194125, IMG submission 148626) | Freshwater microbial communities from Lake Tanganyika, Tanzania - TA2015034 Kigoma Deep Cast 250m | ecosystem: Environmental > Aquatic > Freshwater > Lake | place: Tanzania: Lake... | reverse complement strand
TCTGAAGGCGAGCCGAGCCCTGCCGTGGCCGCTGAGACGCTGTCTGTCGAACAACCGGTCACGGAGCAAAGCGCGCCCGCACCGGCCGCTGCCGCCGAGCCAGAGAGTCAACCGAACATCCTGGAGGCGCCAGCCATCGGAGTCGAGATCGTCGCCATCGAAGAACGCAAGGGCCGGCGCTACTTCACCATCCGCGACTTGCGGAACTATGGCACGGTTCGCAACGTGACCGAGGCCTCGGCCCGCAAGCTTTGGAGCTACGCGATCAACCAATACCTGCATAACACGGTGGATCCCGAACGCGTGACCTGGAGCGGCGACTACGGTCTGTGGCAGTCAGCCACCCGCAGCCGCAAGCTGCGCTATGATCTGGTGCGCCGCCAGACTGATGGCTCGCTGCGCGTCTTCTACGGCGTCACCGCCGATGGTATGAGCGGCCCCTGGGCGCAGTTCCTGCGAGGGAAGGATCGAGCGGAGCGAGAGGAGACGTAGCGCCTACGAAGAGACCAGTCAGGTCGCCAAGGCCTGACTGGTCTCAGTAGATCACAATTGCTCAGGCCGGATCTGTGATCCGGCGGGTCATGGACCCGCTTGGAGCATGAATCTGTGATCTACTGGGTCTGGCCCAACTAGAACACGTAGAACACCGCAAACACGACTGCCCCGAACAGAACCGCATCAATCTGCAAGGGCCGATCCTTGAGCACCACCACATCCGGTGGATCGGTCTCGCCTTTGACGTGGATCAGGTAGAGATAGCGGAACAAGCCATACAGCACGAACGGGATTGTCAGCATCATCGAGTGGTTCGAGGGCAGGTTCGGCGCCGAGAAGGTGTAGAGCGAATACGCCATCACCGTGCTTGAGCTGACGAGCGCCAGCATTTCGTCCAGGAAGCGCAGGTTGTACTCCTCCAGGATGGCGCGTGTGTTGTTCGACTTGTGCTCTAGCAGCACGATCTCCTGCCTGCGTTTGCCCAGGGCCAGGAAGAGCGCCAGCAGCACCATGCAGACGTAGATCCAGGGCGAGAAACGTTGCGCTTCGATGACCACAACCCCCGCCGCAACGCGCAAGACGAACCCCGCGGCGATGGTCAGCACGTCCACGATCACGATATTTTTCAGCCAAAATGAATACGCAACCATCAGAAGGAAGTAGCCGTACAGGATCGCTGCCAGCCCGCGATCCAGCCAGAGAGCCACGGGCAGGCAGATCACGACAAGCGTGACTGCCGCGACGATAGCAACGCCGGGCCGGAGTGCGCCGGATGCCAGCGGACGGTTGCGTTTGCTGGGGTGCTGCCGATCCTTCTCGACATCCACCAGGTCGTTGACGATATAGACCGCGCTCGAGATCAGACAGAACAACCCAAAAGCCAGCAGCGTGCGCAGAAACGGCTGCGCCTGGAACAGCTTGACATCGAAAATCAGCGCGGCCCAGATGAAGATGTTCTTGTGCCATTGCTTGGGCCGCATCGTGCGCCACAGCAGCCTGATCTGCGCCAGCGCGCTGACCGGCTCGGCCGCGGACCGGGAGGTTTTGTTCATATTCCCAGGACTCCTGTATAGCCAGGTGCGCAGACGCCCCGCTTCCTCCACGAAAGCGAGGCGTCTGCGCATACTGAAGGCGAAGTAACCGAGCGGCAATCATACCGCAAAGACAGCGGCTTCGTCAAACCGCGGATGCTGCCGGGTTGTCTGCACAAGGAGATGCTTTCAATGAGCCGGTCGGAGAACAAGGTCCGCGCTGAACCCATTAGCGATTGCCTGGATGATGTGGTGTTGCCGCCAGGCGGGCGGCCTCGGATTCCCGCCGCCAGGTTCGCCCAAACCGAAGCCAGTTTGGGCCCCGAACCATGCTATATGGACGAGCGCGGCCGCGACCTGCGCATTGATCTGTTGCGCGGCTATTTCGTGGTCGCCATGATCGTAGATCACGTGCGGGGCGCCTCGCCGCTCTATTTGCTGACGGGCGGCAACCGTTTCTACACTTCGGCGGCCGAGGGCTTCATTCTGACCTCCGGGCTGGTCTCGGGGCTGGTCTATCGGCGGCTGATCGAACGCGATGGCGTCGCGCCGACCCTCTTGAAGGTCATCACGCGCGCTGGCGTCCTCTACCTGTTGACTGTCGCCCTCACGTTGCTCTTCCTGCCCATCTCCGAGCTGCTCTATCTGCCGTGGGCGCAAGCCCTGGATGTGAGCAACCCCCTGGCGGTCGTGGTAAGCATCCTGACTCTCCATCGCACCTACTATCTGGTGGATGTGATGTTGCTGTATACCGTGCTCTTCGTGGCGGCGGCGCTGACCTTTATCTTCCTGGAGCGCGGCAAGACGTGGCCGGTGCTGGCCGGATCATGGCTTTTGTGGGGCCTCTTCCAGGTCTTTCCAGAGTCTGTCGCGCTGCCCTGGCCGATCGCCGGCAACTATCTGTTCGATTTCTCAGCCTGGCAAGTGCTCTTCTTTTCGGGGCTGGTCTTGGGCTACCGCCAGGATCGGCTGCCGGTCCTCGATCGCCGGTCGGCGCGCGTGGCGCTGATTGCGACGGCCGTGGCCGTGCTGTTGCTGATCGGCGCCTATTTCATCGTTGACCCGCCGACGGCGCTGATGCCGCCGGAATTGGCGACGGGCAGCCCGATAGTCAGCCCTGTTCGCCTCTGGTTCCAGGATAACTTTTTTGCCAAGGTAGCGCTCCGGCCGGGCAGGCTGCTGGCATCAGCGATCGTGTTCAGCTTCCTGTTTATTGCGGTCACGGTCTTCTGGCGCCGCGTGCAGACCGTGCTTGCCTGGCTGTTGGTACCCTTGGGCCAACATGCGCTGTACGCCTATACAGCTCATATCGTGCTCGTGACGCTTGTGGCCATTGTCATTGCTCCTTTCCGGGTGGGGTCGCCCGGACCCCAATGGCTGAATGCGCTTATCCAGATCGCCAGCGTCATGCTGATCTGGCTCTTGGTGTGCGTGCAGTTCTTGTCGCCCACGCCCGCGACGCGGCGCTACTGGTATGCCAGCCCTATCGTCTTCACAGCTTTGGCGATGCTGGTCTTGTGGCTTGATCCCACGCCCGGGCAGCCTGGCATCGCGGCCCAGACGCCCCGGCCCGTTTCGGCCGCGCCGCGCGTGCCGAGCCGGTTCGGTACGCCGATCCCACGCGCCGCGCTGCAACCCGGTGCAGCGGCCATCGGGACTCCGATGCCTGTTCCAACTCCGACTCCGACGCCGGCCGTGCCGTGGAAGGTCATCGCATCGGCCGATGCGCTGACGCGCATTGGGCCGTACCTGAGCGAGATGGCCGGCTCGCTCCAGGAGCGCTGGTTCTACAGCCCAGAGCTGGACCGCGATATGCCGTATTGGATCTACCAGCCGCCGGACTACGGTCTGGCAGGACGCCACTATCCGGTGTTGTACATGCTGCATGGGTTGGGCGGACACCGTGACGAATGGATCGTCTATGGGCTGATGGATGCGGCAGACCGGGCGATCCGTGCGGGCAGCATCGCGCCGATGCTGATCGTCTTGCCGCAGGGAGACAAGGACTACTGGGTCAATCACGTCGGCGATGGACCCTTGTGGGGCGAGTATGTGGCGCGTGACCTGGTGACTCATATTGACACCACCTATCGCGCCATCCGCTCTGCCAGGGCACGGGCGATCGGCGGTCTCTCGATGGGGGCCTGGGGCGCGCTCCACCATGCCTTCAGCCGGACGGATGTCTTCGGCGTGGTCGGCGCGCACAGCGTTTCGCTGCGGCCCGATGATGGCTCGCTGCCATTCCTGGGGCGATCCGAGGAGTTCGCCACGCGGGATCCACTCTCTCTGGCGCGCTCACAGCCTGGACTCGATCGGCTGCGCATCTGGATTGACATGCCCGAGCTGGATCCGTGGCTGGAAGAGGCCAAAGAACTGCATCTGGTGTTGGCTGTTCGAGGTATTTCACACATCTGGCAAGTATTCCCTGGCGAGCACGCTGGCGTCTACTGGATGGAGCATATCCTCGACTACTTGCGCTACTACGGCAATGCCCTGGCGCGCCAGTAGGGTGGTCGAGAGCTTCAGCACCGTATCATGGAGGATACCATTAGCGAATAGCAAACTGCAAATTGCAAATTGCAGCTCACGCAAAGACGCCAAGACGCAGGGGCGGTCAGAAGCACTCGACGGTCATCTGCGCCCTTTGCGTCTTTGCGTGAGACCAGCCGGGCCATTTTCAGGACACCTTCTCCGTATCGTTCTTCTCCCTCAGACGTTAAGATAAGTGAGACTTGGTGAGCAATCGGGCTCATCCGTGTGTTGTCTTGAAAGGAGAAAGCTCCGATGAAACCCCGATCAGTCTTCAGATTCGTGTTGGCGTTCTTGCTTATCGGCTCCTCGTTGATCACCGCCGCGGCGACTGCCGCGCCGGTCGAGCGGCTGAAGGGGACTGGTTCAGCCTCCTCGACCCTGCTCGATCTGTCCCCTCAAGTAGTGGCCGAGGCCGCTGGCTCGATCGGCAGCCTCCCGACCGTGCGCATCAATGAGGTGATGCCGCGGCCGGCCGGGAGCGGGCGCGACTGGGTAGAGCTCTATCAACCGCGCGCCGCACATACGCGCTTTCTGCCCGTGACCCCCAACCGCGCCGCGGGTACGTCGGCCGCCTCACAACCCAATGCCCCCGCCGGACACCAGCCGGCTGCCAGCATCGCCGGCTGGCACGTGTGCAACAAGGCCGGCGCATGCTACGCGATCCCGGTCGCGCTGCCAGCGGTTCCGGCTGGCGCGTTCGTGTTGATCTACTTCGACGGCCTGGGCGCGGCCAGTAATGACTATGACTTCACTGACGGCGTGGCGGTGCTGCACACGCCGGCCGGACTGGTGGACATCTTCGACGCCCAGGCTGATGTGGTCGCGCTGTACACCGGCGCGGTCCACAACGCACAGACGGTGCGCGACTTTGTGGCCTACGGCGGCCCGCCCGGCGCAGCCGACGATCACGCGGCCGCCGCGGGCCTCTGGCCGGCCGACCAGTGGGCCAGCCTGGCGTTGGGTTCGGGCGCCGAGGCGGCCGGCGACCTGACGCCGAGCCGCTCACTGGGCCTCTATCCGGGCCACAGCAACCGCGGGCCCGACGATTGGGCCGTCTACCAGGGCGCCGATCTGACCCCTGGCAGCGCGAATCCCCTTCCACGCGCGCAGTGGGCGACCACAGGCGATGGCGCGGTGTTCGGCAGCGATGGCTTCGCGCTCGGCTGGCCTTGGGTTCCCGCGGCGCGCTATCAGCTTCAGATGGACGACGACCCAGCCTTCGGCTCGTTGGCGGTGAACGCGTTTCTCGACGCGCCCTACTATGCGCCGCAGCCGCCCCCGCCTCCTGGCGTCTACTGGTGGCGTGTGCGGGCCATCGTGGGAGAACAGGCGGCGGCGTGGTCAGCGCCGGCCAGGGTAACTATCATCCCGGTCGTCGAAGCCAGCGCAGCCGCGCGCACGCCCGACGCGCTGACGGCCGTAGATCAGACTATCCTGGCGATGACCTGGCTGCGCCAGCGCAAGGACACCCGGCTGCTCTGTCTGGACGGGGACAACGAGGGCAACCCGGCGTCCAACGCATCGGAAGAGGCGTGGGATGCGGTCCACCCGGACGCGATCTACACGCACGGTCGCAACAACTGCGTGCGCGCGTCCATCGCTATGATCGTGACGCACTACGGCGGCAACCTGAGCCAGGATCGCCTGTCGTATCGGCTCTTCGAGAACTGGGGCGCGCCCATCGAGAACATCGGCCAGTTGAATAATCCGCACCTCGACCTGGGCCACGACCGCACCACGCTGGTGTGCGGCGGCGACGGCTCGAACGGCGGCCGGCTGCTCGCCTGGGCGTTGGGGATCAACGTCGCCGACTACACCTATGCCTATGCCAAGCCCACCTTCGCGCAGGTCCGCGGCTGGATTGACGCCAGCCGGCCTGTCATGCGCTTCCACGGCGGGCATCAGACGGTGATCGGCGGCTACCGCACCCTGGGCGACGGCACGCAACAGGTGCGCCTCTTCGATCCGTGGAGCGCGACGACCTGGGAGAACTACAATACCCTCAACATCACCTGCTACTATGTGCCCCCGGCTTCGGCGCCGGGCGTGCGTTCCGACGAACCGGGCATTTGGACTGACGCGGACGGCGACGGGATCATGGACTGGGATGAGCAGTTCCGCTTCTTCACGAGCGCCGTCTCGCCAGACAGCGACATGGATTGGGTGCAGGACAAGCAGGATCTCCGCGAGTATGTCTTCACCAACGCCGGGGCCTACAACCTGCGCAATGCCGATGTGGACGGCGATGGCCTGCGCAAGGAGCGGGACCCGGACAACGACGGAGACGGCTCAGTGGATGGCTGTGAGGATACCAACTTCAACGGCAAGTACGAGTCTGCCCTGGGTGAAACGGACAATCTCAGCGCGGCCAGCCACCAGCCGTGCACTCCCCGCTTCGACATCCTGCAGCCGACCCAAACCACCCCGGTGAATGCCGGCGCCTACAATGGGCCGGACAAGATCCTGGTGCAGGTGAAGACGGCCACGCCGCCTTCTTCGCCTGTCACCTACGCTGCGGCCGACTTCAGCGTGAAGGTGGGCGCTGCGACCGCGACCGTGCTCTCCGCCTATCGCGTCTTCGACACTCACTTTCTGGTGGTCAGTGCGCCCGCGCAAGCAGCCGCCGACTACTACGATCTGGAGGTGAAGCTGGGCTCGCAGACCGACAAGGAGACGCGAGCGGTCTACTACCTGCCCAGGCTGCGCGCTGATCAGGTGTTGGTCATTGACCGTTCGGGCAGCATGAGCGACTATGGCAAGATGGATGCCGCCAAGAACGCTGCACGCGCGTTCATTGACCATACCGGCATCGGCGACATGATCGGCGTCGTGTCGTTTTCCGCTTCGGCCAGCACCAACTACGGCCTGACCACCATCACCGGCGACCCGGAGTGGAATGCAGCCAAATCCGCGGTCAATGCGCTGACCCCCGCCACCTCGACCGCGCTGGGTCAGGGCGCGCGCCGCGGCTACGATGAATTGGCAGCCAAGGGCAAGAACGATCATGACTGGGCGATGGCGCTCCTCAGCGACGGCATGGAGAACGTGACGCCCTACTGGTCCGATCCGACGGTCAGCGGGGTGATCGTGCCGTCGCGCGTGGCGGTGCACACCGTGGCGTTGGGCTACGACGCCGATGTGTCGCTCATGGCGGCTATCGCCGGCCAGACGGGCGGCACAGCCTACGAGGCAGGAACCGACATCCTGCCGCTGGCCGCGGCCGCATCCCGAACGTCCTTCACGGCCGCGTCTGGCTCGCCCCAGGCCGGAGCAACCGGCGGGGCCGCGCTGCCTGGCCCGAACGTGCCCTCGACTCTGCCCAACCGTCTGGCCGACATCTACAAGGCCATCGGCGAGGAAGTGGGCCATCAGCAGCGGCTGTTCGAGAAGACGGGTACGTTCTCAGGCCGCGAGACGTTCGAAGTGCCTGTGGAAGAGGGCCTGCCAGAGGGGATCTTCGCGGTCAACTGGGACGATCCCGGCAGCCCAATCACCTTCAACCTGTTTGATCCGAACGGCAATCAGGTGAAGCCCGGCGGCGGCGTGATCTTTCAGAGCGATCTCACGCACCAGCAGTATCGCGTGAAAACGCCCATGCCAGGGGTCTGGGTTGTGGATCTTCGAACCCGCGAGAAGCAGGCCAACTATCTGTTCATGCTGTCGGCCTGGTCTCCGACGACGATGCACCTGGCCTTCGGGCTGCCGCCAGAGCAGCGCGTGAGCGGCGCGCAAATCCCGATTCTGGCGATCCTGGCGGACTACAAGGCGATCACGGGCGCGGAGGTATGGGCGCGCGTGCAAGGACCCAACTCAGACCTGGTGCAAACGCTGCAGTTGTTCGATGACGGCGCGCATCAGGATGGCCGGGCCAACGACGGCGTCTACGGGAATCTGTTCACGCGGGCCTACTGGGCGGGCCAATACCTGGTCAAGGCGACCGGCTGGGGCGTGAACAACTTCGGCGAGAGCTTCATTCGTCACAAGACCGGCGGCTTCACGATCCTGCCGCGCGTGGCCTACGTCTGGCTCGACGATCTGCCCACGGCCTATGCGTATCGCAGCTTGCTGCAGGCGGAAGGGTTCACGGTGGATCTCATCGCGCTGGCAGACGTGGCGAAGACCCTCTGGGGCTTCTACAGCCTGATCGTGATCGGCCCGGACACGGGGGATGGCGCGACCTGGGGCGATTCGGCCGCGGTGAATAGCATCGCGCAATCGGGCCGGCCGGTCATCGGCCTGGGCGAAGGGGGCTATGCCTTCTTCGGCAGGTTGGGGCTGGCCATTGGCTATCCTCGTGGCTGGCACGGCGACGAGAACCGGGCTTACGTGGTGGACACCGCGCATCCCGTCTGGAGCAGCCCCTACAACATCCCGATCCCGCGTGACCGGATCGTCACCGTCTACAAGCGCACCGCGCACGTGGGGATCGAGGTCGTGCGGCCCACAGCCGACATGGTGCTCGTCGGTCGCGAACCTGGCGATCAGAGGTACTACGACCTGCTGCAGCAGTCGCGCTATTTCCTGTGGGGCTTCCAGGCCGGCCCGTCAGCCATGACCGAAGAGGGCCAACACCTGTTCATCAATCTGGCGCAGCATATGATCGGAATGTGATGGGGGGAGATAGAGAGATAGAGACGAGGGGGCGACCGGGTCTCTCTTGCGAGAGGCCCGGTCGCCTGCTATGGGGATCTTGGCGCCGGAGAGCGAGCTCAGCGCAGGATCAGCGGCAGATAGGGCCGGCGCTGGGCGACGTGCAATTGCACCTGGATGGTCGCTGGCTGGTTGGGCGCGGCCGGGCTGGTGAAGGTAACCGTGGCTGCGTGGTCCCCTTCGGCCAGGCCCGATGTGACGGCGCTCAGGGTTGTGTTGTCAGGCGTGACGCCCGCAGGCGCGCTGAGCTTGAGCCAGGGAACGTTGGCCTGCGCATTCCAGGCGATCGGCGCGCCGTTGTTCTGGTTGTCCAGCGATACCAGCGCGCTCGTCTCGCCGGTCGCTGTGTTGAAGAGCACCGTCGTCGGGCCGACTAGCAGTCCATCGGGCGTGCTCAACTCACTCGCATCCTGCACCACCTTCACCCGCACCGAGTCGCTGGCCGTTCCGCCCTGGCCGTCGTTCACGCGAACGGTGATGGTGTGCGTCCCCACGCTCAGCCCGATCTGGCTGGTCTGGCTGCCGAAGCCCAGGAAGCCATCCAGGTCGGACCGCCACTCCACCTGGTTGCCATCCAACGTGCCGAGATCGGCATCGTAGGCGTTGGCCTGCAGGTTGAGGGTCTGGCTAACGACGATCGTTACGTCGGCCGCCGGTTGGACGATCTCGACCGTCGGCGGGTGGTTGGGCACGACAAAGACGCCATCGGAGGTGTCGCTCGCGGTGTGAATGCCATCGGAGACCCAGACGCGGAAAAGGGCCTGGTTGCCCGCCGGCAGATTGGTGGAGTCGAGGACGACGCTGTTGCCTGTCACGTTCTGGGCGACCATCTTCCATGACCCGCCGTTGTCGTTGGAGTACTGCACGTTGAAGGTCAGCGGGTCCCCATCCAGGTCGTTCGCATTCCACGAGACCGTCACGGTGGGGCCGGTCAGCGTTTCGCCGCCGTTGGGCGATACCACGGCGACGGTCGGCGTGCTGGGACCGGCTGTCACGCTGTGGAGCAGCCCGCCGCCTGGGCCTTCGATGTCCACGCGGGTCGCGCCGGCCACGAAGGGTACCAGCTCGCTGATGGAAAGAGAATCGCTCTCGCCCTGGGCTGCGCTGCTGGGCTGCACACGCCCCCTGTGCGATTGATCCGGCGTGAAGGGATAGCGGGCCAATTCCTCTCCGCGGGCGTTGCGGAGCACGATCGCATACGGCCCGGGCGTGCGCGGCTCGATGTCGCCGGCATCGGGTACGACGAACAGCGCCTGCAGGGTCAGAACCTTACCCCCTGGGCTGATGCTGCCCAAAACCAGCAGGCGATCGGCGCGGTCCACGTTGCGGCGGTCGGCCACGGCTGCGGCCGTCACCGGATTGTTCTGGAAGTAGGTCATCAACCCCTCGTAGGTGAAGTCGCTGAGCCACTGGTTGTCGCAGTAGGTCATCACATCCTTCCAGGTGGGGCCGTAGATCGCGCGCGTGCTGATGTCGAAGCCGTAGATGGCGGTGTTGCCGGTCGTCGCGGGGCTGATGCGACCGGAGGCGTAGGGATAGGCTGGGCCGCCCGCGGCGCCGCAGAAGTTGGCGTGGCCGCGGCCGTAGTCGTGCGCCAGCTCGTGACCGCCGTACCAGTCGCCATAGGAACCGTCGGTGTCCCAGCCCCACGTACCCGTACCGGTGGGGCCAGAAGCCACCAGGCCGGGGATCGAGATGGCGCACCCCCGCATGAAGCCGCCGCCATCGCTGACCATGCCGTAGTAGTGCGATCCAAAGGGGATGCCCCAGTTGAAGATGATGTCCCAGATCTTCTCGCCCAGCAGATAGGCGTTGACCGAATCGCAGTTCGGATTGGTCAGGTCGCCATCCGCGTTGACTGACCCATTGCCCCAATAGTGCGTGCGCGTCCAGATATTCAGGGTGTTCAACGGGTAGGCGCGGCGCATCCAGTCGGCCATCTGATTGACGTCGGCCACCGGTGGGTAGTAGTTGGTGCCGCCGCGGCGGTATCCGATGCGGTAGACCACGACGTTGACAGCCGGCACCGACTCGAAGCTGACGGTCCGCTCGACGGTGTTGTTGTTGTAGTTCGTCTCCAGCGGATCGGGCCAGCGGATGAAGGGGAAGACCGGATTGACGATGCCGGTCAGCGTCACGGAGCCGGTTTTGTAGCCAGCGGGCAGCTCGAACAGGAACGCGTGGTTCAGCGTGCCCCGGTCAGGCGATGGCCGCACCGTGATGCCCGCGCCCGTGTTGATCGGCGTCAGAATAGTGGAGCCGCCGGTTCCGTTCACGATCAACCAGGCGGTCGTCCAGGCTGTGCCGGTGTTGGAATGCACGTGGAAGCGCACGTAGGTGCGTTTGTTGCGCACCAGACGGACGCTGTTGTTCAGGTCCTGCGTGCCCTGTGTCACCTCCAGCCGGTCGGCGATCAGGTCAATGCTGGGCGTGGCGGTGGGCGTGCGTGTGGGTGTCCGCGTGGGTGTGCGGGTTGGCGTGCGGGTGGGTGTACGCGTGGGCGTGCGCGTCGGCGTGTTCGTGATGGTTGGCGTGCGCGTGGGTGTGCGCGTGGGTGTGCGCGTCGGCGTCTGCGTGATGGTTGAGGTTCGCGTGGGCGTCCTGGTCAAGGTAGCCGTCGGGCTTGGGGAAGCGGTCGCGCTCGCCGTGGCCGTGATGCGCGGGGTTGCCGTGGCCGTGCGGGTTGGCGTCGGCTGAGCGACCGTGTGCGGCGCGAAGTACAGGTCGTCAATGGATTCCAACAGGGATGTCTGGCCATAGTCCAGCGACACGGCTGCGATGCGTCCCAGCGGGTCGTAGAGCCCCATGAACAGCGTGTGCGGTTCTGGCGCCGGGTTCTTGCGCGTCTGACAGATGGGCTTGCCGGTCACGTCATACGCGGTGAGCAGGGCGGTCAATTGGGCGGTTTCGCCGTTGCCGATGTAGAAGCCGACGTGGGTCTTGAGCGCATCGAACCAGATCCACATCGGCAGGCCGGCGCTCGTGTTGGGTGAGACGGCGTTGTTGATCGCCACGTTTGGGCGGGAATGCGCTTTGTCCGGTTCGTTGCCATAGATCAGCGCACGACTCATGGCTGAGTTCTCGAAGCGCACGCCGAATCCTGGCTGGTAGCTTCCGCCGATGATGGCACCGTTCGGCAGATCGTCGAAGTGAATCAGACCGGGGGCAGGGATTTCGCTCGGGCTGGCAAGCTCGCCGCAAGCAGTTCCCTGCGCCAGCGGCGCAGCGCCTGCGCGGTGGATGCCAAGGGCGGTCAACGCAATGGCCATGACCAACGCGACCAGGTAACGGGTCTGTGACATGCGACACCTCCGCATCATCAGTGAATTCCAATTGGGAGACAGTAGTGTGGCAGCGATTTGGGTGCGAACGAGTGTAGTACAAGTGACGGGATTTGTCAAAACTCGGACTGTCTGAGTTGCTCTGAAGGTTGATCCTGTGCTAAACTATGCAGGAGGCCGTCAGTTGCCCATGCCGGCCGCGGCGCCAGTGCGCAGCCTCCCTGTGGGACGGCGCATGAAAGGTCATTGCGAGGAGCGTAGTTGGCGATTGCGCCAGCATCCTTCAGGACGAAGCAATCTCCTTCGTTGACGGGGAGATTGCCTTCGTCCTGGCTCAGGCCAGGGCTTCGCAAACCATGTCCTGAGCTTGTCGAAGGATGTGCTCGCAATGACCAGGCGGGCCATTTTCGGGACAGGAGCCTGACAACTCATGTTTCTCCCTTTTGACATAACCCATCCGCACGTGGCGCTGGTCGAGCAACACATCGAGACCCCGCGCGTTGACAATGTGCCAGAGGCGATTCGCGACGAGATGGCTCGACTGGACGTGGCGAAGAAGGTGCGGCCGGGCATGGCGATCGCGCTCACCGCGGGCAGCCGCGGGATCAATGGCATCCCAACCATCCTGGCGACGGTGGCAGGCGAGCTGAAGCGCGCGGGCGCGGAGCCGTTCATCGTGCCGAGCATGGGCAGTCATGGCGGCGCCACGGCCGATGGCCAGTTGCACGTGTTGCACACCCTGGGCGTCACCGAAGAGGCGGTGGGGTGTCCCATTCGCGCTTCCATGGAGACGGTGCAGATCGGCCGCACCCCTGAAGGCATCCCGGTGCACATGGACAGGCTGGCGGCCGGCGCGGATGGGATCGTCGTGGTGAATCGCGTCAAGGCGCACACCGACTACAGCGGCCCGGTGGAGAGCGGTCTGATGAAGATGCTGACGATCGGGCTGGGCAAGCACCTGGGCGCGTTGACTGCGCACCGCCATGCCATCCTGTTGAGCTACGCGACCGTCATCGCCTCGGTCGGCCGGGAGGTCATTCGGCGAGCGCCGTTGCTCTTCGGCCTGGGCGTGATCGAAAACGCCTATGATGAGACAGCCGCCGTGGTCGCATCGTGGCCGCACGACTTCGAGGCCACCGACCGGGCGCTGCTGGAGCGCGCCAAACAGATCATGCCGCGCCTGCCGTTCGAGCGGCTGGATGTCCTGATCGTGGACGAGATGGGCAAGGAGATCAGCGGCACGGGGATGGATACCAACGTAGTGGGCCGGCGCATGAACCTGAGCGAACCCGCGCTGGCCTCTCCGCACGTCACCCGCATCGTCGTGCGCGATCTGAGCGCCAGAACCTACGGCAGCGCCATCGGCATCGGCCTGGCCGATTTCACCACGCAGAGGCTGGTGGACAAGATGGATCGCCAGCCGACCTACATCAATTGCCTGACTGCCAACGCGCCGGAGAACGGCCGCATCCCGATGATCGGCGCAACCGATCGCGAGGCTGTTGATTGGGCTTTCCTGACCTGCGGCGCGGTCGAGCCGGCCGATGTGCGTCTGACCCGCATCTTGAACACGTTGCACCTGGAGCGGTTCTACGCTTCGGAGGCTCTGCGATCAGAGATCGAGGCGAATCAGCGGCTCAAGATCGTGAGCGCCTGGGAGCCGCTGGCCTTCGATCCGACTGGCGCGCTGACGCCCGATCGTGTGTCCTGAAACCCGCATCGCGGACGGCCGACAGCCCTCTGCCGATGGCTTCTTGCGCTTACCTCATTCAGAGGAACCGATGCCCGCAACACTGCCTGTCTATCCTGAGCTGGCCGATCCCACCTTCAAGAACCTCCTGAATCAGTGTATCCACTGCGGTCTATGCTTGCAGTCTTGTCCCACATATACGGTCCTGGGCGTGGAGATGGACGCTCCCCGCGGACGCATCGCCCTGATGCGCGCGGCGGCTGATGGCCGGATTGGGTTGCCCGGCATCCAGGACGGTCTGGCCCAGCACATCAGTTTGTGCCTGGCCTGTCGCGCCTGCGAGACCGCCTGTCCATCGGGCGTCAAGTACGGTTCGCTCGTTTCCTGGACGCGCACGACGATCGAAACACACCGCCGGCCGGCCGCAGCCGAGCGCCTTGTGAGCTGGTTGGGGATGCGCCAGATGATGCCTCACGTGGGCCGGCTGAAGGCAATGGCCTGGCTGTTGTGGCTCTACCAGGCAACCGGCCTGCAGAGGTTGGTGCGCGCCAGCGGCTTGCTCCCACGATCGCTCCGGGCGGCCGAAGCGATCCTCCCCCCGATCAAACCCCGCTGGCGCGATCACCGCAAGCCAGCCCCTGCGATCGGCGAGCGATGGGGCAAGGTGGCTTTCTTCTACGGCTGCATCCAGGAGGCGTTCCTGGCGCAGGTCAACGAGGCGACCATCCGCGTGCTCCAACGCAACGGCTACGAGGTGCACTTCCCGCAGGCGCAGACCTGCTGCGGCGCTGCCCAACTGCACGTCGGCGACCAGGCGTTGGGCCGCGAGCTGGCGCGCAAGAATGTGGATGCGTTCCTGGCCGATGACTACGACGCCATCATCGTCAACGCTGGCGGCTGCGGCGCGACGCTCAAGGAGGAGTATCCACATCTGCTGCACGGCGATCCGGCCTACGCTGAGCGGGCGAAGCGTTTCTCGTCTCTCGTCAAGGACATCAGCGAGTTTCTGGCGGCGGGCAAGCTGCACGTTCAGCCGGCGGGCGAGGTCCGGGCCGTCGCGACCTATTCCGACTCATGCCACCTGCGCCACGCGCAGAAGGTCGTCGCCCAGCCGCGCACCCTGTTGAAGAGCATTCCCGGCCTGCAATTGGTGGAACTAATAGCGCCCGATCGGTGCTGCGGCAGCGCCGGCGTCTACAACATCGTCCACCCGGAAACCGCCAACGACATCCTGGACCTGAAGATGGCGGACATCGCGGCTACGGGCGCGGAGTTGATCGTGTGCAGCAACACCGGCTGCCAGATGCAGCTCATCGCAGGAGTTCGCCGCGCCGGTCTCAAAGCGAGCGTGATGCACGTGGCGGAAGTACTGGATGCGTCGTATGAGAAGATGGGGCGTGAGGCGTGAAACGTGAGGAACAGGCTGCAAATCGCAAACAGCAAATCCAACATCCAAGGAGGCCAGTGTGATCGTTCGCGATATTCAAGACGTTCCTGCGGTCGTCGAGCATGGGGTCGAGGGTGTGACGGCCCGGTGGCCCATCCGCGAGGAGGACGGCGCGCCGCACTTCGCGATGCGCGTGTTCGATGTGGCGCAGGGGGTCAGCACGCCGTTGCACGAACACTGGTGGGAGCATGAAGTCTACGTGTTGGCGGGCCAGGGCTATGTAGAAGGGCCGGAAGCGCGACATGAGCTGCGACCTGGCACGGTCGTCTTCGTTCCAGGCGGCGAGCAGCACCATTTTGTCAATGCCGGCGCCGAGCCGCTTCGCTTCATCTGTTTGATCCCACATCGGTGGCTGGAAGGCGTGAAACGTGAAGCGTGAAACGTCAAAATCGACAATCCGAAATCCAAAATCGCAAATCCCCGGAGGACTGCATGGAAGCACCCCAATTCAGTGATCTCAACTTGTCGCCCCGTGTCTTGCTTGGGCCTGGGCCGAGTATGGTGTCTCCGCGCGTGCTGCGCGCGATGGCGACGCCGCTGCTGGGCCATCTGGACCCTGAGTTTCTGCAACTGATGAACGAGGTGCAGCAACTGCTGCGCTATGTCTTCCAGACCCAGAATGAGCTGACCATCCCGGTCTCGGGCACGGGCACAGCCGGTATGGAGGCCGCGTTGTGCAACTTCATCGAGCCTGGCGATCGCGTGCTGGTGGCCATCAATGGCTATTTCGGCGAGCGGCTGTACGAGATCGCCGGCCGCTACGGCGCCCAAGTGGATCGGCTCGACCGGCCCTGGGGCGAGGTGTTCGATCCGGCCGAGATCGAGGCTGCGCTGCGGGGCAAGGGCTACAAGCTGCTGGCCCTGGTGCACGCGGAAACCTCGACCGGCGCGCTCCAGCCGCAGATTGCCGAGATCGCGGCCGCCGCGCACCGCCACGGCGCATTGCTCGTGCTCGACACGGTCACGTCTCTTGGCGGCCTGCCCGTCGAGATTGACGCCTGGGGCGTGGACATCGCCTACAGCGGCACGCAGAAATGCCTCTCGTGTCCGCCTGGCCTGGCGCCGCTTACCATCAACGCGGCCGCCAGGGATGTGCTGCGGTCGCGCAAGTCCAAGGTGGCCAGCTTTTACCTCGACCTGACGACGCTTGACAAGTATTGGGGCAAGGAGCGCACCTATCATCACACCGCGCCCATCACCATGAACTACGCGATCCGCGAGGCGCTGCGCATGGTCGCAGAAGAGGGGTTGGAGGCGCGCTTTGCCCGCCATCGGGCCAATGCTGAGCTCCTGTGGGCGGGCCTTGAGGAGCTAGACATGCCGCCGTTCGTGCCCCTCAGCTATCGCCTGCCCACGCTGACGACCTGTCATCTGCCGGCTGGCCTCGATGACGCCGGGGGTCGGCGGCGGCTGTTGGAAGAGTTCAACATCGAGGTTTCCGGCGGCTTCGGGCCGCTCAAGGGCAAGATTTGGCGCATCGGGCTGATGGGCTTCAGCAGCCGGCGCGAGAATGTGGCGCTGCTCTTGACGGCTCTGCGCGAGCTGACGCGGAGCTGAGGTTGAGGCTGAGGTTGAGGATCAGGGAAGGATGCGGATGATGCAGAGGACGGTTTCCACAGACGATTGGCGGGTGTTGCGTGGCGTGCTGCCCGGTAGCGCCGTGGTGAGCGATCCGGTGGAGCTGATCGCCTACGAGATGGATGGCAGCCTGGGGCTGGGTCAGCCGCAGGGCGTGATCTTGCCGCGCTCGACCCAAGAGGTGGCTGAGGTGGTGCGGTGGGCTGCGGCGCGCGGGCTGCCCGTTGTGGCGCGCGGCGCGGGCACCGGGCTGAGCGGCGGCGCGATCGCATCGGAGGGCGGTGTGATCCTCTCGCTGGCGCGTATGAAGAGGATCACCGAGCTCGACGAGGTTGGCCGGTCGGTCGTGGTGCAGCCCGGGGTCATCCATCTGACGCTGGATGAATTCGTCAGGACCAGGGGCCTCTACTACCCGCCCGATCCTGCCAGCGGCCGCGCCTGCACCATCGGCGGCAACCTGGCTGAGAACGCCGGCGGCCCGCACTGCTTCAAGTACGGCGTCACCACCAACTACATCACCGGACTGGAAGTGGTTCTGGCCGACGGCCGCGTCATCCGCACGGGGGGCCGCGCCTTCGACTACCCGGAGCTTGATCTGACCGGCTTGCTGGTCGGTTCCGAAGGCACGTTGGGCGTCATCACCGAGGCTGAATGCCGGCTGATGCGCAACATCCCCGGCATAAAGACGATGATGGCGATCTTCAATTCGGTCGAGGAGGCCGGCGCAGCGGTGTCGGCCGTGATCGCGCGCGGGCTGATCCCGGCCACGCTGGAGATGATGGATCGGGGGATGATCGGCATCGTGGAGAACTACGCCCACGCCGGTCTGCCGACCGACGCCGAGGCGCTCCTCATCATCGAGGCCGATGGTTACGCCGAGAGCCTCGAATCGCAGATGACCGAGATTGCCCAGGTGCTGCGCCAGCAGAACGCGCGTGAGTTGCGCACCGCGCAGACCGCGGCCGAGCGCGATCGCATCTGGTACGCGCGCAAAAGCGCGTTCGGCGCGATCGCGCAAATCAGCCCCGCGTATCTCATCGTGGACGGGACCGTGCCGCGCTCGAAGCTGGCTCCCGTGCTGGCTGAGATCAACCGCATCTGCGACCGCCATCGCCTGCGCGTGGGCTACGTCTTCCATGCGGGCGATGGCAATCTGCACCCGCTCATCCTGTTCGATCCGAGCGACGCGGAGATGGTTCACCGCGTCCACGAGGCGGGCCGCGAAGTGCTCGAGTTGTGCGTCCGCATCGGCGGAACCATCACCGGCGAGCATGGCGTGGGCACCGAGAAGCGCGCCTATATGCCGATGATGTTCAACCCCGGCGAGCTCCGGGCCATGCAGGAGATCAAGGAGGTCTTCGACCCCCAAGGGATCATGAACCCTGGCAAGATCTTGCCGGAGGCAGAGGTCAAAGGTCAGGACGCAGGGGTCGGGGGTCAGGACGCAGGGGTCAGGGGGCAGGGGTCAGGAGGCAGGAGTCAGGGGGCAGCGAACAGCCCGCGGAGCGTCGAGGAGGCGGCCGAGGCGCTGCGCGACCTGGCGGCGGCCGGCCGGCCATACCGCATTCGCGGGGGCGGGACCAAGTCGGGGCTGCTGCCCGCACCTGTCCTGGCGAAGCCGGGGATGGCGACCACGCTCTCCACGGCCGCGCTGACGGGCATCACTGCCTACGCGGTGGATGATCTCTACGTGACGGCCCGCGCGGGGACCACGCTGGCCGAGCTGCAAGCCGAGCTGGCCAGAGATCGCATGTGGACGCCGCTCGTCTCGCCGTGGTCTGCAGCGACGATCGGCGGCATCGTGGCGACCAACTTCAACGCGCCGCTGCGCATGCGCTACGGCGCGATTCGCGATCTCGTATTGGCGCTGACGGCCGTGTTGCCCGACGGCCGCATCATCCGCGCCGGTCGCGCCGTGGTCAAGAACGTGGCCGGCTACGATCTGGCGAAGCTCTTCATCGGGTCGCACGCCGCGCTCGGCTTGATCACCGATGTCACGTTCAAGCTGTGGCCCGCGCCGCGCGCCAGGGCCAGCCTGATCGCCGGGGTAGACACGCTGGCCCACGGGCTGGAGGTGGGGGGCCGGCTGTTGCGCGTCTGTCTGACCGCTTCGGCTCTGCTGTTGTGCCACGGGTGCGAGCTGCCCGGCGTCTCTGCGCCCTATGCGCTGGTCTACACTGCCGAAGGCGTGCCAGAGGATGTGCAGGTCGAATTGGCCCAGGCGCAGGCCGTGCTCGAGGCTGGAGGCTTGACGGCCGCGAGGCGCGTCGATGCTCTGGCGGGCAGCCAGGTGTGGGCTGAATGGCTCCGCACGGCCCTGGCCGCCGGCATGACCCTGCGCGTGGCCGCGCCGCCGAAGGACCTGGCGCGGGTAGGGTTGCCAACCTTCCGAAGGTTGGCAACCCTGCCCGCGTCGTCTGCGCCGTTCATCGCCGATTTGGCTTCGGGCCTGGTGTATCTGCAGAGCGCCGAGATCGCTGCGGCGCGGCAGGCCGCGCAGCGCCTCGGCGGCTACGCGATCGTGCTGTCAGGAGAGCAGGCGACGCCTGTCGCCGCAGGGTTCGATCCGTGGGGCTATGCGCCGGAGGGCCTTGACCTGATGGCTGCGCTCAAGGCGCGCTGGGACCCACAGGCCCTCTGCAACCCGAACGCATTTATCGTGTAGGGGCGAGCTTCTGCTGAGCAAAGGAGCTGAGCAATCGTGGAAACCCTTCCCTATCGCGTTGGCTGGTGGAACATCCCGGTCTCGCTGCGCGTCGTCTTTTTCGCAGTGATGGCGGTCGCCGTGGCGGTCATGGCGTACGGCATCGTGCAGCGCGTGAAGCTGTGGCGTCGCGGCCAACCCCAGGCGGGCTTCGACCGCCTGGGAGCGCGCGTGGCGCGCACGCTCAGATACGGCGTGGCCCAGGTGCGCGTGCTGCGTGAGCGCTATCCTGCCTTCCTGCATCTGGGGATCTTCTGGGGCATGGCGCTGCTTTTTCTCGGCACGGTGCTCGCCTCTCTCGACACCGACGTGTTCGAGCTGATCTTCGACGCCAAGCTCCTGAAGGGGGACCTCTACTTGGTTTACAAGGTCGTCCTTGACTTGGCGGCGCTGTTCGTGCTGGCCGGGCTGGGGTTGGCGATCTATCGGCGCTATGTGGTCAAACCAGAGCGCCTGCGTGTGGAAGAGCTGGGCGTATTCGGCGCGTGGCGCTTTCATCTGACGCTGTCGCTGTTGGCGTTCATCGTGCTCTCGGGCCTCCTTGTCGAATCGCTGCGGCTGGCGGCCACGCGGCCGGCCTGGGCGCCTTTCTCGATCGTCGGCTATCCGCTCAGTTTGCTCCTCGTGGGTCTGGGCGAGCCGGTTCTGCTGGGCCTCCATCGCAGCCTGTGGATCGTTCACTTCATCGCCGTCGCCGGGCTGTTTGCCGTGCTCCCCTGGACGAATCTGCTGCACGTCGTCACGTCGCCTGCCAACATCTTCTTTGCCCCCTTCAAGCTGCGCGGCGCGCTCATGCCCATCCCCAACCTGGAGCAGGCCGAGACCCTGGGCGTGAGCAAGGTGGCGGAGTTCCCCTGGCCGCGCCTGGTCAATGTGGACGCGTGCACCGAGTGCGGTCGCTGCCAGGATGTGTGTCCCGCGCATTCGGCGAAGAAGCCGCTCAGCCCGAAACGCCTGGTGCTGGATTTGCGCGCAGCCATGTCGCCGCCTCGCCCCGCGACCGCTGCACACCCGCCACTCATCGGCGGCGTCATCCAACATGATACGCTCTGGGCCTGTACCACCTGCTACGCGTGCGTCCAGGAGTGCCCGGTGCTGATCGAGCAGGTGGATGACATCGTGGATATGAGACGCTACCTGGCGCTGGCAGAGGGCAACCTTCCCGCAAGCCTGGCGACCACCCTCACCAACATCGAGCGCGCGGGGAATCCGTGGAAACAGAGCCGGCGGAAGCGTACCGCGTGGACGCAAGGCCTGGACTTCGAGGTTCCGCTGATGGCGAACGTTGGCGAGGCCGATGTGTTGTGGTGGGTGGGTTGCGCCGGCGCCTACGACCCGCGCAACCAAAAGGTCACACGCGCGGTCGCCAACATCCTGCACGCGGCCGGGGTGAATTTCGCGATCTTGGGCGAAGAAGAGCAGTGCACCGGCGACGCGGCACGGCGCAGCGGAAACGAGTATCTGTTCCAGACCCTGGCGCAGGCCAACCTCGAGATCCTCAACCGCTACAAGTTCAAGCTCATCCTGACGCAGTGTCCTCACTGCTTCAACACGCTGTTGAACGAGTATCCCCAGTTCGGCGGTCGCTACCAGGTGATGAGTCATACGACCTACATCGAGGCGTTGCTGGCCGAGGGGCAAGTGAAGGTGAAGGCTGAGGCTAAGGCTGAGGTTGAGGTTAAGGCTAAGGGGGTGACGTTCCACGATCCGTGTTATCTGGGCCGCTACAACGATGAGTATGAGGCCCCACGTTACCTGGTGCGGGCGACCGGCCGGTCGCTGGTGGAGATGCAGCGTGCGCGCGACCGGGCGATGTGCTGCGGCGGCGGGGGCGCGCGCGTCTGGATGGAGGACGAGGGCGAGACACGCGTCAACTACAGTCGTCTGGCCCAGATCGTGGCAACCGGCGCCAGCGAGGTCGGCGTCGCGTGCCCATTCTGCCTGCTGATGCTGGAAGACGCCAGGGGCGCGCAAGGAGCAGAGCAACTTGTCATCCGCGATGTCGCGGAGATGGTGGCTGAGAGGATGGCGGGGAAGTAGTGCGTAGTGCGTATTCCGTATTCCGTCACGCGTTTTCAGACGCGCACTGCGCACTACGCAATACGTACTACGCCTCGCCCCCCAACGCCTGGCGCAGCTCGCGCGTCAGCTCGGCGAAGCGTTCTCGCTCCACGCCCACGAGGCGCAGGAAGAGGATCAGGTTGGGCTGGCGGCGGCGGAGTGAGAGTCGTTCGAGGCTGGAGCTGTAGCGATCAACAAAGCTCCGCACCCTGCCCACAATCGGCTTGTTGGCTGGTCCGTGCGTCGCGATGCCCAACCCGGCCGGGCCCTCCTGCCACGTCCACGGCTGATCCCCCGCGGCCTTGTCGAGCGTGCGCCGCAGCGGGCCGTGAAGCGGTACGACCTCGATCTCCTCGGCCGGCTCGCTGCGCAGGCTGGCGCGCACAATGAGCGTGTCGCGCTTGCCGCGCAGCAGCTCGACGCCCCACAACGGCAGCAGCTCGCGCGTGAGCAGCACGTAGATGATCTCGATCTGGCGGAAGGGCCGGTTGGCGTCAACGATCAGCGCCTGCGCGCCGGAGGTCATGCTCCTGATCCATTTCCACGTCACTTTGCCGCCGAGACCTTTTAGCCCACCCTGCAGCCATGCCCCTAGCTGCCGGCTGCGACGGCGGTTCACCCACGTGCCGAGCAGATAGCCGGCGACCAGTATGATGAGCAGTCCCCACATGACTTGTTCGGGTGTGGCGGCTAGAATCAAGATCGCCTCCGTCTTTCATGTCGTCAACACAGCCGCGCCTGAGATTTCCCCGCGCCGCAGCCGCGCCAATGCTTCATTCGCCTGCTCGAGCCTGAACCGTTCTACGGTCGGCCTGACGCCCGCGGCAGCCGCGATCGCGAGCAGCTCCTCGCCGTCCTGCCGCGTCAGATTGGCGACCGAGCGGACGATCCGTTCCTCCCACAGCAAGCTGTAGGGGAACGCGGGGATGTCGCTCATGTGAATGCCGCCGCACACCACCACGCCGGCCGGCCGGATCGCGGCCAGCGCGGCCGGCACGAGCGACCCTACTGGCGCGAAGATGAGCGCCGCATCCAATTGCACCGGCGGCCGGACGGTCGAATCGCCGGCCCAGACAGCCCCCAGCCGGCGGGCGAACGCCTGCGTCTCCAGGTCGCCGGGCCTGGTGAAGGCATAAACCTGCCGCCCCTGGTGCATGGCCACCTGCGCCACGATGTGGCCAGCCGCGCCGAAGCCGTAGATGCCCAGCCGCTCGACCTCCTCGCCGGCTAGCCGGTATGAGCGGTAGCCGATCAGTCCGGCGCACAGCAGCGGCGCAGCCTCGGCGAACTCGTAGTGGTCAGGCAGCCGAAAGCAATAACGCTGATCGGCCACCGCATACTCGGCGTAGCCACCATCGAGGGTGTAGCCGGTGAACCTGGCATGTTCGCACAGGTTCTCTTGCCCACGCCGGCAGTAGCGACACTCGCCGCACGTCCACCCCAACCACGGCGCGCCGACGCGATCGCCGACCTGGAAAGCCGATGCGTCCTCGCCCACCTCGACGATCGTCCCTGCGATCTCGTGGCCGAGGATCAACGGCAGCCTGGGGTGGGTCAGCTCGCCATCGCAGATGTGTAGATCGGTGCGGCAGACGCCGCAAGCGTGCACGCGGATGAGCGCCTGACCAGGGCCGGGCCGGGGCGTGTGCAGGCAGCGTGGCTCCACAGGCCGGCCAGCCGTCTCAAGCATCATGGCGCGCATCAGTTTGGGGGCGTTTCTCACCGGCATTCCTCCGCAGGATCAGCAGATTACGATCTGCCGCTCGTCGCGTATTATCGCACATCACGGCCTCAGCGCCAAAGCGAGAGGCTATCGAGCCTGGTCGTCGTGAGCGTATCACGATAGGGACATACAGGTAGGCCCCAAAGGGTCTAATGCTTCGTAGGAGGGGACAAAAAGGGCATACCTCGCGTACAAAATAAGGGGGCCGTGAGCCAAGCCGGTAGTCTCCCC
>Ga0194125_10003971_pt1 | contig 23434 bp, 25 predicted proteins | sample TA2KigC250mmetaG_FD_148626 | JGI IMG/M metagenome (GOLD analysis project Ga0194125, IMG submission 148626) | Freshwater microbial communities from Lake Tanganyika, Tanzania - TA2015034 Kigoma Deep Cast 250m | ecosystem: Environmental > Aquatic > Freshwater > Lake | place: Tanzania: Lake... | reverse complement strand
AGAAGGACAGGAAAAGCCAAATTTTCACCCTTGACATAGGTGCGAATTATTGATTCTCTCCCTAGGTAGTGGATACCGAGTATTGCTAGTTTCCCCTTTGGTATTCTGGTATAAACCTCCTGAATTATAGGTAACTTTGTTCTGCAGGCTGAGCAGGTCCATATCCAGAAGTCCAGCATCACCCATCTCCCACGGTAATCGCTCAGTGTTATGGTCCTGCCATCAAGGGAGTTGAGCGTAAAATCGGGCGCCGGTTCTCCTATGAGAAAGCTCATGGCAAGACGGGACGATATTGCCTGGTCTCCCTCGGCATCTTTTGACTTTACCTGATAGTGGTAGACCGCGCCAGCTTTCAGCGAGGTTAAATTGATGGTGTGGTTGGTAGTAGATTCGTCGCTTGATTCGGTCAGCCGTTCTATAGAGCTAGGGTCCCAATATCGGATTTCACTGGTGGCTGGTCTGTTTGTTACCCAGGTTATGGTAGCGTCAGTGTCGGTTGTGTATGATACTTTAATATCAGAAATCATGAGTGGGCTGATAACTTCAGCTAGCGTTGAGAAGGGATGCTCTCCGGATATCGCCTGCTTATCTTCAGATAAAAGCTTAAAGTAATAGTTTGTACCACTGGTAAGCCCGGCAACGAGCAGTCTATGAGCAGTAACCTGTTTCTTATCGGTCACAGTAATGGTGAAAATTCCATCTTCTGTGTATGCTTCAATGCTGCTGGCAGTTGGCTTGTCTGTCACCCAGGAGATAACAGCACTCGTCTCAGATAGTTCTGAAACGGACATGTCAGAGACCACTACAACCCCTGCTGTAACATCATTTTTGGGGGTAGTAGGCCTGATAGATACTAGGGCGACGACGCCGGCAATCAGGATAAGAAGGCAAATTCCTGTAGAAATCGCAATGCGAGGATGTTCCCTGGCCTTTTTCAGGGTCAGGTTGAAGTACGCCATAGCTTTTAGCCTCAGGTTCCGTAACTGTCCACCGAAGAAACGTACTTTAGTCTTTAGCGTTGCCAAATCAAACTTCTTTCCTTTTACCAGCCACTTCCTGCTGGAAAGGAAACCACCCGGGTGGAAGATTATTATCACAATGGCAAATGCAAAAAGGACGAGGTCGTAAATTAGAGACTGAGTAGGTGTGAGCGAGCCGAAATACTTTTCCCAGATGCCGAAGCAACTGGCACAGGTGGCATATCCCCCCTGTATAATCGACCACATGTTTGTTCCCATAAATGCCAATAGAAGTGGAAGGCAGAGAACAGCCATAAGGCGAGGTAAAAAACCAATGAGTAGACAAGTTCCTAATATGACTTCCGCCCAGGGCATGATATGAGGTATGAAAATATAGAAAAGAAAATAGATGGTCGCTGGAGTTATAAAGACAGCGGGGAGGAAGTGACTGATGAAGTCAACAACCTGGGCTGGCGTCTCTTCTACGCCAATTATTTTGCCCGTGCCTGATACCAGAAATGTAAGCCCAATGAGGATACCGGCAACCAGGCTTATTCTAGCTCTGGTTTTCCCAGCCGTGGTTTTGCCAGCTCTTTTTGCCTTTTTCCTTGCCATGATATCTACCTCTTTGAGGTTTTCCTCGATGACAGTCTGTTTTATTGTTCAGAATCCTCACCTATCCCCATTAAGGCTTGCCGTATCTTTCTTTTCACTAATTCTTCAAGTGCATCGCATTCATACCGATTGGGCCAAATCTCAGGTACAGCGATAATGTTTTCAGTATCTCCTCTCATTGTGTTGATAAACATGGAGAAGGGAGTTGCGTTATATTTTTCAGAAATATCGGCATTGTTCTTGTCATCTAGTTTCAGCCTCTGGAAAGTCAGCCTACCGCTAGCCAGTTCGTCCTGAAAGTCTAACCATATGGTTTTGTGGATACAATCACCCATCGGGTCCATGCAATGACAGGCCTCGCCAAGGTGGAAGTAGACAACGTCTACCCTGTCGGGTGGACGTGGAGACTTTTCCGTTGGCCCGGCTGTTGAGGCTGTGTTGGAACACGCAGCCAGCAAGCCGAACGCCATCAGCGCAAGCAAGGAAAGATAAGTCCGTTCAATTTTGGAGACTTTCATAATCTGGGCAGTTGATTTATACGTGATGTTTTATACTGAATCCAAGCAGTAGCCAGCAGCGCTAAAAGAATTGACATATTGGAGGTTGCAGCGACACCAAACATATCCATCAAAGCTCTCCATTCAGGCTCTGCTCGATTTTGCGCTTCACTATTTCTTCGATAGACTGTCTGCGTGGTGACCAGATTTCTGGCACATCGATAATCCGCTCATGTTGTCCTCTAACCTCAAGAATATACAAGATGAACGGAGTTGCGTTATATTTTTTGGCTATAACGGCATTCTTCGGGTCATCCAAATCGACCACCTGGAAAGTCAGTTTACCGCTTGACTGTTCATCCTGAAAATTAAAGAACATGGTAGTTTGAATAGCGTCACCCACCACTGCGATGCAGTGGCAGGGCCTACCCTGTGTGAAATAGACGACATCAACCCTGTCGGGTGGACCTCGCTGCTCATCTGAAGAAGATGAGATTCCAGATGTCCCCGAAGACTTGTCTTTTGGTGTACTCGTTGCTGAAGTCTGTCCTCCACAGGCGCATAGCACTCCAATTATCGAGATTGCGAGCAGGAGACTAGGCATCTTGACTTTTGTCGACTTTTTCATATCGCTTTACATCCTTCCTGTATTAACAGTTTGCCTTCAGACTTGGCGTGCATTGACACACGGCCAGCCTGGTAAACGGGTTAACATTTCATTGTTTCAAACTTAATCAACTCCAAGGGACTGTAATATGCTTTCGATCTCGTCTTGGCTCTGGAAAGTTTCGTCTCTTATTTCTAGAATGGTGCCGTTGGCGTCGATAAAGAAGGTTGTTGGTGCACCATGCCGGTACTTTATACATACCTCCGCATCTAAGTCGAGCAGTACCGGAAAAGTGTATTTGTTTTTGCTAACAAACTCCTCTACATCAGTCATACTATTTGCGACATTGACTGTGAGGACTACAAGGCTGTCACTTATCTTTCGGTCAAAAAAAGCCTGTATATGAGGCAATTCACGGATGCATTCTTTGCACTCCATTACCCAGAATACAAGCATTACCATCTTGCCGCGGAAATCGCTCAATGCTACGCTTTTGCCATCTAGGGTCTGGAGAGTGAAGTCAGGAGCAATCTTGCCGATTTCGGACCCCGCTTTGGCACCCACCTCGGTTATTTCAGGGACATCAGGAGCCTGTTCCTCTACCTCAGGACGCTGTGAAGTAGCACAGCCAGATATTATCAATATCGAGGACAGGAGCACTGCTATTGCTATTGATAAATTGCTTCTCATAATATCCAATGCACCTTAATCATATTGTTTGGAGATCAAGCGAACTGGCTGAGCCAAGACAATTGTCCTGTGAGCATAAGTATTCCTACAATTATGAGCAGTGCCCCGCTGATTAAGGATATCGTGCCCAAATGGCGTGATATGCCTTTCCAAAGAGGCGTAATCGCACCCCAGAGCAGGCCGATAAGTATAAAGGGTATGCCTAATCCCAAAGAATAGATTGCTAACAAAAATGCGCCGTGGCCTACCGTCTGTGAGCTCCAGGCTAATGTCAGAATGGCACCTAATATCGGGCCGATACACGGAGTCCAGCCGAGAGCAAATGCGGCTCCGATACCGATAGACCGTAGGTAACCGGGGTTATTGCTTAGCACTGGACTGAGGCGTTTCTCGTAATTTAACCAGGGCACCTTGTAGGCAACTATAAGGAACACGCCGAATGCAGTAATTAGACCACCACCTATTTGCCGCAGCAAATTTGAATGGGCAGTTATGGTTGTGCCTATTAAGCCCACCGAAGCCCCTAAAGTGATGAAGATAAGAGAAAAGCCAAGTACAAAGCAGAGGCTGTGTAGCAATGCCGGCAAACGGCTTTTTCTGGCACTTTGGTCAATAGCGGTGATGCCTGCCAGATTAGCTAGGTAAGCTGGTACCAACGGCAAGACGCAGGGAGATACGAAGGAAAGTAGCCCCCCTGTAAAAGCGAAAACGTACGTGACCTCTGTCATTTTCCTCTCGGTTTCGTTATTCTTCTATCTTTTCACTACAAGCACCGGCACTCTGGATTTCCTTACCACATTTTCCGAGACGGAGCCTATAAGTATCTCCTTAATATTGCTCTTCCCATGTGAGCCAAGAACTATGGCGGAGGCATTTTCTTCGCCTTCCACCTTTAATATTTCTTTTACCGGGCTGCCTAGCTCAATCCGCACGGTGACATCGAAGCCAGTCTTCCTTAATTCGGCAGCTATAGCTTCGATTTCCTTGCGTGCCGTTTGCTCTACTTCTTTCTTAAATACCTCTTTGATGTTTGCCGGTACCTTTTCAATATTGGGGTCCATTTCAATTACGTGCAGGACTATAACCTTCTTGGTTCCTGCCTCTTTCAGTTTCTTACAGTACTCCAGAGCTTTCTTCGATACATCTGAGAAATCTGTTGGATACAATATCCTTTCGAACATTTCTGCCTCCTATACTTTGAATTTCGTAATCTGCGGTTCATCTTTCTGATAGCCATCTCAGTAAGTCAAATCACCTAACAGTTTCAGGGACAACAACCGGGAGCAAGTTGTTCGCTCATTCCTGGCGGTGGGTTTAGACTTATTTTGCTTTCGGAAAATGTGAAAGCTTTCCCCGATGGCAATGTGAATATCACCTCCAAGATACCGCATTCGCCGGGAGCCGGTTTATAATCGGCATACTCCAAACGTATTCTGGCTGCCAAATCTTTTTTGCTGTAGTCTCTCCTTGTCACATGTATGTTATTCCACTCCTGGATTAGTTCACCCTTTTTCTCTGCGAAACGGTCCGGCTGTGACCACAACTTGGCACCGAGGCTACCTTCAGCTTTGACCATGAAACCGTCAGCGTCCTGCGGCCTTAATGCGAATGCAACACCGTCCGGCTCAAGGTCATCATCCCAGTTCACTGATGCTGATACAATGAAGCCAATTGCCGTGACGTCCGGTGGCGTAGAGACACAACTAGAACCCATAACCGTTATGATGGCGAAGTAGTTCAGCAGCAAAATGTTACGCTTCATTTCCTCACATTCAAGCGCTCTATCCCACCTATGCAACACCACATTACTACCTGCCATAAAGCGCTTTTTGAATAATGTTTTTGACCGTTTCGTCAAAGACACTTTCATTGTCTATACAACCCCAATACCAAATCTCCTGGATATGTCTGATATGGTCAACGCCGTCCTCTATGGCATTGATGAACAACTGTGTACCAATGGCACCGTACTTGCTGGCAGTGGCAGCACTTTTCTTATCCCCCAGGTCATAGACCTCCAAGGTCAATTTGCCGCTCTGTAGCTCGTCCCCGAAGAACGTTTTCACGATGTAGCCAATACGTTGCTCAGCGAAAATGCAAGCCTCACAGCGGCGAGGTCGGTGGAAAAAGACAAGCTCTACCTTGTCGGCTGGCTCTGATAGCTGGGCTGGAGCCTGTTTTGACGGTATGGGCGATGTGGAGGCTGGACTGGTACAAGAGCAGAGCAGCACTGATACAAGGCTTAAAAAGAGGATAATACGAATCATTCTTGGCAAGGACATTAGTATGCTCTCCCCCTTGCACAGGATTTTAGCAGTCAAATTATTTCACTCCCATAGCCTCAAATGTGGCAATGATTTCATTTTTTGGCAGGAAGCCGGCGTGACGAGCAACCTCTTCCCCGTTGCTGTCGAAAAAAATCTGGATAGGCATAAACCTGATGCCATACTTTTCTGCCAGGTCTTCGTGGAATGGGATTTCGACAATCACTATGTTAACTTTTCCTTTGTATTTCTGGTCCAGCTCCTCCAGTATGGGGCGCATTTCTTTGCACGGTATGCACTTTCTCCACCCGAACTCGGCAAGAGTAGGCTTGCCATTGCCCAGTACGCTCTCTAGGGGAATCTCGGCAAGGTAGGAGCTCTCGTCATCCAGATTGGCACTTTCACTCTGGCAGGCACAGAGCCAGAGCAGTGCCAGTAAGACGAAGACGAGAAGACAAACTCGGCTGATTGTGTTGTTTTTTGCAATCAGGTCCATGTTTTTCCTTGTTTGGATAATTCAACGCACATTATATTGTTCCGACAATTATTTCCCAGGTTTACTTAAACAATAGTGCCACATAGTAAATACCCACGACGATAAAGACAACGGCGACCACTATTCTGATGACCCGTTCGGCACGAGTAATGACATTGAGCCATGACGTGATTCCGGATACACCGAGAGACAGGAGCGTGCCAATTATCAAAACCGGCAGCCCGGTGCCAAAGGCGAATATTGCTGGAAGCAGTATACCTTCTTTGGACTGAAGCGCCAGAGGCATAAGGATGCCGAAGTACAGGACAGCGCTGTAAGGGCAAAAGGCGAGCGCAAACAAAACACCCAAGAGGAATCCCCCAATCATTCCCCAGTCGGCAACTTTACCTCCTAACTTCGATAGCACACCGCCACCCTTGCCAAAGGAGATTTTGTCGATTATCAACATCAAGAGCCCCACCACAATCAGGATAGGGCCTAAAATGCGCTCTCCAGCAGTCTGCAGAAACAGGGAGACGCCAGGGATTTCCAGGCCGACCACTATGATGAGAATGCCTAGAAGCGAATAAGAAAACATGCGTCCTAACGTGTAGAGCGCCCCGGTTATCACGGCGAACTTGCGGTCTGTAACCTTGCGGCTCACGTATGCTATGGCTGCTATGTTGGTAGCCAGAGGGCACGGACTGATAGCAGTTATCAGCCCCAGGAATAGTGCAGACAGTACCGGGATGTTAGAATTCCCCAGAATGCCGCCAAAATCCATCAGCTCGCGTCCTTCAGGGCTTGTTTAATAGTCTTCTGTATCAGTTCGTCGTAAGCTTCTTGGTCATTCAGGTATTTCGGCATCCAGACATCTCCTATATGTTTAATTTGGTCAACGCCATTCTTCACAACGTTGATGAAAAGCTGTGAGCCAACAACTTTGTACTCGTTGGCAACTGCGGCATTAGCCTTGTCCCCAAGGTCATAAACCTCATAAGTAAGCCTGCCGCTATCAACCTCGCTTTGGAAATATGTTTCAACATTTTCGCGAGTCCGTACCTCCACATAGATGCAAGGACCACAGCGGATACGAGGATGGAAATAGACAACCTTTACTACATTACTTGCCCCCGATATATTAGGAGAAGTCGGTGGCCTTTCGCTAGTTGTCCCAGTCGTTGCTGAAGGCTGGCTCGGGGGCGTGGTTGTTGCTGGAGTTGAGCTTGCGCAAGCACAGACCAGTCCCACTGCCAAGATGCAAAACAGAAGCACATGCATCTTGGCCTTAAATGGCATGCTCATGTTGTCCTTTAACCTCCTCTTATTACGAATTTGCTTTAACTTAACAAAGGTTGGTATAAGGCTATGCAAGATATCTTTGGGCAAGCCGTGAACTTTAAGAGCCCTTTTTCTGCTCTTCCATAGCCATGGCATTTATGATTAGCTGTGTAATCTCTGCTTTCGTAGGCACCTTGCCGCTGCTGACCGCCTGCTCGTTAATCACCAGCCCGGGGGTCATCATGACGTTGTAATCTATAAACTTCTTAATGTCCTTGACCTCCTCTACGGTGGCATCAATACCAAGTTCCTTTACCGTCTCTTCGACAGCCTTTTCTAGCTGATGGCACTTGGCGCATCCGGTGCCCAGAATTTTTATGTTCATTCTTGCCTCCTTTATCTCTCTGTAACGGCTTTCACGATAAGCTCTTTCGCTTTTCGTACATCGTCATTTGAAATGTAGTCCATAAGTGTCTTGATGTCACCGCCGATGTCTTCATGCAGGGCTTTCTTTTTCATCCCTATGTCCCTGACAAGGACAATGCTTTTGGTCGGTGTGAACCCGGACTGCTCGACAGTTTTTTTGGCACACTCAAACGGGCAGCCGTCCACAGTGATGACCTTTTTCGCTGCTCTGGTCTTGCCTATTACCGGCTTTACTCCAAGCGGCAACGCCCCCAGGCAACCAATAGCCACTTTCTCCAGGCCCAATTCTTTAACTGCCTCCATGCTGGCTAGAGCGCTGGTTATGCCTGTGTTGGACAGACCGCCGAAGCAGGAGAATATTATGTTCTCATGGGTCTTCATTCCTTCTTCCCAGTGTTTCTCGTCTGCCATGCGACTCCTTCCTATCTATTTCACTTTCCGGTTAGTGCAAGAATGCTCCGGCTACCCATCCCACCAGTGTACCCAGAACTATAATTGTGGGGATATAGACTAAGGCCTTTTTTACACCGAAAACTCTGGCGATTGCCAGCCAGTTAGGCAGGCTGATGCCTGGTCCGGTGAGCAGGAGCGCTAGGGCTGGTCCCTTGCCCATACCCAAATTCATCAAGGTATCCACGAAAGGCGCCTCGGTCATAGTGGCAAAGTAAGTAATAGCTCCGATCATGGTGGCCAGGAATGATTGCCTCAAGCCAGACCCACCGAGCCATGTCTCAACCCATTCCTGCGGCAGAAGAGCACCGATAATCCCGACTATAAAAACTCCAGCCAGTAGCAAAGGAAAGATTATACGCACAAACCACCATGTCTCCCTGAGCCAGGCCTTGAGCTTCTCCATATCGATGGTTTTCCAGGCATAGACCGCCACCACTACCAACCCTATTGCCCAGACAACCACCTTCTGCCAGTATGGCCCTTTTGACACTATGTAATTGGGTGCCAGCAACCATGCCACCAGCAGCAGAAGCAGGACTATCGCTTTCTTGGTCATCAACTGTCCACCGCTAATTTGGATGGTAGAAACTCGACTTTTCTCTTCACGGTAAAAGGCGTAGGCCATGACAAAACCGACGGCAAAGGACATAAGCAGTGCACTCGCTAGCCTGGCTATAACCATCTGCGTGCCCAGTATTTGCCCGGTATAGACCAGAGCCAGGATATTTGCTGCCGGGGCAACCCAGAGCAGTATGAAGGCAGCACCGATGCCAGCGCCACCGTAATAGATACCGCTTGATACTGGAATGACAGTGCAGGAACAAGCCGCCACAAAGAAGCTGCCTCCAGCGGCAATACTGAAGGAGGACAGCTTTCGGGCTGCAGCACCAAGATAGCCGATAATAGCCTCTCGCGAGACAAAAGTCACTATTCCCCCAGCTAAGAGAAAAGCCGGGATAAGACATGTAAGCACATGCAGGGCAATATAGTCCTTCAGGGCGTAAAGCCCTCCCATCAGGACATCAAGAATCATAACAGTACTCCTTTAGTAAACTGAAAAACAATCTCCATCTAGCTCCTGCTGCTCAGTCTAACTGACCGGGACACTAGCGAAAAGCTCTTTCGCTAGCGCTATCCCTGCTTTCATGTTTCTCATCATCTGCACCCTGGCCTTATTTGGCATATGCGACATATAAGTTTCGACCTTCAATTTATTGCGCAATATCAATACAATGGGGTCCTGTTTGCCTGAGACCAGCAATTTCCAGGCGCTGTAATCCCCAGAGAGCTTAAAAGTCACATCTTCGTGCTCGCCTGGAACCACTGGCACCAGGTTTCTGACAGCACCATGCCAAAAATCTACCCAGATATATACGGATGCGGCTCTTATATCCTCTATAGATAACTTTGAGGCTTTTCTCAATGCTTCGTCCGCATTGAAGTTTTCGACGGAAGCATCAAATGGAATACCTAGCGTTTCAAAAACGTTGCCTGTGGGTGTACCCTTGTACCTTGTTCGACGCTCTGGTGGTATCATGTTCACGAAGCTGACAAAGCCTTTCATGAATTCTTTTCTGCCTAGTTCTCTGAGAAATTCCTCGTCACCATTGCCTATGCAGAGGAAATCACCATTCCAATGCCTTGTTGCCTCTTTGTATTTCTCGGTTTTCTCTGCGGCTTCTAAAACTGCACTAACCCATTCTTTTGATGGAAACACTGCCACTTTCTGAACTCGAGTCTCAGTTTTTACCATAGGACTATATCTCTAGATTCGCATCTACGTATACAATTAGCCAAAAAGAGATTTACTGTCATGCGGTAGGGATACAAGCTGGCCCCACTCTTTTGACGCTTCTCAGCCGTTGTCTATCGAGCAAGGCTGTTTCGTTCTCTTCCAGTGCTTTTCTGACTGCCTCAATCAAATCTACGTAGTATTCTCCTAGGCTTTCCTTATCTATTGAATATACTGCCCAGAGTCCTACCCGCCTCAGTTTTAGAAGTCCCGCATCATAAAGGGCACTCAAATTTCGGGAGGCGCGGGGCTGTGAGATGTTGAGAGCCTGCATTACCTCGCAGACGCAGCATTCCCGCTCCAACAGCAGGTTTAGAATCCTTAGCCTGGTCTCGTCGGAAAGGGCCTTAAAAGCTTTAACTAGCTCCCGCATCTCTGAAATTTGTCCGTATATGCGCATCCACGCATATAATATCAGAGGAGGAACTTCTTGTCAATTGGGCATTGGGCAGGAGGATGAGGTCATTACAGCCACATGCTTTTTAAGAAAATTCTGAATTCTAATCTCTAAATCCTAGACAAACTCAAAACCCAAAAATATTAATAACCGAAACGTCTAAAAATAAATGTCATTCTGAGGGAGCACTTCGCCTTTTCTGTCATTCTGAGCGTAGCGAAGAATCTCGTATGGCTCAGTGTAAACTCCGTGACCGAAGAATCTGGATCCTTCGCTTTGCTCAGGATGACAGGTGGATGGCTCAGGATGACAGAGGTAAAGGATGTACGCATAGTTGCTAAACATTTGAGAACTTGAATTTTGGGCATTGTTTAGTATTTTGGATTTATTATTCAGAATTTCTGCACCTAAGGTGCAGCAGGTATGGGTTCTGGCTCGTAAATCTTCTCCTCTGCCAACTGTTCTTCAGTAAGCCCAACATCGGCTTCAATGTCTCTGCCCTCGACTCCTTTAGCCAGGATTTCTTTGTAGTATTCATGCTGGATGATTAAATTCATGATCTCGTTAGTCCCGGTCCATATCATGGCTAGCCTGGCTTCTCTCAGCGCCCGTTCCACAGGGAAGACGTTGGTGTATCCGATGCCGCCGAGAATCTGCATGGCGTCGTTGACTACTTCCCAATGAGTTTGGGTTGCCAGTTTCTTGACTTCGGATACCAGTCTCCTTTGATAACCCGGGGTACCTACGCCGTCATCTATCGTTTTGGCTACAGCGTAGGACAGGGCGCTAATGGCATCGAGTTTGGTTACGCAGTCAGCGATTTTGAAGCTGACTCCTTCGAAGTTTCTTATGGTCTGGCCGAAAGCCTTCCTTTTGTTGGCATATCTGGCGGCTATCTCCAGGATAGCTCTGGAGCCGCCCACGCCGCCGGAAAGAAGCCTTTCTGGCACCATCAGCTTGTAGAATATCTTCGCTCCCTCGTTCTCCTTCCCCAGTAGATTCTCCTCTGGCACGGGGACATCTCGGAAGACCAACCTTCCTGTGCCCGTACCTCGGCTGCCCATCAGGCCATAGACGTGCCTCACCTCTACACCCATATCCCTCTCCACGATGAAGGCGCTGATTGAATCTCGGCCGGCTCCGGGGTTGGTGACAGCGAATACCAGGAAGAAGTCGGCGCCTTCAGAGCCGACAACAAAGCGCTTCTGCCCGGTGAGGTAATAGTTATTGCCTTTCTTTCGAGCCACGGTGGTGGCGCCGAAGAAGTCAGAGCCGCCTCTGGGCTCAGTAAGCGCCTCGCCAGCCCATTGTGTACCTGCTAGTAAAGGCTTGAGGTATTTCTGCTTCTGAGTCTCGGTGCCGAACAAATTCAGCCCTTCGCCAACGATAGAGACTACTGAACAGAGACAGGCAAAGGGAACGCCCAGTTTATTGATCTCGCCTATGTAGAGGATTTCGTCCACCCATTTAAGCTCTCTGCCACCGTATTTCTTGGGAAATCTGAGGCCAAGCAGATTTTTCCTCCCTGCCTCTCTGACAAATTCATAGGGGAACTTGATTTTATCGGCGTCCATGTCCAGTATAAGCTGCCGTGGCACGCTCTTGACGAAGTCCTGTACCTCCTGTTTGAGCTTCTTCTGTTCTTCGGTCAAAAATACCTCTAACATTTTTCTCCTCCTTTTGCTTAACTTTAATAGTGGGCTATGATGTCGCAACCCCGAGTCAACCGATATCCTGATTGTATTCTTTTTTAGACAAAAAGCCAAGGTGTTGTGGAAATGTAAAAGTTAAATACCAAAGGGCAAAATGACAAGTCAAAAGTCAAAAAGGACAAGGTTCAACCATTCTGACTCTAAAGAGCAATACATAACATTTTTGCATTTCTATTTGTCATTTTAACTTTTGATTTTTGATGTATCCATAGTAAAAAGGCAGGGGCAGACCTCAAGGTCTGCCCCTGCGTCTGTTCAGATGTAAGGCACCTTGTTGAGATTTTAAACTGAGTGCTGGCTAAGGGCAGAGCGGACAGGTTGGGCACTGAGTGCAGAACTTCTGCTTACAATCGTTATATCCGGTCGAGTAGCCTCCGTATCCGTAATAGTTATATGGATAGTAATATGGATAGTAATATGGATACGGATATTGATAGTAATAGGGATATTGATATTGAGGGCATTCTGGGCATTTCGGACATTCTGGACATAGCTTTTTGCCTTCATCCAGTCCTTTAGTATAACCTTCGCTGTATCCGGTCGCCTTACCGTCCTCCTTACCCCTGTTGTAGCCCTCGTTGTAACCCCTGTCGTAACCTTCTGTCTTCCCTTTTTCATACCATTGCTGGCACACCGGGGGCATTGTTCCTGGTGGGACGCAGGCGCATCCGGCAAAGAAAGCCCCAAGCAAAGCCAAAACAATAATCGGGAGCAGAATATATAGCGTTCGCCTATTTATTTTCATTGGCTCCTCCTTTCTCTAGCTCTTTCTCTTTCCATTTTTTGTTTTCTCTTTCCTCCTTTCCTTGGTCGTGCTTTTGCTATGCTCCGGTAAAGACCTGATGGTGCTTTATTTTCGCTTACTGTGTGCAGTGCTTCGTTTGGGAGATTTGGCCTTTGCTGCCTGCTTTGTCTTTTGCTGCTTGCCTTTTGTTGCGGCCTTTTTTGTTGCTCGCTTTGCCTTTACCGACCGAGTTGACTTTGCGGCTACCCTTGCCACCTCAATAGGTTTCTCAAAGGAGAGCTCTGCCTCTTCAGCTTCTTTAGAAGGTATGGCTACTGCTATGTCTTCTTTAAATAAAAGACGCGTGTCCAGCGGTAGTTTTGCCTTGTTGGCTTTAGCCCACTTTACCGCTTTCTGGTTGTAAGGTTTCTCAAAACCATAGACTCGGTAAGTAATCATGTCTGCCAGGTGCGTAACCAGCCAGGCTATGTCCAGTGAGCTCTCCCAGTCTCGTTCTATGCCGATGCAGACCATGTTGTTTTCTGGACTGATGTTGGGATGGAAATGGGGCGTGAGACAGAGGACGTAAGGTGCTTCATTGGGATAGCCGGGTATACCTGCAGGCAAGTAGATCTCCATAATATGGTTGGCTGTGAGGCATGGTTTCCCGCTGGTGGGGTGAAGCATCATACCTTTGCACTTAAGAGTGACGAGGTATTTTGTGGGGGGGTCGCCCTCTGTAGGTTCGACCTCGATAAGGTCAGATTTGGTGGCTAGTTCTTTGAGCCATTCATATTCTTGAGCCAGCCGCTCTTGCAAATCGGCGACTACTACACCCGGTTGTATGAAATAGCATAGCACCAGTATCTCATTTTCAACGACGCCGGTCGAGGCCAGAGTCTGCCACGGGTGAAGTGTCCAGTATCGTGAGACTCCGCCTCTTCTTATGTAGCGTCCTTGAGGATTGCGGAATAATTGTTCACCAGTTTTCTGAAGATAAGCGACCATTTGTCTTCCTGGCCCCCGCTCCTTAACTATTTGCGGTGTAATTTGCGAAAGCAGCCTCCCAACCGTGGCATGTTCGGAGATTAGTGCTGGATAATAGCGGTCGTGGGTAAAGTCCCAGATATATACTCTCATTCTTAAGCCACCTCCTTCATTTGTATTAACCGGCTAAATTATCAGGCCACTTCTTTGGCTTCTTCTTCCGTTGGTGCCAGAGGGCACTCCCAGGTGGTGCAGCCTCCATATTCTTCCCAGCATGACCGGTGATGCATTGTGCCACACTTGGGGCAGGTGAAAGACGGGTTTCTGGAGCTGTATTCCTTTTTGCCGCACCAGAGGCAAGGTGTCTCCTCCGTATTCTCAGTTATGTCTTGACTTGCTGGCTTAGCCTTGCTGTATCGATGACGCATTGTGTATAGGACTATGAAACCGAACAGAAAGCCAGCTACACATAGGGCTAGGATAAACACTGCTGTCACGGCTTTGATACTCCGCCTTAAGTCACTTTATGGCTCTCATAAGCTCGATTGTGTTTGCTAACGCTAGCGCTGGCATCCATAACTTGCCATACAAACAGAAAGATGTAGGCAACGGCCAGTATGGCAATCAGGGCTATGTAAGTTGGTTCCAGGTAGTAGTAATACATCACGGCGCAGGCTATCAAGCCGCCGATGAGAGCCAGACCAGCAAAGAGAATAAGAAAACCTATGGCGATTCTGCCCAAAGTTATGTGACCGAGACCGTGTAATCCGAAAATGCCGAGAATGACAGCCAGGGCTGTAATTGTGTTAGCTGAGACACGGCTGTCAGGTATGTTTATATCACAATACTGGCACAATCTGGCATTCATATCTATTTCTTTTCCGTACTCACGGCACATCCTTTTCCGCCCATAGCGTTCCTCCTGCTCCGCGACTGCTGCCGCTGGCCCTATGCCTACTTCGCCGGCAATGACTTCTTCCTTTGTGTACTGTCCGCAGTTCTTGCACTTTAAGTCGGCATTGTAGTCAGTAACGGGACCACAGTTGGGACACAGGCGGACTAGTTTTACCTCCATCTCTTCCATAAAATTGTTCCTCCTTTCATGTGAAATTTAATACTTTGCCTCTGTCTGCGTCAAGTTCAAAGTGAACGGCTGATGTCGTATTCCTTGCCGTGATAATGTGGAATGGCGGCACTTGCCCTTGGGACAAAGTCTTGTCCAGAAACCATGGTTTGGCATTGCTTATAGTGGATGTGATATCTGGCTGCATGAGTTTTTTGCAGTTTGGACACCTTAGCTCATCTGAGCTGAGTTTGTCGAGTCGCTTTAGAATCTGCTCCGAGTAACCGCAAGTGCAGGTCGCTTTAAAAATGAGGTCAAAATCCAATCGGATAACTGTCCCAGAACCTAGCTTCTCTTCAGCCATATTCAGCAGCTCACCGAAGGTGCTGTCGGAAGCCCCCCTCTCAATAGCAATAACGGATTTGAGTGGATTATGGTTTAGGCACCTTTCGTTTAGGGGAAAGTTAGCCGGCAAATAGTTGTTGGTCAGTCCATTAAAAATAAGGCCGCTGCCGCCGGCAACTTCATGCCCGTGGATAAGCTTAAGGGCTTCTTGTACCTGGAGCGCGCCGATGATGGAGGCGATGGTGGGTGTTGTCGGAACTCTGCCCTGTTCCACCTCTTCGACAGGCAGCAGGCAGGAGAGGCGGCGTTTCATTTCTTTGTAGGCTTCCTTGGGTAGATTGCACTCGTAACAGGCACCTTCACCGGGTATATAGACATGGAATTCTCCGACCAATTCCTGAATACCACCATTAATCCAGGGCGTGCCCACCTTGAAGCAGGCACGATTGACGAAAATCCTGGCGCCAAAGTTATCAACGCCAACTAAAACGACGTCCATGCTGTGGAAGACGCCGAGACCGACATCGGTGGTGATATCACCGCAAATCAAGGCAACCTTAACGTCTGGATTTAGCTCTTTCAGCCGCTGGGCGGCTAACTCGGCCTTCAGCTTACCGATATCCTCGGCTCGGAACAGTACGGAGCGAGTAAGGTTGGCGGCTTCAACGACATCGAAGTCAACTATAAGTATATGGCCGATACCGACGAGTGCCAGGTTTTTCAAAATCTCATTTCCCAGAGCGCCGGCACCGACCACCATCACTCGGGCGTTAGCTACCTTTTCCTGGTCCCACCAGGGGATGAGCTTGAGGGTATCGTAGCGACTTTGAATGCCGCCCGAGGTATCACTATGGTGTGAAGAAACGTTCTGATTCTTCATAATACTCGTCGGTAGTTGAGGTCAATTTTTTTACCTTGAAGACCAGATTCTCACTGATTCCGCTTCTCATAGTCTTTGGTTTAAGACGAAATACGAATTCAAATTCTTCATCAGGCTTTAACTCTTGAGCTTCAGGTGACTCCACAATAGCAAAAACTTCGCTGGGATCGATTGAAACTTCAGCCTGACCAGAACCATGTCCCACATTCTGTACGAGAACCAAAACTTTCTCGCCCTCCCGGGAAATTTTTCCGTCATCGTTTTCATCTTTTACAGAAATAATACTGAAGCTGGGCATCTTTTGCACCGGTTCGGTTACTGAAACGACTGAAACGAAAGTGAGCACCTCCTCCGTCTTTTTGTCACCATCATAACTGAAGATGATTTTATCCAGGTGATCTCCCGGGATGAGCTCGCTACGCTCCACCGTAACGTTGATGATAGCATTACCGACGCCAGATTCTTTGTCCACCTTTATCCCCGTCGATTCAGATGAAATGTGCCAAGAGAGGTTTCCGCTGCCGATGAAGGATAGTTGTAAGGATATTGTGTTTTTGGTTGTGCCAAATAGCAAATATTTCTCAGAGATGGAAAGCGAAATGCCTGCTGGCGGTGTTGTGCCTGGCTCCGTTTTTTGCCACTCTGTAATCTCACCGGTGTTGCTAATGGAAGTGCTCAAGATCCAAAGCTTCCCAGCTTCATCTTTAGCTTGCATTTTTAGGACACCGATAGTGTCACCGCTGTCCTTTTGTATATTAGCAGTGGGTTGTTCCACAATCTCCTTTAAAGCGATGGGTAAGGATTTCTCCTTATCCCACGGCTCAGGCTTGTTCAGTGTGTGACGCCAGACCTCACCGTTCTTTTGAATCAAATAATAATGATATATCTCCCCTTTTTCCTCATTACGGAACGAGACGACGGCAGCTGGAAAATCTTTGAGCGGTGGCTGGCTTGTTTTCCTCTGGTCGCCCGGCAACCAGACGGTTAAGGCAAGTCCTACAATAGTAAACAGAGCCAGAAAGAGTGCCAGAACAGGTATAAGAAAAGCCGGTATCTTCCTTTGCGATGGTGCCATCCTCTCTGGGCGAGGTAACGGCTTTGGTTCTTTAACCGGGACTTCGTAGGTGTAGAAGCCCTTGATTGCCTTTATTTCTGAGCCGTCCCAACCGAAAAAGCAGAGCTCATTTTTTATGGGGTCACACACGGCAGCTACGTGCCAGGGGTGTGAAAAAGCAACGCGATGGGAATTTATGTCATCATCGGACATGAAAGCGCCAAATCCGGGGTGTGTATGGTACCAGCCGACAACTTTCTGGTTGGGATAGTTTCTCTGAGCTGATTCTACAAGCTGTAGCCAGACCTCATGAGTGAACTGCGCCTGAGTCTGATTCCCGGGAGCCGATTCCGACTTAACTATACCGACGATGTCAACTCGATATTTGCCGGTGCTGTCTTCGGAGACGTTGCCCAGGAGGATACCGACTACCTCTCGCTGAGGGTTGGCTGCCCCGTGCCGATGAATATCATCGTAGGCTTGTTTGTCTATATAGATAACGACTTTGCTATTTTCAGGGCTTCCCCAGACTCTCAAGCTTGCCTTGCCGCCGCTTCCGTTCATCAGCCTATACCCGCCTATTTTCCTGCTTTTACGCGTGCCTTCGTTCTACTTCTTTTTGCCCTTTTTACCTCGGCCTTTTCTCCGGGTCTTTTCTTGAGCCCTTCCCTGAGTTGTCTTCCTCAGCCATGGCAATTTCAGGCCCCGGAATTTTCCACCGGTGAGGAAGTAGGCAGCTACGAGGCCACCGACAAGCCCGACAACTGTTGGAATAATCAAGAGAAGTAGAGAAGGCGGCTTAATGACCTTCAGCTCCATCCTGTCCGGCTCGAGCATGAGTCTAAGACGCTGGCCATCTTTGGCTTCAATTCTTCCGCTTACGCTCACTGGCTCGAAGTAATAGCTGTTCAAGGTTGTGGCAGCAGCAACTGTATATTCGGTATTCTGAGCGCCTTGGAGCTCCAGGAAATAGCGGCCGAACTCCGGCTTGGTGATGAGGTACAGTTTCTTATTGCCAATATTGAACAACGGGGGCGATATTTCCTTTGTTCCATATAGCAACTTTCTTGGCTCCACCGGCCCATCTATGGTAATTCCCAAGATATTCTGCCATGTAGAGGATTCTTTGGCTTCTTTCCAACCGGAAAAAGTGTCGAAGGTGAATTCCGATAAATCAATGGCTGGTGGATAGAAATAACGCTTTAAGGTGAAGTTAACATCGGTAGCACCGCGCTCAGCCTGGACTTGTACAGTTTTACCCGGTTGTGGCTCACTGGCGATTGCCTCTGCAGAAACAGTCTCTGTAACGGTGGGTATCTGGTTTATCAGGTTATAGTTATTGCTGAGCTGGTAGGAGCTGAATTCGTAATGCCCATCGCTGCTTGCGGTTGTGCCCTGTCTGGCATTAAGAGCATAGACAGTAGCCCCGGGGATTGGCCGTTGATTGGTATCATTGACGCTGCCTGATATAGACGTCGCCCGGCTGAAAACGCGAATGTCATAGAAAGCATTCCCTGTGACTGTCGTCGACTGAAGACAGGGGTAAGTCTCCCACCAGCAATCTTTGTCGACACATACGATTCTAGTGCAGGTGCTCCACACTTGCACTATAGCTTCGCCTTCGCAAGTGAATTTTACCTGCCCGGATGTTGATGGCGCCGGCCACGAGAGTGTATAGATGCCGCTTGTTGTGAAGTTCCCGATTGTTTCCTGGTAACCACCTGAAAGCTGAGCTAGCACACGAACCCTGGTGTTGCTTACACTTGTGCTGACGGTAATGGCTACAGTCTCGCCGGTCAAATATGCCGGCTTGTCGGTCCTGAGTGATAATGAGAGGTATGAAGCTTGGAAAGCGACTTTGCTCGGGGTGATTTCTTCATTGGATAAAGTGGCATTTGTAATGATGGGAGTGGCTTCATTTGCGGAGAAATTTGAGGCAGTTGCTTGGCACGGCGCAAGCATGAAACCTGTCGTTAATAATCCCAAAACCAAGATAACAGCCAGAACCAACAGAATGAATCTCATCGTAGCCCTCCGTCCGCGTAACTTGCGATTATTCTAACACATTCTGTCAATGTCATTATGGCGCTTCGGGTAGATTGGAGCATCTGCTCCAACAAGTTGCCCATCAATGTAGCAGCGAGGCTAAAGCCTCGCTGAACTCGACCCTAAAGGGTCGAGTCTACATGTTGGAATTTAAAGGCTCTGGCAAAGCCGGGGCGTGGCACTACGTGTTGTGTAGAACGTGGAATGCACATTTTGGTTAAAGTTTGGTATATAATAGCAGATATAGTAGCAAAGATTGGGGGTAAGAGGTGCTGGAGTCATACATTAAGAGCATATATGAGACGGGGAAGACAGGCGACGCTACCGAGAATAGCTACTATGGTAGCTTGGCAAAGCTTATGGAAGAGTTTGCCGGCTCAATTGGTAAGAAACATATTCAAATTACCACATTACCCAAAAGGACCGAAGCCGGCAATCCCGATTTCAGGGTCTGGGATGGTAAGCAGAGCATCGTCGGCTATATCGAGGCAAAACCGCCAACCGTAGAAAACCTCGACTTTATTGAGACCACCGACCAGCTAAAACGCTATAGAAGCATATTCCCGAATCTTATTTTGACCAATTTTTTTGAGTTCAGGCTGTACCGTAATGGTCAGTTGGCTGATAAAGTCTCCATCGGCAGGCCTTTTGTTCTACATCAACTGAAGACCATCCCGCCGCTTGAAAATCAGGATAAGTTATTAAAGCTTCTGGAGCAATTTTTTGCCTTCTCGTTACCCCGAACATATTCGGCGAAGTCCTTAGCCGTGGAACTGGCAAAGAGGACAAGGTTCTTGAAGGAGCAGGTGGTTATAGAGGAACTGCGTGAGGAGGAGGAGAGAGAAACAGGCTTTATCCTCGGCTTCTATGGAGCTTTTCAGAAATACCTTATCGGCGGTCTAACCAAGGAAGCCTTCGCCGATTTATATGCTCAGACGGTTACCTACGGGCTTTTTGCTGCCCGCACCAGATGCGAAAATGGCTTTAACCGCAAGTTAGCTTACGATTACATTCCAGAAACCATAGGTATTCTGCGGGATGTTTTCAAATTCATATCGTTGGGAGACCTGCCTCAGCAAATGGAATGGAGTGTGGACGATATATCTGCAGTTCTGGCAGTGGCTGACGTTAATAAGATATTGCACCAGTTCTATCATGAGGGCAAAGGCAGCGACCCGATTGTCCATTTTTACGAGACGTTTCTGGCTGAATACGACCCCAAAGAGAGGGAGAGGAGAGGCGTTTATTACACGCCGGAGGCGGTAGTCTCCTATATTATCCGCTCATTGAATATTCTCCTCAAGGAGCGGTTCGGCAGGTCAGATGGGCTGGCTTCTGGTTCGGTCACCGTGCTTGACCCGGCGGCGGGCACGTTGACCTTCCTGGCTGAAGCCAGCAAGCTGGCAGTTCAGGAATTTATCTTCAAATACGGCGAAGGCGGCAAACACAAATTTATCGAAGACCATATCCTGAAGAACTTTTATGCTTTTGAGCTGATGATGGCTCCCTATGCTGTGGGGCACTTGAAGATGTCTTTTCTGCTGGAAGAGCTGGGCTATAAGCTGCAAAAAGACGAGCGCTTCAAGCTGTATCTAACCAATACTCTGGAGATGGAGGAACTGGAGCAGACTGCCCTTCCCGGAATGTCATCGCTGGCTGAGGAGTCTCATCTTGCCGGCAGGGTCAAGAAAGAGACGCCTATTCTGGTTATCCTGGGCAATCCGCCATATTCCGGTCACTCGGCAAATGTCGGCGAGTGGATTTCAAAGGAGATTAAAGCCTATTACGTGGTTGATGGCAAGCCTCTGGGCGAGAGGAATCCAAAGTGGCTTCAGGATGACTATGTCAAGTTCATCCGCTTTGCCCAGTGGAAGCTAGATGCTGCCGGCGAAGGTGTCTTGGGCTTTATCACCAACCACAGCTATCTGGACAATCCTACCTTCCGCGGCATGAGGCAGTCGTTGATGGATAGCTTCGATGAGATTTACCTGCTCGATTTGCACGGCAACAGTCTTAAGAAAGAGAGATGCCCGGATGGCTCCAAGGACGAGAATGTCTTCGATATCCAACAGGGGGTCGCTATTGCCCTGTTTGTTAAAAAGAAAGGGCTGAAGAAGCAGGTTTTCCACTCTGAGCGCTGGGGCTTGCGGGAGGTTAAAGAGGATTGGCTTGTGGCAAATGACGTTAAAACAACCAGGTGGCAGCAAATCAAGCCCAAATCTGAATTTTATCTGTTTGTTCCCAGAGATGAGAAACTGCTGGATACTTATAATAAGTACTCTAGGATAACGGACATTTTTCCAATGAACAGCGTCGGCGTGGTGACTTCGAGAGATGACTTTGTAATTGATTTTGAAAAAGAGGCGTTGAAGAGACGGATAAGGACTTTCAGGGACAAGTTCGTGCCAGATGATTTTATTCGACAGGCTTTTAAGTTGAAGGATAAAGTGGGCTGGAAAGTGTCTGACATTCGTGAGAAGGTCAGTAAAGATAAAGATTGGGAGAAAGAAATAGTACAAATCCTGTATCGACCCTTTGATATCCGCTGGATTTTCTATCATGATGAGGCCATTGAGCGCTCACGCAAAGAAGTCATGCGTCATATGATGCAGGGAAATTTGGGACTGATAACAGTGAGACAGGTGGCTGAGGGTATTTTTAACCATACTTTTGTGGCGGATAATATTATTGAGAGTCGTGTAACGTTAAGTAACAAAGGAATCGCATTTCTTTTTCCCCTCTACTCCTACCCTGTAGAGGAAAAGGAGCAACCAGACAAAAGTGGTGGTAAAGAAGGTGGAGTGCAATCTATTATGCAGACACAGACTAAGTGTGAACCTAACCTCGACCCAAAACTCATGAAATCTCTGGCTGATGTTTATGATGAAGAGCCGACGCCGGAAGCAGTTTTCTATTATATCTACGGCATTCTTTATGCCAATACTTACCGCAACAAGTACGCCGAGTTCCTAAAAATGGATTTCCCCAGGGTGCCTTTCACCAAAGATTACAACATGTTCCGTAAAATCGGCGAACTGGGCAAGAGTCTGGTTGACCTACATCTTGTGTGGTCGGCAGAGCTGGACAGTCCCATCGCCAGGTTGCAGGGCAGCGGCGATTGCAAAGTGCAGAAACCAGATTATAATCGGGAAGAAAAGCGTGTCTATATCAACAAGTCACAGTATTTTGAAGGCGTGGAAGAGAAGGTGTGGGAATATCAAATCGGAGGTTATCGAGTGGCTGAGAAATGGCTTAAAGAAAGGAAAGGCAGGACTTTGTCTCCTGATGACATCAGACATTACTGCAGGGTCGTCACTGCCTTGAAGAAGACGATAGAAATTCAGCAGGATATAGACGCTCTGTATCCAGAGGCTGAGAAAGATGTTGTGGCGGTGAACTTGTAGGGACAGACCTTCAGGTCTGTCCGCCGCGGACAGGTCTAAAGACCTGTCCCTACATGTGGTTTTCACCCTCACCCTGACCCTCTCCCATCAAGGGAGAGGGTATAATTTTAGCCTCGCTGAACTCGACCCTTTAGGGTCGAGTCTACATGTCAGTTGGCGATAAGTGACCGTGGAGGGTTGAGGCTACGTGTTGGGGTTTGGGGTTCTGGCGGTTATGGCGGCGCCCAAGGCAGTCACGATTTGTGGCTGGGTAGGAACCAGGAGGTTTATATTCATCTCTTGTTCTACAGTCTTGATGAGTCCGATATTGAGAGCGCCACCACCGCAGATAGCGCATGGCTGCTCCAGCTTAATCTTCTTGACCAGTGAAGAGATCTTACTAGCTAGGGCTTTATTGACCCCGGCGGCGATGTCCTCTTTTGGTATGCCTTCAGTGACTCTGGTGATAGCCTCTGATTCGCCGAAAACTGCACAACCGGTGCCGAAGGTGATTGGTTGCTTGGACTTGAGCGAAAGGGGACCGAAATCCTTCAAATTTATGCGCAACACGTTGGCAATGACTTCAACAAAGCGGCCGCTTCCGGCAGCGCATTTTTCACTAACGGTAAAATTGGTCACCATGCCTTCATTTATCCTTATTACCTTGGTGGATTGTCCAGCCACCTCGATAGCTGTTCTAGCTTGGGGGAAGACGCTGTTTATACCTCTGGCAGTGCAAACTATGTCACTGACTTGCCGGCTGGCTAAAAGGACGTTAGTGGCG
>Ga0194125_10003970_pt1 | contig 23435 bp, 22 predicted proteins | sample TA2KigC250mmetaG_FD_148626 | JGI IMG/M metagenome (GOLD analysis project Ga0194125, IMG submission 148626) | Freshwater microbial communities from Lake Tanganyika, Tanzania - TA2015034 Kigoma Deep Cast 250m | ecosystem: Environmental > Aquatic > Freshwater > Lake | place: Tanzania: Lake... | reverse complement strand
CCACCTTTGGGTCGTCTATGTCTACTACCATCTGGCGGTGCTTGAGCTGCGGGTCATCGGAGACCTCTTCCAGGTCATACACCTTGCCCACAGGGACGTCATGCTTGGTCAGTATATCGAACCACTCGTCGCGGGTTTTGGTCATCAATATCTCGCTCACAGAGGCTCTAACCTTTTCCCACCTCTCGCCCTGAGGCCTGGTGAACAGGTGGTCGGGCATTACGCAGTCGCCGATATATTCCTCTTTGCCTATGGCACGGCAGAAATTCTCCCAGAACCAGGGCTCAAGTGTCCCCAGGCTTATATACCCGCCGTCTTTGCACTTGTAAACTCCATAGTAGGGATAAGCACATTGTAGCGCTGTCTCGCCCCTTTTCATGCTGGCTCCAGTTTGATAGTGCAGAGCAGTGAACATAGTAATGAGCGACAATGCCCCATCCGTGTAGGAGATATCTACGTATTGCCCCTTCCCTGTATTCTCCCGTGCCAGCAGGGCAGCCAATATGCCGATGACTCCCTGCAATGAAGCTCCGGCGAAGTCGCCTACCAGGTTCAAAGGGACTGCCGGCGCTCCGTTGGCAGGGCCTATGAGCCCCAGTACGCCGGCTATGGATATGTAGTTGATGTCATGCCCTGGCAGTTGAGAGTAAGGGCCATCCTGCCCAAAGCCGCTGAGGGAGCAGTAGACGATTTTGGGGTTGATTTTGCTGATAGTCTCGTAGTCAATCCCCAGCCTTTTCACTGCGCCTGGCCTGAAGCCTTCCACTATAACATCGGCAGTCTTAGCCAGCTTGTAGAACACCTCGCGGCCGGCATCAGACCTGAGGTTGAATCCTATGCTCTTCTTATTGCGGTTCAGGGCATCGAAGGCTGCCCGCCTTCTACCCTGGTCATCGGGCCCTGGCGAAGTGCCTAACCCGGCGCCGCGACCGCCGACGCCAGGCAATGCCTCGCATCTGATGACCTCTGCGCCGAGGTCTCCTAGAATCATGGTGCAGTAGGAACCGGGCGCCAGGTGAGCCAAGTCCAGGACTTTGATGTTTTCCAGAGCTAGCATATCGCCTCCAGCCATCGAATTTTTAGTAGCAAATTGGGCTAATTTTACGCAGTAACCGCGTTATCGTCAACGCCAGCGGCTGGCACAGCGCATTGGGCAAACTAAGGTGTTACCCGAAAAGCCAGTTGACAAACCACAAATCCCCTGTTATAATAGGCAAACGGTTTCCTATTTCCTATGATTCTACACTATTATGATAGGCACTGAGGCAAAAGAGGTAGAGCGCAAGGTACTGGCCATACTTAAGGTCTTGAGCGAATCGCAAGAGCCGCTGGGGGCCAGGGTTATTGCTCAGCGATTGAAGGGCTACGGCATTGACCTGGGTGAGAGGGCTGTCAGGTATCACCTTAAGCTCATGGACGAACGGGGCCTAACTCTACTTGCCGGCCACGACGGCCGCCTCATTACCCAGAAAGGCATTGAGGAGTCAGGCGATGCTCTGGTAGGTGACAAGGTTGGCTTCGCCATTGCCAGAATAGAGTTGCTCGCCTTCCGCACCGATTTTGATTGGGAAACGGGCATGGGCACCGTGCCGGTCAACATCTCCTTCTTTCCTAAGAGGAAGTTCTCCCGTGCTCTGGAGATGATGAAGCCTGTTTTCGCCGCCGGCTTGTGTATTAGCGAAAGGGTGGCAGTGGCACAAGAAGGACAGCAACTCGGAGAGTTGACCGTACCTGAAGGACACGTAGGTCTGGCTACCGTGTGTAGTATCGTAATAAACGGTACGTTGCTCAAAGCCGGCGTACCCATAGATTCACGCTTTGGCGGCATACTACAGATTCGTAACCGCAAGCCGCTGCGGTTTGTGGAACTGATAAATTACGCAGGCTCTTCTCTGGACCCCTCGGAAGTTTTTATCAGGGCCAGGATGACCTCGGTGAGAGGCGCAGCCGAGGAGGGAAACGGGAAAATATTGGCTAACTTCCGCGAAATACCGGTCGCCTGCCGTTCCATAGTGGAAAGGGTGACTGGCAAATTGAATCAGGTGGGCATGGGAGGGTTGCTGGTGATGGGAAATACCAGTGAGCCTGTATGCGAAATCCCGGTGGAACTTAATCGTATTGGCATAGTCCTCGTCGGCGGTCTGAACCCGGTAGCGGCTGCTGAGGAAGTCGGCATCGAAGCCCAAAATCACGGCATGAGCACCGTGATGGACTATAAAAAACTAACAAGAATATGGGAGTTGTAACATGAAAGAAATCAAAGTCATCCCTTGCCTTGATGTCAAGGAAGGGAGGGTGGTCAAGGGCGTCCAGTTCGTCAATCTCAGAGATGCCCGAGACCCGGTCGAGGCGGCGGAGGCCTACTGCCGCCAGGGGGCCGACGAGCTGGTTTTCCTGGACATCATGGCCACGGTGGAAAACCGCAAGACCAGGCTGGAATGGGTGAAAAAAGTGGCTGAGAAAGCCACTGTTCCCTTTGCCGTTGGCGGAGGCATCAGGAACCTGGAGGATATGGAAGACCTGTTCAAGCTGGGCGTGGACAAGGTGTCCATCAACACCGCAGCGGTGAAGAACCCGAAGCTGATTACCGAAGCGGTAAAGAAATTCGGTAAGAACAAGCTGGTAATTGCCATAGATGGCAAGAAGAACCCACCGGGCAGCGGCAAACCGAGATTGGAGGTGGTGGTAAAGAGTGGCGAGGAGGGCACCGGCATCGATATTGTGAAATGGGCTAAAGAGGTGGAGAAGCTGGGCGCTGCCGAGATTTTGCTCACCAGCAAGGATGCCGATGGCACAAAGGCCGGCTATGACCTGGAGATGACCAAGGCCGTGGCTGAAGCGGTCAAGATACCGGTCACTGCCTCGGGAGGCGCTGGCACGCTGGAACACCTCTATGAAGGGGTGGTCATCGGCAAAGCTTCGGCAGTGCTAGCTGCTTCCATCTTCCACTTCGGTGAGATATCTATACCCGAGGCCAAGAAATATCTCAGGGAGAAGGGGATAAAGGTAAGGCTATAAGTCAAAAGTTAAAGGCAAAAGGCTAAAATTAAAAAATATTAAAGGAGTTTTCGACATGAATCTGCAAAGGCCAAACGCAAACGATGCCACCCGGACTGCCAACCGCTCCCGCAGCGTAGTGCCCATGAGTGGTCTCTGCTCCCGATGTCTCGATGGGTGCACTGGCAACTGCGAGGTGTTTAAAGCCAGCTTCCGCGGACGGGAGCTGATATACCCAGGGCCATTCGGCGAAATCACAGCCGGCGGCGACAAGGATTATCCTGTTGATTATTCCCATCTGAATATCCAGGGCTATGCGCTGGGGGCCAGAGGGCTGCCACCTGGTGTCAAGGGTGACCCCGATACCGCTACCTTCCCCTCGGTGAACACCGAAACTGAGTATGGCTGGGATATCAAGGTCAAGATGAAGGTGCCTATCTTCACCGGCGCCCTGGGCTCCACTGAAATTGCCCGCAAGAACTGGGAGCATTTCGCCGTGGGAGCTGCCATCAGCGGCGTCACGCTGGTCTGCGGCGAGAACGTCTGCGGCATCGACCCTCAACTGCAACGTGATGCCAAGGGCAAGGTCACCTCAGCACCTGACATGGACCGGCGCATCGAGATTTATCGCCGCTATCACCAGGGCTACGGCGAGATATTAGTGCAGATGAATGTAGAAGATACCCGTCTGGGCGTAGCTGAATATATCAGCAAGAAGCATGGCATTGAGACCATCGAATTGAAATGGGGACAGGGCGCTAAGTGCATCGGCGGCGAGATTAAGGTCAGCAGCCTGGAGCGTGCCATAGAGTTGCAAAAGCGCGGCTACATCGTCACTCCCGACCCCTCCAACCCCATTAACCAGGCAGCCTTCAAAGAAGGCGCTCTTAAGGAGTTTGAACGGCACAGCCGCCTGGGCTTTATCGATGAGGACGGCTTCTATGCCGAGGTGAAGCGGCTCAGGGACCTGGGCTTCAAGCGCATCACCTTAAAGACCGGCGCCTACAGCCTGCGTGAGCTGGCCATGGCTATCAAGTGGGGCTCCAAGGGTAAAATAGACCTGCTCACCATAGACGGCGCCTCTGGCGGCACCGGCATGAGCCCCTGGAGGATGATGGAGGAGTGGGGCATCCCCAGCCTCTATCTCCATGCTGCTGCCTACGAGTTCTGCCAGAAGCTGGCTGACAAGGGCCAGAGGCCGCCAGACATCGCCTTTGCCGGTGGTTTCAGCAGCGAAGACGGTGTGTTCAAGGCATTGGCGCTGGGCGCTCCGTTCGCCAAAGCCGTGTGCATGGGACGTGCCCTGATGATACCGGGGATGGTGGGCAAGAACATCCAAGCGTGGATTGGAGACGGCAAATTGCCCAATACGGTGAGCCAGTTCGGCAACACGCCAGAGGAGATTTTCGTCTGCTACGAGGACGTCAAGAACATCGTCGGCGCCAAAGATATTAAGAAGATACCGCTGGGGGCCATCGGCGTTTACAGCTATGCCGATAAGATAAAGGTGGGTTTGCAGCAGATCATGGCTGGCGCCAGGTGCTTCAGCGTACCGGCCATCACCCGCCGCGAGCTGATGTCTCTGACCGAAGAATGCGCAAAGGTCACCGGCATTCCTTATCTTATGGAAGCCTACAAAGACGAGGCTCTCAAGATACTGGCGAGCTAGAGGCAAGACGCTAGAGCCTGGAGAAAACGAGGGGGCGCCGAGAGGTGCCCCTTTTTGGTCCTGACCATCTGAAAATAACACGTAGCACGGGGCTTCATCCTTCCGTGGAAGGAACAGCCCCGCTGTCTACTAAGAGGTTGTCCGAAAACCCCGGGGATAACGTGGTTTGTGTAGGGGCGGGTTTTCAAACCCGCCCGCCGTCCCAGGGGCGCACCCTTCGCTTCGCTTGAGGGCAAGCTCTGAAGATACGCCTCTACATGCTGAGACCGTCACGTGAGCCCCGATTCTATCGGGGCGACCGAAGAATACCCAAGGGATCCTTCGTCCTTCGGCGGAAGGACTCAGGATGACAGAAGGATGCTCAGGACAACAAAGCGCAATGACATATTGAATAGTCGATGACTGTTGGACCTGCTTCTAGCCTGCTTAGAAAAGCCCAAGCACGTTACGCAGCAGCCAGATAATTAGCAGAATCGCCGCAATAATCAGGGCGATATGGAGCAGCCAACCCAAACTGCGGAAAAAGATGAAGCCCAGCAGCCACAAAATTAAGATGATAATTCCAATAGTCAATAAGATGCTCATCGCTCCTCCCTTATTAGGTACCTTCTCTGTTTCTTAAGATGTGACGGGTATATTAGCATGACGGCTAACAGGTTGTCATTGTCTGTCAATCAAGCCAATCCCTGTCATTGCGAATCCCGATGCAGTTGGGGGGTGGCAATCTCCTCCAAATGTAAATTGCAGAGGTCAAAATGCAAAATGACAAGGCAAAAGCCGAAAAGCGTCAAGTCTCTTGCCGCTTGCGGCTTGAAACTCGCAGCCAGGCAGCTATTGCCAGGCTGAGGGTGCCTGAATGCCGCAGAGAGTCATGTGAAGTATGTGCCGGTGGATAGATTTGGGAAATGACAGATTGTGTGCCATCTTGCATTACAGGCAGAAGGCAGGGCTTCAATCGAATTATCTCTATGTCGGCTTTACTTCTTGCGACTTCGTACTACAGGTTCTAAGAAGAAAAGAAAAAACGCGAAGAACGCGTAGTACATGGGTTCATGCAATGTTAGCCCCAAGAAGCCCAAAAAACCTAAGAATCCCCAAAACCAGTTAAATCTCATTCAATTTGTTTCCTTGGTAGTGCCTTTACTAGTAATTATACCATTTCTTAAGCTAATCCCACAAACATGTCCACTACAGGTTTATAGCAGTTAAGAGTGCGTGGTCTCTTTTGACTCTATCTCAATCTCGTGATTCATAATGATAATGCCGATTGCTACACCCATACTATTAGCTATCATCATGGGGGGAATGGCTATTTTAACAACTTCAACCGCTTCAGCAAATGGCCGAGCTATGAGCAGGGTCAATCCTCCGTGAATAGCTTCCATAAGCACAGCCACCAGCATGCCTGGGATAATGCCGATGAGCTTACCCTTGTTCAAGTAATAAATACCTCCGCAGATCAAACCGGCAAAAACGGTAGACAGCCCGCAGGGGATGCAGGTAAACCCACCAAGGAAGTAGCGATGTACTCCCCCAATCAGCCCCACTCCCAGACCGACGAGCGGCCCAGCCGCCAACCCTGAAACTATTGCTGCAAAGTCCCTGATGTTGACTATTGCCCCTGAAGGTAATGGTCTGCCGACAAGCGTACCAAAGATAGAAAAACCACCAAATACCAAGATGAAAATGACTATATCGTACCATCTGGCTTTTTTGAGCAACACACTTTGCGCGAAGTTAATCTTGGTGACGACTTCCATGAAGACGAAGATGAAGATTTCTGTTTCGGCGAAGAGGGTCAGCAGTTCCACAATCTCTGTAACTCTCCCTTTCCGTATAGAAGGACAACCAATCCCTTGATGTACTCAAGCCCGATTATACCACTGGGTATTTCGCAATGTAATACCTAGGTTTGTATGTTGCTATTGAGGTGGAACCCAAAATTTGGACAGGGTAAGGGTTTGATTAAGAGAGCTAGAACCTGTTCAGCAGGCTCTCCAGGAAATGCCAGATTTCCGAGATATGCGTGAGGATAAAGATTACGAGTATTATGCCCAAAATAGTCAGTGCGCAGCCAAACCATCTCATGTCTTTTGTTTTGTCCTTTCTTCTGTGCTGCCCCTGTGGTTTTGCCCTAACGATTGTACCACTTTTTAAGCAATGGTTGTCAGGCAACTGGTTGTTGTGATGAAAGATAATATGGAGAGCCCGCAAGAATCTTGCGGGTAAATAGTCTCACATTGGGTAACAAGACGTCTCATTTAATGGTATTCCCTTATCGGCTAACAGGGTGTTATACTAAGCCTTCTGTTGCTGAATTACAGTGTCCCAAGACCCACAGTTTCATAGGCTGAGGCCTGCGACAAAGGAGTGATTTGATGATGACGAGAAGTCGTACTTTATTGGTAGTTTCCCTTTTGGTTTGTATCGCCCTGATAATTCCTGGCTGCCAGCCGTCTGCGAGCTCGTATATCGAAAGCGGTAATGCCTACATTGAAAAGGAAGAATATGACCAGGCAATCGCTGATTTCACCACAGCTTTAGAGACCGCTCCCAAATCCCCTGAAGCTTATCTGGGGCGTGGTATCGCCTACTTGCAGAAGAAACAGTATGACCAGGCTCTTGCCGACTTCAACAAGCTAGTCGAACTACAGCCCGACTCAAGCAATGCTTACTACTGGCATGGGCGATGTCTGTTTATGTCGAAAAAACTCACCGAGGCTATAGCCGATTTGAGCAAGTCGATTGAGCTGGACAGCAACAATGCCAACAGCTACCTTTTCCGGGGGATGGCTCTGAAAGCACTTGGGAAGTGCGATGAGGCACTGGTAGATTTGACCAGGGCAATCGAACTGGGCACTCTGGACGAGAAACTCCTGGCCACGCCTTATTATCACAGGGGTATATGCTATGGCGAGATGAAGGATTATGATGCCGCTATTGCTGATTATAGCAAATATATAGAAATGAAACCTGAGTTCTATGGTGCCTACAATAATCGGGGCTGGTACTATCTGATGAAAGGCGATTATGAGAAAGCGCTTGCAGATATAAATAAAGCACTGGAACTAAACCCGGATGATTACTATTCATGGGACAGCCGGGGTTACGTATATTATCAGATGGGCGATTTCAAGCAGGCTGTTGCCGACCTGAGCAAAGCCCTTGATATAGAACAAGAAGCGGCCGATAGCTATTGCCACCGTGGGAAAGCCTACTACGCGCTGAAGGAATATGACAAAGCTATCGTCGACTTTAGCTGGGCGATTAAATTAGATAAAAGGGGCATTGAGGCTGTCGCCTGTGGCTGTGCTGAGTCATTTTACTACCGTGGGTTATGCTATAAAGCCGTTGGTAAACTCGACGATGCCAGGGCTGATTTCCAGGCTGCGGCAAGTAGGTCAATAGACCCATTGCTCAAAGAGAAAGCCGTCAACGAATTGAAAGGCATGGAGTAAACGCAGACTTCGTTTACATTCGGCCTCTGACCAGAGGATTCAGCTCAAAAATGCCGCTGATATTTGGGGGTGTGCGTTATTTGCCCGGGCTGAATTTAATGACCCGGTCGTAAAGGAGCTCTGTAAAAACAGGGCCTACCCTGGTAGCTGGCTCCAGGTACGCTCGGAAGCCGACGAAGGCAGGCTCATCAAGCCCTACGCCATGCGCCTTTGGCCCGGTCGGCACGGCTACGCAGGCCCTCTCGGAACTGCATTTACGGGCAAACTTGCAAACATAAAGATATTTAGCCAGCGGATTGCCCGGCAGGTAGGATTCAGCAGTCCCCGCAAGCTCTGTGCTGTAGATGCCGACCACGCCATTCCATCCGGCTTCGCCATAGAAGTTGCAGTTTGAATAGGTTGCCTTGCCGCTGGCGGCATGGTTGACCCCGTAAACGAGGACAAACTCGTCAGGGTTATCACCCAGTGTAAGCGTATCGCAGCGCAGGTAAACCGTGTCGCGGCTTTCACCAGCCACATACGTCCCTGTCTGAACTGCATCATAAGACTCGGTTAGCCAGATACGTGTTTCCAGCTCTTGTGCCGCAAGGCCGCTGTACTTTGCCAGTATAGCCTTGCGCAAATCCTCCAGCGCAGGCTGTAAGTCCACCTCTGTCTTCCCTGTACCCCTGACACGCAACTGCGGCGCCGGGAATGGGTCAAGCTTCACAGATGACTTAGGTATTACCCTAATCGCTGCCGTTATGGCGTTTACATATTCCTGACCTGCTTTTTCGTCGGCGAAGAGCGCCATGCGCTGGCCGAAGACGATGGTATCATACTCAGGGCCGGTTCCCAGCTTGACCATTGAGCTCGGGATGACATACGTATTTATAATGTCCTCGGAATATCCCGCCGCCACAGCCGCATCGCGTACCAGCCGGTCGGTGCCTTTATCAGCGGTGAGGATGATAATGGTATCCTGGTTAAACGGGTTGCCCTTTGCCCCGTTGGGCGTGCCTGAGGTTTTGATGGTGAGGTTATTTAAAGGGTCATTGAAGCTGGTCCAGACCCATTTGCGCTGCTTTTCCTTTTCGTAGTATTTATAGAAGATGAAGCCACAGTAGCTGAAATAGACGCACTGCGGTGGCGTCTTAGTAACAATGACCAGCGCTTCCGTGGGATTCAACTGCCATCCCTGTATCAGCCCGGGAGTACTATACAAAAAGGCTTCTATCTTCTCCTGGGCGCCGGGTACTTGGCTGATATCCTTGATTTCAATATTGTCCGGAATGGCGCCAAACACCCCCCTGTAGGGCGCGCCGGCGTTGTTGCCAGCAGCATTGGCCAATTTGCCGGCCTCATACAACTTGATTAAATCCACGTGGATAAAAGGCGCCAATTTCAAAGCAAAGTCACTTTTCTCTAGTGAAGAGCGGAAAGCATCGATATTGCCGCTGGATACGCTGGCAGCATTTTTTGCGGGAGCACACGATATCATCGCTAATACAAGGACCAGGGAAACGATTGAAATTAAAGTAGACCGGGATAGTCGCAACATTGGCTTTACCCTCCCCTTATCGCGTCTTTACCATGCCTGTTTTGTGGTTTGACTATGAAATTACTGGCGACCGCTATTGTGCAACTGTACTTTTGCGATTATAGCTGATTCTATTATACGCCGCAGTGTTAATGAGCACAATGGCATTTGAGCTTTCCCCTGTCAAGTTTCTAGTGTCTAGCTTCTCGCTTCTAGCCTCTAGTATCTAGCCTATCTTTATTATCTCTGCCCTGGCTTCCTTGTCTACCGTCAGGATGCCGTAGGAATACCGCCCCGGGCCGGGATTGAAGAATAACACGCCGCTGACCTTCTGGATTTTAGCTTCGTGGCTATGGCCGTATAAGATGACGTCTACATCTCCAAACGCTGTCCTTATCCTGCGTTCCATGCCTTCGGGCCCTCCCCATCCATGGATAACGCCGACCTTCTTGCCGCCAACCACAAACTGCTCGGTCTCGGGCAGCAGGCTTTTGAGCTTGGAGGAGTCAACGTTGCCCCTGACTGCCTTCACCTCCCCCAACCGCTTCAGCCCCTCGAGTACCGCTGAGCCCACAAAGTCGCCACAATGGACTATCAAGTCCACGGCGGAGAAGGCACTGAGTATCTGCGGAGATAGCTCCTCTACGGCATGTACGTGAGTATCGGAAAGTACGCCTATTTTCATGTTCCGAATCTAAAGTCCCCTCAGAAATTGCTCAATGGCTTCGTTGACTTCCCTGGGTTTTTCCATAAAGACCATGTGGGTGGCTCCTTCGATAATGACCAACTTAGAGCCTTTTATTTTATCGGCCAGATACTGGGAGTATTTGACCGGCGTCATATCGTCCTGAGTGCCACAGATGACCAGTGTAGGAGCTTTGATTGACTGAATTTTGTCCATGATGTCGAATTTGTCGCAACACTGGAAATCATTGAGCTGCACCCTGGCGCCAACCTCAGCCACCTTCTCAATAACCTGGTTCCTTAGCCAGGGCTCCACGGTGCCATATAAAGGTTCAATGATTCCCTTAATATGTTCGGGTGGCCGTCCGATGCAACCTTTGATAAGGCTTAGGAAATCCGGCCTGACCCTCAATCTGGCCCCGGTACCGATAAGCACCAGGGCTTTGACATCCTGCGGATACTTCAAGGCGTAGGTCTGGGCAACGCCCCCGCCCATGGAGTGACCCACCAGGACCGGGGCATTATATTTGCGCTGGAGCATGTAGTCATGCAGCCAGTCGGCATAGCCCTCGATGCTGGTACGTGGTTGCCCTTCAGGATGGCCGGGGAAACTGATGGCGTCAGATTCCGGGAAATGTTCAGACTGGTAATGCCATACCATGCCGGTATTGCCAGCGCCGTGAATGAAGACGAGTTTCATAACTCAGATACCTCTCCGCGATAGGTCAAAAATCAAGGTGCAGAAGTCAAAGTGACAGATAAAAATGCAAATTGCCTTAAACTACCCAACTATCGCCAGGATACCCTGGCGGACCATTTTGATGGCGATGGCGGCGAGGAACAGGCTGACCACTTTGGATGTTGCTCGGACTCCGCCCTGCCCTAGAAATGCCACCACTCTGTTTGCCTGCGCTAATAGAACCCAGGCGATGGCCAGGTTGAGCATGAAAGAGATTATTACTATAGCCAGATTGTACTGGTCGATAAGAATCAGCAGCGTGGTGAGCACTGCCGGTCCTACTACTAAAGGAGTACCCAGCGGTACCACGCCCACCATGTCTGACCCTACCGATGCCTGCGCCTCTATCATCTTGCCGGTTATCAGGTCTTTGGCGGCCAATAGAAACAATATCAGTCCGCCGCCAACCAGAAAATCAGCCACGTCTATACCCAGGAAGACGAAGATGCCTTTGCCCACAGCCACGAAAGCCAACCCCAGAATCAGGGCGGTGAGCACGGCGTAAAGGATGGTCTTCTTGCGTTCGGCAGCCTTCATATCCTGTGTGACAGAAATCAAAATAGGCAGGACGCCGATGGCATCCATGGCCACAAAGAGCGGGACGAAGGTCAAGCCAAATTCCTGTAAGATTTGTAGGAACCTATCCATAGGCAGTGGACGGCTCAGGCTCGGTTACTGAGCCGGGGCCTAAGCCTCTCCTTTTTCTTCTCCCTGCTGGACAAGGGCGATGGAAGCCACGCTATCTTCAGGCTCCAGCCTGTTTACGCGAACGCCCTGCGTATCTCTGCCCACAAGCGATATCTCCTCATCCACGGGCACGCGGACGATGATGCCATTGGCGGTAACTATTATAAGATGCTGCCCTGGGGGCACCAGCTTGGCTGCGATAACCTTGCCTGTCTTGTCATTGGCCTTATGTGCAATCACCCCTTTTCCGCCGCGAGCCTGCGAGGGGAAGTTGCGCACGCGGGTGCGTTTTCCGTAGCCATTTACGGTCACGGTGAGCAGGATGGCATCGCTATAGACCTTGTTCATGGCTACCAGGCAGTCGCCTTTCTCAAGCCTGATTCCACGTACACCGCCGCTGGTTCTGGAGGCAGGCCTGAGCCCTTTCACCGCAAACCTGATTCCCTGTCCCTGCTCGCTAATCATAATTACCTCGTCATCCTGTGTCACCACGTCGGCTGCAATCAACTCCTCTTCACCAACCAGCTTCATGGCAATGAGGCCGCTGGCGCGCACGTTGGCAAAGTTGTCAAAGCTGGTCTTCTTCACGACGCCCCTGGAGGTAGACATAACCATATACGAACCTGGCTTGGAGTCTTTGGATACCACCAGTGCGGTCACCCGTTCCCTGGGGTCGATGGGCAAGAGGCTGGCTATGGCAGTACCCTTGGTGGTTCGGGACACGTCCTGGGGTATGTCATAGCATCGGATGCGGTAAACCCTGCCCCTGTTGGTAAACAGCAAAAGGTAATCATGGGTATCAGCTACCACCAGATGTGCTACCTCGTCGGTCTCCCTGGTGACCATGCCGATTACCCCCCGACCTCCACGGTGCTGCTTCTGGTAAGTGGAAGCGGGTATCCTCTTAATATAACCCTGCTCACTGAGCGTGACCACCACGTTCTGGTGAGCGATTAGGTCTTCTTCTCCAAACTCCTCAGCCTCTTGTCGCATAATCTGGGTGCGCCGCTTGTCTCCATATTGAGTCTTTAACTCCATGGCATCCTGCTGGATGAGGGAGAGTATCTTCTTGGGATTGCCCAGAAGGTCTTCCAGGTAGGCGATAGTCTTGATGACCTCGTTATATTCATCTATTATCTTCTGCTGTTCCAGCTTGGCAAGGCGGCGCAGTTGCATGTCAAGGATAGCCTGCGCCTGTATCTGCGACAGCTTAAAGTTCTTCATCAGGCTGGTCTTAGCAGCCTCGGCGTTATCTGCCTTCTTGATTGTCTGAATCACTTCGTCCAGGTTATCCAGGGCAATCCTGAAGCCTTCCAGGATGTGAGCCCTGTCCTTTGCCTTCTGCAGTTCGAACTTGGAACGGCGGGTGATGACCTCGCGCCGGAAATCTATGTAGCATGTGAGTGCTTCCTTGAGACTCAATACCTGCGGCTGTCCGTCCACTAAGGCCAGCATGTTAATAGAGAAGGAAGATTGCATGGGAGTGTACTTGTAGAGGTTGTTGAGCACCTTGATATGCTGCGCTTCCTTGCGCAGCACTATCACCACTCTCATGCCATGCCGGTCTGACTCGTCGCGAACCTCAGCTATGCCCTCGATTCTCTTTTCCCTGGCTAGTTCCGCTATCTTCTCTACAAGTGCTGCCTTGTTGGTTTGGTATGGAAGCTCGGTGATGACCAGCATCTCACGTCCGCTCTTGGTGCTTTCTTCCTCCACCTTAGCCCTGACCATGAACTTGCCCTGACCGCCGGCGTAGGCGCTCTTGATGCCCTCGCGGCCCATGATGATGCCGGCGGTGGGGAAATCCGGGCCTTTAACGAAGCGCATGAGGTCGTCAACGTCAGCATCGGGATTATCGATGAGGTGGTTGATAGCTTCGCAAATCTCGCTCAAGTTGTGCGGAGGGATGTTGGTTGCCATGCCCACGGCTATACCGGACGAGCCATTCACCAGCAGGTTGGGCAGCCTTGCCGGCAGAACTGACGGCTCCTTCAAAGTGTCATCGAAGTTGGGGACGAAATCTACTGTATCCTTGTCGATATCCCCCAGCATCTCAGCGGCTATTTTGGACAGGCGCGCTTCGGTGTAGCGCATAGCCGCCGGCGGGTCGTTGTCCATGCTGCCGAAGTTGCCCTGCCCATCTACCAGCCGATACCTCATGGAGAAGTCCTGTGCCATCCTCACCATGGCCTCGTAGACAGGAGCATCTCCATGCGGGTGGTATTTACCGAGGACTTCGCCGACTATGCGGGCGCTCTTCTTATAGGGACCAGTATGCCGGAATCCCAGCTCATCCATGGCAAAGAGGATTCGCCTGTGCACTGGCTTTAGGCCATCGCGCACATCAGGCAGAGCACGTGAAACTATTACGCTCATGGCGTAGTCGAGGTAGGAGCTTTTCATCTCCTCCTCAATGAGTATTGGTCTGACCGTGCCTATTTCCATCTAGTTAATCCTCTTCTATCAGGTCCTCTTCTAGAGGTGCCTCTTCCTCTTCTTCTGCAGCAGGGACGCCCTCGAATATGGAGAAGCCGTCGGGTAACAATTCTCCTTCCTCCAACTCAGCGAGCTCGGCTTCCTCTAGCGCTTCCTCTTCAACAGTGCCATGCCTTAGCAACGTGTCTCTGACATGGGGCTGGAAGCCTTCCATAGCTTTAACCGGGAAGGAAAGGCGACCGGACTGGCTGGGGTGCTGGAACGTCTCGCGCACCAGTATCCGTGCTTTATCGTTGTTCATGCTAACTATGGCTGCGGTGTATTTGTTGCCGCCTTCCATAAGCTTGGCCAGGCGCAGGCCGTGCTGCGGTTCTACCATCCCCAGGTATTCGCCATCCTCATTTTCAACGATGAGTTGCCCGTTTCTCACCTTCAAATTGACGCGGTTGCCCGCAGCCATCTGAGCCAGCACCTCTTCAGAGGCCAGGTTCTGCAAATTCACTACACCAGCCTTGCCCATCTCTCCGATGAACAGGTTTGGTGCAACTTCGCGGCGTTCTTCTCGCATCGGTACCTTGGGCTCTCGCAGCAGGGACAGGCGGTTCAGGTTTTTCTGGGCAATAGCGTTATCCGGGTCTAGCTCCAACGTCTTGCTATAGGCTTCTTTGGCTCTGGCGAATTCGCCAAGTTCTGTGTATGCTCGACCCATTCGGTTATAGGCATCTACATCGGTAGGGAAGTTATCAATGATGTTTTGGTTGACCACCACTGCTTCCTGCCAGCGGCTCTGCATAGCCAGAGCAATAGCCTCCTGGCTTGCCTTCCGTCTTAGTCTTGCCTTATCCTCTTCTCGATCAGGCATCCCTGGCTCCATACTCATTTTACACAGAACAAATTAGAGGGCATAACGCTGTGCAATCAGTTAATTTTATAGCAGACATTGCATCAATACAAGTGCTGTTTTGACAAATACGGAGCCAGGCGGGGCACAGCTAGGCGAGTGAGCTGCGTTGAAACCATGCCGCCGTGAGGAATACAACGGTCAGACTTCAAGAAGACGGAAGGAGGCAGCCCATGATTTTACTCGACCCGAAAGCCTACAATAGGGAACACACCGACCCAACAACCAGGCAAATAATGCTAAAGACAATCGACTTCTTTGAGCGCAAAGGGCTGAAAAAGATAAAGGAAGATGACTAGGCAATGACATGGTACGATGACTTCCTCAGCTTTATCAAGAAAGAGCAGACTTTCGCCAAGTTGCTCACTCCATCTGGCTACGGTGATTCTGACTCACGCTGGGATATGTGGAGGATTGAAGAATACAATGAGATTCTAGGTTTTTATGGGATTAGTTACTGGTACGCATGGCAGGTATCCATTCTGGGGCTTGGCCCTATATGGATGGGAACTAACGAGGAGGTTAAGCACAAAGCTGCCAAACTTCTCAAAGAAGGCAACATTTTTGCCTTCGGGCTTTCGGAAAAAGAACACGGCGCTGACCTTTATTCCAGCGACATGAAGCTTAATCCGCAGAAAGATGGCACTTACCTCGCAAATGGGAGCAAGTACTATATCGGCAATGGCAACGTTGCACCTATGATTTCCACGTTCGGTAAGTTTACAGATACAGGTGAGTACGTGTTCTTCGTGGTCAACTCGCAGCACCCGAGCTATAAACATTCCAGAATATGCACTTCTGGCTGCCGCCAGGGTTATGTCGCCGAGTATACGCTGACCGATTATCCTTTCACTGAGGCCGACATCGTCTCACGCGGACAACTTGCTTGGGACTCGTCGTTGAACACGGTAAACGTCGGCAAATATGAACTGGGATGGTGCTCTGTCGGTATCTGCACACACGCCCTATATGAGGCCATTAACCACGCTTCACACAGGAATCTCTATAGCCAATATGTCACTGATTTCCCCACGTGAAGAAAATGTTCACCGAAGCCTATGCCAGATTGGTAGCCATGAAGCTGTTTGCGCTGAGGGCAGCAGACTATATGAAATCCGCCTCAGACGAAGACCGCCGATATCTTCTGTTTAACCCTGTGGTCAAGATGAAGGTTACCAGCCAGGGGGAAAGAGTTGTCCAGTTGCTGCACGATATAATCGCAGCCAAAGGATTTGAACAGGACACCTATTTTGAGATGGCAATTAGAGATATAGGCATGTTGCCCAAGCTGGAGGGGACAACGCATGTAAATATGGCACTGATTATTAAGTTCATTGCCAACTACTTCCTAAATCCTGTTGGCCACCCGGATATCCCCCGCAGGAACGATCCGTCAAATGACGCGTATCTTTTCAAGCAGCGTGCCGGGGGACTGGGCAAGGTGACATTCCCCGACTACCGCAAGGCATATGCAGGCTTCGACATACCTAATGTAAACCTGTTCAGAGAGCAATTAGAATTGTTCAAAGAGATGTTGCTCACCGCACCTCCCACCAAGGAACAGAGCAGCAACGTGGACTATATGCTGGCAGTAGGAGAGATGTTCACGCTCATTGTCTATGCCCAGTTGATCCTGGAGAACGTGAATATCTACCGTATTGACCCGGACATAGTAAATGAAATCTTTAGTTTCATTGTCAGAGACTATTCGCAGTATGCGCTAGTGGTGTACTCAAACTACGAAAACACCAAGCCGCAGGAGACGATACTGACCAAGATGATCAGGAAGCCGGTTCTGGACCAGGAGAAATTTGACAGAGTGTGGACGGACTTTGTATATGCCTTGAAAGACACCTACGTGATGAACAAATAGGGAAACACGCGTCCTCTCGCAGCCAGCTTTTTGACAAATTGTGAAGGCTATGTTAGCCTACAACGTTTGTAAGTCACCGAGCGCACCCTGAGAAGGAGATACCGTGAAAGAAAAAGTAGAAGAGATATTGAACTTAATACGGCCTAATTTGGTGGCCGATGGTGGAAATGTGGAGTTGGTGGAAGTGAAGGACGGCGTGGTTAGCCTGAAACTCACCGGTGCCTGCGCGGGTTGCCCCATGTCCACCATGACGCTGAAGAATGGCATCGAGAGAGCGTTGAAGGAACGCGTCCCTGGTATTAAGGAAGTCGTCTCGGTATAGTCTAAATCTCTAGCTTCTCCAGCTCGAAGGCCTTGTGCAGTGCTTGCACAGCGTCCTTGGCCTTATCCTCAGCTATGATGCACGTTATCCTTATCTCGGATGTGGTTATGAGTTGGATATTTATCTTCTGCTCCGCCAGCGCCCGGAACATGGTAGCGGCATAGCCGGGCGCATTCAGCATACCCGTACCCACTATGCTTACCTTAGCCAGCGTAGAATCGCTGACGCATTTAGAAGCACCTATTGATTTGGCTATCGGCTCTATCAGCTTCAGCGCCTTCTCCAGGTCCCCTATGGCTACGGTAAAGGTCAGGTCGGTCAAGTTCTTGACGCTGGCGTTCTGGACTATGGTGTCAACGCTGATGTTGGCTTTAGCCAAAGGTTCAAAGATAGCTGAAGCTATGCCCGGTCGGTCAGGAACGCCAAGCACAGTGACTTTGGCCACGTTCAAATCATGAGCAATTCCTCGCACCTTGTTTCTCTGTTCCATAGAAACCCCTCCATGAATAAGAGTACCTGGATTGTCATTGAAGCTACAGGCCACCAGTATAGGCATTCTGTAGACCTCTCCCAGCTCAACCGCCCTGGGATGCATCACCTTGGAGCCATAGGTAGCTAGCTCAAGCATCTCCTCGTAGCCTATTTCCTTGAGCCTTTGGGCTTCGGGAACGAGCCGGGGGTCGGCGGTAAACACACCTTCGACATCGGTGTAGATTTCGCAAATCTGCGCCTTGAGGCTGGCCGCCAGAGCCACGGCTGTGGTATCGGAGCCGCCTCGACCCAGCGTGGTAGTATCCAGGTCGGGCGTTATCCCCTGGAAGCCGGCTATGATGACGATGTTGCCCTGTTCAAGCTCTTGAACTATGCGTTTAGGCTCTATCCTGGTGATTCGAGCGCGGCCATGGCTGGAATCGGTCTGGATACCCGCCTGCTGGCCGGTTAGACTAACAGCTTGATGGCCCATAGCGTGCAGTGCCATAGCCATTAAAGTGCTGGAAACTATCTCGCCGGTGGAGAGCAAGACGTCGAGCTCCCTGTCTTCCGGCCTGGGATTTAGCTCCCTGGCAAGTTGAATCAGGTTATCCGTGGTCTTGCCCATGGCTGAGACCACCACCACTACCTCGTTGCCTTTCTCCTTGGTATTTATGATGCGTCGGGCAACGTTTTTAATCTTCTCAGCATCGGCAACCGAGCTGCCACCATACTTTTGAACTATTAGAGCCATGATGTCCCTCTAACTGCGAAAAGGTGTTTACTATTTTAGTCCATCGCCGTCTCGTTTTCCAATCATGCGGGCACAAGGCAGTTATATTGCCTGTCATTGCGAGTCCCGACTTGTCGGGGCGAAGCAATCTCCACAAGGCGATAGTGCCTGCCTCTGCAGAGATCGCCACGTCGTCCTTCCGCCGAAGGACTCCTCGCGATGACAATGGGAAGTGCTCACCAATCATGCGGGCTTCACCAGCATTGCCATGATTTTGTGCCCTTCTTCGATTGACAGATTTCTGGCGCGTGCCTCTGCCTCAGTAAAGCGCCTGGCTCCATTGGCAACAAAACCAGGCCCCCATAGTAGGAAGGGGACTGGCTCATCGGTATGCGTCTGGATTTTTATAGGCGTGGGGTGGTCGGGTAAAATCAAAACCCGCAAGGCGCCTTTATTCCAGGCACGTATTCGGGCTACCACTTCCTTGTCTATTCTCTCTATTGCCTCAATCTTATCTTTGACGGAGCCGCCGTGGGCTGCCTCATCAGGCGCTTCGATATGTATGGCTACTAAATCATGCTTCTCCAGCGACCCCAGTGCCCCGGTAACCTGGGCGGTGCAGTCGTTGTCCATGCCGTCGGTGACGCCGGGGATTTCCAGGACTTCCATGCCTGCCATGCGTGCCAGGCCGCGAAGCAAGTCCACGCCCGATGTCATAGCGGCTTTCAGGCCATAGGTCTGCTTGAATGGAGGCATCTCAGGTATCTGGCCGCTGCCCCAGAAGAGCCAAATCGTGGTTGCAGGTATATCACCCCGAGCTTTCCTGCTTTTGTTCACCGGATGCTCCTTGAGCACAGGCTCCGAACGCGCCATCAAGCGTCTTAATAGCTCGCTTCCCTCACCGCGCGGCAGGTAATCGGCTATGGGCTTATCGGGGATATCGTGTGGTGGGGTGCAGACAGCCTGGAGCGTCTCAGGGTGTCCCTTTATTTTGCATAAATGTCGGTAGCTGACGCCGGGGTACAAATGCACGTTGTCGCTACCAATCTCTTTGTTCAAAGCAGCCACCAGGGCTTCTGCCTCTTCGGTAGTGATATGGCCGGAGCTGTAGCTCCACATCTTGCCATCGCGCACAGCCACCAGGTTGCAGCGGAAGACGACCTCGTCCTCGGCAATGGGGATGCCCATGCTCCTGGCTTCGATGCCGCTCCGCCCGCGGTAATAGACTCGTGGGTCATAGCCCAGGACCGACATGCAGGCGCAGGCGCTGCTGGGTTCCATGCCGACTGGTACAGTGCGTACCATCCCCATCAGCCCTTCTTGCGCCAGGGCGTCCAGGTTGGGCGTGCGGGCTAGCTCCAGGCAGGTCTTATTCCCGCGCTCAGGCAGCGCCCAGCCTGCCGCCCCATCGATTATAAGCACACAGTATTTCATAACTTATGCCTGTCATTCTGAGCCCCGATTCGTCGGGGCGAAGAATCTTGATGCCTCTTCTTTGGCCCCCAGATTCTTCGGTCGCTACCCTCCCTCAGAATGACGCTTTCCCTCTCCCCTGAGAGGCAAACCATCTAAATACCCTCTCCCTCGACGGGAGAGGGTCAGGGTGAGGGTGAAGGCGTCTCTAAGTTTACTATTCTTGCTTCAGAAGTTAAAGCAGCCTATAATAAAGACTCGCGGGGCGTAGCGCAGTCTGGTTAGCGCGCAGCGTTCGGGACGCTGAGGTCGGAGGTTCGACTCCTCTCGCCCCGACCATTTTACTCTACCTTCTTCTTGGCCTCCTCCCACAGGGCGTTTTGCTCGTCTAAGGACAGGTCGCCGATATTGACATTCTTCTGTCGGCAAAGCTCTTCCATGTAGGAGAAACGACGGAAAAAGCGCTGGTTTGCCGAGCGCAAGGCTGTCTCCAGGTCTATGTCCAGCCTGCGGGCGATGTTGACTAATGTGAATAGCAGGTCGCCGAACTCGTCAGACATCTCTCGATGGTCAGCAGCTTGTCTAATCTCAGCCACCTCTTCGGTCAGCTTATCCAGGATGTCGTCAATCTTTTCCCAGTCGAAGCCCACTCCAGCCACCCGCCGCTGGATGGACTGGCTATATGATAAGGCTGGCATATCCCCGGGCACGCTGGAGAGCAGGGATTGGCCTTCCTCTCGCTCCTCCTGCTTCAACGTCTCCCAGTTTAGCTCCAACTCGGCGGCATCCTCAGCCTTCTGGTTGCCAAAGACGTGGGGATGGCGGCGCACCAGCTTGTCACCAATGCCTCGGACTACATCGTCGATATCGAACTGGTCCTCTTCAGATGCCATCTGGGCATGGAGCATTATCTGGAGCAGCAGGTCACCCAGCTCCTCGCATAGTTTTTGTGGAGAGCCTTCGTCCAGGGCTTGCAGCACCTCGTAGCTCTCCTCGATGAGATATGGCCTTAAGGAGGCATGTGTCTGCTTTTTGTCCCAGGGGCAGCCGTCAGGCCCGCGCAACCTGGCAATGATTTCCTTCAGCCTGGCAAATTCCTCAGACACGAGCACCCTCTGGGTGCAAATTATAGATTGCTGATTTCAATCTGGCAATGCCATAGGCACTTAACTGTTATCGTGAGGGGTCCCGCTGTAATCGGGATGTGGCGCTCTCACACCAAAAGAGGGTCATTCTTGAGGGAGTCCCGATTCTATCGGGACGACCGAAGAATCTTGGTGGCAGGGTGGCAGGGAGATTCTTCCCCTTCACTTCGCTCAGGGTCAGAATGACAGAATGAGAGAGGTTCGCAATGACTGAAGGGGGCTGTCGACTGTTGACTAGCGACTAGCGACTAGCGACGGTCTAGCTCCTTCTCATGCCCATGAACATGAGGACGAAGTAGAAAAGCTGGGCTATAGCCTGCAGGGTAGCCGCCACGTAGGTCAGCGCAGCAGCCGAGAGCACTGCGCTGGCGCCGTCGTACTCCTGCCCCATGACCAGGCCTGTGCTACGTAACATCTGCCTGGCCCGGTTGCTAGCATTGTACTCGACGGGCAACGTGACCAGGCTGAAGACCACGGCCAGCGAGAACAGCAGGATGCCGATGAACACGGCAGTCATTGCCCATTCGCTCTGGCTGAACATATAGATGATGAAGCCCAGAAAAACAAAGATGAAGCCCAGGCTGCTGCCCAGGTTGGCCGCCGGCACGATAGAAGTGCGGAACCTGAGGAAGGCATACCTGGTCTGGTCCTGGGCCGCATGTCCCACCTCGTGCGCCACAATTCCCAGTGCAGCTACCGAAGGCGTGTTAGCTACCGCCGGTGACAGGCGCAGCACCTTTTTGCTGGGGTCATAATGGTCGCCTAGCCTGCCTTTCACACCCTCCACCCTGACATTGTTCAGGCGGTTAGCCCGAAGCAGCACCTCGGCTGCCTCAGCGCCGGTCATGCGCTTGGAGTTAGCCACCTTTGAGTACTTGTTGAATGTGGAATTTACCTTGGCCTGCGCATAGAACATGAAGATGAGGGCAGGCAGCATGATAATGAACCAAAGCGGGTCAAAAAACACCTTCTAATACACCTCCTGGCGCCATGCAGCGCTAGAATAAATTCTATTGTAAACGCAAAACCAAGTCAAAGCCAGTCGGCATTCGATAGCTTCAAATCTCAAGATGCAAGTTTGCATCTTGTAGCGGATGTGGCCTACCTACATTATTTTGCCAGGATTCGATAGAGGGCGAAGAGCACCAGGCCATAGGCTGCCAGCCTCAGTATGATAATCAGGATACTCAGCATGGCCGCCAGGTTAGCCAGCGTAAAAAGGTGAGTAAGGGCAAAGAGGCCAAAGGCTATGCCGATGTAAAGGGCTATATCGCTCTTCTTCTTAGCATAGACCCATATACCAAAGACAAGGATGATGAGGGTGAGAAACAAATTGACCAACGTGATTGTCATGACCTTACCTCCTCTTCCTCGACGAACGGGACGGCCATTTTTCGTCGAGTTCGCCCCTATTATAGCAAAATCGTCCCCTTTGTGCTTCAGCAACCACATTGAGGCGGTAGCTATTGACAAGCTCTGGTTTCTGTGTAATACTCGTTGCTTGACGGTTCAAGGTTGGCAATTCCATACATGCGCGTTCCCTTCCCCATCCCATAGGCTTATGGAGGACCAAACCCGCAACCGAATACTAAAGAAGGAGGTCTTCCATGGGCTACGTGGACAAGACCCTCGAGTGCGTCGAGTGCGGCACAGCGTTTACCTTTGACGCTTCGGAGCAGGAGTTCTACGCGAACAAGGGCTTCACCAATGAGCCGAAGCGGTGCCCTACGTGCCGGCAGGCCAGGAAATCGCGAGGTTCTTCTGGCGGCTATGGCGGCTATGGCGGTAGGCAGCGGGAGATGCACACTGCTACTTGCGCTTCTTGCGGCAAGGATGCACAGGTGCCTTTCCAGCCTCGAGAGGGTCGGCCTGTTTATTGTAGCGACTGCTACGCTAAATCCAGGCGCTAATACCATTGTAGAAAAACAACGGTAAAAAAGGGGGTGGCGTATAAACGCCACCCCCTTTGCTTTTGCTACTAATACTTAGAAGCTCCTATCTCCTGCATCTCACCCACCTCGTCCTAATCCTCAATCCCCAAACTTCACTTGAACTTTGCACTATCTTCACCATATCTTCACATTGCGTTGTTATCATGTTAGCTAACATCAAAACTTGGAGGTAAAAAATGAACAAGTTATTCAAGGTCGGTATCGCAGTTCTCGCCGCTGTGGCTGTGCTGGTCGTAGGTCTGGGCACTGGCATAGCTTTAGCTAAGGGAAAGGAGATACAGACATTGAACACCCCTACTGTGGCTTATGAGCCCGGATATGGTGCCTGCTCCAATTGCCCGGGTTTCCAGAATGGTGATTGTCCTTATGCCGGTAACTGTGGCGGCTACTGCGGCGGACAGAGTGGTGGCTGCAGGGGTGGTTGGACTTCCGGCAG
>Ga0194125_10003967_pt1 | contig 23449 bp, 14 predicted proteins | sample TA2KigC250mmetaG_FD_148626 | JGI IMG/M metagenome (GOLD analysis project Ga0194125, IMG submission 148626) | Freshwater microbial communities from Lake Tanganyika, Tanzania - TA2015034 Kigoma Deep Cast 250m | ecosystem: Environmental > Aquatic > Freshwater > Lake | place: Tanzania: Lake... | reverse complement strand
GCAAGGACTGAACCCACTTCGCCCTCGGAGGTCGATCCCGGCCCCTCTGCTACAGAGATCGCCGCGCCGAGACGCGCTCCGTATAGACGATCTTCGGGAGAGGGGAGCTGCATCACGTCTGCGTGGGCCTACCACGGTCGGTAGCCGTTGCTGGCGCCCTCCGAGAGGCGCAGCTGCGGTGGACAAGGAGTCTGCGAGATGCTCACTGACAACACCCTCCGATCGGTCCGTCCCTACCAGCTGGCGTGCCTGTTCTGTCGGGCAGGGGCGCAGACACTGCACCCCGCTCAGGAACGCGTAGCCGTACTGGCGGAGGCCATTCGGCAGGCACCGGACCTGCCGCTGATGTTGCGCTGCAACCTCGGCGACGTGTTTGCCTACCAGAACTGCGGCACAGCCGAAGACACACCCGAGGGTGCTGACTTCAACCGCAAGCGCGACTCCGACCTACTCCAGTGGCTGGACCTGGCGCCGGGGACCGTCCTGCCGGCCCGGATGCTGCTCAAGCGACTGCTGCTCCGGCTTCCTTCTGTGGCGGGCGTCTGTGGGTATGAGCACGTGACTGGGCCAGCCTGGCGGGGCTGTGCCAAGGCCTTCAGCGGCGATTACGAACGCGGCCGCGAGCGCGGCATCGAAGCGGTGATCCCGGCCCGGCCGAAGGCGGAGATGGCTGCCGAGAAGGAGCGGTCGATAGAGGCGATGGGCAAGGCCGTGCCGATCCCGGTGCGTCCACACCTCCTGCTCTGCGCCATCTGCCAGTATGGTGGCGGCACCCGGCCGCCATACCCTGAGGACAACCTGCCCGAGTTGCTCGAGCAGGCCCTCATCCCTGCCTGCGCCCTGCAGGTTGAACTGGTCACGGGCGCGACCTGGGCCGTCTGCGCCTCCTGCCCCCAGTTCACCGCTGCGGGTTGCTGCGTCACCGGCCGCCTCAGCGGTGCAGCCCTATACAACGAGGCCAAAGACCTCAACGTGCTACAGGCCATGGGGCTGACCTATGGCACGGCCATGGGCGCCCGCGACCTGTTCCGTCTTATCCTCGAGCGCATCCCCTCTGCCGATGGCATCTGCGCCCTCAACCGAGTGCCGCTGCCAGAGCACTCCGTGTGGCGGGATGCCTGCCACAGCATGGTGTTCCCTGGCCCGTACGAGAAGGGCCGTGCCGCTCTCTGGGAGGCTCTGGGCTGTGCAGATCGGCGGTGAGCCTATGGCCCCTTCCCACGGACTACAGGAAGCCGTCTCTGCGAGTAGAGCCCGTGCCCAGAGGTGAGGTGGGGGCATGGGCCACCTAGCCCGGATTACTCGTGACGGGTAGGAGAGGAAAACCGGAGGGCCGTCGAAATGGGCTTCTGTGCCAGCAGAAGCGGATTTCGCGCGGAGGCTCCGGTATGACAGGTGTGTTCGCCAACTGAGCTTCGGGTTCCTTTGTCAGAAGGAGGTTGTGGGCGAGTTCAGCGGTGGGAATCTGAGCAGCGATGGCGGGCTGATGTTGGTGGCGGAGGCGGACCGGGCGTTGGGGTTGACGTCGGCGTTGGCCCAGTGTTTGCCCGACCACCCCGACCCGACGAAAGTGGTGCATGGGCTGGACGAAATGCTGAGGCAGCGGGTGTACCAGATCGCGTGTGGTTACGAGGACTGCAACGATGCCGACGATCTGCGTTACGATCCGGTGCTGAAGACCTCGATTGGCCGGCTGCCGGAGACGGATCCGGACCTGGCGTCCCAGCCGACGCTGAGCTGGTTCGAGAACCGGGTGACGCGCACGCAGTTGCGGCGGATGGCGCAGGTGCTGATGGAGTTGTTCGTGAGGCAGTACGCGTCGGCGCAGCCGAACATGATCGTCCTGGACTTCGATCCGACCGACGACCCGACCCACGGCCAGCAGCAGTTCGCCTGCTTCCACGGTTCCTACGAGGAGCACTGCTATCTGCCGCTGCTGGTGACGGCGCAGGTGGACGACGGACCGCAGGAGTTGCTGGTCGCGCTGCTGCGGGCGGGCAACTCCCACGCCAGTCGCGCCGCGGTGGCAGTACTGAAGCGGTTGGTGCGGCGGCTTCGGGAGGCTTGGCCCGAGGTGCGGATCGTGTTTCGCGGCGACAACGGATTCGCCGTGCCGGAGATCTACGATTGGTGTGAGGCCAACCACGTCTCCTATGCCATCAATCTGGCGAAGAACTCGCGCCTGCTGGCTCTGGCCGAACCGTACCTGGAGCGGGCCCGCGCCGAGTACGAAGAAACCGGCGAGAAGGTGCGGCGGGTGTATGTGGTGTCCTACGCGGCGAAAGACTGGTCGCGGGAGCGGCGGGTGCTGATCAAAGCGGAGGTCTCGGCCGAAGGCGAGAACCCTCGCTTCACGGTCGTGAGCCTGCCCGGAGACGAGGCCCAGGATCAGTACGACTTCTATGCGATGCGGGGCGACGTGGAGAACCGCATCAAGGAGATCAAGACCGATCTCCAGGTCGACCGCACCAGTTGCCATCGGTTTGTCGCCAACCAGTTCCGGGTGCTGCTCCATGCGGCGGCCTTCATCCTGCGCAACCATTTGCGCCGATGCTTGCGCGGAACGCGCTTGGAGAACGCGCAGGCCTGCACCCTACAGCGCCATCTCCTGAAGCTGGGGGTCCGTGTTCGCGAGACCGTCCGTCGGGTCTGGCGGTACTTCGCCTCCAACTGCCCCGTCCAGGATCTGTGGGCGCCGTTACTGATCCGGCTCCGGGCCGCGCCGACCTGACCGCCGATGCGCCCGAGACGGTGCTGAAAACCGTCGTTCACTCGACCCGGGGACGACTAGGCCTGGACGATAGCCGCGCGGCACCGGTGACCCTGTTCCGGCCCGCGCCGAGCTGCTCCCTGGTCGTCGTCGGCCGCCGGCTCGCCACCAACCCGTGCCATCGCTCTTCCAGAGGCCTGTCAAGGCCTCTCATCGGGGCTCGGCCAACCTATCATGAATAGTCCGGGCTAGGTGGACGTGATGGATGCGATCCCAAGGCCTGGGCCATCTGGTGTTCCTGCGTGGTCGAGGCACGGGAAAGCATGCGGACAACGAGCCGCGCAAGCAGGATTGGCGGGTACGATAGCGAACGGTTGCCTGGGCTATGCGATGGCGGGTAGCCCCTGCTACATTCCTTGCTGCGCGTGGTGCAGATGGACTCGACATGGTCGAGGCCAGGCGGCCGGGAGAGGCGGGCCCGCCACAAAAGGGGCCTGTTCTCCGGCACCATCAGCGCATGCCGGGAAACGTGCGTGAGAGGGTCGTATTGGGACGCATCCATGTCGCGTCGTCGGTACTGACGGCACGCCGGCTCAGTGGACGTTCATCCGAACCGAACAGAGGCCAACCTGTTCTGCATAGGGCAAGAGGAAGAACCCCCTCGCACACGCTGCTCAACTGCCAAACGGGTCGGAGGTGAGAGGCTGTGAAGGAGGGTGATCTAACGCCATCTGCAGTAGACACGGCGTCAGACCGGGAGCTGACCGTCGCGTTCACGGACGTTGAAGGGTCAACACGTCTCTGGGAGCGTTTCCCCAAGCACTTCGGTGAAGTCATCGCGCACCACCAGCACCTGCTCGCAACGCTGGCGGAGTCCCACTCCGGTCGGGTGGTGAAGTACCTGGGCGATGGCGTGATGGTAGTCTTTGATGACTGCACGGAGGCAGTGCGATGGGCCGTCGTGGCGCTGATGAGGACGTCGCGCGAATGCGTGCTCCCCAGCGGGGAGTGCCTCGCAGTGCGAGTTGGCTTGCACTGTGGTCCGGTTGAGGCCTCGCCGATCGGCCAGTTGGGGACAGACTTCTACGGCATTCACGTGAACCGTGCTGCGCGCATCTGTCAGTCCTGCCGGGGCGGAGACGTGCTCCTGTCAGACCTTGTGTGGGACAAAGCGTCCCAGGAACTGGGACCGGACTTCAGGGTCGAACCCCTCGGTTATCGGAGCCTCGCCGGAATCACGACACCAGCCTATCTGTACAGGCTTTACCACGAGCAACTACCCAAGAGAGCAGAGACGGTGCCAAGACGTGCCGTCTTGCCCGGCTTCCTGACGCCACTCATAGGACGCGGAGAACTGGTCAGGACGCTGATCCACGCCTTGACAGAGAATGACGCTCGTCTGATAACGCTCCTCGGCCCGGGAGGGATCGGCAAGACGCGGGTGGCAGTTCGCGTGGCGCAAGAGGCGGTCGGACATTTCCACGACGGCGTGTACTACGCAGACTTGGCGGAGGTCGAATCCCCGGACGATCTTCCCCCGGCGCTATTGCAGGCCCTCGGCCTGTCGCACCTTGAGGGCGTGGAACCCCTGGACCAACTGTGTGGGCACTTGGCCGGCAAGTGCACTCTGATCGTACTGGACGGGTTCGAGCGCCTCGTCCAGGACACCGAGCTGCTAGTGCGTCTGCTAGGCGTCAGTGAGGGTGCGCGGTGTCTGATCACCTCCAGGCTGGCCCTACGGGTTGTCGGTGAGCAGGTGATCGCGGTGCCCCCGCTGTGCGTCCCGGAGCCGGAGATGAGCATGATGCGCCTTGACCAAGTGCCGAGCGTCGCTCTCTTCTGCCATCTGGCTCGGCTCAGGGCCCCTCGATGGGAGTTGTCGGAGCGGATAGCGCAGGCGGTAGCCGAGTTGTGTCGGCGGCTCGATGGCATCCCTCTGGCGCTCGAGTTGGCAGCGGCTAAGCTGGATGTCTTCTCCATCGAGGAGGTGGCTGCGCAGCTGCGCGATGGGTTGGGCGTGCTATCCACTGCGGGCTGGCAACGGCCCGAACGCCAGCGAACTCTGGAGGCTGCAATCCGTTGGTCATACGAACGCCTTAGTGGACCGGCGCAGGCGGCGTTACAACAGGCGTGCGTCTTCCACGGCGGGTTTGGCTGGTGGGCTTTCGAGCGGACGGCGCCCGTCGATGAGCCACTGCAGGTGTTGGAGGAGTTGTGTTGGGCCTCCTTGCTGGCGCGGCAGAACAAGGCCGGGAGTACGCGTTATGTGGCTCTTGAGCCCATCCGAGACTTTGCGAGGCAACAGATGCAGCCGGAGCAGGAATCCGCAGCCCGTCTGCGCCACGCAGCGTACTTCCTGGAGTTTGCCCAGCGCCGAGCCGAAGCTGCACACACCCTCCGGGAGATTGAGGCCTTTGAGGAGATGGATGAGGAGTCGAACAACCTGCTGGCGGCGGTTCACTGGCTGGGTTCGGAAGGCTCCCGTGCGGAACTGACGGGCCGTATGGTTCTCGCCATGTCCGAACACCTCACGCGGCGTGGCCGCTGGAAGGACCGGAGCGCCCTGCTTCGACGCGCGTACGAGTTAGCCGCAGAGTGCAAGGCGCTGGACGATACGGAGTGGGGACTCCGCGTGGCATACGAACTGGCCAGCGCCGCCTATGATGCTGGCGAGTTGGGGGAGGCGGAGCGCGTTGTGACCCAAGCGCTGGAGGCGAGTCGCCGAATCGGACAAGTCGAGACGCAAGCCCGCTGCCTCAACCTCGTGGGTCTTCTGGCGCAGGACCAAGGCCGAGTGGAGGAGGCACGGGCGGCGTTCACGCAAGCCCTCGAACTCTGGGAGCAGCTCGGCCAACTGCGCGGTCGTGGCGTGGCGCACAGCAACCTCGGCAACCTGGCGCTGGGCACCCAGGGATTCGAGGCTGCACGTCGCGAGTTCGTGGCGGGCTTGGACGCCTGGGAGGAGTGCGGCGATAGCGTCGGCCAATGCCTGGCGCTCAACAACCTGGGCGTGGTGGCTGAGAAACAGGGCGACTTGGACCGGGCCGAGGGGTACTACCGCGAGGCCGCCCAGCGCTACCTACAACTCGGCGACCGGTTGGGCCTGGCGGTAGCAGTCAACAACCTGGGCGAGATCGCCGCACAACGCAATCAGGTACCGCGCGCGGTGGCCCTGGTGGCCGCTGCCCGTGATGAGCTTGCCGAAATCGGCTCCCCGCTGTCGGGCATCTGCGCTACGACGCTCGCCGAGTTGGCGGTTCGCTGCACGCCCGAGGAGTTCCAGGAGGCGGAGGCGGCAGGAAGGCAGAGGCCGCCCGGCGAATGGACCTGAACGACGCACGTCCGGCATGGCGGCCCCGGGGAGTGGGCCAATCCGCGCACTACCTCTCTCAGTGACTGGCCTGGCTCGCAGGCTCCTTGCAGACCAGTCATTGGGTTGCCTTGCGACGCAGAGTCTCAGTCGGGCCTATCCTTCTCCTACGCACATCCATCATCCCAGATCAGTAGCCGTTGGCAGGAGTCTCGCGGCAGTCGCGCCCGAGGATGCAGCATGGGAGGCCAGGCGGCATGCGTACGGTCCTCTATCGGCGGAGTTCTGTTACCGTCGCTGTCTGCTCGATCCTGGTGGCCTCAGGCTATGGACACGCCGAGGCGCCCCGGCTCGTTCTGAGTGTTCGCCCTGGCGGAATCCGGGACGTCGCGATAAGCGACGACGGTCGATGGCTGGCGACCCTGAGGGAGGAGGTTGACCTTTGGGACGGTCGGAGCGGACGTCACCTCTGCACCATTCCCCTCTCGCAGCGCCTCGGGGAGTGTTCCCGTCTGGCTTTCTGCCCCCAGGGCAGGCTGCTGGCAGTCGGCCTTCGGGGTGCAGTTCTCATCAGCGCGGAACTCCCTGAGGAGGTTGTTGAGCTGCCGTGGAGCCCGGCGCCGGCATCACGCGAGGGAGGTGCACTGGATCTGGTGATTTCGGCGCACGGCCGGATCGCGGCGGCTTGCTTCACCGGAGGGTGGTTGAGAGTGTGGGACCTGGACGGGTCGCGCCTTGTGCTTGCTACGGAAGTTGCCACACAGCCGTGGGACCTGGCCGTCTCCGGGGATGGCTCGATGCTCGGGGCCTTCTGCTGGAACCAGCAGGGGCAACGTCTGACAGTCTGGGACTTGGAGTCAGGCAGTGAGAGGGGAAGCCTACAGCTCCCAGACGTAGGCCCCGATCTCCTGTGTTTCACCCGGGACGGCCAGGCCCTGGTTCATTCGCAGTACGATCATGACAGGCGCGACTGGTGGCTTCAGAGCTGGCATTACCGGGAAGGGCGTGTCGAGCGCCTAGCGTCTGGGGTCTTTGGGGGGGTACTGCGCTGCGAAGGGAGGAGGCCGTGTTCGTCTGGATGGCGCTTCGACCCGAATGGCGCATCCTTGACCTAACTACCGGAGAGACGATCAGGTCCTTCATGTGCCAAGGTCACCCTACGGTCGACGCCGCAATCGCCGAGGATGCCCGCGCAGTAGTCGCACTGGACGTGGCCGGCAACGTGGTGGTATGCGACCTCGATACTGGGTACCCGCTGCGAACCCTGGGGGGGTTCCTCCAAGGGTTGGCCGCGAGCGCTTTGTCAGCCGAAGGCGATCTCCTGGCCACGATCGACGAGCTTGACAGCACGACTGTGTGGGACCTCGATCATGCACGGCAGTGGTGCCAGTGGCAACCGGACCTTCAGGGGCTGGCGACCCACGAGAGAGCGGTTGCCTTTATTCCCGGCACGCGGACGCTTGCCGTCGCCCCGCGGTGCGGCCTGTTTACGCTTGATGCCGGGCGAGGTATGGCGTCTCGATGCCGGGAGCCTGCCCTGTCATTCGGGCGTGTTCGTGCGAGGCGGCACTTCGTTGCTGGCCTGGAGGTCAATGGCAGGGCAGTACATCTGTGGCGTCTGCCGGGATGGGAAGTTGAGGGTCACTGGTCAGCGGAGGAACTCACCCCGGCCCTCCTCAGCTCCGGGGGCGCAACCGTCAGTGATGTCGATGTGTCTGAGGACGGGTCACTTCTTGCCCTAGGGTTCCTGGGAGGGACGGGCGAGCTGCCCCTAGCAGATGGGGCGGCTTCGGTTGACGCTGGAAGACGCGCTCTCCTCTGGCACAGCGACGGCACGTTGGTTGGGGTGCAATTCACGCGTGGCGGCAAAGGCGTGCTGTATGCTGGGGGCAACGAGTGCGGGCTGTTGCTGAGGGACGGCAGTGCCAAGTGGCGCAGTAACGACATGCGGCGGGGGAACTGGCCTTCCGCTGCGTACGCCTGCAGCCCCGACGCACGTTGGATCGCCTACGGGGATCTCGATGGCGCCATCCACTTGCTCGATGGGTACACCGGCAAGGAGGCGGCTCCCGCATGGCCTGGGGACGGCCTCCAGATTGAGCAGATGTGCTTCAGCCAAAATGGGAGTCGGCTGGCCTGTCAGGGGCAGTCTGAGGTGACCATTCGGGAAGTGCCGTCCGGGCGGAAGGTCGCCACGCTGCTGCAGATTGCCGACCTGCCCGGACAGACACCGGGTTGGCTGATCGTGACGCCGGAGGGCTACTATGCCGGGACGGAGGATGCGGCGAAGTACATCAACTGGGAGCTGAATGGCGAGCTGTACCCGGTCAGCTCGTTTGCGGAGCGGTTCTATCGGCCGGACCTGGTCGCCAAGGCCCTGCGCGGGGAGCGGCTGGACGACGTGGCGCCGCTGACTGCCGAGCAGGTGCCGCCCCAGGTTCGGATCACCTTCCCTAAGGACGGGGTGACGGTCGAGGCAGGTGCAGAGCGGGTGCAAGTCACGATTGCAGCCACCGGGGCCCGCAAGATCGAGCGGGTGGAGGTGTCTGTCAACGGCCGACGGGTGTCGGTCGAGGTGGAGCGGGGGATTGCCTTGGCGGCCAAGGGGATTGCTTTGGCCGCTAAGGATATGCCCGCGGGGCACACGCTGGCCGAGGAACTCAGTGGCCTGGTGCCCCTGCCACCGGGAGAGCAGCAGATCCGCCTGCGAGCACTGGCCTATGACGAGGCAGGGATGAGAAGTCCGCCGGCGGAGGTCTGGCTGTATCGCCCTGGCGCACAACCTGTCGCGGGAGACCTGCACGTGTTGGCGGTCGGCGTGAGCCAGTACCGCAATCGGGACTACAACCTACGGTTCGCCGCGGCCGATGCCGAGGCGTTGGCCCAGGCTTTGCAGGCCCAGGCACCGCGGCTATACAAGGCGGTCCACAGCCGCGTGTTGGTCAACGAGCAGGTGACCGTGCCGGAACTGAGAGGGGCGCTGGAGCAACTCTGCAACGAGGTGAGCAGCAAGGACTGCGCAGTGCTGTTCCTGTCCGGGCACGGAGTGAGAGATGAGGGGGGCGCGTACTTCTTTGCCACGCACGAGGCCGATATCGCGAGGCTGACGGAGAGTGCGTTAGCCTGGGAGGAGATACGGGAGGCCGTGCGGCGCCTAGCGGCCAAGCAGGTGGTGGTGTTGGTGGACAGTTGCCACGGCGGAGCGGTGTTAGGGGAGCGGCTGGCCACTAATGAGGCCTTGGTCGAGGAACTGGCACGGCGGGCCGGGGCCTTGGTGTTTGCCAGCAGCTCAGGGGCGGAGGTTTCGGTGGAGAGCGAGGAGTGGGGACACGGGGCGTTCACCTATGCGCTGTTGGAACTGCTGCGGGGACAGAGGGAGGCGCGGCCGCGTATCGGGCCCATCGAGCTGCTATACCACGTCTGCCAACGCGTGCGGGAGCTGACCCAGGGCTGCCAGAACCCCAACATCCCGCTCCTCACCAACTTCCCCGCCGACGTGACCCTCTTCGCGACCGGGTAGTCGCTGCAGTCAGGGTGCCGGGAGGGCAAGCCGCCGAGTTCGTCCTGGCTCTCGCGGATTCGCCAAGGAGATGCGTGAGATGAGGGGTCTCCGGGCCTGGGGCCTCGGCCTCATGGTCATGACGTCGGGAACGGCATGGGTGCAGGCCGCAGGGGACGATGGCTTCTTCGCAGTGCGGTCCTTCGTGCCGGCCGGTGGGCAGGTAGTGTGGAAGGGCAGGGCCGATGTTGAGCCGACGCCAGGGAAGGAGTGGGTGATCGACTACCTGCTCGCCCCGCAAGAGGAGTTGGAGTTCATCAAGTACACCAACCCCTATCGTCATCTGCTGATCGTACGTCAGGCGGGAGGAGTTTGGAGGAGGGCCTTCGCGGACAAGGACTTCTCTGATCTCGAGTTCCGCGACCTCGATGCCGACGGTATGCTTGAGATCATCGTATGGGGCAGGTACAAGGGTTTCCGAGGTTTCAGAACCACTGACTTCCGAGAGGGCCGATTCCGTACCTCTTCCGGCCTGGACTTCGCGTACCCCGAGGACACGACCCAAGGTTTCGTGGACATGGACGGCAACCGAACTCTGGAACTGATCGCGAATGGGGGCATCCCCGGGTACCTGTCCGCCCTGGTCGGCGATCTGCACCTCACACCCGAGGTGCGCCCTGGCAAGTCTGGAGACGTTCGCATCTACCGCTTCATCGAGGGCCAGCCACGGCTGTACTTCCCGCCCCCTTCGCCGGTGCTTGAGGGACTCAAGCGCGGATTGGCCAGCGGCTATCCTGAGACCCGTGGGGCGGCCATTGAGGCGGCCGGCATCCTGGGGGCCGAGGCGCTTCTCCCGCGCTTGTGCGAACTCGTGAAGGACCCGGAGGATCTGGATCCGTATACCGTCCACCGCGCCATCAAGGCGCTTGGACGGATCGGTGGTCCGGTCGCCGTCTCAACGCTCGTTGAGGCGGCCGACCGGCCCGATCTGAGAGACGAGGCCATACGAGCCCTATCCACAACCGGCGCTCCGGCTGTGGTTCCGGTACTGCTCAAGTGGCGCGACGAATCCTGGGCTCGCCTGGAGTTGGCGCGGGTTCTAGGTCAGATCGAGCATCCTCAGCGCGTCCAGCTCCTCTGCGAGTGTTTGCGCGATGAGGATGATGCTGTTTGGGATGCGGCGGAGGAATCGCTCCAGAGGCTACCAGCCTCGGAGGTGGGCGAAGCCGTCGTCCAAGTGCTCACCGATCCTGGCGAGTCAGCCCGCATCGTGGCCGCCAGGTTCCTGGCGCGTGCCGGCGACGCGCGGGGCTTCCGGGTTCTGATGCAACTTGTGGAGGCCGGCAGTCCGTGTGTGTCACCAGCCGATCTCCAGCTCCTGGGGCGCTGCGGCGACCAGCGGGCCGTCCCCTTGCTGCTGAGCCGCGCCCTGGTGCACAACGGCGACTTGACTGCGCAAGCAGAGGCTTCCGGGGCCGTACTGGGTCTGTGTGAGATGGGCGCGACCGAGACGCTCGCAACTGTGGCGGACGACTACCTCGCGCTCTGGCGCGCCTACCCGCGTGGCATGGTGGGCAATCGGGAGAGCTACTACTCCGCGGCCCGCAGTCTGGAGTCGATTGCCGAACGGTCTCCGATGCCACGGCTGGTCAACGCCTGCCTGGCGCTGCTGGAACGCCGGGAGCCGGACGTGCGCTTCACGGCGATTCGCGTCCTGGGTGCAGCGAAGGTTGAACAAGCTGTGGGTCCTCTGGCGGCTCTCTTGAGGGCTGAGCCGGAGCCAGAGATCTGGTTGGCCGCAGTCGATGCTCTCGGCAAGATTGGCGGAGCGGACGCCCTCGCCGCCTTGCGGGAGGCCGCGGCCAGTGTAGAGCCCGACATCGCGCCCAAAGCCGAATGGGAGATCATCAAGCTGCAGGGACCGGAGGCCTTGTCGCTGCTTCTCACGCTGTCCCGAGAGGGAGACCATCAGGCGACGGTGCGGCTTGCGGAGTTCACCGGTGAGGACGTCGAGCGAGAGCTTGCCCGCGCTCTTCGGGAGGACCTCCCAGATGGTTCATTTGCTGCCCGATGGGGCGACTACCAGTATTCCCAGCCCAACGATGAACGGGGCGAACTCACGGAGGGGTGGTTCACCAAGGTCTCGCGGCGTCTCGGAAAGGCGGCCATCCCGATCCTTATCTCGCGGCTGAAGGACGCTGAGCCCGGAGTTCACCACTCAGCGACGGAGGCGAGTCCGGCCTCAACGGAGGCGGCCCCTTGGGAACTCCGGGAATCGCTGCGGGAGGGGAAGAAGGCGAGCGCGGCAGCGATGGCAGCGGCGCACTGTTTGCGTGAGTTCGGCGCAACGGAGGCAATCCCCGCTCTGCTGCAGGCGGCCACCTATAGTGCCGACGAAGATGTTCGAGAGGTCGCGATGTGGTCGCTCGTCTCGCTCCGACGACGGGGAGCGGGGATTACGGGTCCCCTGTTCCCGGGCGTCGAGCGATACAGCTCACATCGAGTTGAGAGGAGGCAAGGTAATGCCACGGCGATCGGTCGTCTTCAGAGTAGGGGCGTGCACGATGGGGCTTGCGTTGACTGCCAGCGCAAGTCGTTCTGCAGACGAACTCGCACCGGTTCGGCAGCTCCTTCCCGCGGGCGCTAAGGTCATCTTTCAGGTGCGGGCCAACGTTGATGATACACCGGAGAAGGAGTGGGTCATCGAGTACGATACGGGCCCCAGACGCTTCCTCATCCTGCGCAAAGAGCGCGGGGAATGGCGTAGGGTGTTCGCTAAGGATGGACTGACACAGGGAGTGGGGCTCCAGGATCTGCGCGACCTAGACGGTGACGGCGTGCTAGAGGTCGTTCTGAGCGCGATCGAGGGGGATTGCGGGTTTGACGCCTTGGGTTTCCGGTCCGGGCGATTTCGCCTTCTGCCGGGCGCCAGGTTGCGGGTGGCAGACTCAGCGTGTTGTGACGAGTCGGGGTTTGTTGACTTGGAGGGCGACGGTGCACTAGAGTTCGTCGCGACAGGGTTCCGCCCCGGGTACCTTGCGGCACTGGCTCCCGAGGAGGCGGACCCTTGCTCCCCTGGGGAGTTGCGGCATGACGATGTGCGCTTCTATCGTCTTACGGAGAACGGGTATGTGTTGTGCTTTCCTCAGCCTTGGGACGTCTTGCGGGGACTGCAGGCCGGCCTTGTCAGCGGCTACCCTGAGACTCGCTGCGTCTGTGCGAAGGTCGCCGGCCTCCTGCGGGTCGAGGCGTGCGTGTCACGGCTTCAACATCTCCTGGCTGACCCCGAGGTGGCATACGTGGCAGCACCTGCGCTGGCTCGAGTCGCAACCCCAACGGCGGTGGCCGCCCTCGTTAGCATGGTCGAGAGCGACAAGAGCAGCCTGGCACATTTCGCGTATTGCGAAGGAGCGGAGGCTTGGCATGAGATAGACGATCCCAGGTTCGTGGAGGCGCTGCTAAGGGTCTGGGATGACTCCGCCGGTCCCGTGCGAGAGATGGTGGCGGCCAAGCTGGGCACAACACGGCATCCGCAAGCAGTACCGACGCTGTTTCACTACTATCTGCTGGACGAGGAGAAGCAGATCCGAGACTGCGCTCTCGCCGCTCTCCGGAGCCAATGGAAGTCCGCGGGGAAGCCCGATATTGTCGAGTTGCTGCGCGACCCGTCGAAGGCTCTGAGCCCCGAAGCAGCCGAACGCGTGGCAGAGATGGGTGTGGCCGCACTGACCGGTCTTCTGGACTCGCCCGGCGATGAGTCTGAGCGGGCAACAGGGCCCTCGGCCCCCTGGCTGCTGTCCGACCTCGGCGAGCAGGTCACCGTGCCGCGACTCCTCGAGCGTCTCCAAGAAAACCCAGCACTGGGCGCGACAGTGGTCGAGGCATTGGCCTTCATCGAAGGTCCTGAGGCCGTCTCCGCTCTGCGCGGGCTCCAGACAGTTCCCGACGTGGAGACAAGCGCGGCTGCCACTCTGGCGCTCGTTGACCTGGGAGCGCCCGACAGCCTCGAACTGCTACTGGAACTCTCACGGTCGGGGAACCACGAGGCGAAGCGTCGCCTCGCGCAAATCCCGGGGGACCAAGTGGAGCAGGAACTGGTGCGGTCGCTGACTGAGGATGCCCCGGCCCCGAATGCATCAGTCTGGGGCGACCTCTGCTACGCGGAATACGGGGCGGGGTACGTTCCAGGTTGGTTCCTTTGCACCTCAAAACGGCTCGGCGAGGAGGCCGAGCCCCTTCTGATGTCGCGAGTCGAGCGAACGCTACCCTCACACCTCGGCGTCGGCGTCACGGCGAATGACGGAGACTATGGGGGGGCAGTCGCCGCGGCCCACTGCCTGCGCGAGCTCGGCGTGGTCGAGGCCATCCCGCTCCTGCAGGAGATGAGCGCCACCCACCCCACCACTGAGGGGCGCGAGGTCGCCATGTGGTCGCTCGTGTCGCTCCGCAGGATGGCCGCGGGCATTGCGGGGCCGCTGTTTGCGACCGCCGAACCCTAGAGGGGACACCTACACGGGGCACGGTAGCGGGCGAAGGAGAGGGGTGCATGGGTGTCGCGAGTTGCATTGACGTACCCTCGTCACTCCCGACTCAACCGGGGAGATGCTCCCTCGGCACGCGCGCGCGACCGTTGCCCGCGCGTCTTCGCCTCCTCCCCCGGACAGGGCGGTATCGCCCGACGTGGGAACGAGAGGGATACGGCCGGCATGAGAGGGGTGCCCAGATGAGAAGCACCGCAGGCGTGGTCGGCGTAGTGACGGTCATGGCTCTGCTGCCGTTGGGGTGCCGACAGTCGTTAGGCGGCGAGAGCGCGGGCGGGAACAGCCCCCCTGCACCCGCCGCGACAGGGTCAGGGGTAGCGGGCGGAAGGGTGATCTTCGATGATCACTTCGACCGCCCTGCGCTGCCGCCCGGCTGGCAGGTTCGCAGCCCTGGCGATGCAGGCTCATACTCGCTGACAGCCAACCCCGGGCATCTGCGCTATGTAGTGGATGCGTACCATACCGCCTTCGAGGCTGGGCCAGCTGCTCCTGGCCAGGAGGACTATCGGAAGTCCCTCCACCTCGTTCGTCCATTCACAGGGGACAACTGGATCCTGACCACACGCGTCATATACAGCCCGAGACCCGGTGACCCCACGAACAACCGCAACATGAAGATCATGGTCCGCACTCTGGTTCCAGGACGCCGCGAACAGGTGGAAGTCAACCGCAGTGTGGGCATCTTCGACCCGAGCCTCGGCTGCTCTAATGAGCTGATCCTCGCCATTGCAGACGCCTCTCGGGCCTTCTTCTTCCCTAACCCGCCTCACGCCCTCCCCGTTGAGAGCTGGTCCATCCACATCGAGCGCGACGGGGATCACTTCGCCATCGCCGCGAGCCGTGATGAGGATGACTCTGCGCCTGAGTACCGTCTTGAGCACACCTGCCAGCCGGACGTGTTCGGCAACGAGCAGGAGATCATCGTCCAGGCCGATGGCTGGTACGGCTCCAACGAGCCGCCGGGGTACATGGACTTCGCCTTCGTGACGGTGGTGGAGCGGCCGCTTCCCGCTGTAGTCACGATCACCCCCGATCGCCTGAGGCTCGGAGGCGGGGGGAAACGGGTCGTTGCCTACGTGGAGCTCCCGCCCGGAGAGCCGCTGGAGGACGTCGATCACGCGACAGTCCTCCTGCAAGCCAAGGGCCGACCGGGGCTCGCCGCTAGACCCGTCGATGCCGTAGTCGCAGACTACGATGCAGACGGCACGCCGCATCTGGCCGTGACGTTCGACCGGCACGACGTCGAGGCGCTCCTGGCTCTTGGGAGCGTTGAGTTGAGACTGGCCGGTCAGGTCCTCGGCAGGCGTTTCGAGGGCAATCATACCGTCCGGGTGCTGCCGCCCAGCGTCCGCTAGCCACTCGCCGCCTGCGGGAGCGGAGCGCGGTCGAAGCCATCCCGCTTGTCCAGGACATGAGCGCAGGCCCAGGGGAACCGCAAAGCGCGGCACGATAATCGGCAGTCGAGTTTGCCGAGACGAGTGGAGGTGAGCGCAAGTGCGCGCCTGTGGGATGGGCGCCGCCCTCGTTGTGCTCCTTGCCGCCTGGGCGGTGGCCGACGAGGGGAGCATTGTGTGTCTGCGCAGCGGGATCGGCCGCCTGGAGGCCATCAGCCCGGACGGGTCCCAGCGCGTCGTGCGGCTCGAGGATGCAGGTGGGTCCAATGGGCTGGCGGTGGCGCCTGACGGGCATCGTGTCGCCGTCGCGTTAGGGAAGGCGGGACCCCTTTGCGTGCTTGAGCCGGGGCGGCCGTTGCGCCACCTTTGCCTGCAGTGGTCTGTTCCGGACGACGAGTTGCCCAGAGCCGGTGAGGAGCCGATGTGGACCCTTGACGGAGAAGGGCTCGTGTTCGTCTCCGGAGAGACATCCGTATGGGCGACGGGCGCAGACGGGAGCAATCTGCGACTGCTTAACACGGGCGAGGACTGGGTGAGGCGGCTCGGCTTCGACCTCGACGGCAAGCTACTGGTGGAGCGTTGGGAGGGTTCCCGGTTCACGGTGGATGTCGAAACGGGAGAGACCACCGAGCTCAACCTGTCCGAGGCCGAGGCAGAGGCCCTGTGGGCACTATCCCCGGTGCGGTCGTCGGACGGCTCGCGCACTGCGTATCACTGGCATGGGGATGTGTTCGCGCACGGGGCGAACGGCCAGACCACGAACCTGACACAGAGCCGGCTGGGCAGTGTCTGGCCGCTATTCTGGACGCCGGGAGGGGAGGCCGTCGTGTGCCGCGCTCCCAGCGGCAAGGTATGGGAAGTGGCCCTCGATCCCGTGGCCGAACCGCGGTTGCTGACGCGCCGCGCAGTCCCGGAGGCCCAGGTTGGGAACGGCTGGGTGCAGACTGTGTGGACCGCGGTGCCCGTGGAGGACTGGGTTCCTCCGCCGGGTCCGTGGCCTCCCGCCATCGTCAACGTGACCTCCAAGCCCTCGGGCGCTGACGTGTTCATTGACAAGCACTACAAGGGCCGCACGCCTCTGCAGGCGCAGATCCTCTCCGTTGGGGAGATGGGAGAGCGCCACACGATTGCAGTCGTGAAGGACAACCTGGAGGGCGTTGTCACGGATGTTCTGGCCTGTCAGGGCCAGTCGCAGGATGTCCACGTGGCCCTGTCCGAGCCGCTTACCAATCCCCGGTGGCCTCCCGAAGTGGCTCACGTGCGGAGCGAGGTGCGCAGGGCCATCCTCCGCAGGAGCCCGCAACTGCTGGGCCAGTTCTCGGCGCCGGAGGTCATCTTCGATCGCGAGGAGTCGGCGGAAGGCGAGCCGACGACCCGCCAACGCTTCCGGGGCCGTCTGCCCTTCCCCGAGGCGACCAAGTTCCTGTTTGGCGAGTTCCGAAGCGCCATGCTCGACAGCCCCGACTGCTTCGAAGACCCCTCGACACGGGGGGACAGGGGTTGGCACGCCGGCTTCGGAGGCGGGTTCGGGTGTTCGTTGAGCATCGAGAAACAAGACGGGAAGTGGTGCATCACGCGCGTCTGGGAGTGGCACGGCGACCAGTGAGTGGCTGGCTGCGGCCCGTCGAGGAGCATGTAGCCCGCGTGTCTGGAGCCGGTAGCCGCCAGGCTATGTCGGAGGTGAAGCCGTGAGACGCCCAGGACCGCCAAGACCTCTCCGGGTTCTCGTCGGATTGGTTCTCATCGGGGTGGTCCCGTGAAATGGGTTGACGGCGGGAACGGCCGCTGCCGAGCGGGAACCGGCCCAAGGGCCCCCGGGGACCGTGCAGGGCCTGGTGCAGGCCGCTGCTGAGTCACTGCAGGACCAAGGGTATGGCGTCATCACAGCAGTGCCTGGCGACTTCGATGGCGACGGGTTGACCGAGTTGGCGGCGAGTATTGCCGACCCCGCAATCCATGACGAGGAGGAGTCCCTTCGTCGCAGCGAGATCAAGGATGCTCGATCCACGCGCGTTGTCTTCCTGAAACCACACAAGCTGGAGTTTAAGCCCCGCACCGAGCTGCCTTCGCCGAGCGGGACCGGATACGCGGCAGCATACTCCCGGAGGCTCTCTACTGTGGACCTCGTAGAAGACAAGGGGCCCGAGTTGTTCGCGACAACGCATCAGCCTATGATGGGCAACACGGGCGTCGGTGACGCCTATGTCTACACACACCGTGGTGCCGCCGTCCTGACGTCCACATCACGCACGAAGGTGATAGCTGCATCGGCGCTCATGGGCCTTTCTGCTGCCGTACAGACGCTTGGCACACCCAGCAGCGGGGGGCACGGGAGAGTCAGAGCTACGAGGTGAGCCAACATCGGAACCGCAAGGCGCCCTGGCCCCAACCTCGCCGCTGTCTGCGTCTTCCTGGTGCTCATGGCCTTGCCTCCGAACGGATGCGGGATGCGACAGCAAGCGGCACGTGCGCCCCAAGTGCGCGAGCGCCTCCTCGGCGCTGTGATACTGGCCGACTGCCAGCCGTTCTGACAGGTACGCGTACTTGCCCTCCTGGTAGCCATACGTGGACAGCGGAAGGTGCTGAGCGGTGCTACGTAGGTAGTGGAGAAGGTCAGGCGTGTGGGCGGCAATCAGCTCGAGCCCCGTGCACGACCGAGCGGCCTCGCAGCAGGCAACGCGAGCCCATCGCCAGCTCTCCCCCTCAGGCCGCCAAATCTCCTGGAAGCAGCCACCACATGTGCAGGATCCTGTCTGCGCAGTTCGAGTTCCGTCCGCGCCTGCCCGCCAGATCGATGCCGGAGACCTACATGAGATGGGGTGGCTTCTCCGGGGGCTTGACGCAATGCTACGTGGGGGCAAGAGTGGGTAGTGGAGATGAGCGGGCATCTCCTGTCGGGGACGTGCGGGTTGCTGGTCAGCTGGTAAGCGTACTGGCGACGTGTGTTGAGCGTTGTTGGACGATCCACTTCGACCCGTTCATGCTCCGAGGGTGACCTTTCCCCCTGAAACGAGTCCAGGTTCAGTATCAGTCTTGGTCTGCTTCTGGTTGCCCCAGTTCTGGTTCCACCGGCGTGGCAGTCTTGAGCCTGCCCGGGGCAGAGCAGGCCGACGGGGGCATGGATGGGGGGCGGGGGCGAGGAGCTCATTACGTGTACTTTGATATGGTAGACATTCGTCATCTCGATGTGGTGGCTTGGCAGCGACATCGGCTGGCCGAGCGGCGTAGGGGCTCACGGCGCGGGATGCACCAAATGTCGAGATGACCAAGGTGAAGTCAAGGGTCAGTATTCCCCGCACGGGGCGCCAAGGACACTCCCAACGCGCCGCCGAACTCGCCACTCACGTGTCCGCCTGACCAGCGCGACCCATGGCCGATGACCCATGTAGCTAGGGTCCTGCGATGGTCAGCCTTGGCCCCACCGACAACAGCGTCTAGCGGGTGGGCGTCTGAAACGCGCACGGTTGCGGCAGGGCGCTGGAGGCGGGCAGATAGCCTCGCAAGCACCCGGCGACGCTCCCGGGCCTCGGTTCACCTCAGCACAGCCAACGGAGTGCACCGCACAGACTCCTCGAAGGCGTTCGCCTCGAAGAGCGCCGAGCCGCAAGCCAGGCGCTCGTCTCAACCCCTTGACACGCGGGTCTCTCGTCTCGTAGGGTAGAACTGCGTAGGGAGACACCTACGTCCGACGAAGCGCCGTTGCGAACCGCCAAGCCGGCGGACTCGTAGACCGCGTGCTCAGTCCCAGGGGAGACTGCGGCGGGCGGAGTCGCAACCAGCGCGGCACGAGCGGTGCCTCGTGGGGACCCCCTGTCAACGCACCGAGAGGGTAGTCGTGTCGGACTTGCGGCGCCGTGCTGTGCGCTTCCGTTGCGCCCCAGGGGGCGGGCGGAGGTCCAGTCCATCAGGTTGTGTGCTATGCCTTCGCGTTGCGCCAAGACGGCGCAGCCGTGGTGTAGCCCCTCCGGGGCGGACCGCAGGCCGAGTGTCAGGAGCGCACCTGCCAGATAGGCAGGCGCTTCGGACCCGAGGCTTGCCATGTCCGCTTCTTCTGTTTCTGTACCCGCTAACGTCCTCCGCCGTTTGAGCCACGAGCCGGACCTTCTCGGCGTCTACACGCTCCTCGCAGGCGAGTCCAGCGAGGGCAGTTCAGTGCCTCTCTCGGGAGACGCCCTGGCCTCCCTGGTCGGGTGCTCCCGTGCTACCGCCTTCCGCGTGCTTCGTCGTCTCGAAGCCGCCGGCGTCCTCAGGAGTGAGCGGCGCCCGGCTACGACCGTGCGTCACCTGACCGCAGGCGGGGAAGGCGGTGCGCTATGACACACGCACCGGACCTCAATCCGACGCCCAACGCTGAGGCCTCGCAGTCCTCCCTGGATGGCGCGCCGCCTCGTGGCGGCCCGACCGGGTTCGTACCCGATGGTGCGGGCGTGACGCCGACGTGGGGCGAGGCAGTCGAGGAGTTCCTCGACGAGAAGCGCGACGAAGGCTGCGCCTCCGGCACGGTTGACCAGTACCAGTTTGCGCTCGACCCCTTCGCACGCTGGATGAGTGAGACCCTCAGGCATGGGTGCGTCGAGCGCCTGATCGAGGCTGATGCACGCGCCTTCCTCCGGTACGCCGAGAAGCACGGTCTGTCCGACCGAGGACCCGTGCGCGTGAAGCGGCGGAACGAACTCCTCGGGCACCTCCGGCGCTCTTCCGCGTGGATGGTGGACAAGGGCTACGTCTCCCACAACCCCTTCGCTGGCATCAAGAAGAAGAAGCTCCCCGAGCGGCTTCTCCCCGAGCTGACCCCCGAGCACGTGCAACGCCTCCTCGCGGAGACTGACACCTCCTCGTTCGCGTGCCATCGGAATCGGGTGCTCTTCCTCTTCGTCCTCGACACGGGGCTCCGAATCCACGAGGCCCTGTCGGTGCACGTGACTGAGGAACTCACGCGAGGGGTCGTGACCATGATCGGCAAGGAGAACAAGCAGAGGCCGGTGGGGCTGAGCCGGGAGTTCATGCGCGAGCTGCGGCCCTACCTGCGGGCCAGGAGGGAGGCGCTCGAAGGGACCGACCAACCCGATTCCCCGTGCCTGTTCCCAAACCAGTGGGGCGACCGGCTCGCCGTCCGCACGGCGCAGGGATGGCTGAAGCAGTTGGGCGAGCGCGCGGGGATCGAGGGCGTGAGGGTCTCGTGGCACACGCTGAGGCACACCTACGGCCCCAACCTCATCCGGCAACGCGGCGACTCCCTCAGACTCATGCACGTCCTCGGCCACTCCGACCTCGGGATGACCCGTCGCTACTGCGAGCAGGCGCCGCGGGATGTGAAGGACGAGATGCGGCCCTTCTCGCCGCTCGCGACGTGGGAGGTTCCGCCGGTGCGGGGTCGGCGGATGTCACGCCGCACTCCCGGAGGCGAGGATGCCTCCTCGGATCGAGGTTGAGCATGGCGACGGGACTCAGTTCACGTTGGGCGCTCAGGAAGTCGGTGTCGGCCAGTTCGCAGTACCGCCTCGTCATGGAGAGGTCACTGTGACCCAAGGCCTTCTGCAGGTGGAACGGGCTTCCGCCGTGGCGCACGAAGTGCACGGCGTGGGTGTACCGAAACACGTGGGGGCTCACGCGGACGTGGGCGAGGCCCGCGCGCTCACCGTACAGCCGCAGCCGTTCCTGCAGGACCCGGCTGCCCACCTTGCCTCCGTAGTAGTTCACGAACAACCACGGGCAGGCGGCGAGGCCGACGCTCCTGAGCGCCGAAGAGCGCCGCGCGAGGTACGTTTGCAGGCGGGCGGCGAACGCGGACGAGAAGCCGACCAACCGTTCCTTCGACCCCTTCCCCATGACCTTCAGCGTGAGGCCCGTGAAGTCCACGTCGTCAAGCTGCAGCCCGGTCGCCTCGGAGAGGCGGATGCCCGTATCAAGCAGGAGGAGCATGAACGTGAGATCGCGGAGGCCGGTGAAGGTCCTGGCGTCGGGTTGAGCGAGGAGCGCCCGGAGGTCCGCCTCGCTGAAGGTCGGCACGATCTTGCGGGTCTCGCGGACTCGTCGAATGCGAGCCGCCGGGTTCGCCGGCGCATACCCCTCTTCACACGCCCAGGTGAAGAAGGCGCGGATCGCGTCCCGGAATCCACCGATTCCGCCACGTCGGCACCGTCGGGAGGGGAGCGCAGACCCGGCCCGGATGTCAAGGCCTTCGAGCACACAAGGGGATGTGGCTCGCGAGGGGGAACGGCCCCGTGCTCAACTCGGAAGGGGAGGTGCGACCCGATGCCGCAGACGGTGTCCCGGGAGGTTCTCAACGTCGGCGTGGTTGGGGTGGGCATCCAGGGGGAGGGGCATGTGAAGTGCTACCAGGCGGCGCCGAGGGCGCGCGTTGCGGCGGTGTGCGATGCAAACGCGGACCGCGCCCAGCAGGTCGCAGCGAAGTGCGCGGTCGGCGCAGTGTGCTCGAGCTACGAGGAGTTGTTCGCCCGCGAGGATGTGGATGCGGTCTCCATCGCGCTCCCGGACCACCTCCATAGGGATGCGGCGGAGAAGGCTTTCCGCGCGGGGAAGCATGTGCTGCTCGAGAAGCCGATGGCGACGACGGTTGCGGATGCGGAGGCCATCGTTTCGGCGCAGAAGGCCGCGGGCCGGAAGCTGATGGTGAACTGGAGCAACCGCTGGATGCTGGCCTTCAGCCAGACGAAGGAGGCGCTCGACGCGGGCACGCTGGGCGACCCGCTGTACTGCTACGCACGCCTGAACAACACGCTCTATGTGCCGACGAAGATGCTCTCGTGGTCGGCGAACACGCGGCTGCCGCACTGGCTGATCTGCCACCGGTTCGACATCGCGCGATGGTACTTCGCGAGCGAGGCGAAGCGCGTGACGGCGGTTCGGCGCTACGGCGTGCTGCGGGAGATGGGGATCGACACGCCCGACTTCTACCAGGCCACCATCGAGTTTCAGAACGGGTGTGTCGGCAACTTCGAGAGCTGCTGGATTCTGCCGGAGACGCTGCCGTGGATCGTGGACTCGAAGTTCCAGCTTATCTGCACGAGGGGCTACGTGAACGTCGATCCGCTGCTACCCGTGCACGTGCGCGCGACCGACGGCAAGTACGAGCAGCCGGGCTATCTCGCGGGCGATGTGATGGGGGAGCCGACCGGCTTCGTGCGGCTGGCCATCGAGCACTTCGTGGACTGCGTCCTTGAGGACGGGGAGCCCCTCATCGCGGGCGAGGACGGATTGGCGATCACGAAGACGCTGTGCGCCGTCGTCGAGGCGGCGGAGACGGGCGAAGCCGTCGAGCTTGATTGGTAGGAGCAGATGATGCGAGACATGCTGGGCGATCTGTTGAGCCGACTGCTGACGACACATTCCCCCTCGGGGCACGAGGGGGAGATGAACGAACTGTGCGTTGCCGAGCTGGGGCCGCTGTGCTCGCGCGTGTGGGAGGACGAAGCGGGGAACGTGATCGGGCTGATCGAGGGTGCCGGCAGCGGGTCGCCGGTACGCTTGATGGCGCACAAGGACGAGATCGGGTGCATGGTCGCACGGATCGAGGACGACGGCAAGATGCGGCTGGAGCCGCTCGGCGGGTCGCTGCCGTGGGTCTATGGCGAGGGGCCGCTGGACGTGTTGGGCGACGAGGTCGTGACCGGCATCCTGGGCATCGGCAGCAAGCACGTCAGCGCGCTGTCGGCGGATGTTCACGCGGCCAAGACGAGTCAGCCGCTCTCGTGGGACAAGGTGCGCCTCGACTGCAAGCTCAGCCGCGAGGAGCTGGCGAAGAAGGGCATCGCCATCGGCACCCGTGTGTGCTTGAGCCGCGCACGCAAGGCGCCGACGTTCCTCGGCGAGTACGTGGCGGGGTACGCACTGGACGACAAGGGCGCGGTGGCTGTGCTGCTGCTCGCGGCGAGGCTGCTCAAGGAGGGGCGCCGCAAGCCGCGTCAGGACACGTACATCTGCTTCACCTCCACGGAGGAGCCGGGCTGCGTGGGCGGCGTGTTTGCCGCGCGG
>Ga0194125_10003965_pt1 | contig 23462 bp, 19 predicted proteins | sample TA2KigC250mmetaG_FD_148626 | JGI IMG/M metagenome (GOLD analysis project Ga0194125, IMG submission 148626) | Freshwater microbial communities from Lake Tanganyika, Tanzania - TA2015034 Kigoma Deep Cast 250m | ecosystem: Environmental > Aquatic > Freshwater > Lake | place: Tanzania: Lake... | reverse complement strand
CTCCAGCGCTCGGTGATATCTTCGGCGGTGAGGACGACGACGGTCGGCCGGCAGGCCGGGTCAACCGGTTTGGCGGTGACGCGGAGGACAGCCGTCCTGCCCCCCGTCGCGGAGGTGTATTCCCCTTCAAAGCTGCCCGCTTCGCCGCGGAGGGCTTCCTGAATGGTCCTGAGCAGGGCTTCATTCCGGATCTGCTCTGTGGCCTTGAAGCCGACCAGGCCCTCTACCGAAGTTCCGGCCATCCGGGCCAGTCTCTCATTGCAGTCCTCGATGACGCCCTGCGCGTCGAGGAAGCAGACACCCAGGTGGGAATCCTCGAAGATCGCCCGCCATATCTCCTCTCTAGGGGCTAGTGTATGGCTGGTCTTGATCTGGCTGGCGTCTACCGTGTCCCTGGCTTGTTCCATGACGTTCGCTCCTCGGTCTGCTGGACAAGGCGATGCAGACCATCACTGGTTGGGGCATCCTGGATGATGCGGTGCACATACTGGCATGAGGAAACATCACATATGAACGGCACTACGCCAGTATTGATCCTCATGATATTATTCATCTCGAAGGCCGTCAAGTGAAAGCCCCGTGCTCGCTTTGACATTCGCCATGGCACTGGCTAGCATTGAGCCGGTGCCATCCGAGGAGGGTATCTCTGAAGAGGTTTCGCATCCTGGTCGTTGACGATGAGGAGAGGATCGTCAACTTCCTGAGAACCAAGCTCAAGGCCTCCGGGTACGACGTCGTTTCCGCCGGAGATGGCGCTGAGGCGCTGGAGCAGATCGAGGCGGAGGAACCCGATCTGATGGTGCTTGATCTGCTCATGCCCAGGATGGACGGATTCGAGCTGATGGAGAGACTGCGCGCCTTCTCGCCCATCCCGGTGGTCATTCTCAGTGCCAGGGGCGCTGATACGGACAGGATCAGGGGGCTCAAGCTGGGCGCCGATGACTACCTGGCCAAGCCCTTCAATCCGGAGGAACTGGTAGCCAGGATCGAGGCGGTCAGGCGGAGGCTGCAGCCGGGGCAGAGACGGAAGACCAGCGGGGTGGTTCGACTCGGTGACATGGTCGTCGATTTCGAGCAGCGCAGAGTCACCGCCAGAGGAGAGGACAAGCGGCTGACCAGGATCGAGTGGCTTCTGCTCAGCGAACTGGCACAGAACGCCGGCCGGCTCATGGTCTACGAAGAACTGCTCACCCGGGTGTGGGGGGCGGAATACCGGAATGACGTCCACATCCTGAGGACGTGGGTCAGCCGGCTGAGGCACAAACTGGAGCGCAACCCGAAGAACCCCAAGCTGATCCGGACCATTCCCAAGGTGGGCTATGTCATGGAGCAACCCCGGTCCTGAAGACCGGGCGTGGGCAGCCACCCCGGGACCATGGCCGACACTACTGCCCCGAATGCCGCTGAGGAATATCCCCCCGGAAGTGTTACGACTTCGTTACCTTTTCGGCCCGGATTTTATGACTTCTTGACATCCCGCCATCTACAATTGCAGGCCCGTGCACCCTCTGCGGGTGCGGCGGGTCTGGGGTGGCTTTGTCGGCGGGGACTACCTCTGCAACAGCTGACGCAAGGCGTTTCCGGGGTGGGGCTACCTCCGGGTAGTGTCCAAAGGGGGACTGTGGAGATGGACGACAACAGACGGGTGGCTCTTCTGGTGGAACGCGACTATGACGACTCCGAGTTCAAGGAGATAGTCCGGGCCATGAACGATGCTGGTGTCAAGGTGGTGGTGGTCGGCGGTGGCACGCAGAAGAGCTACCGGGGCAGGAGGCGGCGGTCCAGGGCTCACGTTGATATGGCCGCCGTCGATGCCAGGGCGGGTGAGTTCGATGCCGTGATCATCCCGGGAGGGTATGCTCCGGACTGGATGCGCCTCTGTCAGCCTATGGTCGACCTGGTCAGACGAGCCGACGCCCTGGGCAAGGTGATCGCCGCCATCTGCCACGGGCCGCAGCTCATGGTCTCGGCGGGCATAGTCAAGGGCCGGCGGGTCACCTCATGGCCCTCTATCGCCGTTGACATGACCAATGCCGGTGCGGAATGGCGGGATGAAGCGGTGGTCCAGGACGGCAACATGATCACATCCCGGAAGCCGGCAGATCTGCCCAGGTTCAACAGGGCCATACTCAGGGCTTTGGGGGCTTTCGGACAGGGTGGGACACCCCGGGCTGACGGCCTTCACCAGCAGTCGCAGGCTGGACTGGGGATGAGTCTGGTATCGGTGGGTGAATGAGGGAAGACAGGAGGAGGAAGATGGCAGGAAGAACGGTGCTGATGGTGGACAGGGTTGGTGGTGCCGAGGGGGCGTCCGGCATCAGGTCGGCAGGCCGGGCCGGGACGGAGAGCCGTGATCTGCCCCTGATGATGGGGATGGCCGCCATGGTGGACAGGACTTGCCGTCGCTTCGCCGGTGATATCGACTGGCAGTACGCCCCGGTCTCCTGGGCCACTTCCGAGCGGTGGGAAGGCGAGCCGGACCTACGCTGCTGCATGCTGACAGAGAACGATCTGGCCCTGCGGGCCGGCGGCTACGTCAGAGTGGATACCCATCCGCTGACCGATCAGATCAAGGTGTCCGCCGGGTGCTATGATCCGTACTTCAATCCAGTGGTTGTCTCCGAGAAGAGCATGGTCCTCAGCGAACTGGACTGCCGGACGTTGCGGGAACTGCTGGATGAGATGCATGACAAGCTGACCAGCTACTGCGTCAGACGGGCCACTTGAGGCAGCTGCTGCTCAGCCTGCCTGGTGGCCCCGGCCGGCGACCTTCTCCACCTCCACCAGGGTGTCGTAGAAGGCCGCATTCGGGCCCATGATCGACTGCTGGACCGGGTTGATCCTGTCGTGGGTCAGCTCGTTGTGATGTCCCTCGATGAAGTCCTCGGGCCACCATCCCTGTGGGATATCCACCACCCCGGGGATGATGCGTGAGCTGAGCCTGGCTCTGAGCTTCACCTGACCGCGGTTGTTGAAGGCCCGGACCACGTCGCCGTCGGCGATCCCCCGCGGTGTGGCATCGGCCGGGTTGATCTCCAGCAGCGGCTCGGGACTGGCCCTGCGCAGGCTGGTGATGTTGGCCAGGCTGGAGTGTATCCGCTGCCTGGGGTGCGTGGTCAGCAGAGAGAGGGGATACCGCCTGGCCTTCTCCGTGCGGTTGCTCTCCACCGGCTCCTGGTAGATTGGCAACTCCTGGCCCGAGGCCTTCAGCCTCTCCACGTAGAACTCGATCCTGCCCGTGGGCGTCTTCAGTTGTTGCGGCCTTTCCAGGGGTCTGGCCATCACCGGCCCCTCCCTCAGTTGCTCCAGCGTGATGCCATCCATGGTGGGATGGCCCGAGGCCAGCAGTTCCGCGATGTATGACTCCTCTGTCCCGTTGAAGTGGTCCCCGAATCCCATGCGCCGCCCCATCTCGGCGGCCATCTGGAAATCCGGCCGGGATTCGTGCAGGGGCTCGATGACCTTCTGCTGCAACTGCAGACAGGTGTGGCTGAGGCTGGAGGTGCACAGGTCGGTGCACTCATAGAAGGAGGCCGCCGGCAGGACGTAGTCGGCGTACTTCGCTGAAGCGGTCATGAACAGATCGGCTACCACGACCAGTTCCAGGTGCCTGAGGAGATCGGCGGTGATCCTGTTCATGTTGGGCATCTGGTTGACGAAGTTGTGGCCGGCGCACCAGACGGCTTTCACCGGGAAGGGCTCGCTCTTGGTGATGGCGTCATAGAGGAGCATCACCGGGATGGTGCCGTACGGTCCCGCCGGCATGAGGAAGGGGCGGGAGTTCAGCACGAACGTGGAGGGCCGCTCCAGCCTGATGTTGCCGGTGACCGCCGCCAGGGTGTTTATCGCCCGGCAGGCCAGATCCCCGTAGAAGGTCCGCTGCAGGCCCCACCCCCGGTATATCCAGGCGGGCCTCTTGCCGGCATAGCCGGTGGCCAGGCGCCGGATGACCTCGGCCGGGACGCCGGTTATCTCCGCAGCCCGTTCCGGCGTGTAGTCGCGGGTCATCTCGACCAGCAACTGGCCGGCGGGACGGCAGTCTATCCCTGAGACGGAGTAGGTCCCGGTCAGGGCGGGCTTGGCCTCCGCGGTGCCGCAGCGCTGCCGTCGCCCGGTGTACTCATCCATGATGAAGAGGCCCTCCCGGCTGCCGTTGGGCACGAAATCGGCCTCTCTGAGGAACATGCCGTCGCTGTCGCGGACCAGCAGCGGAGCCACGGTGTTGTCCACCATGAAGGTCCTGTCCCGCAGTCCCTGCTGCAGAATGACGTTGATCATGGCCAGGGCCAGCGCTCCGTCTGTGCCGGGCCGGATGGGTATGTGCTCGTCGGCATGGCGGGCTGTGTCGGTGAAGCGGGGGTCTATGACCACCACCCTGGCCCCTTTGCGCCTGGCCTGAACAATCTCCCTTATATGCTGGTGCAGGGTCGCCGCCGGGTTGTAGCCCCAGACGATGATGGACTGCGGACTACCCGCCGGCCGGAGGTGGGCCTCTCCCATCATGTGGCCGAAGGTGACGATATCGGCGCAGGGTCCGGCGGCATCGCCGCAACCCCACCAGTCGACCACTGTCCCCTTGGTCAGGCTGGCCAGCCTCGAGTAGCCGCCCCAGGTCAGGTTGTGCACCACCGGGGTCATCCAGGCCACCGAGCCGGGGCCGTGCCTCTGGGCCAATTGCAGCATGGCCGCCGAGATCTCGCTGAAGGCTTGTTCCCATGACAGGCGCTGCCACTTGCCTTCGCCGCGTTCCCCGGTCCGTTTCAGGGGGTAGCGCAGTCTCTGGGGGTGATAGACCATCTGGGGCGTGGCCAGACCCTTGGAGCAGGCCCCCCGGTCCGCCGGGTCGGGGAAATCGGCGGGGCGGACCCTGACGATGACCCCGTCCTCGACCACGGCCGAAAGCCCGCACCCCACGAAGTCCGACGTTCTGCAGACAGTCCGGACCACTGCATTCTTGTCAGTTCTGGCCATGGGCCACCTCCCTCGGGCGATATCACCTAGTCCAGGATGACCTCATCCTGATATGCCGGCACGGCTGTCTCCCAGCCGGTCCGCCTTCCGAGCAGATCGGCGAAGGAGCGGCAGGAGTCGGGCTCTCCGTGGCTGACGAACACCCTTCTCGGCGGGCTCTCCAGGGCGAGCAGCCATTCCAGGAGCCCGTCTCTGTCGGCGTGAGCGGAGAAGCCCTGTATCTGCACCACCCTGGCCCGGACCGGGTATTGCTGCCCCAGTATCCTCACCTCGCTGGCGCCTCCCACAATGTAGCGGCCCAGGGTCCCTTCCGCCTGATATCCCACGAACATGATGGTGCTCTGCGGCCTGGAGATGTTGGCCACCAGGTGATGCTTGATCCTGCCGCCGGTGCACATCCCTGACCCGGCGATGATCATGGCCGTGCCTTTCACCCGGTTGATGGCCTTGGACTCATCGATGCTGTGGATCATCTTCAGCCCGGGCAGGTCGAAGGGGGACTGATGCGCCCTGACCAGCCGGCTCATCTCCTGGTCATAGAGGTCAGGATGACGCTCGAACACCTCGGTCACTCTGGTGGCCATGGGGCTGTCCACGAAGACCAGTACCCGCGGTATCCGTCCGTGGATGAGCAGGTTGTTCAGATGATAGAGCACCTCCTGGGCCCGCTCCAGGGCGAAGCTGGGCACTATGATGTTGCCGCCCTTCTCCATGGTGGAGTTGACCACCTCCGCCAGGTGATCGGACACCACCGATGGCTGCTCGTGCAGCCGGTCACCGTAGGTGGCCTCCACCACGACGTAGTCTGCGCTGGAGAAGGTGGTCGGATCCCTGAGGATGGGGGCGTTCCGCCGGCCCACATCACCTGAGAAGAGCACCGTGCGCCGCTCTCTGGAGTCAGCGACGGTGACCGTTATCATCGAGGAGCCCAGGACGTGGCCGGCGTCGTGGAACATGGCCTCAATGCCCTGGCCCAGGACCACCGCCTCCCCGTAGGGAATGGGGGAGAAGAGGGGCAGTGAGGCGGCCACATCGTCCGTGGTGTAGAGAGGGACCTCGGGATGCGGCCCCGCGCGTCCCTCCCGCTGATGCCTCTTCTTCTTGTAGGCCGCATCTTCCTCTTGCAGCTTGGCCGAATCATAGAGCATGATCTCGGCGATGTCGGTCGTCGCCGGAGTGCAGTACACCCTCCCCCCGAAGCCCTCCCGGACCAGCTTGGGCAGCAGGCCGCAGTGGTCGACGTGGGCATGGGTCAGCAGGAGGGCGTCGATGGTCCGGGGTGGGACACTGAAGGGATCCCAGTTCCTCGCCCTGAGTTCCCTTTCCTGATACAGGCCGCAGTCTACCAGGATTCTCAGGCCGTTGGCCTCCAGCAGATACCGGGAACCGGTGACGTTCTGGGCCGCACCCATGAACTTCAGCTTCATCTGCATCGCTGCCGGTTCCCCTGCTGTCCGCTTCCCGCTCTGCTGGACGAGCGCGCCGCTCGGGCCAGCCCACAGTTTACCGCTTTCCTTTCGCAGCCGTCTATCGGTGACTTGGCGTGCAACGCCTTCTGTCCTGTGCTAGAATTGCGTGTTCATTGATTCGAGCAGGGGGAACCAGCCAACCCAGGTATGAAGGAACCGTTGGGTACACGTTGCCATCCGGCCCCGCACCGCGATCACCCCACCGTCCGAAGGCCTGAGCCGGGGAGGGTGGGTCTTCTTGTGCTCATTCTGGAAGAGGGGGAGACGGGATCATGCATTGGCTGACTAGAATAGCCGTATTCCAGCGCTGGATCACCATTGTTATCACGGCCGCTCTGATCGGTGTTTCCATCTTCGCCACCCTCCGGCTGGAGCAGGAGATGATACCCGATATCGACTTGCCCATGACCACGGTGATAGCGGTGTACCCCGGCGCTTCTCCGGACGAAGTTATGAATGAAGTGGCCGTGCCCATTGACGAGGTGGTCTCCGGCACTCATGGGCTGGAGATGGTCGCTTCAACCTCATTGCAGAACATGGCTGTCGTCTTCGCGGAGTATGAGTACGGCACCGACATGGGCAAGGTCAACGCCGCCATCGAGCGGGGGCTGGAGAGGCTGGTCTTCCCTCTCGGTGTCACTCAGGCTGCGGATCGGACCGGCGACCAGAACCCCAAGGTCTACCCGCTGAACATGAACATGATCCCGGTGGTCGTCCTCACCCTCACCGGCGACCTGGAGCCCAACGAGCTGGACGAGATCGCCGATACCATGATCGTTCCAGAGCTGGAGAAGGTGGCCGGCGTCTTCTCTGTGACCACCGAGGGTGGGCAGGAGAAGGTGCTCATCGGCCCGATTGCCACGGAGATGAATGCCCGGGGGATATCAGCGGCGCAGATAGTGACCGCTGTCAAGGCCAACCAGTATGGCTCGCTGGGGGAGATCGAGGCAACACCTCTGACCGCATCCACCGTCGTCGGAGATGTGGCCTCCGTCGCCATCGGGCCGGCGCCCGGGACGGCCGTCACTCGGACCAACGGCGATCCCAGCGTCGCCATAGTGGTCATGAAAGACCCCGAGGCCAATACCGTCGCGGTGGCCAATGAAGTTGCGGCCCAGGCCAAGATGGTCCAGGAAACCCTGGCCGCTCAGGGATACGATGAAGTCCAGTTGCTGAACGTCTTTGACCAGTCGGACTACGTCGAGCGCAGCATCCGGGAGCTGGCCAATGAGGCGGTGGTCGGCGGTATCCTGGCCGTCCTGGTGATCTTCATCTTCCTCCTGACCGTCCGGGGCTCTCTGATCATCGCCATATCGATTCCGCTGAGCATCCTGATCGGCTTCCTGGTCATGAGCATCTGGGGACTGACCATTAACCTGTTCACCCTCGGTGCCATGGGCATCGCCGTGGGCCGTATTGTGGATGACAGTATCGTCATGCTTGAGGTCATCTACCGCCGTCTCCACAAGGGAGAGGGCCTGCGGATGGCGACTCTGGAGGGCTCGAAGGAGATCGCCATGCCCATCGCCTCGGCCACATTCGCCACGGTGGCCATCTTCCTGCCCTTGGCCTTTGTGGGCGGAATCGTGGGTGAGCTCTTCGTCCCCTTCGCCCTGACCATCAGCTTCGCCCTGCTGGCTTCCCTTCTGGTATCCCTCACAGTGGTTCCGGCCCTGGCCGGTCTGCTGGTGCCCAAGAAGATCAGGGCGGAGGGAGAGAATACCTGGTACCAGCGGCTCTATGTCCCGGCCCTGAAGTGGGTCCTGGGCCACCGTGCCATCTCTGTCGCTGTGGCGCTGATCCTCTTCATCGGCAGTCTGCTTCTCATCCCCGTTATCGGCACCTCCTTCATACCATCCATGGGCGAACCCATGATGGTAGTGGATGTGGAGATGCCTGTGGGCACGGATATCCAAACCACTTCGGAGACAGCCAGGCAGATCGAGGACATCATCGATGAGGCAGGCAGCTCCAACGTGGAGCTGTACTACACCACGGTGGGCACCTCGAGCTCCTTCGTCGGCGGGATGAGCGCCGTGATGGGCGGCAGCAGCGGCACGAACACCGCCACCGTCGAGATCATGCTCAGCAGGGGCAGCGATCCAGAGAAGGAGGCGGCCGCTCTCCAGGATCTGATCAACGAGGCCGGAATCGCCCCACCCAGCGGTCAAGGTGGCATAGTGGTCAAGGCCATGGACGCGGGCATGGGCGGCTTCTCCTCCAACGACTTCCTGGCCTACATCAAGGGCGATGCCTATGCCGATGTGCTCCAGGCTGCGGACGAGTTGACTGCCAGACTGGCGGAACTGGAGGGGCTGAGTGACATCAAGGCCGATGTTGCCATCACCCTGCCGACGCCGGTGGTTGACATCGACCAGGCCAAGCTGGCCTTTCATGTCTCCCAGGGCCTGAGAGACGACGAATTCAAGGTGGAGCTGATGGGCCTGATGAACGGGACCGAAACCGGAGTGGCCCTGGACGGAAAGGGGCTCCTTGTCCTTGGGGCCACCGGCAGCGCCAGGAGTGCCGCTGAGCTTGGCGATCTGATTATCAACAGCGCCGGCTTGAGCTACCCCGTCAAACTGGCCCATGTGGCCAGTGCCGATATCGTCGATCAGCCCACCAGCATCAAACGCATTGACGGGCAGAGGGCGGCCACCATCTCGGCGGTGATCACCCAGAAGGACATTGGGGCTGCCAGCATGGCGGCTCAGGACAAGATCGACGAGGTCGAGGAGTCCAATCCCCAGACCTCCATCCGCATCGGTGGCGTGGCCGAGGAGATGAAAGAGACCTTCGGCAACATGGGCATTGCCATCATCGTGGCCATCTTCATCTCCTTCGCCATAGTGGTGGCCTCCTTCCGCTCGTTGCTCAACGCGCTGATCATCATGATCAGCCTGCCGCTGGCTTCGATCGGCGCCCTGGTGGGCCTGCTCATCGCCGGCTATCCCCTGGGGGCCTCTGCCATGATGGGCATGCTGATGCTGGTGGGCATCGTGCTCACAAACGCCATTGTGCTCTTGGCCCTGGTGGATCAGTTGCGCAAGAGCGGTGTGAGCACCTACGATGCCCTGGTCCAGGCCGGGCGGACCAGGATCCGCCCCATCCTGATGACTGCCCTGACCACCATGATCGCCTTGGTGCCGCTGGCGGTGGGACTGCAGGGAGAGAGCGTTCTGATCGCCTCGGAGCTGGCCGTCGTGGTCCTGGGCGGGCTGCTTAGCTCCACCGTGCTCACCCTGCTGGTCATCCCGGTGATCTACAGCCTCACCGACCGCATCCGCCGCCGCGCCCCCGTCAGGGTGGCCGCTGCGGGCAAAGGCGTGCCCTCGGAGTAGTGCTGGCCGGGGGCAAACATCCCCCGGTCGAATCAACGATGGACAGGTTGCCCGCACCCCGGGCAACCTGTCCCCTTTGTGGCCCTCAACTGGAGCTGGACTGGGCAAAGGCCACCGGGTAGTACTTCCCGGCGTTGACCGATCTGATCCCGGTGACCAGCTCGCCGCCGGCGGCTTTCTTGGGAATGAAGCCATGGGCTCCGGCATGCCTGGCGACGAGCATGTTCTCTTCTTCGTCGTACTGGGTAAGGACCAGGATCTTCGTCTGCGGACACTCCTTGACTATCCGTTTGGTGGCCTCCAGACCGCTCATCACCGGCATGACTATGTCCATCAGGGCCACGTTGGGCGTCAGCCGGATGGCCTTTTCGTAGGCATCCTGCCCATTCACCGCCTCTCCCACCACCTCGATGTCCTTGTGCAGGGCGAGCACCGCGCCGATCCCCTCCCTGATCATGGTGTGGTCGTCCACCACCAGGACCCTTATCGTTCTAGTGGTCTGATCGATGAGGCTCCTGATCCGGGGGACCAGCGACGACGGCTCCACCGGCTTGGTGACGTAGTCATCGGACTGCAGTTGCATCCCCTCGAACTTCCGCCATCCCTTGTTGAACCGCTCCTCGTAGGGGGAGTCGATCACCATCAGCGGGATGTACTTGTGACCGGGGTGCTGCTTCAGCCACTGGTGCAGTGCGAAGGCCTGTCCCGCGGGCGCCAGCGTGCCCAGGACCACGACATCAGGCTCCAGCCCCATCATCTCCTGAGCCTGAGCCCTGCTGGAGGCGGTGATCACCCGAAAGGCCCTGGCCTCCAACGTCCGGGCGAATGCCTCTCTGAAGTCGGGTTCATCATCCACAATCAGGATCTTCGCTTTGTCTGCCATTCGTTGTTCCTCCTTTGTTGATCATTGAAACCGGCCTGTCTCTCCCCGGCCGCCGGCATGCCTGCCCTCGCTTCAGGCGCGGACGCAGGCCAAACCGGCTGCCTCGAGGATGTCAGGCACCACCCGTTCGTTGCCCACTGCCATAACGTGAACACCATGACATAGCCCCTCCTCCCTGATCGTCTTCATCATTCTGGCTGCCACTTCCACCCCTTTCTGCAGGCCCTTACCCTTCTCCGCCGTGGCCAGTTCATCGATAACAGCCTGCGGCACGGTTATCCCCGGGACATTCTCATTCATGTACTTGGCCATCCTGGCTGAGGCCATGACGATGATGCCGGCCAGTATCTTCACGTTGAACTGGGAGGCATACTGCATGAAACGGCGCAAGGCCGGCAGGTCGAAGACCCCCTGTGTCTGGAAGAACTGCGCTCCGGCAGCCACCTTCTTGTCGAACTTGAGAAGCTGCGGCTCGATGAAATCAGCCTCGGGGTGGACTGTGGACCCGAGGCAGAACTGGGGGCTGCCCTTCAACTGATTCCCGGCGAAGTCGGTTCCGGATTCCAGGGTTCTGGCCAGCCTGAGCAACTGGACTGAATCCATGTCGAAGACCGGCTTGGCCTCCTTGTGATCGCCGACATCGATAGAGTCCCCGGTGAGGCAGAGCACGTTGTGGACGCCCCGGGAATGGGCAAATAGCAGGTCTGCCTGGAGGGCCAGACGGTTGCGGTCCCGGCAAGTGACCTGAAGGATGGGCTCGCCCCCCCTTTCCTTCACCAGGAGACATCCCCCTATCGAGGGGAAGCGCATTACGGAGCTCTGGTGATCCGTGATGTTGATGGCATCCACCCTGTCCTTCAGGAGGTCTATGTGATGGACCATCTCCGAGATATCGGCTCCCTTGGCCGGCCCGATCTCAGTGGTCACCAGGAACTCTTGGGAATAGAGCTTCTCCTCAAGCAGCGACTTGGCCATCGTTCCCTCCTGCCGTCGACTTGGCCACGATCCTTCGCGGCCTGGGGATCACCCGGAAGTTTCTCGGGGGGTAGTAGCGGCGCATGCTGTCCAGCTGGCGCAGGCCCTCCAGACGCTGGTAGATCTGAACCCAGGCGCAGTCCATCTCCCGGCTGGCTTCGCATTTGCCGCTCTTGGTGCCCGCACAGGGGCCGTTGAGTATTCCCTTGGTGCACCTGGTGATGGGGCAAATGCCCCCTGTCTCCGCCAGCCGGCAGTCGCCGCAGGCGGCGCAGCGCTCATCCCAGATCCCCCATTCTTTCGGCATGCCCATGAAGGAAGTATTCACGCCGGGGAGCACCGGGAGTTGCCTGAACCGCTCCGACACCGCCTGGACCCCGATGCCGCAGGCCAGCGAGAGAACGGCGTCCACGTCCTCCACCCTGCCGGCCAGCATGTCCAGGAACTCGGGATCGCACTGCCTCTTCAGTGTGTATTCCGAGAGGGCGTGCGTCCCGTTGCCGCTCTTCCTCTGAGCCACCTTCAGCGCGTTGTGAAGGTATGACACCTCATGCTCGCCGCCGGCACCGCACACCGTGACGCAGGTGCCGCAGCCCAGGATGAGCACCCTCTCGTACGGGGCGACCATGCGCAGGATCTCATCGAGCTTCTTCTGTTCGGCCACGATCACTTCTGCACCTCCTGTATCAACACTGAGGCCAGGTAGAGCGTTCCTATGCGCTCGGCGAATGCCTCTAGCCTCTGTCCCATGTCACCGTTGCCGCCGGCAGTTGTGGTGAAGAACTGCAGGCGCTCCGGTTCAAGTTGGAGCTGGGCCAGCGTCCGCCGCACCTTGGCGATCCGCTGCTGCACCCAGAAGTCGGTGTTCTCTCTGGCACATTGAACGCCACAGCCGGCAATGAACACCCCCTCCGCCCCCGCCTCGAAGGCCCGGAGCATGTGATCCGCCTCGACCCTGGCAGTGCACAGCACCGGCACGATCGAGATGCCGCCTGCGGCCTTCCTCCACAGTCCGGCCAGGCTGCCGGTGCCGAACAGTCCGTACTGGCAGCAGAATCCGATGACGAGCGGTTTGGTGTTGGACTGCACCGCTGTCTGCACGATGTGATCCAGTTCCCTGTCGATGTGGCGCCGGTCGTGCGGCTTGCGGAGGACGATGGCCCTGGCCGGGCACTCCACCACGCAGACTCCGCAGGCCTGGCACTGGTCCACCGGTATCTGAACGGAGCCGGCCTGATCAAGCTGGGGCACATGATAGGGGCAGACCCTGAGGCAGGTGAGGCAGGTGGCACACCTGTCCTGGGCGAGGATCTCAGCCCCCATGCCGCAGCGCAGACACCTCCTGGCCTCACTGATGGCAGCCTGCCAGTCATAGACTAGGTCGATGGGGGCGAAGTCCTGTGCCCTGGCCTCGGCCGGCGCTGTCTCCCATTCAAAACGGCCGATCTTCCTGATGGCCTCTACCGTCTCCGGGCGGAGGTCGCCGGCCAGGCTGTCCAGCGCCTCCTTCTCCGGCAGTGGGTAGCGGTGCTGGAGGTAGTCACTGATCCGTGTGGCTGCCCTTCTGCCGGCTGCCAGGGCTTCGACCACTGTGGCCGGACCGGTGACGGCGTCTCCCCCGGCGAAGACTCCGGCCCTGTTGGTGGTCATGGTCACCGGGTCAACCTGGATGGTGCTGCCCCTGCCCAGACGCACTCCGAAGCTGCCGGGGGCCTGGGGTGCCTGGCCGATGGCCGTGATCAGGGCATCGAGCCTCTCCTGGAACTCGCTGCCCGGGACGGGCACCGGCTGCCTTCGCCCTCCGGCGTCCGGCTCGCCGAGTTCCATCCTGATGCAGGTCACCTCCAGATGCCCGTCTCTTCTTCTGACCCTGGTGGGGGCCGCCAAGAAGACCATGGCGATGCCTTCCTCTTCGGCCTGGCTTACCTCTTCTTCGTTGGCTGGCATCTCAGCCCGGCTGCGGCGGTAGAGGACCTTCACCTGCTTCACCCCCAGGCGGACGGCCGTCCGGGCCGCATCGATGGCCACGTTGCCTCCTCCCACCACGGCCACCTTCTCCCCCAGGGATGGCTTCAGCCCCAGGTTGACCTCCCGGAGGAAGGTGGCCCCGTCGATGACCCCTGGGCTGTCCTCCCCCTCTATGCCCATCTTCAGACCCTGATGGGCGCCGATGGTCAAGAAGACGGCCCGATAGCCCATCTCTAGGAGCAGATCGATGGAGACCACCCTGGCGTTGGTCCGGATCTCCACTCCCATGCTGGTCAGTCTGTGGATCTCGGTGTCGAGCACCTCCCGAGGCAGGCGGTACTGGGGAATGCCCACCCGGAGCATGCCGCCCAGCTCAGAATGGGCTTCGAAGATGGTCACCGGATAGCCCAGCTTCCTGAGGTAGTAGGCACAGGCCAGTCCGGCCGGCCCGGAGCCCACCACGGCCACCTTCTGTTCATGGCTGGTCTCGGCTTCGGGCCTGATCATCCGGTCACCGCCGAACTCCACGGCGAACCTCTTCACGGCCCGGATGGCGATGGGCGCATCGACCTGGCCCCGCCGGCAGGCATCCTCGCAGGGATGGGTGCAGACATGGGCGCAGATGGAGGGGAAGGGGTTGCCGTCCCGGATCACCTGCAGGGCCTCCATGATTCTCCCCTGGGCGGTGAGGTCCACGTATTCCCTGATGTCCATATGCAGGGGACAGGCCACCTGGCAGGGGGGCATCAGGCTGTGGTCGCAGGGGGCCTTCTTCGGCCTGGTCTCCGTCTGAGTCCGGATGCCGCCGGCGGTTGCTGAGCTCATGGGACCCCCTCTCCCCGCAAGGACGGAATACAGCAATAAGGATCTGCCGTCCATGATAGCTTCTCCGGGCGGCGAGGCAATGGAGCTTGTCCTGCGATCAGAGGGCCATCTTGACGGGAGTCGCTGCCTGGGAAAACCCCTGATAGGTGGCCGGGAAAGTCACGGGGTCAGGGGTGGACTGAATGATGAGGACGGGGTGGGTGCCCTACCGCAGAGCGATGATGCCCTTTCGGATGGCGAATCTGACCAGGTCCATCCGGTTGTGGATGTTCAGCTTGCTCATCAGGCTGCTCTTGTACCATTCCACGGTCTTGGGACTGACCACCAGCATCTCTGCGATCTCTCGGGCGGTCCGCCCTTCAACGACCAGCTTGAGCACTTCCCGCTCCCGGTTGGTCAGGTTGTTGTAGGAGTCCTTCTCTCCGTCCCCGGAAGTCCGCTGCTGGCACTCCTCGACCAGGGCGGCCGCCGCCGATGGGGAGAGGTAGGATTCACCGGCGTAGACGGACTGGATGGCCTGAGCCAGCTCTGCGAAGGCGGCCATCTTGGTGATGAATCCCCGTGCTCCGGCGCTGATCACCGGGACGATGTACTCCGAGTCGTCGTACTGGGTCAGGGCCAGCACCTTTGTCCTCGGGAAATCCTTGCGTATCCGGCGGGTGGCCTCTATCCCTCCCATGACCGGCATGGACAGGTCCATGAGGACCACGTCGGGGACCAGGTCGTCCACCTTCTCCAGGGCCTCCCGGCCGTTGCAGGCCTCGCCGACCACCTCTATGTCGGAGGCCAACGCCAGCAGGGCCCGGATGCCGTCGCGGACCAGGGTGTGATCGTCAACTATCAGTACTCTTATCTTCTTCACCGTCGGCACCCTTCGTCAGCGGCACCTTCACGTACACCTTGGTCCCGCGGCCCGGGCCGGACTCGATGTGGCAGGCGCCGCCGACCAGCTTCACCCTCTCCTTCATGGTGAATAGGCCGGCCCCCCGGCCGCTGGGGTCCACCCCGGTGACCTTCTTGACGTCGAAGCCCTTGCCATCGTCCTCGACCTGTAGCACGCATTCCCTGTCGTTGCACTCCAGTCTGATGGAGGCCTTCCTGCCCTCCGAATGCTTCAGTATATTGCCCACTGCCCCCTGGGCCACCCGGAAGAGGGTCACTTCGATCTCGGGTTGCAGCCGTCGGTCCGCTCCGGAGAAGGCCGTGGCCACGGCAATACCGCTGGGTTCCAGCGTGTCCTTGGCGTAGCGGCGGATGGCTGCCGCCATGCCCAGTTCATCCAGCAGAGTGGGGCGCAGTTCCTTCATCAGTCTGACCACCTCGGTGCTGGCATGGAGTGCGTGGGAATGGGCCCGCTGCAGCCTTTCCAGGAACTGGGCATCATCGATGCCCTGCGCCTTGGCCATTCCGATGATGGCCTGCAGGCTGAGGGACAGGCTGGTGAGCAGTTGGCTGGTTTCGTCGTGGAGTTCCCGGGCGATCCGCTTTCGTTCCTCTTCCTGGGCGGTCAGGGCGCGCTGGAGCAATGTCTGATACCTCTCGCTGGCCGCCTCCAGGCGCTCGTAAAGCTTGGCCTGCTCGATGGCGATGCCGATCTGGTGGCCGATGGAGGTCAGTAGATACAGGTCCCCCTCCGAGAATTGGCCCGGCATGCGGCTGGCGATATTCATCACTCCGATGACCCTCCCCGTGGCCTTGACTGGGACGCTGGCGAAGCTGCGCAGCCCCTCCATTCTGACCAGATCGGCATGCTCAACACGGGGGTCCTTGGAGATGTCCTGGAGCAGTATGGGCTGGCCGGTCTGGGCCACCATGCCGGCGATGCCCTCTCCGGGGTGGAGGCGCATCTTCTCCGCGTATCGAGCGGACAGACCGCGCTGCATCCGGTAGTACAGCGGCCCGTTCTCCTCGTCCGAGAGCAGAATCCCGCCGATGCTGCCATTCACAGTCTCCAGCGCTATGTCAAGGGAGATCCTCAGGACGGCATCGAGGTTCCAGCGTTCCAGCACAGTACTGGATATGTGACTCAGTGCCAGGAGTTGATGCCGTCGCCTCAGGATCTGGGTCTCCAGTTCCCTCTCTGCGGAGACATCTCTGGTCACCTCCGCCGCGGCCCTGATGCCTCCCGAGCTGTCCCGGACGGGGTGCATGGCGATCTCCAGGTACTTGTTGGCGCCGTCGACGGGAGGAGGGTACACCAGAACGGTCCTCTTGCCGCTGTCCAGGACCTCCTTCAGCCGGCAGTCCCAGAGAGGCACGCCGCATGGCGAGTCCCGGTGGTGCATCGCCTGGTAGCAGAGCCGGCCCACGGGGGATTCGCTGCCCTGGACCCTGTTCAATGCAGCCGCGTTGGCGTACCTGATCCGGTAGTCGCTGTCCACGATGATCAGTTCATCCCGGACGCTGTCGATCAGATCCTGAATGGCCACCTCAGAATCAGGGCCAGCGGCGGACTGCTTCTCCGCTCCTCCCTCGGTATTCATCTGAACCTCGCCCCCGATGGGTATGGAATACAATAACGAACAGGTGTTGTCAAGCACATGCGCTGATTTCCTATGATCCTGATACCACAGGGGGTGCCGCCCGCGCTGCCGTGTGGCCGCAGTTGCAGTTGTCTGCCCCGGCTGGTTCCAATAGAATGGAGCCGCCGGATCGGGGCATGCCTGTTGTGTCCTGGATTGCGGCAGGCAGTTCCTGACTGGTGATGCGAGGGCGGGTTCATGGCAGCAGGCGATGATGCCGGGGTCGACAGAGAGGGTGATCCGGGGTACTCCTCAGCTGACCTGGAGAGGCTGCAGAGAGAGGTGATTGTCGAGGCCTACAGGGCCCCCGGTCCGGGCGGACAGCGGAAGAACCGCAAGGAAACGGCTGTCCGCCTGAAGCATATTCCCACAGGGGTGACCGTGGTGGCCTCGGAACGCCGTTCGCAGGCCATGAACCGAGAGGTGGCCTTTCGGAGGCTGCAGCAGAAGCTGGCCGAACTCCATCGTCCTCGGAAGCAGCGGCTGCGCACCAGGCCGCCGGCCAGTGCCATTGGGGCTCAGCGGGAAGAGAAGAAACGCCAGTCGCGGAGGAAGAGATCGCGGGTCCCGGTCGATGTCCCCGCCGAGCTGGGCTGATCCGCAGACTCTCCACCGCTCTCACAGTTCTGCCCGACCCGCTGCTCACCGGGAGTATTCGGAGTCGGGCTTGCCACTGGCCCGGTAGCGGCGGTAGTTGGCGGCTGCTCTACCTAGACCTCCCCCGGCAGTGCCCGGCGCCAGGCTGCCCTGGCGGACAGCGTTGACCCAGGGGGCGACGGCGGCCACAAACCGGGGACAGACCTCCCCGAACGGTGGAGTGTCCAGTGACCTGAGGCTGGCCCCGGGCCAGAAATCCATAGCTCTGTAGCAGCCGACGAAGACATCCCGCAGCTCGATTATCAGGGAACGGTAGGGGTCATCGAGACGGCGGCAGAAGTGCATCCGGCAGGCTATTGGCCTGCACTCATGGATGGGGCACTGACTGAACTGGGCGGCGTACAGCTCACAGCCGATATCTCTGCAGCACACCCCTCCGCAGTCGGCGCACATGCGGTTCTCTGTGGCGAAGCGCTCCAGTTGGGCCAGGGACTGACCCACCTCTCCCCCAAACAGCTGGGTCATCTCCTCATCGGTGACTAGGGCGATCTGGCGGAACTGGTCGATCCGCCCCAGGAACCGGTCTATGGCCCCGGCCTTGTCCATCGGGCCTATCTTGACACAACGGGGGAGGGCGCGTCGACTGACCTGGCTGGCCTGTTCTCCGCTGGCGGAGAGGTCAGTCGCCGCAGACGCTTATGTCAACAGCCCGATGTTGACAACAGTCGCATTGTCGACTAGATTACTAAATAGTTAGTATCAGCCAAACTTATTGGCTGAAGGCTATCGTATGCTCGGTACGAAACTGAGCAGGGGGGTTCTAGCGATGAAGAAGACCGAGACAGAGATGAATGAACTTCTGGAGAGCACTCTCCGCTTGTCGGAGCAGGCGTTCCGGGAGCTCTTCCCCATTCTGCCCAAGGAGTGGCTCAGTCTGGACCTGACCACACCGCAGTTGAAGGTGGTGCTGCTCCTGCACCTCAACGGCCCGGCCCGGATGAGCGTCATCGCCTCCTCACTGGGTGTGAGTCTGGCCACGGCCACAGGGGTGGTGGACCGCCTTGTGGAGAGAGGCATGATAGTCCGCGAGAGCGATCCCAATGACCGGCGCGTGGTGCTCTGCCGCCTGTCGGACAAAGGCAGCAAGCTCATCGCCGGACTGTGGCAGAAGGCAGGCGAGAATGCACTGGTCATATTCAGGGCCATGGACGCCCGCCAGCTGCAGTTGGTCAGGGATGCTCTGGAGGCGCTGCTCTCGGCCGGCAAGGTGGCCAAGGAGCACCTCCAGATCGGCAACAATTCCAAGTAGGTGGATCGGCGGGGACGGCGCAGGACCGACTCCTGCCAGCGCGGCCGATCCCCTCTCTGTACAACGGACACACCCGCACCTTGCCTCTTGATAGGAACCGGAATGCACCGGCCTGGGCTTCACATAGGGCACAGGGACAATGGCGGATAGGCACGACCTCTATCAGCGCTTCTTCGCCAAGGCCGGCGACGCCTTCTGCGTCACCGATGCCGATGGGTCGATAGTTGCTGCCAACGAGGCCTGGCAGTCGCTGCTGGGATATCCCGGCGGCGAGCCGGCGGCGGCCAACATCAATGAGGTCTGTCTCTGGCCGAAGGACTGCCGCAGATTCCGGCAGGAGCTGGGAGTCAGGGGCCATGTTAGGGACTACCGGGTGAGGCTGCGCCGGAAAGACGGGGTGGAGACCAGCGCACTGCTCGATGTCGCCGTGGAGGCCGATGGGGCTGGGAGGCCAAGGCGCTACCACTATGTCATCCGGGAGATGACACAGAGTAACCTGGAGATGGATGCCCTGAAGGAGAGCGAGCGACGGTACCGCCTGATGGCCGACAATGTCACCGATGTCATCTGGATCATGGACACCAACCTGCGTCTCACCTACATCAGCCCCTCTGTCGAACGTCTCCGTGGATTCACCGTCGACGAGGTGATGACCCAGCGGCTGGAGGAGGTATTCACCCCGGAATCACTCGGGGTTGCCTTGAAGCTGGTTGAACAGGAGCTGTCCGTCAGGAAGCCGGAGCGAATCGGCCTGGTCAAACTGGGGACAGTGGGGCTGGAGATGCTCTGCAAGGATGGCTCGACCGTCTGGACGGAGACGCGGGTGACCATGCTCTACAGCCGCGACGGTTGGGTGGCCGAGATGATGGGGGTCACCCGCGACATCACCGAGCGGAAGAAAGCCGACGAAGAGCTGCGCAAGTCGGAGGAGAAGTACCGCAGCCTGGTGGAGAACCTGAATGCCGTGATCTACTCGGCCGATGTCAAGGGAAGGATCACCTACCTCAGCCCGGCTATCGAGTCGTTCTACGGGCATGATCCCGCCGAGTTTGGCGACGCCCATTTCTCTTTCTTCGTGCACAAAGAAGACCTGCCTACGGCGATGGCCTCCTTCCGGAAGGCCCTCTCGGGCAAGAACCAGATACTGGAGTTCCGGACGGTGCTGCCCTGGTCGGGTGAGGTGCGCTGGTCCCGCGTCTACAACCGGCCGATCTCCGATGGAAACCGGGTGGTCGGGGTCCATGGGGTGCTGATAGACGTTACCGAGCGGAAGAGGGTGGAGGAGGCTCTGCGGGATAGCGAGCAGCGCTACCGGCTGCTGGCTGAGAACGTGACCGACGTCATATGGGTCACCGACATGAACTGGAAGCGGATCTACGTCAGCCCCTCCGGAGAACGTCTTACAGGCCGGAGCATCAACCAGGCCATGAGCCACAACGCCCAGGCCTCTCTGACGCCGGCCTCCCGGGAAACGGCGAGGAGGGCCTTCGCCAGGCAACTGGCCATCGAGAAGAGGCGCAAGAAGGACCTGCACCGTTCATGGACGCTGCAGCTGGAGGTGATGCGCGCTGACGGCTCCACCGTGTGGACTGAGGACAGGGTGACGTTCCTGCGGGATCCGGAGGGACGCCCCATAGGCTGCCTTGGCGTCACCAGAGACGTCAGTGAGCGAAAGCAGGCCGAGGATGCGCTGCGGACCCTCTCCCACCGCCTGGTGGAGGTGCAGGAGACGGAGCGCCGGCAGATTGCCCGAGAACTCCATGATGAGATCGGCCAGGCGCTGACCGGCCTGAAGCTGCTGCTGGAGAGTGCCAATCGATCGAAGGGACGGGGTCTGGCCTCGAGTCTGGGTGAAGCGCAGGCCTTGATCAATGAACTGATGTCCCGCGTTCAGGATTTGTCGCTGGATCTGAGGCCGGCCATGCTGGATGACCTCGGCCTGGTGCCGGCGCTGCTGTGGCACTTTGAGCGCTACACCAGCCAGACCGGGGTGGAGGTGCTCTTCGAACACAAGGGGCCGCAGAGGCGCTTCGCCCCGGAGATCGAGACGGCGGTGTACCGGATAGTCCAGGAAGGTCTGACCAATGTGGCCCGCCATGCTCACGTGGGCCAGGTGACGGTACATCTGGGGGTGGGCAAGGCTGGCTTGAGCGTGGACATTCACGACCGGGGTGCCGGTTTTGATACTGAGCGGGCCCTCTCCAACGGGACATCGAATGGTCTCAATGGCATGCGTGAGCGGGCTGCTCTGCTGGGTGGGCATTTCCGGGTTAGCTCGAGCCCGGGTGCCGGGACCCGGCTGGTGGCCAGATTCCCGGCCGGCTCAGCTCGGGCCAGACCGCGACTGGGACAGATGGAGGTGGCGGGAGTTGAACAAGAAGACCATAGTCCTGGCTGACGATCACCAGGTAGTCCGCCACGGTCTGCGCGTCCTGCTGGAGGCGGAATCCGACTTCAGGATCGTTGGCGAGGCCAGCGATGGCCTGGAGACCCTGGAGGCTCTGGTGCGGGCACAGCCGGATATCCTGATCCTTGACCTGATGATGCCCGGGATGAACGGGCTGGAGGTGGCCCGGCAGGCCGGCAGGTGCTCCCCCAGGACGAGCATTGTTGTCCTGTCAATGCATACCAACGAGGCCTACGTGGTGGAGGCGCTCCGGGCGGGGGCCAGGGCCTATGTCCTGAAGTCGGCTACCTCCGACGAGCTGGTCCGGGCCATCCGGGAAGCGGTCGCCGGCCGGCGCTATCTCAGTGCCCCCCTGTCGGAGCAGGCCATCGAAGTCTACACCCGGAAGGCCGAGGCTGTGGTGGTCGATCCCCACGAGACGCTCACCGAGAGAGAGAGAACCGTATTGCAGCTGGCGGCTGAGGGATACACCAGCGCCGAAATCGCTGCCAAGCTCTGTATCAGCCCTCGCACAGCCGAAACCCACCGGTCCAACCTGATGCGCAAGCTGAGTCTTCGGACTCAGAGCGACCTGATACGCTACGCCATCAGGCGGGGCATTATGCCCATGGAACACTAGGCACCGTGCCACTGAGGCGGGGACAGTGCCCCCTCGGTGGAATGGCTCCGCCCCCGGCAACCGCCCCTGCGGAATACGTAGGTCTACGGATAGACAAGAACCGCGACTGCAATGTAGTCTTAGGCGCGCGGTACTTAGGCAAGGGCTGACAATTTCCTCTGTGTGTAGCAAGTACTGCGGGAAGTGGCGATGAACCAGGGCTGTCCTCCCCGGGCGCGAACGATGGGTCGGCAAGGCATTTAGCTCTGGTTTTCGGATCTGATTCTTGTGGTCAAAGGTATCTCAGAGGGAGTCGCGACCTGAGCAGAGGTGGGTGCCACAATGCGTGTTCCCACCCCCCTTGGAGCATGGCTGTCAAACCTAGTCCCACCTCTGCCGCGCGCCCGCTGCTCTCCTGAATCCGGGGTATGGGTTTGTGTCGCGTGAACAGCGGCTACGGCGATCCCCAAGTCACACGGTTGTGCCTGAAGCGGCCGCACTGTCTCTGAGATTCCTCCTTCGAAGCTGAAGAGAGAAGGTCGCAGCACCAGCAGGTGCTGCCGGGGGTGTGGAGAATGATGAAGCTCACCAGTCTGGATCCCAGGGCGAAGTCCGCCATCGGCCATGATTCCAGTGCCCGGCCGCGGGTTGATGTAGGGTGCACCCATCACTGGGTAATCGGCAGGGCAACGGCGTCTGTCAGCAGCGGTGAGTGCAGGGTCTGCGGGGCTCAGAGGCAGTTCCCGAACTACCTGTCTGATTGCCTGGCCAATCCGGACAAGGAGAGCTATCAGGAGTGGCTGAACAGGCAGGAGTGGCAAGAAGTGACTTGGACCCAGGACAGGGCGATTCCTGGGCTTGAAGGGGGAAAGTCATTACTCAGTCGATCAGAGAGCAGCCCGGCGCGCCGAGGAAGGGGTCGCGGTGGTATCCGAAGAGGCACGACGACCTCATAGTCGAGCGGTGGGCTAGTGCGTGCAGTCGGACGCACAACAACTGCGGTGGCTGTCAGTTCGAGGGGGATTGCCAGGACTTGGTGGATAGGCTGATAGCCTGCATGTACGTGCATTCCGAGTGCATTCACGCCAAACCCATCGAGGTCGAGAAGGTCCGGTCGCGCTAGGCACCCCAGGCATTGGGGTACCGCCTGCCGGGGGACGTCAGGGGGCGGCGCCGCAGCGGGCGTTGCTGTGGGAGCGCTCAACCCTCGCCGTAGACCGCGTTGAAGAAGGCCTTCTCCACTTCAGTGGCTTCAGCCGGCAGGGTGGTGACGTTCTTCAGGGCCAGCGCGAAGACGTAGACCTGCGCCGTCTTCTCCAACAACTGGCAGTTCGTGAAGGCCTCCTGCATGCTCTTGCCCAGCACTATGGCGCCGTGATTGGCCATCAGGGCGGCATTCCGGGGACCGAGGGCGGCAAGGACGTTCGCCGTCATCTCGGGACTGCCTGACAGGGCGTACCGCGCCACCTTGATCTCCCCCCCCATCTGGGTGACCTGGTCGTCGAGGATGGCCGGGATCTCCAGGCCGGCGACGGCGATGATGCTTCCATAGACGGGGTGAGTGTGGATGACGGCATTCGCCTTCTTGCGGACCTTG
>Ga0194125_10003961_pt1 | contig 23473 bp, 15 predicted proteins | sample TA2KigC250mmetaG_FD_148626 | JGI IMG/M metagenome (GOLD analysis project Ga0194125, IMG submission 148626) | Freshwater microbial communities from Lake Tanganyika, Tanzania - TA2015034 Kigoma Deep Cast 250m | ecosystem: Environmental > Aquatic > Freshwater > Lake | place: Tanzania: Lake... | reverse complement strand
GCGACCGGTTTCGCCTCGTCAACGTCGAGGGCAGCCGGATCGCCGCCGAGGAGGCCGTCACGGCCGGCGTGAAGGCATTCATCCACATGAGTTCGTCGGCGATCTACGGCGCGCCCAAGGAACAGCCGATCACCGATGCCACGCCGTTGCGGCCCGTTGAGATTTACGGACGCGCCAAGCTCGCCGGGGAACAGGCTGTGCGCGCTGTTTGTGAGACGGCGAAGCTCCCGCTCATCGTCATCCGACCGCGCACGATCCTTGGCGAAGGCCGCCTTGGCATTTTCCAAATCCTGTTCGAATGGATCCACCAGAACTACAACGTGTTCGTCATTGGCAACGGCAACAACCTTTTCCAGTTCATCCACGCTCACGACCTCATGGACGCCTACATGCTCGCGCTCGAAGCGGCGCAACCCGGCGTCTATAACGTCGGCACCGACCGTTACGGCACCGTGCGCGAAGCGATGGAGACGTTGATCCGCCACGCCGGTTCGGCCTCGAAGGTCAAATCGCTGCCGGTCGCTCCGACCATCACAGCATTGCGCTGCGCTGATTTGTTGGGGATTTCCCCTCTCGCGCCGTGGCATTACCTCACGTTCCACAAACCGTTCCACTTCGACGTGTCCAAATTGACCGCGATGGGCTGGCGACCGCGGTATTCCAACGACGAGATGTTCCGTGAAAGTTACGACTGGTTCTGCGCCAACTACGACCGGCTCGCCGCCGAGAAAGCCGGTTCGCCACATCGTCGCCCGGTCCGCGAAGGACTGCTCTGGCTCTTGAAAAAACTGTGCTGAGAAATCTACATCTCTGGCTGCCGTCGTACCTCCGTCAACGCGGCCGCGCCGCCGGCGCGGAACCGGCGGATGTTTTCTTTTGTTTCTGCGACCATTTCGAGCCGCTCTGGGGCAAACCGGGCCGCGACGTTGCGTTGCGCCGGGTGCGCTACTGGCTGGAGAACTACCCGCGCATGGCCGACCGGTTCCGGGATGCCGATGGGCGCCTCCCGCAACACACGTGGTTCTTCCCCGCCGAGGAATACGCGCCCGAATTCGTTGAGCCGTTGGCACAACTTTGCCGGCGGGGCTACGGCGAAGTCGAAGTCCATCTTCATCACGACAACGACACCGCGGAGAATCTTCGACGCACAATCGAAGAGTATAAAACCAGACTCCAGTCGCACGGGTTTCTCAGTCAGGGACGCTACGCCTTCGTGCACGGCAACTGGGCGCTCGACAACTCGCGCACGGACGGACGTTGGTGCGGTGTCAACAACGAACTCCAAGTCCTGCGCGAAACCGGCTGTTACGCCGACTTTACGTTGCCCTCCGCTCCCAGCGCCTGCCAAACGCGCAAGATCAACTCGATTTACTACGCCACCGACGATCCCGACCGCCCCAAGTCGCATGATACCGGAGTGGATGTGCGCGTGGGAGGCGTTCCCACCGGCGATCTGCTCATCGTCCAAGGCCCGCTCGCGCTCGACTGGCGCAAACGAAAATGGGGAATCCTGCCGCGCATCGAAAACGCCAACCTTTCCGGCAATCAACCAGCCAGCCCCGCTCGCGTGGCCAACTGGATTCGACAGCGTATTGGTATTGCAGGGAAACCAGACTGGGTCTTCGTCAAGGTTCACACCCACGGCTGTCAGGAGGATAATTTCCCCGTCATCTTCGACGGACGCCTGCACGAATCGCTTCGTGCGTGCCGGCTGCATTACGTCACCGCCCGCGAAACATACAATCTGATCAAAGCCGCCGAAGCCGGCGCCGTTGGCGAGCCGTCTGCCCTTCGCAACTTCGCGCTGCCCCCGCCGCCCTTGCTCTTGTAGGCCGTGCTGTGGTAAGGTGCGCGCCATTCCCGAATGAAACCAAAGAAAACACCGACTGCCGCAGCCGACTCCGGGCCTAGTTTTGAGAGCGCCGTCCAACGGCTCGAACAGATCGTCGCCGACATGGAGGCCGCAGAACTGCCGTTGGAGGATGTGCTCAAGAAATACGAAGAGGGCACCCGGCTGGTGCGTTTCTGCACGCAGAAACTCGATGAAGCGGAAAAGAAAATCGAACTGCTCACCCGCAAGACGGACGGCACCGTTGAACTGAAACCCTTTGAACCGCAGCCAGACAACAGCGACACGCTCCTCTAACAACCTATGGGCCGCTACCTCGACATGATCAATTCGCCGTCCGACGTGAAGCTTCTCACGTTGGAACAACTTGGGACGCTGGCACAGGAAATCCGGGACGAGTTGGTAGCCGTCCTCAGCAAAACCGGCGGCCATCTTGGCCCCAACCTCGGTGTCGTGGAACTGACGCTGGCCTTGCACCGTGTTTTCGATTCGCCCAAGGACCGTTTCGTCTGGGACGTAAGCCATCAGGCATACGTCCACAAACTTGTCACCGGCCGCCGCCAGACTTTCTCGAAAATCCGCCAGACCGGCGGCCCGATGGGGTTTGCCTTCCGCTCCGAAAGCCCGCACGACTGTTTTGGCGCGGGACACGCAGGCACGGCATTGTCCGCCGCGCTCGGCATGGCGGCGGCGCGCGACAAGAACAACAGCGATGAACACGTTGTCTGCGTGCTCGGAGACGCCGCGTTGACCAACGGCATCACGCTGGAGGCGCTCAACAACATCGCGCACACGACCAAGCGCATCATCGTCATCCTCAATGACAACGAATACAGCATCGCGCGCAACGTCGGCGCCCTCAGCGATTATCTCAACCGCATCGTCACCAATCCCCGCTATCAGGCAGCGCACAAGAAACTCGAAGTCGTCATGCACCGCCTCGGACGCGATATCGCGCGCATCGAGCAAAAGGTCGAGGAGGCCGTCAAGAGCATCCTCGTGCCCAGCGTTCTCTTCGAAGAGTTTGGCCTCAGTTACTTTGGCCCCTTCAACGGCCATGATTTGCCGCGCTTGATCACGATGTTTGAGTTTGCCAAGAACCACGATCGTCCGATCCTGCTGCACGTTCAGACCGTCAAGGGCAAAGGCTACGAAAAGGCCATTGAAGACCCGTCCACGTTCCACGGTGTCGGCGCCTTCGACATCGAAACCGGCAAACCACTCCCCCGAAAGCAGGGCGCCGCGCCCAATTATCAGGATGTTTTTGGCGAAGCCATGGTTCGCTTCGCCGCCCAAAACAACAAACTGATCGGCATCACCGCCGCCATGCCCAGCGGCACCAGCTTGGGAAAACTCCAGGAAGCTGCGCCGAACCAATATTTTGATGTCGGCATCGCGGAGGAACACGCCGTCATTTTCGCCGGCGGCATGGCCACGATGGGGTTTCGCCCCGTCTGCGCCATTTACTCGACCTTCCTCCAGCGCGCCTACGACTGCATCATGCACGACGTCGCGCTCCAGAATGTGGATGTCGTCTTTGCGGTTGACCGCGCCGGTCTCAGCGCGAACGACGGCGCCACGCACCACGGCTTGTTTGACATCGCCTACGGGCGAAGCATCCCGCAGACAATCCTGATGGCCCCGAAGGACGAGGATGAACTCGTGGACATGCTGTGGACGTCGCTGCAACTGCACGGGCCGATCCTCATCCGCTATCCCCGCGGCTCTGCGGAAGGAGTTCCCATCAAACCGCATCCGGCCGTCCTCCCTCTTGGCAAAGCCGAACTCCTCCAACATGGCACCGATGTCGCAGTCATCTTTTACGGCGCCGTTCAGGCAATCGCCAAAGAGACCGTCGCGCTGCTGCAAGGCAACGGACTCTCCGTGGCGCTCATCAATGCGCGTTTCGCCAAACCCATTGACCGCGAAATGCTGGACAAGTACGCCCGCATCACCAAAGTCATCTGCACCATCGAGGACCATTCCGTTGTCGGCGGCTTTGGCAGCGCCGTCCTCGAAACGCTTTCCGACCTTGCCATTGACACGCCGGTGGCGCGGATTGGATGGCCGGACCAGTTCATTGCGCACGCCACCTCCAACAAAGAGCTCCAAAACCGACACGGCCTGAACGCTGCCACCGCTGTCGCCAAAATCAACGAGACGCTCGCCGAGGCCAAACGCAAGGCCGAAGGCCAACCCTTCCGCGTTGTGACCGGCCATGCGGGAGCGGCTTGACATTCGGCTTGTCGCGCTCGGTCTCGCAGCCAGCCGCGAAAAAGCCCAGCGCCTCATCCTCGCCGGCGCCGTGCGCGTCAACGGCCAGACGGCTCACAAACCGAGCAACACCGTTGACGCTGACGCCGTCATCAGCCTTGAGGCTGCGGAAAAGTTCGTCAGTCGCGGCGGCCACAAATTGGAAGCCGCCCTCGACGCCTTTGCCATCCCTTGCTCCGGCGCCATCTGCATTGACATCGGAGCGTCCACCGGTGGGTTCACCGATTGTCTTCTGCAACGCGGCGCGGCGCGCGTTCATGCCGTGGACGTGGGCAAAGGGCAGCTCGACTGGAAACTGCGCAACGACCCGCGCGTCACCATCCACGACGCCCTCAATGCCCGTCACCTTGCGCCCGCTGACATTGGCGAGACCGCCGACATCATCACGCTGGACGTTTCGTTCATCTCGTTGACCAAGGTGCTGCCCGCCGCCGTGGCCGTCCTGAAGCCCGGCGGCATTGTATTGGCGCTGATCAAGCCGCAATTCGAGGCTGGCAAAAAAAACGTGAAAAAAGGCGGCGTTGTGCGAGACTCCACGGTGCACGAACACGTGAAAGAACAAATCACCACTTTTGCCACGCAGACGCTTGGCCTGCGCCCGATGGGCGCGGTCATCGAATCGCCGTTGCTCGGCCCCGCTGGCAACAAGGAATTTCTCGCCGCCTGGCGCAAACCATGAAACAACAGCCGCCCAAGGTTATCGGCGTTGCCGCCAATCTCGACAAGCCGCAGGCAAAACAACGGCTGGCCGAACTGGTGCGGCTGCTCGAACAGCACGGCGTCCGCGTCCTGCTCTCCCCCACCCGCCCGCACGCCATCCGCCGCCTCGCAGCCAAAACCGACATGATGATTGTTCTTGGCGGTGACGGCACGATTTTGCGGGTTGCGCGCGAACTGGACGGCGCGCCGTCTCCCATCCTCGGCATCAATCTCGGTTATCTAGGCTTTCTCACCAGCATTCGCAGCGATGAGATGGAGGTTGTCCTCCGCAAGGTGCTGCGGGGCGGCTACCGCCTCAGCGAGCGCCACACGCTGCAAGCCACGCTCTGGCGGGGCGGACGGCGATTGGAAACGCATCACGCGCTCAATGACGCCGTGATCTCGCGAGTCACCTCCTCACGAATTGTCCGTCTCCGGGTGTCCATTGACGATGAATGGTTGACAGAATACGTTTGTGACGGCATCATCTGCGCCACTGCCACCGGCTCGACAGCGTATTCGCTGAGTGCCGGTGGCCCGATTTTGCTGCCAAGCGCGCGGGCGCGCGTGTTGACGCCGATTTGCCCGCACGTGTTGAGCAACCGCTCGTTGATCACCGACGAGCAAACGGTCCTGCGGTGTCAGGTGACGAGCGCGGCGGGCGAGTTGTTGTTCACCGTGGACGGGCAGGTGCAACGCCCGATGCAGGTCGGGGATGAAATGGAAGTGCGCGCCGGGGCGCACACGGTGCGTCTTGTGGCGCCTGAAGGGCATGAGTATTTTGAAGTATTGCGTCAGAAATTGAAATGGAGCGGTTCGCATGTCGAAGCCAACAAAACCGGTCAGCCTGGCTGACCTGCTGAAAACGGAAGCCATCAACCTGGACATTCAAGCGCGGCAGAAAACCGCCGCGCTGCGCGAGGTTGCGTCGTTGCTTCTCCAAAACAAGTCGGTGACCAATTTCGAGGCGTTCTTCCAGGAAATCCTCGAACGAGAGCGCATCAGCAACACCGCCCTCGGCCACAACGTGGCGATTCCACACGCGCGGACGGAACAGTGCACGGAGATCCTCATCGCCGTCGGGCGCAACTTGGAAGGCGTTGACTTTGAATCCCGCGAAAACGGCCTTGTCCAACTCATGTTCCTCATCGGCACGCCCAAACAAATGGTCACCGAGTACCTTCGCGTGGTCGGCAATCTCGCCCGCCTGCTGCGGCGCGACGACATTCGCGAAAAGCTGCTCCAAGCGCCGACTCCCGAAGCGTTTATCGCCGTCATCGCCGAAGCCGAAGCTGGTGGCGTCTAACGGCTGAGGTCGTACACAAACAGCGCCTGCCCAATCCGATCTACCGGCTGCCGTTCTTCCCGCAGCCAGCGCCAGTCTGGTTTCATCAGTATCGTCGCGGAAATCACGAGCAAGCCATCGCTCGCCTGACGGATTCTCTCCGGCACCGTCGCTTCATACCGGATTTGATAGTGTTGAAGCGATTTCACTGGGCTGACACAGCGAAGATAAATTTTCGGGTTGCCGCGCGCTGACAGCCAGTGGTGTAATCGTTTTGCGTCCTGTCCCCAATCATAGTTCGAGTCCACCAAACGACGGTATCCATTGCGCGTCCCACCGGCAAACTCGTTGAAATACTCGATGTAGTGCGGATAGGCCAATGCCGTGCTGATCGCCAGCCAACCGCACAACACCCAGACCATCACGCGCCAGTTCTGAGTGAGACGCGCCAGTTGTTGCGCCGCCCCAACCGCCAGCAACGGCAGCATCGGCAACAGGTAGCGCACGCCGATATTGATCGAACTGGTCATGGCCAACGCCAGGTAAACCAGCGCAGCCACCCACGGGGCCGCCTCGCCGAATGTTCCGCGACGCAGCCTCGCCATCCAGAGTCCGCCCCCTGCCAGGGTCAGCAGTAACAGCGGCACCGGCAACTTCCACACGAGCGCCAACGGGAAGTAGTACCACCACCCTTTCAGCCGCCACTCGCCGGAGAGAAACGCCTCGTGTCCGAACGCCGCGTGTTCGGCCTGCATCGCAATCCCCTTGAAGAATCCCGGCGGCACCAACAACGGGCGCAACTGCTGAAACCAGACCGGCACGCCGATCCGCGCCGCTTCCTCCGGCGACAATGGTGGCGCCGGTTTCCAGTGCGGGGCGTACACGGCCAACACCACCAGCCACGCGCCGGCGGCCAACAACGGCAGCCATTTCCAAAATCGCGTTGCCCCGCGATCCTGACACAGGAATGAAATGGCCAGCGCGAGAAAAATGGGCGCCAGCAACAGCGCGGTGAACTTCATCACGAGCGCCAACCCGGTGGCGACACCGGCCAGAAGGGCGGTTTGCCATTTTGGCGTTTCCAGAAAACGGACAAACATCCAGATCGTCAGCGTCATCCCGAATGTCACACTGATGTCGTTGACCACCAGATGCCCAAACGCCAACGCAATCGGGTTCAACACCCACAACACCACTCCCAACAGCGCGGCTTCTGTCCCCGCCGATTTGCGCAGCCAGAAGGCAATGACCAGTCCGGTCAAGAGTGACAGCCCGACCTGCACGCTGCGGCTGGCCCACAAAATGATTTCGGGATCGTTCCAGCCCCCGTAGAGCAGTTCCTGCCCGTAGATGCCGGCCTCCCAATACGGCCAGTAGTACCAGTTGGTTCGGCCGCCCCGATAATACTGTTCGGCCTTGCCGGTTTCCCAGCCTCTCCAAGGCCGCGCGTTCGGCGCGCCCACCCGCAATTCTCCCAGTTGCTCCAAATACTCCGGGACGTTCAGGTCCAGGAACAGCAACGGCATCGCCGTCAGCATCTGTCCCAGCGGCGGATGCTCGGGGTTGAACGCAGTTCCCTGGCCGGTCCAATACAGATAGCCCGCCGCCAGATTCACCGGTTCGTCCACCGTCGCGCTCTCCTCGCGCACCGGCCCCGCCATCAACGCTGCCATCACGGCCAACAGCGCGATCACCCAGCACCAAGGTGAAACGAAGCGTTGCATGAGAGTTATTGTCAGCTTCCGTCCGTTGGAATCAACCACTTTTGCGCCTGACATTTTTCTTCGTGCTCCAGCAAGTTCCACTCGTCGGGAAACGTCCGGCACTGCCGCGGCTTCACCGCCTGCACCCGGCAATCCACACCATCGAGGAAGATGCACTCGTTGTCCTCCTTTTCCAGCAGCATCAAACCACGCCGGTCCGGCCGCAGCCGCGTGAACCGCTCGATGAACTCGCCGTCGCCCACTCCCAAATGCGCCGCCATCGCCGCGATCTCGGCGTCGGACACCTTCACCTGTCCCGGCCACCGGCAGCAGGCGCCACAGCGCTGGCATTCGTATTGGCTGGTCATCGTTTCTCGCCGGGGCGAAACAGCCGTCCAACATCCTCGATGATCAGGTACAGGCTCGGAACCAGAATCAACGTGATCAGCGTGGCGAACAGGATGCCGTAACCGAGCGACAGCGCCATCGGGATCATGAAACGCGCTTGGCGCGAGGTTTCGAAAATCATCGGCGCCAAACCGCCGAACGTGGTGAGCGTCGTCAGCAGTACCGGACGGAAACGCCGCACACCCGCGGCGCAAACGGCGTCGTGCGCATTCATCCCCTCATGGCGACGTTGGTTGCTGTAATCCACCAAAACCAGCGCATCATTCACCACAACCCCCGCCAATGCCACGATGCCCATCATGCTCATGATGCTCAGGTCATAGCCCATCAGCAGGTGCCCCAACACGGCGCCGATGATACCAAAGGGGATCGCCACCATGACAATCAACGGCTGCACATAACTGCGGAACGGCACCGCCAGCAGGAAATAAATCGCCAACAACGCCAGCACGAATCCTCCCATCAGGCTCTGCATGCTTTCACGCATGTCAGCCTGCCGCCCTTCATAACCGTAGCTCAGGCCGGGATAGTCGCGTGCCAATGCGGGAAGGATCGCGGTGTTGAGGGCCGCCATGACCAACGGAGTTTCGCCGAGCGGCTCCACGTCCGCCGTGACACTGACGGTGCGGCACCCATCCCTGCGGTCAATGTTGGTGTACGCGCGCCCGCGTTTGACCTCCGCCACCTGGCGCAAGGGCACGTCCCGACCGGCGGGAGTGCGGATCAAGAGATGTTCGATGTCGTACTCGCTCAGTCGCTGCGCTTCCGGCAAATGCACCAGCACCTTGACTTCGTTCCGTCCGCGCTGTTGCCGAAGCGCCTCCGAGCCGTAGAACGCATGGCGCACCTGACGCGCGACCTCCTGCGAGGTCAATCCCAGGCTTCGTCCCTCGGGCTTGAGTTGGAAATCGAGTTGCTGTTTGCCGGGCGTGTAGCCGTCGTCAATGTCTTTGACGTTGGGGAACTGCTCCAGTTGCTGGGCGAGCGCGGTGCTCGCGCGGTCAAGCACGTCCACATCGCGATGGCTGAGTTCAATCGTCAGCGCAGCGCCCGAACCCGGCCCGCCCCGGTCAGCGGCGAATTGAAGCGATTCAAGCCCCGGAATCTGTCCAGTCTGCTCCCGCCAAAGACGCGTGACGGTGAACGTGTTCAAGGGACGCAGGTCCGGGTCCGTCAGATACATGATCACCTCGACGCGGTTTTCCCTGATCACGACGGCCACGCCTTTCAGAAGGCGTTCGCCGCCGTGTTTCGCTCCGACTTCATTGGCCGTTCTCACCAACCGGTCCCGCGCCTTCTCGACGCTGGCCATCGGACTGCCATAGGGCAACAAGGCTGTCGCCACTGCGCTGTCGGACTCGACACGCGGCATCAGGATCATCCCGATGCGCCCGCTTTTGATATAGCCAACAATGACAAGGAAAAACGCAAGGGCAGCCGCCACCGTCAGATAGCGGTGCCGCAAACAACAATCGAGGAACGGCGCGTACAGTTTATCAACCAGACGCAGGAAAATACGTGCGAACGCCTGCTGCCATTGGTGCGCCCGCGATTTTGGATTGATCTTCGTGTGCGCCAGATGCGACGGCAGGATCAACATCGCTTCGAACCACGAAACGGCAAAGGTCGTAATCACGACCAATGGGATCACCTGCCAGAGCTTGCCGATCATGCCGGGGATGAAGTACAGGGGAAGGAATGCGACAATGTTGGTCAGGATACTGAAGGCGATGGGAATACCGACGCCGCGAGCGCCCTTGATCGCCGCCTCAATCGGATTCATTCCTTGCTGCCGATATTCGTAGATGTTCTCGCCCGCGACAATGGCGTCGTCCACGACAATCCCCAGTGCGACGATGAAGGCGAACATCGAAATCATATTGAACGTCACGCCCATCACGGGCAAAAAAAGCAACGCGCCGAGAAACGAGATCGGAATCCCCATCATCACCCAAAACGCCAGCTTGAACTCAAGAAACAATCCAAGAAGCAACATCACCAGCGCCAACCCCATGAACGCATTCTTCAGCAACAGATCCAATCGTTGACGGTAGACGTCCGACATGTCACGATTGATAACGCAGTGCACGCCTGTCGGAAGGTCTTTCTCGATTTCCCGAATCGCAGCGCGCACGGCATCGGACACCCCGATCGGCGTCTGGTCGCCGACGCGATAGACCTCGATGCCGATCGCCGGATATCCCTCGTACGTCGCAGCTCGATTAACATCGGCAAAATCATCCCACACGGTTGCGATGTCGCCCAAATGCAACACAGCCCCCTGCGGGGTGGTCACAATCGGCACGTCCGCAAATTCCTTCGCCCAATAACGCCGTTCCTTGAACCGCACGAGGACTTGTCCCGCCTGTGTTTCCACCTTGCCGCCGGGCAGTTCGATGGCGGTGGCGCGAATCTTCTGGGCAATCTGATCCAAGGTCAGTCCGTACGCGCGCAGGCTCGTCTCCGGCACTTCGACGTGCACCTCGTAGTCCCGCGCGCCGACCAAATCCACCTGCGTGATGCCGGGATCCTGCAATAACCGGTCGCGCACTTCCTCGGCGAGATTCCGCAGCGACCATTCGCTGGCCGCGCCATAAACCTGCAACGTGAGCACCTCCCGCCGTCGCATCTCCAACGTCACTTCTGGTTCCTCGGTTTCTTCCGGGAACGTCGTGATGCGATCCACCGCCTGCTTGATGTCCTGATACACCTTTTGCTGGTCGGCATCCGTCAATAGTTCCGCCTGTACCAGACCGTAACCTTCATTGGCGGTGGCTGTCACTTCCTTGACGCCCTCAATCCCGCGCACGCCCTCTTCAATGGCGAGGATGATCCCCTGCTCCACTTCTTCCGGGCTGGCGCCGGGATATGCCACGCGAATCGTCACCATGTCCTCGGCAAACTCCGGGAAGACCTCGCGCTTGATCTTGGTGGACATGAACAACCCGCCCACGACCAGAAACAACATGATCAAGTTCGGCGTGACCCGGTTGTGAACCATCCACGACACGACACCGCTCGATTGGGATTCCGGTGTCGTCATCGCTCCTGTTTGTTCTCGACGCGATTGTCCGTCGTTCGCAACAACATCCCGTCAACCGCAGCCGACAGTTCCGTGACCACCAGCCGTTCGCCGGGGCGCAGACTGTCGCGAATGAATAACTTGTCGCGGGCGCGGAACACGATTTGGACCGGACGAATCTCCAGTTGATTCCGGTCGTTCATCACCCACACATTGTTGCCTTCCCGCACCAACCGTCGGTCCACCATCGCCACATTCTTCAATTCGACGCCTTCAATCTTGATGCGCACGTAATCGCCCAGCAACAATTTCGGTTGGTTGGCGTTCTCCTTGCGGAGGTCCAGCGGATCCGCGACCTCCACCAGCAACCGCGCCATGCGTCCCTGTTGTTCGAGATCGCTCAACAACCGGATGACTTTGCCAACCCGGTGCGCCGTGGCTCCCCAGGCTGCCTCGTTGAAAATGCGCGCCCGCGCGCCGGGCAACTCGATCCATCGCAGTTGATCCACCGGCACGGTCACTTCCACCCAGTACGCGTCTGTACCGGTCAACACGGCCAGCGTCGTGGCGGTCGTCACCTGCATCCCCAGATTGGCGCGCCTCTCGCGAACGACTGCATTGAACGGGGCGCACACCGTGGTGCGATCCAGGTGCAACTGCGCCAACGCCAACGCGGCCTCTGCCGATTGCAATCTGGATCGGACGCGCTCCAGTTGCGGCTGTCGCAACACCAGCGCGCGATCTTCCTCTTTGATCGTCTCGCCGAGCATCTCGTACTCGCGCTGCGCCACCGTCTGCTGGCCCAGTTCCAGCGCCAGTTCCGTGCGCGCCTGCGACACCTCGCTTCGCCGTTGTTCCAACGCCAGCTTGTAATCCGCCGGGTCAATCTGCACGAGCATCCCGCCTTCTTGAAAGCGGCCGCCCGGCACCAATTCATCCCCGACCTTGATAATCTGGCCGCTGACTTGCGGCTGGATGGCGACCTCGCGCGCCGCCTGTACGGTGCCCATCGCATCCACTTCCGCCCGTTGGTCTGCGAACTGCGCTTCTTGCACCTCCACCAGCCGCGCTTCTCTCGCCGGCGTCCGCTGCTTCGCATGGGGAGAGGTCTGCACCAACCGGATCGCAATCGCCATGCCGGCGCCCAGCACCAGCAACGCAAGAAGCGCTCCGAACAATTTCCCCCAAAGTCCCCGTTTTGGTTCGTCTGAAGCCATTACGTTCCTCCTTTGCGTGTCCGCATCTCCCAGCCGCTGCCGAGCGCCCGGCACAGGTTGATCCGGTATTCCAACAATTGACGGTGCGCCTGCAGACAGTCGCGTTGCCGGGCTTGGTGCGTTTGCAGCGCGTTCAGCACGCGCAGATAATCCACGGCGCCGCCGGTGTAACTGTCCTCTGTCCGCTCCACCACCTGCGCCGCCAACCGCAATTGTTTCTCCAAGCTGGCGCGCAATTCCTGTTGCTGGCGTTCCTGCGCCAACGCATCCTCCACCTCCGCCAAGGCCGCCAGAATCACCTGTCCATACTCGTGCAACCGCTGCGAAAGCACGGCGCGCGTCCGTTCCACTTCCGCCCGGCGTTCCCCGGCATCGAACAACGGCGCGACCACGTTCGCCGCCAGCACGGCCAACCAGTTCTCGAACAACTCCCGCACCTTCTCCGCCGAAGTCTCCGCCGTCGCAACCAGACCGATCCGGGGAAACTGGTCAGCCACCGCGGACGCCACGCGACGGTCCGCCGCCAGCACATTCAAGTACGCTTCCCGGACATCCGGCCTCGACTGGATTGTTTCTGACGGCAGACCAGTGCCCGGCAACGAAGGCAACCGGGGCAATGAGTCAACCGTCTTGGCCACAGTCGCAGTGGGCGGTTGCCCGAGCAGAATCGCAAGCTGGTGGCTCAACACCGCCACGCGCGCTTCCGCGCCCGCGATGTCACCGCGCCGCGCTTCCACCAGTTGGCGCTGTTCCAACACGTCTGCCGCGCCAACTTGACCGCGCCGGAACCGCAACGTGACAAGCTCCAAGACCTTTTCGTTGGTGCGCAACTGGCGTTTCAGCAGCTTCACCTGTCCCCGCTGTTCGACCAGCGTGTACCAAGTGACCGCCACTTGCGCTGACAGCGTAATGGCGGCCGACCGCAGTTGTTGTTCGGTGGCGCGGGCGCTCAAGGCTGAGGCTGCTTGCGCCGACCGCACGCGTCCCCACAAATCCAGTTCATAGCTGGCGACCAAGCCGAGCGCGACACCCATGCTGTCGCTCGATGGCGTCTTTGTCCACGACAACCCCATTTCACCGTCCAGTGACGGCCATCGCGCAGCGCTCGCTTTTCGCGCCGCCGCTTCCGCCTCGGCCAACCGGCCCCAGACCACGCGCAAACCGGGGTTGTCCGCCAACGCGCGCTCCACCAAGCCATCGAGTTCCGTGTCGCCAAAGCTGCGCCACCATTTTTCTGGCAATACATCGTTGCCCGTCGCCGAAAAACCTGCCGGCACCGGCACGGGTGTCTTGATTTCCTTGGGAGCGGTCGTGCAGGACACGACCAGCAGGCAAAGAAATAGAATGGCTGACGCTCTTCTCATCGTTCCAACGCCTCTATCCACTAGACGCCCAAGCGTCGGAAGTCAATTCACGCCTTTTGATAAATCTCGTCGCCGCCTTGCCTGAACTCGTCACTCTTTTGTTTCATCGCGGCGGCGCGGACTTCCTCGGTGAGTTTCATCGCACAGAAGTGGGGGCCGCACATCGAACAAAAATGCGCCAGCTTTGCCGACCCCTGCGGCAGCGTCTGATCGTGAAACGAGCGCGCTGTCTCCGGGTCGAGACTGAGATTGAACTGATCCTCCCACCGGAACTCAAACCGCGCCTTGCTCAGCGCATCATCGCGGGCGCGCGCGCCGGGATGTCCCTTTGCCAAGTCAGCCGCGTGGGCGGCGATCTTGTAGGCAATCACACCGGCTTTCACATCGTCCCGGTCAGGCAGGCCGAGATGCTCCTTGGGCGTGACGTAGCAGAGCAACGCGCAGCCGTACCAGCCGATCATTGCCGCGCCAATCGCGCTCGCCAGATGATCGTGCCCCGCCGCAATATCGGTCACCACCGGGCCAAGCGTATAGAATGGCGCTTCGTGGCACCATTCCCGTTGCTTGTCCATGTTCTCCTTGATCAAGTGCATCGGCACGTGGCCGGGGCCTTCGTTCATGACCTGACAGCCGTGTTCCCAGGCGATTGCGGTCAACTCGCCTTGCGTCTTCAGTTCGGCAAATTGCGCCTCGTCATTGGCGTCGGCCACGGCGCCGGGACGCAAGCCGTCGCCGAGGCTGAAGGCGACATCATAAGCCGCCATGATCTCGCAAATCTCCTGGAAGTGCGTGTAAAGGAAGTTCTCCTCGTGATGCGCAAGGCACCACTTGGCGAGAATCGCGCCGCCCCGGCTGACGATCCCGGCAACACGCTGCGCGGTAAGCGGAACGTACCGGAGCAAGACGGCGGCGTGGATGGTAAAATAGTCAACGCCCTGTTCACACTGCTCGATCAGCGTGTCGCGGTAAATCTCCCACGTCAGGTCTTCCGCCTTCCCCCCGGCTTTCTCCAACGCCTGATAAATGGGCACCGTGCCGATGGGAACCGGGCTGTTCCGAATGATCCATTCCCGCGTCTCATGGATGTTCGGCCCCGTCGAGAGGTCCATCACCGTGTCGGCGCCCCAACGGATGGCCCAGCGCATCTTTTCGACTTCGTGCGCGATGTCGGAAGCGACTTCGCTGTTGCCGATGTTGGCGTTGATCTTCGTGTAGAACGCGCGTCCGATGACCATCGGTTCGAGTTCGGGATGATTGACATTCGCCGGAATGATGGCGCGCCCGCTGGCGACTTCGTTGCGAACAAGCTCCGGTTCGACGCCTTCGCGGATGGCGCAGAATTCCATCTCCGGCGTGATCACGCCGTCGCGCGCAAACTGGAGTTGCGTGCGCACCGGCGAAGGTTTGCGTCGCCATCCCGACAAACCGTGGTCAGGATCGGTGTTTTCAGGACCACTCGTGTCATAGACACGGAGCGATGAATTCCCCTCGATCGTGATTTCACGGAATGGAACCCGAATGTCCGGATGAAGTTTCCCCGGAACGGTGACTCGGCGTGATGTTGGTGTATTCATTCGTCTTCCCTCCGCCAGCATTATCTGGATCAGGTTCAATGGGTCGCCTTGCGGCCTCTCAGTCCCGGCAACTCCCGGAACTCCCCAGTCGGATCGGATGCTTCGACACTAACAGTCTGCTGAAGCGCTGTCAAATATCAGGGCAATGTCCGGCAACTGCTTGTCTATTGTAGGCCGCGTGACCTCACGCGGCGAAATCGCGAGAAAAACCGCCGCGTCGGGTGACGCGGCCTACATGAAAAAGGCAGTTACCGGAGGTGCCCCGTGGTTAAACACTCCGCGTCCTCTGTGCCTCTGTGGTGAATCCGATTTCGTGTCTTTCGTGTGTTTCGTGGTTACGACAATCGCCGCGACAAACTCAGCCCGGTCTTGGTCATCGAACTCGACGATGCCATTGCTGCCCGTTACCCATCAGCGTCTCATCAGATTCGGCTCACGAAGAAGAAGCCCGCCGTGACCGCGACACCTTTGTTGACGCCGCCCTGTCCGCACTTCTTAATTCATAATTCATCCTTCTGCCTTTCCCCAACGAACGTCCCCGCCGCCCTCGCGGCCACCATCCAACAAAAACTCCCGCAACTTCAAACTGCATCAATCGGGTCTCGCCCGCCACTCCTGAAATAACGTACCGCCTACGGCGGACAAGTCCGCAACGACTTCCCCCACCCCGCTCTCTTTGCGACCTCTTGCGCCTTGTTGCGGCTATTCCGCTCCCGTCTTCTTCGTGCCTTCGTGGTGAACATCGCTTCCGCGAGTACTGAGTCCGGAGTGTTCTTCGCGTCTTCGTGGTGAATACTTCGCGCTACTTCGCTGGCCGGGCGGTTTGCCAGCCGGCTTCGAGGGCGGCTCGCAACGCGTTCACTGTGTTTTGATGCTTGGGATCGGTGGCGAGGTTCTTGTTCTCGTCAGGGTCGGTCTTGTGGTCGTACAACTCAATCTGCCCGTTCGGATGCGCAATCAACCGGTAACGGTCGGTGCGGATGGTGTCGGCCTTCTTGCCGATGGCGCTGAACACTGCCGTTTTCCACTTGCGTTTCGGATCGGTCAGCAGCGGCACAACGCTGGTACCTTCGAGGTAATCAGGAGCGGGCAGCCGACAGAGTTCCGCCAGCGTCGGGTAGATGTCCACCAGTTCGACAAGCGCCTTTGTCGGCGGCTGGCGCGGCAGCCACGGGGCTTTCAGCATCAGCGCAATGCGGGTGGGGATTTCGGAGTTGGCGGGCTTGCTCCAGAGACCGTGTTCGCCGAGCCGCCAACTGTTGTCGCTCCACAGGACAATCACGGTGTTCTGTTCCATGCCGAGCCGGCGCAGTTCGTCGAGCACCTTGCCGATTTGCGCGTCCACAAAGGTGATGCTGGCGCGGTAGCCGTGGATGATTTCCTTGGCCTTGTCGTCCGGCATCGGGCCTTCCAGCGGACAGTCGCCGTAACGCCGGACTTCGCCCCAGTCGCCACGCGGTCCGCCGACGGGCAGGCGGAAATTGGCGGGCAGCGTGATCGCGGCGCGGTTGTACATGTCCCAGTATTTCTTCGGCGCGGTCAACGGCATGTGCGGCCGGTAGAACCCGGCGGCGAGGAAAAACGGTTCGCCGGTCTGTTTGAGCTTCCGCAACTCCTCGATGGCGCGTTGGGCAATGATGCCGTCGGGTGTCTTCTCATCCGGGGTGTCGGTGATCTCGGCAATGGCCGAAGCGGACAGTCCTTGCCGTCGCTTGCCCTGGAGATAACTCTGCACTGTGGCGCGGTTTGTTGCCAACTGATAGCCGGAACAGTAGCCGTGGCACCACGCGCCCTCGGCGTCAAAGGTGTCGGTGTGCCGGCGCACCCAGCCGTCAGGGTCATCATTGTTTTCGTGATAGATCTTGCCGGTGGAGATGGTGGTGTAGCCGTGGTTGCGGAACAGTTGCGGCAGGGTGACGGTCTTGGCGGGAACGCGCCCGGTGACACGGCCGGTTCGGTTGATGCTCTCCGGTCGAAAGCCGGTCAGCAGACTGGCGCGCGACGGCATGCAGAGCGGAAACTGACAATACGCCCGCTGGAAGAGTAACCCCTCGGCAGCGAGCCGGTCCATGTTGGGCGAGTGCACCTCCGTGTTGCCGTAGCACCCGAAATCGGGCCGCAAGTCGTCCACCGCGATGAAGAGGACGTTGGGCCGCTCCGACTGTTGCCGAACGGCGTCCGGGACGGACGCCCCTACACCAGCGCGTGGTGTAGCAGCCGCCGTCTCGGCGGCTTCCGCCGCAAACGCACAAGCAGCCCACATCATTGCTGCCAGCAGGCCGGTTCTCATTTCAGTCCCGGCGGCACGGCACCGTAACCCCACGGCTCTTTGGCCGGGACGACCGACGGCGGCAACGGCACCGGCCCCGGCGTCATCTGGTTGGCGAGTTGCATGCCGGTGTTCGCCATCTGACGGCCGGCGGTGATTTCAAGATTGCTGTAGCCGGTGAGCCGCGTTTCATAGCCGCCCCCGTGCGGACCGAACGCTTCCTCGGTCGGCACGTAGCCGCAAATGCCGTTGGCCAACTCGACGGGGAATGTGAACGGGAACTTACTCCCCTTCTTGATGTCGAGACCGAACTGCACGAAATACTCCGCGGGATTGGTCACGAACACCGACGGGCCGACTTGCAGCGCTTGCACCTCGACCTCCACTTCCGGTCGCGACTTCATCAGCGCATCGAGCATGACCGTCTCCTTCGCAAACGTCCACTCCGTCGCACCGACTTCTTTCGGCGTCTTCTGAACCATCTCCAATGCCGCTTTCACATTCTCCGGCGAGGGCGGACGACGTTTGATGTTCCAAACCTTCTGGCGCGCATCGAGCGGAATGTCGTTGGTCGCACCGCGACGGATCAACAGCAACGTCTTGAACGCTTCCGCGCCGATGCGGCCACCGACAAGCTGGCACCATTCCTCGGACGCAGGCCGTTGGAACTTCGTCAGGTTGTCCACCTGCGTCACGTCGCCGTTCGCGCCCGCCATGAAAAGCACCGGCAACGACGCGTTGCCCGTCGCGCCGCGCAGCGCTTGTTCCATTGACCAAATCCAATTCGCCGAAATGCCGCCGGGACTGGCCGTCGCATGACAGGCGTAGTTGACTATCACGCCGAGCAAGTTGCCCTTGGCGTCCCACGCACCTACAACGCCGACCTGCGGGTCGGTCGGCCCTGCGTAGCCGATGATGTCGGGATTGCCCGCGCCGGGATGCGAGTAACTCAAGCCGTTCTTCATCCTCAGGCGACGATTGAACGCGACTTTGTCCTCGTGACCGAAACCGACCGCGAGCTTCGCGTCAGCGCGAATCTCGTTTGCGAACACGACCGCCTCGATGGTTTGTTGTTTGAGCCGTTGCGTGTAACCGGGATTGGCGGTGGTGGATTTGTCGAACACGAGTTCCTTGACCAACGCCGGGGCGTTGTCGTAATCGCCCGGTTCGTTCATGCCGATTGGCCCCGCCGAATGCGTGTGCGACGCGGCAATCAAGACGCACTCCGGTTTGATGCCGCAACGTTTCTGGATCTCCGCCCGCATCTCCTTCACCAGATACCGGTTGATGAACAGAATGTCCATGCTGACGAGCGCGACCCGTTGTTTGCCGTCGTCGAACACGGCCACGCGCACTTTGCACGGGTCGTGGAAGATTCGGTGATAACTTTTGCCGTAACCGCCCGGCGCTTCCATGCCGATGTCAGGCGTGATGTCGCGCTCGGCGAAACCGGCCTTGAATGTTGGCGCAGCGTAAGAAGTCAGCGCAGCGAAGAGGATAGCGAGAAGTATGGTCTTCATGGCGGCCACCATACCTCGACACGCAGCGTGCTTCAATATCGGACTTCCAACGATCCGCCGTGTTCGCCGTTGGCGAGCATCATGCCCGGGCGAAGAGTGATGACGTGACGTGCGCGGGCCGTGCGAAGCTCGACTGCGCCGCCTTCGAGCAGCCGCGCACTCGCCAACGCCCCTTCCCCACCCTCGCGGTACGGCAACAACACCGTCACGAATCGCCGGCGTGTCGCCGGTTCATCGGCGTGCGCGGTAAGGTGCCATTGGTCGGGATAACTCTTGCCTTTGACTTGCTCGTTCGGCGCGGCCGGGAACTTGCCCGTCTGTTCGAAACGCAGTTTCGCGGGCGCGAGGAACTGAACCCACAACCGCGCGGCGCCACGCTGGATCGTCACGCTTGTGCGCGCGTCATCCACTTTCATCTCTTCGAGCGCGTGAAGCCACCACTGAAAAGTCGCCGACTTCGGACTCTCCAATTCATCAACGATGACGACCATCGCCTCATCGCCACCTTGCGGACGCAGATAAATCACGTGACGATCAAATTGCTTTAGCCGTCCTTTGTAGGCGGCGTGCGCGTCGCCCATCGCGTAGTGCGCGTAGTCGTTGCTGCCGTACGCGGCGATGCGACCGCGTGCGCCGGCGTCGTTGGTGGGCTGGCCTTCGCCGTCCACGGTGATACTGTTGCCCGCTTTCGTCAGGCGCGCCCACATGCGTTCGTGCGGGCTGTTGTTGAGATCGTAGTAGCCCGACGCAATCGCCAGCGGCTCGCCAAACGCATGGAGGACAAACGCATTCTGGTCAGCGTAGCCATGGCTGATCGAACCCAGCGGACAACTGCGCAGGAGCACTTGCACATTGCGCGCGCCGTCAGCCAGCGCCGAGTGCATCGCCACCAGTCCGGCGTCGCGGAAACAGCGCGCCTGAGGCAACTCATCGGGCGCGCGAGATTTCAAATCGCCGGGCTGGAAAAGGAATGCCATCAAACCGTTCGGACGCGCTTTGAACTGCTCGGCGTACCAGAGCGCGTAAGGATTGCGAAGCCACGCGCCGAGCACGAACATCGTCTGCGGCCTGTCCGCCGGGAACGATTGGCCGTCGCCGAAGGGCGACATCTTGCTGTAGGGCGGGTTGCCGTAAAGTTTGTATTGCCACGCATTCCGCGTCAACGGACGTTCACCCACCGGCGCGCCCGTGGCTCGTTCGATGACCGCGCAGATGCGCGCATACACGTTCCAATACCAGCCCCAATAATACGGCCCGTCGGTCCAGCCGCCGTCCTCGCCGCCGAACGGCGGATAATATGGCGACCAGTATTGCAGGAGGACGTACTCCAACCACTCCTCGACCGGCAACTCGCCCGCCATCACGATGCACGCTTCCGTCAAATCAGGCACGTAAAACCCCATCGTGTGACTGCGGAACGGACTCGTCTCAAAAGGAATCTTGCGCAGCCCGTCGTAAAGCTGACGCATCCGTTCCCCGAGCACTTCGCGACATTTCGCGCGCTCCGCGTCGCTGAGCAGCGGATACACGTAATCATACGTCCGCGAACACGCGCGCACGATGTGCGTCCCAAAACCGTCGTAGCTGGCGAAACTCGTGCTGCCGTGCGGATCCCAACCGATCATGTGCATCAACAATCGTCGCGCTTCCGCGCCGAACCGTTCCTCGCCAGAGAGCAGGTAGGCTTCCGCGCAGATATCCATTTGATCGGTGACCTTGCGAAATCGAAAGTAGGCGTTCACAACCGTAGCGCTCCTCTTCGGGTCGCGTCGGTCCGGGAACGCGGGCGGCTCCGGCAGCAAAGGTTTCCCAAGGGCCGCTTTCGCAGATTTCAACACGGGCGTCGCGGCCCACTCCATCTCGCCGCGCGACTGTGCGCGAAACTTCTCCACATCTCCCGGCCGCAATCCAACGCGCGGACGCATCGCCGACAACTGTTTCACCACCTCGCGCACATTTGGAAACGGAATCCGCGGCACATTCGCCGGCACTTCAAACGCGCGCACGCGGCCAAACGCGCCGTTCACGACGCCATAACGCCAGAACCACTGTCCCGGTTCCAGCACTTGTCGCGGCACCTCGATGCAGTTGCCGCACTCGCGTTGAATCGTTGCGTTCGCCGGAAACTCGCGCGACCGGCTGATCTGAAGCACGTAACGTTTCGCGCCCTCCACCGGCAACCACACAAACGCCGGCGGATTCGCGATCACCTTGCTCCCGTCCGCCGGCGCGCAGGACACCTCGCGCGCGCCCGGCTCGCGTTCCATCCCCAGCAACGAGGTAGCTGCCAGAAAGACACATGCAGCAACCAATCGCCTATTTGATTTCATGCCGCTCCACGATCCGTAACATTACCGGACCAACAAGCCCCGACGCTTGCAGTGGCGCATTCTTCGCCAGAGTGTCTTTCGCCATGAACGTCTGCCGTTTCTCGGACGGCAAGGCGCGGTCGCCGACAAGACGGTTGTTCCAAGCATTGACGACTTCGATCTCCAATTCGTTGCGGCCTTGCTTAACCGCGTCAGTTACGTCCACGCGCCACGGCGCGAGCCAGAACGTGCCAAGAGTCTTGCCATTCAGCCGCACCGTCGCGAGGCCGTGAACGGTTCCAAGATCAAGATATGTCCGACCGCTGACAACTGACGACTGACAACTGAAAACTTTCCGGTAGATCGCGACGCCAGAGTAATGGCGAATCGTCTCCTCCGAACGCGTCGTCCAATCCGCGAGCTTCTCGAAGGTCACCTTCTCCGCACCGAATTGCACTTCCCAAGGACCAGCGATTTCCTGCGGCGCTGGAACGGAGGCAACGTTGAGCGTTCGCGCCTTGCCGTCGGCGCTCTTGAGCGCGTAGTCACCGGGTTGCCATGCCAACGCTTCGTCGCGTGTGAGTTCGACGGCACGTTCCGTCTCGGGCGTCTTCATCAACTCCACGATCTCGGAATCGCCGAGCGCGAGCGAGACGCTCTCAAAGCCGCGCGTCTCACCCCGGAACTTCAAGTCGGTTCCCGACGGCGCAAGTGCGACGCGACTGCTTTTCAGGCCGCGATGAACGAACTTGCCGTTGAGATACAGGCTCGGCTGGTTATCGCGATAGACAACCGCAACGTGCGTCCAATCGGACAGCGATGACGCATGAACCAGCACGGGCGCGAAATAACTCGCGCCGTGCTCGAATACGGAAACGCCGTTGCGCCCGACGGCAAGTCCGCTGCCTGCCCCGTTCGCTCCGCCGTGCGCCGGGAAGATTACGTCGTTGCGTGGATCGCCCATGCCGCGAACACCTTCGTTCGTCTCGGCCAGCAGCGTCGTGTCTGCGGCGGGCTTGACCCACAGGGCGAACGTGAAGTTGCCCGGTTTGCTCTCTGTCGCGACCGACGGAGTCCACGTGGTGTCGAGCAACGGTTTGCCGTTGCGTGTGACGGAGACGATGCGGCTCGAATCGGTCTTCTCGCGAAACACAACGAAGACCGAACCGTGGGGCCCGAACCGCATTGGCAATCGTACCGTGCCGCCGGCTTGGTCATAGACGGCAGGGCGCGTGACGCGGCCAGTGACGGGACACCAGAGTTCCGCCGCTTTGCCGTCGATGCGGAACATCGCCACGGTCGTGATCTCCTTTGCCTGCGGATTGGTCACGAAATAGATGTCGGCGTCTTTGCCGCGCCGATGCGTGAAGAGCAACTTCTTCCCGCTCTGGAAATCCGAAGCGATGTCGAGCCCCGGCACGGTGCGGAGTTCCGTCGCCAGACGACGGACTTCCTCGTCGCAACGCGGATAGTTCTCCATGCTCGGCGAACGCGACGGCGCGGGGCCGATCACTTTCGCGCCGGCCTTGGAGAGCGCGACAATCTTCCGCAGCACCGCCGGCCGCATCGTGGCTAGCTCGGGCAACACGAGCGCGCGATAGGTCGTGCCGTGCGGAAGCGTCAACAGGCCGTTCTTCACGCTGAGCTTGTCGAGAATGACCTCGGCGTTGATGTAGTCGAAGTCGCAACCCGTCGGAAGTTCGGGTTTGCAAACACCGGTCATCTTCGGGGCGTCATCGCCGATGAAGTATGCGACATCGGCGACGCGCGCGCCTTGTTGGAGCAGGAAACAGCAACGACGCAGATAGTCCACCCAAGCGCGGCTTGCGTCGAACCACGTGTTGTGCCGGTTGAACTCGGTGCCGAACCACGCGTTGATACCAGGGCGACGGTCTTCCCACGGTTGGTGGATATACACGTGGAAGACGAAGTGGTTGATGCCTTCGCAGAACGCCCAGTCGCCGCGCGCCTTCAACGACG